>Ga0209793_1000993_pt1 | contig 21729 bp, 16 predicted proteins | sample EBPBio122009_DNA_FD_185863 | JGI IMG/M metagenome (GOLD analysis project Ga0209793, IMG submission 185863) | Wastewater treatment Type I Accumulibacter community from EBPR Bioreactor in Madison, WI, USA - Reactor 1_2/2/2009_ DNA (SPAdes) (version 2) | ecosystem: Engineered > Bioreactor > EBPR >... | reverse complement strand
GGTGGAGGTGTTCGGCGCGCCGCTGCCGCCAGGCGACCCGCACGCCGCGCTCGCCGCCGGCGTCGGCATGGTGCACCAGCACTTTACGCTCGCCGACAACATGACCGTGCTGGAAAATATCGCGCTCGGCGCCGAGCCGCTGTTTGCGCCGCGCTTGCGCCGCGCCGAAGCCCGCGACAGGATCAACCGGCTGGCGGCGGATTTCGGCCTGGCGGTCGATCCGGACCGCCAGGTCGCCAGCCTGACGGTCGGCGAGCGCCAGCGCGTCGAAATCCTCAAGGCGCTCTATCGCGATGCGCGCATTCTCATCCTAGACGAGCCGACGGCGGTGCTCACCCCGATCGAGACCGATGCGCTGTTCGCCACCTTGCGCCACATGGTCGCCGACGGCCTGTCGATCATCTTCATTTCGCACAAGCTGCACGAGGTGATGGCGATTTCCGACCGGGTGGTGGTGCTGCGGAGCGGCAAGGTGGCGGGCGAGCGCCGCACCGCCGACACCTCGCGCTCCGAACTGGCGGCGCTGATGGTCGGGCAGGAGATCGAACGACCGTCGATCGCGCCGCCCGCTGCCGGCAAGGCGCTGGCGTCGCTGAAGGGCGTGTCGACGCGCGCGCCGGACCAGCGGGTGCAGCTGCAGGGCGTCGATCTCGAGCTGCGCGCCGGCGAAATCACCGGCGTCGCCGGCGTCTCCGGCAACGGCCAGGCGGCTCTGGCGGGACTGCTGTCGGGAATGGTCGCGCCCGCGCATGGCGACTTTCGCCTCGGCGACGAAACGGTGGCGCACTGGTCGCCGGCGGCGGCGTTGGCGCGCGGCGTGGCGCGCATCCCCGAGGACCGCCATGCGGTTGGCGCCATCGCCGACATGAGCGTGATGGAGAACGTCATTTCGGAACGCTACCGCTCGCCGCGATTCTCGCGCAACGGCCTGATGGACTGGGGCGCGGCGAGAGCCTTCGCCGAGGAAGTCATCCGCGACTATGACGTCAAATGCCCGGGACCGGATGCGCGCATCCGGCTGCTGTCGGGCGGCAATATGCAGAAACTGATCCTTGGCCGGGCGCTGGACCCGGAACCGGCGATCGTCGTCGCCAACCAGCCGACGCGCGGCCTCGATGTCGGGGCGATCGCCTATGTCCACGGACGGCTGCTCGAGGCGAGGGCCCGGGGCGCGGCGATCCTGCTGATCTCGGAAGACCTGGACGAGATCCTGACCTTGTCCGACAATATCGTGGTGATGTCCGGCGGCCGCATCTCCTCGCCGTCGAAGCGCGGCGAGCGCACGGTGCGTCAGCTTGGCGAACTGATGGCCGGGCATGGCGAGATGGCCGCCGCCGGGACTGTGGACCCGAAACACCGGACACGAGCCGCCGCCGGAGCCGCCGATGCGACTTGAGCCCAAACCGGCGCCCTCGGCGGTGGCGATGCTGGCCTACCCGGCGGGCGCAATCTTTGTCACCTTCCTGTTCGCCTCGCTGCTGGTGCTAGCGGCGGGGGCCAACCCGCTGTCGGTGTTCGGACTGGTGCTGAAGGGCGCGGCGGGATCGCGCTTCGCCTTGTTCGAGACATTGACGCGCGCCACGCCCCTGATCTTCACCGGCCTGGCGGTGGCGGTCGCGTTCCGCGCCCGCCTGTGGAACATCGGCGCGGAGGCGCAGTTGTATGCGGGTGCGATCGTTACCGTCGTGCTGGGAACCGGCGCGCTGCCATTGCCGGCGCCGGTGCTGCTGCCATTGATCGCCCTGTCGGCGGCGCTGGCCGGCGGCCTGCTGCTGCTTGGCCCGGCGGTGCTGAAGGTGCGCTTCGGCGTTGACGAGGTGGTGACGACGCTGCTGCTCAATTTCGTCATGCTGCTGTTCGTGTCGATGCTGCTCGAAGGCTTACTGAAAGATCCGACCGGGCTCGGCTGGCCGCAATCGCAGAAGCTGATCGCCGAGGCGCGGCTGCCGCGAATCTTCACCGGTCGCAGGCTTCACTACGGCTTTGTGCTGGCGCTGGCCTGCGCCGCCGCCGTCTGGTTCGTCATGAAGAAGACGGCGCTGGGCTACGAAATGCGCGCGGTAGGCCACAACGCCCAGGCAGCCCGCTTCGCCGGCATGCCGGTCAACACGATCCTGTTCAAGACCGCGCTTCTGTCGGGCGGGCTGGCGGCGCTGGCGGGCTTTTCCGAAGTGTCGGGCCTGAAGGGCAACCTCACCCTCGACCTGTCGCCGGGCTTTGGCTACACCGGCATCGTCGTCGCGATGCTGGCGCTGCTCAATCCGCTTGGCGTCGTCATTGCGGCGATCTTCGTGGCCGGGGTCTTTGTCGGCGCCGATGCGATGAGCCGGTCGGCCGGCGTCCCGTCCTACATCGCCAACGTCATGGTCGCGACCGCGCTGCTGACCATGGTGACGGCGATCATGCTGATGCGTTTCAGGGTGAGGTGGCGCTGATGGAGGCCTTCGACATCCTGCTGCAGTCGAGTTTCTGGGTCGCTGCGATCCGCATCGCCTCGCCGTTGATCTTCGCCACCATGGGCGAACTGGTCTGCGAGCGTGCCGGCGTGCTCAATCTCGGCATCGAGGGCATCATGGTGGCCGGCGCGTTCGCCGGCTGGTTCACCGTCTATTCAGGCGGCGATCTGTGGACCGGCGTCGTCGTCGCGGCGCTTGCCGGCGCGCTGTTCGGCCTGCTGCACTCGTTCCTGACCGTGCCGCTCGGCCTGTCGCAGCATGTGGTGGGCATCGGTGTCACCATGTTGGCGACGAGCCTCGCCTATTTCACCTATCGCCTGGCGCTGCCGGAAGTGACCTCGCCACCGAAAATCGAGCCGTTCCAGCCGCTGCCGATCCCGCTGCTGTCGGACATTCCGCTGATCGGCCCGGCCCTGTTCGCGCAAACCCCGCTGACCTATCTGGCCTACGCCACGGTCGCGGTCGTTGCATGGGTGCTCTACCGCACGCCGCTGGGGCTGGCGGTCAGGGCGGCGGGCGAAAACCCCTCGGCGGTCGAGGCGCAGGGCATTTCGGTCACTGCCATCCGCATGGGCGCGGTGATGGCGGGCAGCGCGCTGATGGCGATCGGCGGCGCGTTCCTGACCATGTCGGCGTTCAACTCGTTCTTCTTCGAAATGGTCAACGGCCGCGGCTGGATCTGCATCGCGCTGGTGGTGTTCGGCTCCTGGCGGCCGGGCAAGGCGCTGCTGGGCGCCATCCTGTTCGCCGCGTTCGACGCCTACCAGATCCGCCTGCAGCAGATTTCCGGCGGCGTCGTGCCCTATCAGGTATTCCTGATGCTGCCCTACATCCTGTCGATCGCCGCGCTGATCCTGGTGGCGCGGCGCGCGACCTATCCCAAGGCGCTGATGATCCCGTATCAGAAGGGGGAACGATGAAAGTGTTTGCGCCGCCGATTGGAATGACAGCGTCCGCCACGCCGTCATTCTCGGGCCAGTCCCGAGGATGACGCGGCACACATGGCCGATGGCGGCGTCAAACGTGGGGGAGTGACCAGATGAGCTTCGACCTGATCGTCAAGGGCGGCGCGCTGCCGGACGGAACCCGCGCCGACATCGGCGTCAGGGGCGAGACAATCGCCGCGATCGCGCCGAAGTTGGAGGCTGCGGCCGGGCAGGTGATCGATGGGACAGATTGCCTTGTTTCAGCCCCCTTCGTCGATCCGCATTTCCATATGGACGCGACCTTGTCCTACGGCATCCCGCGCATCAACCGGTCCGGCACCTTGCTGGAAGGCATCGCGCTGTGGGGCGAGCTGAAGCCGCTGCTCACCCACGACGCCGTCAAGCAGCGGGCGCTCGCCTATTGCGACTGGGCGGTGTCGATGGGGCTGCTCGCCATCCGCACCCATGTCGACACCTGCGACGACCGGCTGCTGGCGGTGGAGGCGCTGCTGGAGGTGAAGAAGACCGTTGCGCCCTATCTCGATTTGCAGCTGGTAGCCTTCCCGCAGGACGGCTTTTATCGCGATCCGAAAGCGCGGGCCAATACCATCCGGGCGCTCGACCTGGGCGTCGATGTCGTCGGCGGCATTCCCCATTTCGAGCGCACCATGGACGACGGCCGCCGCTCGGTGACGGAACTGTGCGAGATCGCGGCCGGGCGCGGCCTGATGGTCGACATGCATTGCGACGAGACCGACGATCCGCATTCGCGCCACATCGAGCAACTGGCCTATGAGACGCAAAGGCTTGGCCTGCACGGCCGGGTGGCCGGCTCGCACCTGACCTCGATGCATTCGATGGACAATTATTACGTCTCGAAACTGTTGCCGCTGATCGCCGAGGCGCAGGTCGCCGCGATCCCCAATCCGCTGATCAACATCATGCTGCAGGGTCGCCACGACACCTTCCCGAAGCGCCGCGGCCTGACCCGGGTCAAGGAAATGCTGGCGCTGGGCATTACCGTCGGCTGGGGCCAGGATTGTGTGCTCGACCCGTGGTATTCGCTCGGAACGGCCGACATGCTGGACGTCGCCTTCATGGGCCTGCACGTCGCCCAGATGTCGAGCCCGGCCGAGATGGCCAGATGTTTCGACATGGTGACGACCTCGAACGCGGCGATCATGCACCTCGACCATCTGGGGCTTGCGGTCGGCAAGCGCGCCAGCCTCGTCGTCCTCGATGCGGCAAATCCGGTCGAGGCGCTGCGCCTGCGCGCCGAACGCGTCGCCGTGGTGTCGCGCGGCCGGCTGGTCGCCCATCGCCCTCGTCGCGACACCAGGCTGGACCTTCCCGGCAGGCCGGCCTCCGTCAACCGGCGAGCGCCGAAACAGGTTGGCTAAGAACTTACTGCACGCGGAAGCACTTCGAAAACATTACCTTCGCGGCTGATCATTAGCATGCTTATATTAATTCCGCATTTGAATTAAGTGTTAAGTAACCGGCATACGTCATACTTGTATTCGCGGCGGGACTAGCAACAAAGGGCATGAGGCCCGGGTAATCCGCCGCAGTGTGTGAGGTGGGTCATGTCCGAAGCGGAGAGCGCAGCTCGAGATCTGGGACCGCGCTGGGGCGGCGTCGCGAATGCGCCTTCCCAGGAAAATTATCGGGGCGAATGGGCCGCATTTGGCCTGAAGCGCCGACCCCGGGTCTCCTGGTTCCCAAGAAAGATCTTTCCGTATGCCGCCCGTCTGGCGCACGTCTTCGAAATGGTTGAGGATGGTGATGCCGACGTCGATGCGATCCTTTTCGCCGACGAGCGCCGCCACTCGCCCAAGGACAATCTGCGCGACGTGATCGGCGCGCTGCAGGTGCCGATCATCGACCTGAACGGTCGCGCCGGCGATTTCGCGGACGTGGTGTTTGATGCGAACAGACCAGCGACATGGGCCGAAACCGCGCGCGTCATTCTTGACTACCGGACAAGGCGCCGGCAGTTGCAGCCGGCATTCCTCGATTCGATTGAGCCTGAGCACCAGCTGCTCGCGCATGCCTTTGTGTCGGGCCGCCCGCTGGCCGCCAGACACTACCCACTGTCGCCCGACGCGGTCTGCTATCCAGGCTACTGGGCCGCGAGCCGCACCGTTGCGGCCGCGCAGCAACTTGTGTCGCGGGGCCTGATGAAGCGCACCTTCTTCAGCCGCATGCACGAATGCCGTTCGTGCAGCTCGCGCCGCATGAATGTGCGCGAGGAATGCGCCTCGTGTCGCTCGGCCAACCTGACGCAGGTCGAGCTGATACACCACTACCATTGCGCGACGCTGCTGCCCGAACAGGCGTTCAGGCAGGGAACCAGGCTGGTCTGCCCCAAATGCAGCCAGCACCTGCGCAACTACGGCAAGGACTACGACCGTCCGGGGCAAGCCTTCAATTGCGAGGACTGCAAGAACGTCAGTTCCGAACCGGAGGTCGGCTTCATTTGCATGGACTGCAACACCCGCTGCGACGGCGACGAGGCGCTGCAGGTCAACGTCTTTTCCTACGCGCTGACCGACGTCGCGGTCTCGATGCTGGTCAGGCCGGGCGAGGCTCATCGCTCCTCCGATCTGAAATCGGCGCTTGATCGCTGCAAGAGCCTGGGCCGACAGCCGAAAGCGATCGCCGAGATCAGCTATGGCGGCATGGCCGCCATCGTCGAACAGAAAGGCGAGGAGACGTTCGAGCGCTTGCGCCGGCTGTTTCTCGAGAACATGGCCAATCATCTTGCCGAGACTGGTGAACACCATTCAGGCAAGACCAGCGACTATCTGTTCCTGTTCGGCTATGACGATCAGCTTGCCATCCGCCTCGACAAATTGCTGAGCGAATGCGAGCGGCCTTTGGGGATGAAGATAGGGCCGTCGATCAAGGTGGCGGGTCCAAAGCCGGCGGCAAAGTCTTGAACGATCTCGAACTGGGGTTCGCCTTCCTCCTGGGGCAGTCGGCGATCGGCCTGCTGCACATCTTCTGGTACACGGTGATTTTCGAGATGCCGCGCTACATCCTGCCGTTCGTTGCGGCGGGATTGGTCCTACGGGGCAGGCAGGACCCGCCGGTTGAATATCTGCCGGCCAGGATCGAGGGGCAGACGGTGTCTGTCGTCATGATCGGTCACAATGAGGAAGATAGCATCGAGGCGTGCGTGCGCTCCCTGCGCGAGCAGTCATTCGACGACTTCGAAATCATCGTCGTCAGCGATGGGTCGACCGACAAGATGGCAGCCAAGGCGCGAGAACTCGTGCGTCGCGGCTGGGTGTCTCAGATTCTGACCACGGATCTGCGCGGCGGCAAATCGAGCGGCGTCAATCTGGCGTGGAACGCCGCCCGTGGCGACATCGTCATCAATGTCGACTGCGACTGTTCCTTCGACCGCTACGCGATCGAAGCCATCGTCAGGCCGTTTGAGGATCCGCGGGTCGGGGTTGTGTGCGGCGACGTTGCGCCCCGCAATTCGCAGGTGAGCCTAATCGCGCAGTTTCAGGAGATCGAGTATCTTCAGTCGATTTCGGTGGGCAAGCGGATCGGCAATGTCATCGACCAGGTCGTGTGCGCGTCGGGCGCCTTCAGCGCGTTCCGGCGCACCGCGCTGGAGCAGGTGGGCGGCTTTGACAATGGCGGCGGCGAGGACCTCGACGTCACCTTGCGCCTGCGAAAGGCGGGTTGGTTGGTGCGCTTTGCGCCCGACGCGATCTGCTATACCGACGTGCCGACGTCGGCTTTCGCGCTGATCCGTCAACGGCTTCGCTGGGAACGCGATTCGATCTGGATTCGCTACCGCAAGCACAAATGGTTGCTCAACCCGTTCTCGCGGGACTTTCTCCCCGGCGAGACCTTTCACCAATGGGACTTCCTGATCTTCAGCGTGCTGGGCGCGTTCATTTTTCCGGCCTATCTGGCGCATCTCGGTGTGATGTACGGAACTTTCCTTCCGGCCATCCTGATCGGCATGCAGCTTGGATTGCTGACGATAGACGTTGTGGTGCTGGCGCTTTCGGCGGTGATCACGCGGCGCCCGGTGTTCTGGCGCAACCTCGCCTTCCTGCCGGCCTATTCGCTCTTCCAGAGCTACATCATGCGGCCGGTCCGGCTCTGGGCCTATATCGACGAATGGTGCTTCTCCGGTTCGCACCGCGACAACTACACGCCCGTCAAAGTCCGTTTCGAAAGACCCTGGTAATCTGATATGAGACAGTTGCGCAAACATCCGCGTATCGACACGCTCGGCAACGACAAGCGTGCTTCTTCCGTACGCTGGGGCAGGATGGTCTATCTTGGGCTCGTTTCCACGCTCGGCGCTTCGCTTCTCTATTATCTTGTCGGCGACACCGTGGTTCTGTCGCTGGAGGGGACGGTGCTTCGCGATCGCGCCGCGGTCGACGCCGCCTATGTCGGCAAGGTCACCGAGGTTTTCGTCAAGGAAGGCGAACACGTCGAGGCCGGCGCGCCATTGGCGCGCATCGAATCCTTCGACATGGTCAAGCAGCTTGCAGACCTGAACTTTCGCGGCGGCGAACTGGCGATCCGCGAAGAGCAGGTGCGCAGCCGCATCGCCCAGGTGAAGTCGGTGAAGCCGCTGGCGGAGCGTTCGGCAACGGAAAGCCGCCGCGCGGTGGAAAAGTTCGATTCGGTGATCGATCGAGGCATCGTCTCCTCGATCACCCGCAACGACGCGTTGCGCGGCCATGTCGACGCCGCCGACAAGCTTGCCGAACTTATCGTCCAGGAGCAGACCGCCACCGCTGAACTCGGGGTGATCGCCGCGGCCCGTCGCGATTCCTCCGGCGCGGTCGAACAACTGGCCCGCATCTATGACGACGGTTATGTGCGCGCACCGGTCAAGGGCGTCGTCGGCGCCCAGGTGCCGCTGATCGGGCAGGTGGTTGAGGTTGGCGACCAACTGATGCAGGTCAGCGGCGGCAAGTCCTATCTGCTGGCCTATTTGCCCGACCAGTATCTGTTTTCGATCCACAACGGCATGGCCGTGGAGGTCGACGGCAGCGGCAACAGGGTGCGCGGCGAGGTGGAGGAGATCCTTGCCGTCGCCGACGCCTTGCCGGCCGAGTTCCAGAATATGTTCCGCCCGCGCGACCGGTCGCGCCTGGTGCGCATCTCGCTGCCCGACGACCAGCCATTCGCGGTGACCCAGAAGGTGACCGTGCGCGGCTGCGTTCTCGGCCTGTGCTGGATGAAATAGTCGCGCCCGCGGCAAACGGCTTGGTTCACGGATCGAAACCGCCTATCTGATGCGCAGATATGCAGGACAGGTCCATGACAGTCACCAAGAACGCCGTTCTCGAGAAACTCCGCTCCGTCCAGGGCCCTGACTTCGCCGGCGATATCGTCTCGCTCGGCCTGGTGTCGGATATCTTCATCGCCGACGGCAAGGTGTTCTTTTCGATCACGGTGCCCGCGGCCCGCGCCAAGGAACTCGAGCCGCTGCGCGCCGCCGCCGAACGGACGGTGAAGGCGATGCCCGGCGTGGCGGGCGCGGTCGTCGCGCTGACGGCCGAAAAGAAGGGCGGCGGCATGGAGAACGCGCCGCCGGCAAGGCCCGCGCCGCGCCCCGCTGCCGCACCGCAGCGTCCGTCTGCGCCGGCAGGCGCCCATTCCGGCCGGCGCGGCGTTCCCGGCATCGAATCGATCATCGCAGTGGCGTCCGGCAAGGGCGGCGTCGGCAAGTCCACCACCGCCGTCAACCTGGCGCTCGGCCTCGCGGCGCTCGGGCTGAATGTCGGCGTGCTCGACGCCGACATCTACGGCCCGTCGATCCCGCGGCTGCTCGGCATCAAGGGCAAGCCGTCCACCGTCGACGGCAAGACGCTGCGACCGATGGAGAATTTCGGCCTCAAGGTCATGTCGATGGGGTTTTTGGTCGAGGAGGAGACGCCGATGATCTGGCGCGGGCCGATGGTGATGTCGGCGCTGACCCAGATGCTGCGCGAGGTCGAATGGGGCGCGCTCGACGTGCTGGTGGTCGACATGCCGCCGGGCACAGGCGACGCGCAGCTGACCATGGCGCAGCAGGTGCCGCTGGCTGGCGCGGTGATCGTGTCGACTCCGCAGGATCTTGCGCTGATCGACGCGCGCAAGGGGCTGAACATGTTCAGGAAGGTCGACGTGCCGCTGCTCGGCATCGTCGAGAACATGAGCTATTTTGTCGCTCCCGACACCGGCAGGCGCTACGACATTTTCGGCCATGGCGGCGCCAGGGCGGAGGCCGAGCGGCTGGACGTGCCGTTCCTGGGCGAAGTGCCGATCGAGATGGTGATCCGCGAACGCTCCGACGCAGGCGCGCCGGTCGTCGTCTCCGAGCCTGACGGCCAGGCGGCGGCGGCCTACCGCGCGATTGCCGCCAAGGTGCTCGCCAACCTGCGCGCCGAGACCGCGCACGCCAGAACGTCCGGCCCGGCAATCGTCTTCGAGTGAGTTTGCCCGGTTGCAGCGGGCGCGAATTTCCGTCAGCCTGTTCAAGCTTGAACCGTGTCGGAGGAGGACGTTGTGAGCGACGCAGTGCTGCATGAAAGCCGCGACGGTTACGACATCGTCACCCTCAACCGGCCGGACCGGCTGAACGCCTTCGTCGAGGCGGTCCATGTCGGGCTCGCTCGCGCGTTCGACCGGATCGAGGCGGACGATGACTGCCGCGCCGTCATCATCACCGGGGCGGGCAGGGGCTTTTGCGCCGGCCAGGACCTGGTGGAGCGCGATCCGACGATCCTGGGCGACCGCCCGGACCTCGGCAGGACGCTGGAGGTCTATTACAACCCGCTGCTGCGGCGCATCCGCGGCCTGCCCAAGCCGGTGATCTGCGCCGTCAACGGCGTGGCGGCGGGCGCCGGCGCCAATGTCGCGCTCGCTGCCGACATCACCATCGCCGCGCGCTCGGCAAGCTTCATCCAGGTTTTTTCGAAGATCGCGCTGATCCCCGACGCCGGCGGCACCTACTGGCTGACCCGGCGGCTCGGGGCGCAGCGGGCGATGGCGCTGTCGCTGACGGCCGATCCGCTGCCGGCCGAGACGGCGGCCGAGTGGGGGCTGATCTGGAAATGCGTCGATGACGAAGATGTGATGCCGCAGGCCGAGGCGCTGGCGGCCCGGTTCGCCGCCGGTCCGGCGCACGCCTACGCGCTGACCAAGCAGGCGCTCCAGGCCGCCGAACGCAACGATTTCGACGCCCAGCTCGATCTTGAGCGGCAGCTTCAGCGCGAGGCCGGCTTCAGCGGCGACTTCGCCGAGGGCGTCGCGGCGTTTCTGCAGAAGCGCAAGGCCGACTTTTCCAGGCGCCGCTAGCGCGTTTTCGCGTTGACCATTTTCAAGACGGCGACTTGAATTTGCCCGGCGATGCCGGTATCACGCCCCAGCCGTCGGCCTCACCGCCGCGCCGGTCGCCGCTTTAGCTCAGTTGGTAGAGCACATCATTCGTAATGATGGGGTCGCGTGTTCGAGTCACGCAAGCGGCACCACTTTCCGGGCCCCGAACAGTCGTCGATTGCCGGCTTGCGCCGCCGGTTGAGGCCGTCTGCGCCGCCCTACGCGGCCTGCTTCTTACGCGCCAGCCTCGCCTTGATCGCCTCGACCGTGGCGCGCGGCGTCGCGGCGAACAGCGTCTTGGTGTAGTCGTGCTGCGGATTGTCGAAGACCGCGTCGCGCGACCCGTATTCCACCGCCTCGCCGAAATACATCACCATCACGTCGTCGGCGATGTAGCGCACCACCGACAGGTCGTGGCTGATGAAGACATAGGTCAACTGGAACTCGTCCTGCAGGTCGGCGAGCAGGTTCAGCACCTGCGCCTGCACCGACAGGTCGAGCGCCGAGACCGGCTCGTCGAGCACCAGCAGGCTGGGATTGAGCATCAGGGCGCGGGCGATGGCGATGCGCTGGCGCTGGCCGCCGGAGAACATGTGCGGATAGCGGTTGAAATGGACGTCCTGCAGTCCGACCTTCTTCAGCATCGCCATGGCGCGGTCGCGACGCTCGCTGGCTGGAACATCGGTGTTGATGATCAGCGGCTCCTGCAAGACGTCGCCGATCTTCTGGCGCGGGTTGAGCGAGCCGTAAGGGTTCTGGAACACGATCTGCACCTTGCGGCGCAGTTCCGCCGTCAGCGCATTGGCGCGGATGTCGATCTTCTCGCCATCGATGATCAGTTCGCCCGACGTCGCCGGGTCGATCAGCGTGATGATGCGCGCAAGCGTCGACTTGCCGCAGCCAGATTCGCCGACGATCGCCAGCGTCTTGCCCTTCTCGACCGAAAATGACACGCCCTTGACCGCATGCACGGTCTTGGCTTTGCCGAACAGCCCGCCCGGCACATGGTAGTCGCGCACGATGTTGCGTCCCTCGACGACGATCTCGCTCATAGCATTGGCTCCATCGGCGGGGTTCTGACGGCGGTGGTGGCCTCGGCCGTCTGCTCGTCGACGAACAGTTCGCCGATCGTCGGCAGCCGGTCGCCGGTGGCGTTGTCGGGCAGGGCCGACAGCAGCGCCTTGGTGTAGGCGTTCTTCGGCGCTTCAAACAGCGACAGCACGTCGGCCTCCTCCATCTTGCGGCCCTTGTACTGGACGATGACGCGGTCGGCGGTTTCGGCGACCACGCCCATATTGTGGGTGATCATGATCAGCCCCATGCCGTTGTCGGCCTGAAGCTTCATCAACAGGTCGAGAATCTGCTTCTGGATCGTCACGTCGAGCGCGGTGGTCGGCTCGTCGGCGATCAGCAGTTTCGGGTTGCAGGCGATCGCCATGGCGATCATGACGCGCTGCGACTGGCCGCCCGACATCTGGTGCGGATAGGAGCCGAGCCTCTGCTCGGGATCGGGAATGCCGACCTGACGGAACAGTTCGATGGCGCGAGCGCGGCGCTGCCTGCGGTCCATGCCGAGATGGAAGCGCAGCACCTCCTCGATTTGAAAGCCGACGGTGAAGGACGGGTTGAGGCTGGCGATCGGCTCCTGGAAGATCATCGCGATGTCCTTGCCGACGATCTTGCGGCGCTCCGCCGGCGTGATGCCGAGCAGGTCGCGGCCGTTGAATTCCATTCTGTCGGCGGTGACCCTGGCGGTCCACGGCAGCAGCCCCATCACCGCCAGCATCGACACCGACTTGCCGGACCCCGATTCGCCGACGATCGCCAGCACCTCGCGCTCGTGGACCTTCATCGAGACGCCGTCGACGGCGCGGAACATGCCGGACGCCGTCTGGAACTCGACCACGAGGTTGTCGATTTGAAGAAGGGCCATTGTCAGCTCCTCTTCAGCTTCGGGTCGAGCGCGTCGCGCAATCCGTCGCCCATCAGGTTGATCGCCAGCACCGTCAACAGGATGGCGACGCCCGGGAAGGTGACCACCCACCAGGCGCGCAGGATGAATTCGCGCGAATCGGCCAGCATCGTGCCCCATTCCGGCGTCGGCGGCTGCGCTCCCTGATTGAGGAAGCCGAGCGCCGCGACGTCGAGGATGGCGTTGGAGAAGGACAAGGTGCCCTGCACGATCAGCGGCGCCATGCAGTTGGGCAGGATGGTCTTGAACATCAGCCTCAGCGGCCTGGCGCCGGCGACCTGCGCGGCCACCACATAGTCGCGCGCCTTCTCGCTCATCACCGCGGCGCGGGTCAGGCGCACGAAATGTGGCTGGAACACCACCGCGATGGCGATCATCGCGCTATTGAGGCCGGGGCCAAGGATCGCGATCAGCACCAGCGCAAGCAGGATTGACGGGAACGCCAGCACGATGTCCATGACGCGCATGATCACCGTGTCGACCCAGCCGCGAAAATAGCCGGCAAAGACGCCGAGGATGATGCCGCCGGTCATCGCCAGCGAGGTGACGAAGGCGCCGATCGCCAGCGAATAGCGCGTACCGTAGATCAGGCGCGACAGCAGGTCGCGGCCGACCGCGTCGGTTCCGAGCAGGAACCGGGTCGAGCCGCCCTCCTGCCAGGCGGGGGGAACCAGCAGCGCGTCGCGGAACTGCTCATAAGGTCCGTAAGGGGCGATCAGTGGCGCGAACGCCGCCACGAAGACGAGGAACAGGAAGAAGACCAGGCCGGCGACGGCGCCTTTGTTCTCCGAGAAATAATACCAGAATTCGGCGAACCGGGCCCTGAACGAAGGGTCCTGGGAGAGTGCGGCCGGTGCCGTGCTTGCCTGTGCCATGGGGGCTCTCCTACCGGATCCGCGGATTGATCAGACCGTAGAGAACGTCCACGATCAGGTTCACGAGCATCACGATGGATGCGATGATGAGCAGAGCGCCCTGGATGACCGGATAGTCGCGCCGGAACACCGATTCGACGATCCACTTGCCGATGCCGGGCCACGAGAAGATCGTCTCGGTCAGCACCGCGCCGGCCAGCATGACGCCGACCTGCAGGCCGATGGTCGTCACCACCGGGATCATCGCGTTGCGTAGCGCATGGATGCCGACGACGCGGAAGGACGACAGGCCCTTGGCGCGGGCGGTCCGCACATAGTCCTCGGAAAGCACTTCCAGCATCGCCGAGCGGGTCTGACGCGCGATCACCGCCAGCGGGATCGTGCCGAGCACGATGGTAGGCAGGATCAGGTGGCTGACGGCCGACTTGAACGCCCCGGCCTGGCCCGACATCAGCGAGTCGATCAGCATGAAGCCGGTGCCGTTGGGGAAATAATACATCAGCGAGATCCGGCCCGACACCGGCGTCCATCCTAACGTGGCGGAGAACAGGATGATCAGCATCAGGCCCCACCAGAAGATCGGCATCGAGAAGCCGACGAGCGCGGTCGTCATGATCGACTGGTCCCAGAACGAGCCGCGCTTGACGGCAGCCAGAACGCCCGCCGGCACACCCAGCGCGACCGCGAAGATGATGGCGCAGATCGACAGTTCCAGCGTCGCCGGGAAAAGCTGAAGGAATTCGTTGAGAACCGGTCCCTTGGTCGAGATCGAATTGCCGAAGTCGCCGTGCAGCGCCTTCCAGACATAGTCGAGATACTGGATCACATAGGGCCGGTCATAGCCAAATTGCTTTGTCAGAGCCTCATATCGCGCCTGGTCCATGACGCGCTCGCCCGACAGCAGCATGATCGGATCGCCTGGCAACAGCCGGATAAAGGCGAAGGAGACGATCGTCACCCCGATGAAAGTCGGTATCAGGACGGCGAGCCGTCCCAGCGCAAATCGAAGCATTGCCCGCTTACCCCCGATGCAGCTATTGCCGGCTGATCGTGTTCCGAACTTACGACAAACTGGCCCAATGGAAAGGGCCAAACGAAAGAGGGCGTCCGTAAAGAACGCCCTCCTGATTGTCCACCCCGTCAGGGATTATTCGGCGATATCAACACCCGAGAAGGAATGCTGGCCGAACGGGCTCATGACGTAGCCGGAGACCTTTTTCGACATCGGCATGACGACGACCGAGTGGTCGAGCGTCGCCCACGGCGCCTCGCGCTTGAACACGACCTGGGCCTGTTCGTAGAGCTTGGCGCGCTCGGCCTGGTCGGTCACCTTCTTGGCGTCGGTGACCAGCTTGTTGAACTCTTCGTTGCACCACTGCGCGCGGTTGTTGCCGCCGACCGCGTCGCAGCCGAGCAGGGTGTGCAGGAAGTTGTCCGGGTCGCCATTGTCGCCGGTCCAGCCGAGGATGACGGCGCCGTCGCGAGCCTTGTCCTTGGACTTGGCCAAGTATTCGGCCCATTCCATCGACACGATCTCGACCTTGACGCCGATGGCGGCGAAGTCGGCCTGCATCAGCTCCGCCGCGCGGCGGGCGTTCAGCATGTAGGGGCGCGCCACCGGCATGGCCCAGATCTTCATCGACAGATCCTTGACGCCAGCGGCCTCGAGCGCGGCCTTGGCGGCTGCCGGATCATATTTGTCGTCTACGATCGCGTTGTTGTAGGACCACATCGTCGGCGGGATCGGGTTCTTGGCGATCTCGGCCGCGCCGTCAAACACTGCGTCGACGATAGCCTGCTTGTTGATCGCCATGTTCAGCGCCTTGCGCACCTCGGCCTTGTCGAACGGCGGAACCAGCGCGTTGTAGGCGAGATAGGCGACGTTGAGACCCTTCTCCTCCATCGTGGTCAGGTTCGCGTCTTCCTTGATCGCCTTGACGTCGGCGGCGTTCGGATAGGGGAAGATGTGACATTCGCCGGCCTTCAGCTTCTGCAGGCGCACGGCTGCGTCGGTGGTGATGGCGAAGACCAGATCGTCGATCTTTTCCTTGCCCTTCCAGTAGCCTTCATGCGCCTTGTAGCGGATGACCGCGTCCTTCTGGTAGCCCACGAACGCGAACGGCCCGGTGCCGATCGGCGCGGTGTTCAGGTCGTTCATCTTGCCGGCGGCTTCGAGCTTGTCGGCATATTCCTTGGAGACGATCGAGCCGAAGTCCATCGCGATGTTGGCCAGGAACGGCGCTTCCGGGTTCTTCAGCGTGATCTTGACCGTCATGTCGTCGACCTTGTCGATCGACGCAAGGTTTTCGGGCAGGCCCATGCCGTTGAAATATTCCCACGAGGCTTCGGGGATATATTTGTTCCACTTGTTGTCGGCCTTCCACTGCCGCTCGAACGAGAACACCACGTCGTCGGCGTTCAGGTCGCGCGTCGGCGTGAAGAATTCGGTTGTGTGGAATTTCACGCCGGGGCGCAGCTTGAACGTGTATTCGAGGCCGTTGTCGGACACGCTGTAGCTCTCGGCTAGGCTCGGCTCGATTGCCGTCGAACCCGGGGCGAACTCGACGAGGCGGTTGTAGATCGGACGCGACGAGGCGTCGAAGGTCGTTCCGGCAGTATAGAGCGCGGGGTCAAAGCCTTCCGGCGACCCTTCCGAGCAGTAGACCAGCGTCTTGGCGCTGGCGACGCCGCTCAGGACAGTCGCGGCGAGAAGCGCGGCCGCGAAGGTGTATTTTCTCATCTAGGTAGTCTCCCTTTATTATTGACCGGACCCTTTTTGGGTCGGCAAGCCGGCATATAAGCAGCATTCCTTGCCTATTGGAACTCCCAGCGGCGCCGGCGTCCTATTCGGCGAAGAAATGCCCGTTTGCACGGCCCTTGCATGAATTCACGATCTCACCGTAGATAGGATGGACGTCCGTGCGCGATCTGGCGGCGGCAATACAAAGTCGGCGAAAAAGCTGATCTTCTATCGGAGGAGAACTGTAAATGGCGAAATCACCAGGCAAGACGGCAAATCCGGCTACGACGCCGAGCGGCATGGTGGCGCGCGTCAAGCCGTCGGACATGAAGAAGGGCGCGGCCGCGCCGAAAGCCGCCGCGAAGCCGGCCGCTGCGAAGGCGGCCGCCGCCAAGCCCGCCAAGGCTGCTGCGCCCAAGGCAGCCGCGAAGCCGGTCGCCGCCAAGCCCGCCGCGCCCAAGGCCGCTACGAAGCCGGCCGCCGCCAAGCCCGCCAAGGCCGCCGCGCCCAAGGCAGCCGCGAAGCCGGCCGCCGCTAAGCCCGCCAATGCTGCTGCGCCCAAGGCAGCCGCGAAGCCGGTCGCCGCCAAGCCCGCCAAGGCTGCTGCGCCCAAGGCCGCAGCCAAGCCGGCCGCAGCGAAGTCTGCTGCCGCCAAGCCGGCGAAGGCCGCCGCGCCGAAGTCGTCGTCGAATTCCAACCCCTATGCCGCAAAACCCTGGCTGAAGAGCTATTCGCCGGTGGTGCCCCACAATATCGAGCCGCTGAAGTTCAGGAACATCGGCGAGTTCCTGGTCGACGCCTGTCGCCGCTACGCCGGGCGTCCTGCGTTTACCTGCATGGACAAGTCGATGACCTATGCGGAGCTTGAAAAGGCCTCCGCCGCGTTCGGCGCATTCCTGCAGTCGCGCGGTCTCAAGCCCGGCGCCCGCGTCGCGATCATGATGCCGAACGTGCTGCAATATCCCGTCGCGATGATGGGCGTCCTGCGCGCCGGCTACACGGTGGTGAACGTCAACCCGCTCTACACGCCGCGCGAGCTCGAGCATCAGTTGAAGGATTCCGGCGCCGAGGCGATCGTCATCATCGAGAACTTCGCCAACACCCTGCAGCAGGTGGTCGCCAAGACGCCGGTCAAACATGTGATCGTCGCCGCGATGGGCGACATGCTCGGCCTCAAGGGCCATCTGGTGAATTTCGTCGTGCGCCGCGTCAAGAAGATGGTGCCCGAGTGGAATCTGCCGGGCCACATCACATTCCCCGCCGCGCTCAAGTCCGGCGCCTCCTCGACGCTGAAACCGTCGCAGGCGACGCTCGACGACGTGGCGTTCCTGCAATACACCGGCGGCACCACCGGCGTGTCGAAGGGCGCGACGCTGCTGCACAGGAACATCCTGTCCAACGTTGCGCAGAACATCATGTGGCAGGAAACCGCCTTCGTGAAGAAGGCGCGTCCCGATCGCCTGATCTTCGTCTGCCCGCTGCCCCTCTACCACATCTACGCGCTCACGGTGAACGCGCTGATGGGCATGATGCAGGGCGCGCAGAACATCCTGATCCCCAACCCGCGCGACATTCCCGCCTTTGTCAAGGAACTGCAGAAATATCCGATCAACGTCTTTCCGGGACTGAACACGCTGTTCGTCGCGCTGATGAACAATGAGGATTTCCGCAAGCTCGACTTCAAGCCGTTGTTCCTCACCTTCGCCGGCGGCATGGCGGCGCAGAAGCCGGTCGCCGAACGCTGGTTCAAGCTGACCGGCATTCCGGTGTCGGAAGGCTACGGCCTGTCGGAGACCTCGCCGGTGGCGACGACCAACCGTTTCGACGTCGCCGAGTTCTCCGGCACGATCGGCCTGCCGATCCCCTCGACCGAGCTCGCAATCCGCGACGACGAGGGCGAGAACGTGCCGCTGGGCGAAGTCGGCGAAATCTGCATCAAGGGCCCGCAGGTGATGGCCGGCTACTGGAACCGCCCCGACGAGACCGCCAAGGTGATGACCTCGGACGGCTTCTTCAAGACCGGCGACATGGGCGTGATGGACGAGAACGGCTACACCAAGATCGTCGACCGCAAGAAGGACATGATCATCGTCTCCGGCTTCAACGTCTACCCCAATGAACTCGAGGAAGTCGTCGCCAGCCATCCAGGCGTGCTCGAAGTGGCGGCGATCGGCATTCCGGACGAGAAATCGGGCGAGGTGCCGAAACTGTTCATCGTCAAGAAGGACCCGGCGCTGACCGAGAAGGACGTGATCGATTTCTGCCGCAAGAACCTGACGGGCTACAAGGTGCCGCGCGCGGTCGAGTTCCGCACCGAATTGCCGAAGTCGCCGGTCGGAAAAATCCTGCGCAAGGATCTGCGCGGGTAAGCATGCGGTTGTGAAATGAGAACGGGCGTCCGGCGACGGACGCCCTTCCCATTGTGGACGATCACAGTCCGGCCAGATAGTCCGGCAGGTCGGCCACCGAGGCAAGCACCACGTCGGCGCGCCGGGCGAGGGCATCGGCCGAGCCGGTTCCGCTGAGCACGCCGACCGCCAAGCCGCAGGCTGCGTTGTGCGCCATTTCCAGATCGTGGCCGTTGTCGCCGATCATCGCCACCTCGGACGGCTTCAGTCCGGTCAGGTCGCAAAACGCGATGACGGGATCGGCGGCGGGCTTGGGATTAGCCACCGCGTCATAGCCATAGGCGGCCTCGAACAGTTGCGAAATGCCGAGCGCCGACAGCGTCCGCTCCGCGCCCGCGGTCGAATCGTTGGTCGCCACCCCCAGCCGGTAGCCCTGTCCATGCAACTCGCGCAGCGCCTCGATGACGCCCGGCAGCGCCACCGCCTGCTCGGCGCCCTCGATGGCGGTGATCTGGTCGAACTGCTCGACCATCGCCAACCGTTCGCCCTGGCTCATCTCCGGATACCACAGCGACACGATGTCGGAATTGGTGCCGGCCGCAAACACCGAATCGCCGCGGAACCGCCCGGCGGCGATGTCGTAGCCGGCGCTGTCCATCAGCGCATCGGCCATCTTCCGGTCGCCGCGCGCGGCCTTCATCGCCATCAGGTCGCCGATGGCGTGCCAGGTTGCCTGGAAGTCGACCAGCGTGCCGTCCTTGTCGAACAGGATGCCCTTGATGTTCGCCATGCCCGTTCCCTAGCTGTCCTGTTCCGCCTGCAGGCTGTGGATGTGGGCGACGAGGCCGCCGGTGGAACTGTCGCGGCCATTGGCCGACGCGGCGCCCTCGACGATCGGCAGCAGGCCGGTCGCCAGTTCCTTGCCCAGTTCCACGCCCCACTGGTCGAAGGCGTTGATGCCGTATAGCGCTGCCTCGACGAATACGCGGTGCTCGTAGAGCGCGATCAGCCGGCCGAAGGCGAACGGGTCCAGCCGCCGGTGGACGATCGTCACCGACGGGCGGTTGCCGGAAAAGACGCGATGCGGCGCGATCCCGTCGATCTTCGCCGCCGCCATGCCGCTCTTCGCCATCTGGGCGCGGGCCTCGTCCAGCGTGCGACCCTTCATCAGCGCCTCCGACTGCGCCAGGCAGTTGGCCAGCAGCAGGGCGTGGTGATCGGCAAGCTCGGGTTCGAAGCCGGTGGCGGCGACGATGAACTCGACCGGGATGACGTCGGTTCCCTGGTGCAGCAGCTGGAAGAAGGCGTGCTGGCCGTTGGTGCCCGGTTCGCCGAACACCAGCGGGCCGGTGGGTCCTGCGACCGGCTTGCCGTCGAGGCCGACGCCCTTGCCGTTCGATTCCATGTCGAGCTGCTGCAGATAGGCCGGCAGGCGCGACAGCCGCTGGTCGTAGGGGATCACCGCGCGGGCGGGATAGCCGCACACGGCGCGGTGCCAGTAGCCGATCAGGCCGAGCACGGCGGGAAGATTGTCAGGCAAGGGTGCGGTGCGGAAGTGCTCGTCGAGCGCATGCGCCCCGTCGAGCATCCGTCGGAAATTGCCGGGGCCGACGGCCATCATCACCGGCAGGCCGATCGCCGACCACAAGGAGTAGCGCCCGCCGACCCAGTCCCAGAAACCGAAGACGCGGCTCTCGGGAATGCCGAATTTTTCCGCCTTGTCGACCGCCGACGACACCGCCGCGAAATGCCGGCCGGCCTTCTCCGCGCCGACGGCGGCCTCGACCCAGGCACGCGCGGTGGCGGCGTTGGTCATCGTCTCGATCGTGGTGAAGGTCTTCGAAGCGACGATGAACAGGGTCGTCTCGGCGTCGAGGCCCTCGATCGTATCGTGGATATGGGCGCCGTCGACATTGGAGACGAAGTGGGCGCGCGGTCCGTCGTGAAACGGGGCCAGCGCCAGCACCGCCATCTGCGGGCCGAGATCCGAGCCGCCGATGCCGATATTGACGATGTCGGTGATGCGCCTGCCGGTCGCGCCGGTGTAGCCGCCATCGCGGACCTCGTCGGCAAATGCGGCCATCGCCGACAGGATCGCCAGAACCTCGGCCGACACCGCCGAGCGGCCATCCGCGACGCCGGGTTCCGCGCCGCGCAACGCCACATGCAGTACCGCGCGGTCCTCGGTCAGGTTGATATGGTCTCCGGCAAACATCGCGTCGCGCCTTGCTTCCAGCCCGGCGGCCTCGGCCAGTGCGAACAACAACCTCATCGTGGTGTCGTTGACCGCGCATTTCGACCAGTCGAGCAGAAGGTCGTCGAGGACAAGCGACAAGGCGCCGAATCGCCCCCGGTCGGCGGCGAAGGCGGCGCGCATGTCCGTCGGCGCGCTTTCCGCCCGGTGGCGCTTCAGCGCGTCGAGCGCGGCACGAAACGGGTGGGTGGTCACGGCGAAGCTCCCAGCTTGGTTCGGAGAATGCGAAGCGAACGCTTACCCCGGTCCGGTGTCATTTTCCACGCTTGCATCTGGACTAATGATGCATTGATCAAAAAAATTCGTGGCGCAATGGTTTAGACCAGTCTTGCCGGGTTGTTGTGGCAGACATATCCTTAGCTACCGGAGGATCGATCCATGTCGTCACGCAACGATTCCGCTTTGTGGGCTGGCCTGTTCAGCATTTCGGCCGACTCGGGGCAGACGCTGCAGGCGCAGATCAGGCAGGCGATCGTCGCCGCCATCCTCGACCGCCAGATCGCCGCGTCGATGCCGCTTCCTTCCTGCCGCATCCTCGCCGAGAACCTCGGCGTGGCGCGCGGCACGGTGGTGCTTGCCTTCCAGCAGCTTGTCGACCAGGGGTTCCTGATCGCCCGCGAACGGCGCGGCCACTTCGTCAATCCCGAGGCTTTGGCGGCGCCGGTGAAGGGACCGTCCAAGCACGCCGACAACCAGGACGGCGTTGAATGGAAGGCGCGCCGCAAGGTGACGCCGAGCGACCTGCCCAAGCCGACCAAGCAGTCGAACTGGATCAAGGCGTCCTATCCCTTTGTCTACGGCCAGTTCG
>Ga0209793_1000991_pt1 | contig 21784 bp, 26 predicted proteins | sample EBPBio122009_DNA_FD_185863 | JGI IMG/M metagenome (GOLD analysis project Ga0209793, IMG submission 185863) | Wastewater treatment Type I Accumulibacter community from EBPR Bioreactor in Madison, WI, USA - Reactor 1_2/2/2009_ DNA (SPAdes) (version 2) | ecosystem: Engineered > Bioreactor > EBPR >... | reverse complement strand
GGCCTACTTCAACGCGCTGACACCAATGATGGTGGCGGCATAATCGAGGCGGAAATCCACTTAGCGAAACGCCCGAAGCTGTTCAGACAAACCGAGCCACCTCTAGGACATCAACGAGGCTATCACCGGCATCGCGCGCGACAGCGCCGTCGATGCGGACGGGCTGAACGGTGTTTCGGCCGAGATCGGCCGCGCCGGCCGGATGCTGGAAGCCGACGCCACGGAGGCCGGCCGTTTCGGCAATGCGGGCGGCGACCTCCACACCGTCATCCTCGAACTCGGCCGCACGATCCGCGAATTCCACGTTTCGTCGCAGCGCGACCTTCGCCGCCCGGCTCGCCCCGCGCAGGCGGAGCCGCGCGCGACGATGCCGGCAGGCGAAACACCGTCCTCTCCCCTCGATTTCCTGACGGCACGCGCCGTCGGCTTCGGAGGCTGAGATGACGGCAAGCCAACCCCGGCACTGGTTTTCCACGGCGCGCAGCCGGCTTTCCGAAGAAGGCCTGCCGCCGGCACCGAATGGCGGAGCAACGCATTCGCAAAGACGCAGTCACTGCTTCAGACAAGGAACGCGATAATGGCGAGCAAGAAAGCCGCTCAGAAAAGTCTAAGCCTTGCCCCCGTCCTCGATCTCAACGAGGCGACGGCGCTGCATACCCAGCTCATGGGCCTCAAGGGCAATCCGCTGACCATCGACGCCTCGGCGGTCGAGCGGGTCGGCGCGCTCTGCGCCCAGGTGCTGATGGCCGGCGCCAGGAGCTGGGAAGAGGACAAGCAGCCCTTCACCTTCACCAAGGTGTCCGACCCTTTCATGAAGACAATGCAACTCATCGGCGTGAACATCGATCACTTGCTGGCACAGGAGGCTACGCAATGAAGAAAAAAGTCCTGACCGTGGATGATTCCCGGACGATCCGGAACATGCTTCTGGTCACTCTCAATAATGCAGGCTTCGAGACCATTCAGGCGGAAGACGGCGTCGAGGGCCTCGAAGTCCTCGAAAACGCGAACCCTGACGTCATCGTCACCGACATCAACATGCCGCGCCTCGACGGCTTCGGCTTCATCGAAGGCGTGCGCCGCAACGAGAAGTACCGGGCAATCCCGATCCTCGTTCTGACCACCGAGAGCGATGCCGAGAAGAAGAACCGCGCCCGCCAGGCCGGTGCGACGGGCTGGATCGTAAAGCCCTTCGACCCGACCAAGCTGATCGATGCAATCGAGCGCGTAACCGCCTAATCCTCCAGTCCAGGATTTTCCCGATGGATATGAACGAAATCAAAGAGATCTTCTTCCAGGAGTGCGAGGAGCAGCTCGCGGAACTGGAATCCGGTCTCTTGAAGTTGAATGACGGGGATCGCGACCCGGAGACGGTCAACGCCGTGTTCCGCGCCGTCCACTCGATCAAGGGCGGTGCCGGCGCATTCGGCCTCGATGATCTCGTCTCCTTCGCCCACGTGTTCGAGACGACACTGGATTGCGTTCGATCCAACAAGCTGGAGCCCACCCAGGACGTCCTGAAGGTCATGCTCAAGTCCGCCGACGTTCTGGCGGACCTGACCAATGCGGCCCGCGACGGCGGCAGCGTCGACGAGGCGCGCAGCCGCACCCTGATTCGGGAACTCGAGGCGCTTGCCCACGGCGAGGTCCCGGCCGCCGCCGAGGCGCCCGCGCCGAAGCCGGTCGCCGCCGCGCCTGCGCCGGTCGTCGTCGAGAAGCCGCCCGTCAACGACGAAGGCTTCCAGCCGATTCCCTTCTCCTTCGGGGATTTCGACGAGGAAGGCGCCGACCATTACGTGCCGACCGTCCAGGTCTCGTTCAAGCCGAAGAAAGACCTCTACGCCAAGGGCAACGAAGCCGTCCTCCTGCTGCGCGACGTTTCCCGCCTCGGCGAGATGAGCGTCTATTGCGACATGGACGCCCTGCCGACGCTTGACAAGATGAACCCGGAGGAAGCCTATTTCTCCTGGAAGATCTCGGTAACGACCGAGAAGGGCGAGGACGGCGTGCGCTCCGTCTTCGAATTCGCCGAGTGGGATTGCGACCTCGATATCCAGACCATCGAGGAAGATGTCGTCAGTGAGGCGAGCGGTGACGAGGAGCTGCCGATGCAGCCCGTGCCCTTCGACCTTTCCATGCTCGACGACGGTGGCGCCGCTGCCGCCGATGAACCGGCCATCATCGAAAGCGATGCCGCGGCTGCCGTCGCCGCCGCCGAAACCGCCACCAAGGTCGCGCAGGTCGCAAGCCGCGCCGCCGAGAACAAGGCCGCTGCCGCCGCTTCGGCCGCCAGCGCCGCGCAGGCGAACCAGGCCGCCGCCGCAGGCCAGACGATCCGCGTCGATCTCGATCGCGTCGACCGCCTGATCAACCTCGTCGGCGAACTCGTCATCAACCAGGCGATGCTTTCGCAGAGCGTGGTCGAGAACGACAACAACGGTACCTCCTCCATCAATATGGGTCTCGAGGAGCTGCAGCAGCTCACCCGCGAAATCCAGGATTCGGTGATGGCGATCCGCGCGCAGCCGGTGAAGCCGGTCTTCCAGCGCATGGCCCGTACCGTCCGCGAAATCGCCGATATCACCGGCAAGTCGGTCCGCCTCATCACGGAAGGTGAGAACACCGAAGTCGACAAGACCGTCATCGACAAGCTTGCTGAGCCGCTGACGCACATGATCCGCAACGCGGTCGACCACGGCCTCGAAATGCCGGAGAAGCGCGAAGCCCTCGGCAAGAACCCGGAAGGCACCGTCCGCCTCACGGCAAAGCACCGCTCGGGCCGCATCGTCATCGAGCTGGCCGACGACGGCGCCGGCATCAACCGCGAGAAGGTGCGCCAGAAGGCCATCGACAACGACCTGATCGCGGCCGATGCGAACCTGTCGGACGAGGAGATCGACAACCTGATCTTCCACGCCGGTTTCTCCACCGCCGACAAGGTTTCGGACCTGTCCGGCCGCGGCGTTGGCATGGACGTCGTCAAGCGCTCGATCCAGGCGCTGGGCGGCCGCATCTCGATCTCGTCCAAGCCGGGGCAGGGCTCCGTCTTCACCATGAGCCTGCCGCTGACGCTCGCCGTCCTCGACGGCATGGTGGTCACGGTCGCCGGCCAGACGCTCGTCGTGCCGCTGACGGCCATCGTGGAGACGCTGCAGCCGGAAGCCTCGGCCATCCATTCCTTCGGCGCCTCGCAGCGGCTCATCTCGATCCGCAATTCGTTCTGCCCGCTGGTGGATGTCGGCAAGATCCTCAACTTCCGCGCCACGCAGGCCAATCCCATCGAGGGCGTCGCGCTCCTCGTGGAATCGGAAGGCGGCGGCCAGCGCGCCCTCATGGTCGATGCGATCCAGGGCCAGCGCCAGGTCGTCATCAAGAGCCTCGAGGCGAACTATACCCACGTGCCGGGCATCGCCGCCGCCACCATTCTCGGTGACGGTCGCGTCGCTCTCATCCTGGACGTCGATGCGGTTGTCGCCGCCTCGCGCGGCCAGTCCCTGAAACAAGACATCTCGCTCGCTGCCACCGGTTGATAGCCCATGACGAATGCGGTCAAGAATCTCACTCACGGACGCGAACTGATCGCCTTCAGGATTGGCGATCAGGAGTTCTGCGTGAACATCATGTCGGTCCGGGAGATCCGTGGATGGACCCCGGCGACGCCGATGCCGCATGCGCCTTCCTACGTGCTGGGCGTGATCAACCTGCGCGGCGTCGTCCTGCCGATCGTCGACATGTCGCTGCGTCTCGGCATGAAGCCCGTGGAGCCGACCGTGCGCCACGTAATCATCGTCGCCCAGGTCGGGCCGAAGGTGGTGGGCCTGCTGGTCGATGCGGTGTCCGACATCCTGACCGTGACCGACGAGAACATGCAGCCGACGCCCGACGTCGCCAACGAGGCGGCCAAGGCCTATGCCCGTGGCATCCTCGCCATCGAGGGCCGCATGATCTGCCTTCTTGAACTCGAAGCCCTGTTCCCGCATACCGAAAGCGAAGCCGCATGACCTATTCTTCGGCCATCGATACACGGCAATCGCCGGACGAATGCCTCGCGAGCGGCGAGTATCCGCTGACGCGCAAGGACCTCTCCGAGATCGCGGCCATGATCTATGCGGATGCAGGCATCTATCTCAACGAGACCAAGGCCTCGCTGGTCTATTCGCGCCTGTCGAAGCATATCCGCCAGCTCGGCCTCAAGGGCTTCCGGGAATATTGCGCGCTCGTCTCGTCGCCGGCCGGCGCTTCGGCGCGCAAGGAGATGCTGTCGCACCTGACGACGAACTTCACGCGCTTCTTCCGCGAGAACCATCACTTCGACCACCTGAAGAGCGACGTCCTGCCGGAGCTGCTCGCCCGCGCCCGCAACGGTGGCCGCGTGCGCATCTGGTCGGCGGCCTGTTCGGACGGGCAGGAGCCCTACTCGATTGCGCTGACGGTGCTGTCGCTGATGCCGAATGTCGCCGACTACGACTTCCGCATCCTCGCGACGGACATCGACCCGAAGATCCTCGCCATCGCCAGGGCCGGCGCCTATGACGCCAATGCGCTGGAAACGGTGAACCCCGCCATGCGCAAGCAGTTCTTCCGCGACGTGGATGCGGGCGGCCGGCAGAAGTGGCAGGTCGACGACCGGGTGAAGCGGCTCATCACCTTCAACGAGCTGAACCTGATGGCGCAGTGGCCGTTCAAGGGTCCGTTCGACGTGATCTTCTGCCGCAACGTCGTCATCTATTTCGACGAGCCGACGCAGATGAAGATCTGGTCGCGCTTCGCTGGCATGCTGGGTGACAACGGCCACCTCTATATCGGCCATTCCGAGCGTGTCTCGGGCGAGGCGAAGAACCAGTTCGACAATATCGGCATCACCACCTACCGTTACACCGGCAAGTACAGGAGGGGCGCATAATGGCACCAGCGCGTGTCCTCGTCGTCGACGATTCGCCGACCATGCGCGGCCTGATCACGGCCGTGCTCAACGCCGATCCCGATGTGAACGTCATCGGCCAGGCCGGCGACGCCATGGAAGCCCGCAACGCGATCAAGCAGCTCAATCCGGACGTCGTGACGCTGGATATCGAGATGCCGAACATGAACGGGCTCGAATTCCTCGACAAGATCATGAAGCTCCGGCCGATGCCGGTCATCATGGTCTCCACGCTCACCCATCGCGGCGCGGAAGCCTCGCTGATGGCACTGGAGATCGGCGCCTTCGATTGCGTCGGCAAGCCGCAGCCGGGCGATGCCCGTCCCTTCGGCGACCTTGCCGAGAAGGTGAAGGCTGCCGCCCGCTCGCAGCGCCGTTTCCACGCAGAGCCGCCGCCGCTCGCGCCCGCCGCCTCGAATGTCAACCCGGCCGCCGGCTACCGGCCCGGCCGCCGCGTCGTCGCCATCGGCTCCTCGACGGGCGGCGTGGAAGCGCTGATCGCGGTCCTGCAGAAATTCCCGGTCAACTGCCCGCCGACCGTCATCACGCAGCATATGCCGCCGACCTTCACCAAGAGCTTCGCCGAGCGGCTGAACCGCCTCTGCGCGCCGGTGGTGCAGGAAGCGACGGACGGCGCGCGCCTGGAGATCGGCAAGATCTATCTTGCGCCCGGCGGCGACCGTCACCTTCAGATCACCAACCCGCATGCGCCCTGCTGCCGGCTGGTGGAACGCGATCCGGTCAACGGTCACCGCCCTTCGGTGGATGTGCTGTTCGATTCGGTGGCAGAGCTCGCCGGCCGCAATGCCGTCGGCGTCATCCTGACCGGCATGGGCCGGGACGGAGCGGCGGGTTTGTTGAAGATGCGCCATGCAGGGGCGCGTACCATCGGCCAGAACGAAAAGACCTGCGTCGTATATGGAATGCCCAGAGTGGCTTTCGAACTGGGTGCCGTGGAACACCAGTTTCCGCTCTCCTCCATAGGGGAGGAAATCCTGAAGATCACTGCGGCCCGTAGAGAAGGGAGCGAATAATGTCTATCGCTGAAAAAATCAAAGTACTCATCGTTGACGACCAGGTGACGAGCCGCCTGCTTTTGGGTGATGCCCTCCAGCAGCTCGGTTTCAAGCAGATCACCGCGGCCGGTGACGGCGCGCAGGGCATGGCCATCATGGCCCAGCAGCCGCACCACCTCGTCATCTCCGACTTCAACATGCCGAAGATGGACGGCATCGAGTTCCTTCAGGCGGTTCGGTCCAACCCGAACACCAAGAAGGCGGCCTTCATCATCCTGACCGCGCAGGGTGACCGTGCCCTCGTGCAGAAGGCGGCGGCGCTGGGTGCGAACAATGTTCTCGCCAAGCCCTTCACCATCGAGAAGATGAAGGCGGCTATCGAAGCCGTGTTCGGGGCATTGAAATGATAACAGACGCCGGGACGCGCCGCGTCCATGTCATTCAGGGCGAATACAAGGTCCTCAACGATCCGAATGTGGTGCTCACCACCATTCTCGGCTCGTGCGTGGCCGCCTGCATGCGCGACCCGGTCATTGGCGTCGGGGGCATGAACCACTTCCTGCTGCCCGGCTCGGCCGAGGCCCTGGCCTCGGGCGGGGACGCCACACGCTACGGCGTGCACCTGATGGAACTGCTGATCAACGGCCTCTTGAAGCAGGGCGCGCGGCGGGACCGGCTGGAGGCCAAGATCTTCGGCGGTGCGCGCACGATCGCCCGCTTCTCCAATGTCGGCGAGCAGAACGCGCTCTTCGCCCGCCAGTTCCTGATGGACGAAGGCATCAAGGTCGTGGGTGAGAGCACAGGCGGCGAGCACGGGCGCAAGCTGGAATACTGGCCGTCGAGCGGCCGGGCCCGGCAATATGCGCTGACGGGCGTCGAGACGCAGAAGACGGTTGCGCTGGAGCAGCGGCCCGCTCCCGTCGCCAAGCCCGTGGAGAGTTCGATCGAATTCTTCTGAGCGGCGGTCCCGCTGCGCGGAAACGAAAGTACGAAGTGTATTGCGTTGCCGGTTTTCGCCGGCTCGTACAGAAAAGGGTAATCCATGCAAGCCGAGTATCAGAGTGCCGCGACCGCCATGGAAGAAGCCCTTCCGGATGTCCTGATGCGGATCGTGTCCGAGTTGCACGACGTCGCCTATCTCATCGAGCGCATCGAACCGCAGCTTGCGGCCATCCAGAACGAAGGCGCAAACGACGCCGACGAGCGCATGATGGTGCTGCAGGGGATCGACCTTGCCGTCCAGAAGACGCGCGGGCTTGCCGAATTCATCGACACCATCACCGGCGGTATTCCCGACGGCTGGGTCGTCGACGTCACGACGGCGCTGAACCTCGTGAAGCTTGCCGACATGCAGAAGGCGCTGAGCAACGGCCTGCGCCACGGCCATTCCCAGCCGCTCGGCAAGGCTGCCGGCGATTTCGAGTTCTTCTGAGCGTTTTCCTCCGGGAAACCCCGTTCCTTTCGACGGCGCCTTACCGGCGCCGTCTTGCGTTTTGCGCCGCGGGCAAAGCTGCGCCACGACATGCTCGCGCAAGTTTCACGGTCTAGTTTCCAGGCCGGATCAGTTAGGTCCGCGTATTCCATGGGGCAGGTCGGCGCGTGCGGAAATGTGCCGGTCCCGTCCCACGAGATTGAAAATGCGTCTGGGAGCGCCGGCATGTTAGGCCGGTGGACAGGCGACTAGTCCGTGCGGGAACAGAATGAATCTGTTGGAACAGTTGACGAAAGTCTACAAGAACCTGGCTTCGCTGGGGCAGGCGAAACTCGCGATGCTGGCGGGAGCCGCCGTCGTGTCGATCGGTCTCGTGCTTGCCGCCGGGATCCTCGTGAACAAGCCCGCCTACGAGACGCTTTATGTCGGCCTTGAAAAGACCGATGTGAACCAGATCAGCCTGGCGCTCGCCGAGGCCAATATCGATTTCAACACCGGAACGGACGGCGCGAGCATCGAGGTCCCTGTCGGCCAGACCGGCAAGGCGCGGCTCTATCTCGCCGAGCGCGGCCTGCCGAGCAGCGCCAATGCCGGCTATGAACTCTTCGACAAGGTCGGCTCCCTTGGTCTGACCTCCTTCATGCAGGAAGTGACGCGCGTTCGCGCCCTCGAAGGCGAGATCGCCCGCACCATCCAGCAGATCAGTGGCATCGCCGCCGCCCGCGTCCATATCGTGATGCCGGAGCGCGGCAACTTCCGCAAGGCCGACCAGGTGCCGACTGCCTCGGTCATGATCCGCGCCAGCGCGCAGGCCGGTCGTGAATCGGCCGCCGCCATCCGCCACCTCGTCGCGGCCTCCGTGCCGGGCCTCGAAGTCGACGGTGTCACCATTCTCGATTCCGCCGGCCAGCTTCTCGCTTCCGGCGACGACCCGGAGAACGGCGCGGTCAATCGCTCGCTGACGGCGGTCCAGACCGTCCAGAGCGAGATCGAGCGCAATATCGAAAAGGCGCTTGCGCCCTTCCTCGGCATGGACAATTTCCGCGCCAGCGTCACCGCCTCGCTCAATACCGATACGCAACAGATCCAGGAAACGGTCTACGATCCGGAATCGCGCGTCGAGCGCTCCATCCGCGTGACGCGTGAAAGCCAGAAGTCCAGCCAGCAGGCGACGAACAAGGCCGCGACCGTCGAGCAGAACATTCCGCAGGGCGGCCCGGAAGGTAACGGCGACGGCCCGCAGTCCAAGGACGAGGCGGACAAGAAGGAAGAGCAGACCAACTACGAGATCAACAGCAAGACGGTCGCGACCGTCCGCAACGGTGTCGCCGTGGAGAAGCTGTCGGTCGCCGTGGTGGTCAACCGCGCTCGCGTCGCGGCCATGGTCGGCGAGCCAGCGGACCAGGCGAAGATCGACGCCTATATCGCCGACATGCAGAAGATCGTCTCGTCCGCCGCCGGCCTCAACACCGATCGCGGCGACGTGGTGACGATCACCGCCATGGAATTCCTCGATCACCAGCTTCTCGACGAAGCCGTGCCCGGCCCGGGCATCCTGGAAGTACTGACACGCAATCTCGGCGGCATTATCAATGCGCTCGCCTTCGTCGGTGTCGCCTTCCTCGTGGTCTGGTTCGGTCTGCGCCCGGCGGTCCGTTCCGTCACCGGCGGCGGCGCCTCGGCCGGCGCGCTGGACAGCGGCGCGGCAGGTCTCGAACTGCCCGATTTCTCGCCGGCAAGCGGCATCGGTGGCCCCGGCGCCACCCTCATGGACGGCTTCGGCGCCGACTTCGGCTTCGACAGCACGGACGACCTGCTCAATGCCGGCGACGACGGCGACGGTTCCTTCAACCGCCGCGTCAAGGAAGGCCCGGAACGCCGCCTCGGCCGCATGGTCGAGATCAGCGAGGAACGCGCTGCCAAGATCCTGCGCAAATGGGCCGTCGAGAGGGAAGCCGCCTGAGGGCTCCGCCAGCAAAAACAGAAACGACGCGGCCGGAAACGGCCGCGTTTTTTATTACGCGCATATCGAGGCGTCGCCGTTTTTTGAAGTCTCGCTGTCGCTTTTCAGCAACGCTTGTTCAGCCTCATTGCAACATTTCCGTTGCAGTCGGGCCGAACCTTCCCGCGTGGCTCTTCACGGGCGCGTGATCTTCGAAAAAAGTTTATCGCCCCTACGGTTGCGAAACGGGAGGTGTTGCATGCAATTCCCGCACGCATTAGGCATGCCTTCTTTATCCGCCTGCCCGGAATTCCTTCAAATATTGCATGGTTAACAATTACTTAAACGAAAGTTGTCCAGAAGGTCGATGTGCCGCGCCCCAAGGCAAATCACTTGACGAATGGCGATTCATAGTTGCCGGCAAAAGTAAATCCCGAGAAGGGGGCGATGGTTTTTAGCGAAAGGAGATGTACACTTTAGTTACTGATTCGCTTGGTGATTCTCGTCGATGCGGCCTGACCGGCAAGGGGTTCGGACTGTTCCGAATGCCTGTTGGGAAGGAGACGGAATCTCCGTTCGGAATCGGAACAGGGGGCTATCATGGAAACGATCCGGTCGGATGCTGCGGCCTGGGAATCCTATGGATTCTCTGCCGAGGCGGGTGAGCGTAAGAGTGCGCGTGCGTTGTTAGTTCAACACCTCGGGCGCTGTACCGGCCACGCCGGTCTCTCCCCGGGGCTGAGGGCCTTGACCGACTACGTCAGCGCCTCGCATTTCCTCCTTCTTCGCCACGACGTCATGCCGGAGGCTGGCCTCGAAAGCGTCATCGCCTCAGACTGGCCCTTCGACATGGTGCGCGCCATTGCCGGCGCTATCCTCGCCGGCCAGTCCCGCATGAGCGAGCTGGACAAGTGCCTGACGCTCCTGAAACCATGCTTCAGTCATCTTGCCGACGATATCGCGGTGCCGAAGGGCATCAGCCGCGAATATTGCACCATCGCCTTCCATGTCGGCCGGGTGCGCATGTCGCTGCTGCTGCTCTTCCCGGAGCATTTCATCCTCTCCCAGAGCAAGCTGCGCGATGTCGGGGTGATGACCGGCTATTTCGCCAGCGTCTGCTGCCAGGGCGCGTTCCTCCGGCAGGATCGCGAGATGGAGCTGACCGAGCGCGAAGTGGAATGCCTCTACTGGATCGCCGAAGGCAAGACGAGCGACGAGATCGCCGTCATCCTCGGCATCTCGCGCAATACGATCAACAATTACATCACCAGCGTGATGCGCAAGACCGCGACGAAGACGCGGTCCGAGGCGATCGCCTGGGCCGTTCGCAACAATCTGGTCTGAGGGGGAGATGGGCATGGGCATTCAGCTTTCTCCTCCCGCCGGCATCGAGGCGGAAATCCGCCTCGCCCGGCCTCCGAAGGCCGTTACGGCGTCCGATTTCGTCTCCCGCCTGCAGGTGATGCAGACGATCCTCGGCGCCGGGTACTTCGCGGTGCTCCGCCTCGGCGGCCATGGCCTGCCGTCCGCCCGTAAGCTCACGCTTTCGCTGCATAACCTCGCCCACGACGCCGACGGCCATGGCCGCGAGCTTCTGGACGCCTACGGGGCGGTGATGCTGGAGCATCTCGAAGCCTCCATGCTGCCGCTGATCTGGGACGGCGTCGGCGACAACCAGTTCGCCGAATCGAGTGTGGAAACCTTCACCACGCGCCTTCCGCCGCGGCTTCTGCCGTGGTCGGGCATGGCGTTTCCGGTGCGCCTCGGCGCGCATGGCAACGGCTACGTGCTCTTCATGGGCACGTTCATCGCGCCGTCCAGCGACCTCATCATCGACATGCACATGAAGAGCTGCCAGGTGCTGATCGACATGCTGGCATGCGAAGAGAAGAAGCTGGCCCCGGCCGAAGCGCTGAGCGAGCGAGAGATCGCCTGCCTGCAGATGGCCGGCGACGGCTGTATCTCGGAGGCGATCGCCGAGAAGATGGGGCTTTCCGTGCATACGGTGAACGCCTATCTCGGCACGGCCACCACCAAGCTCGACGCGGTGAACCGCATCCAGGCCATCGCGAAGGCGATCCGCCTCGGTTACATCACCTGACGAAAAAGCGGCCACGCCTCGGCATGGCCGCTTCCCCTGGTCTGTCCCTCAATGGGCGTGCTGCGCCGGTGGCATCCCGGATTTCACGTAGCGCGCCTCGGCAAGGCTCCTGCGCAGGAAATCGGTGTTGTCGTCGGGGTCCGCGGACGGATCGTTGAAGGCGACGTGGGTGACTTCCACGCCGGCCGTATCCTTCTGAAGCATGAGCCGCGCATAGACCGTAACGCCCTGCGGGCGGATTTCCATGTCGAGCGTCACTTCCGGCTCCGTGTCCCAGTCGAGACGATAGTCGCCGCCCGCGCCGAAATTGATCGTGCCGGGCAGGAAGTAAAGCTCCGCCGCGGAGGAGACCAGGTCGGCCAGGTTACCGTAGCACTCGAAACGCAACAACGAGACGAGATCGGCGGCATCGAGCAGTCTCAGCTCAGTGGCGACCGGGCAGATTGCTTCGGCAACAATCTTCTCGCGCTCGGCGGAATAGGTGCATTTTCTCATCGGATCTAGTTTACCCGTCTGGTCTGGGGCGAGGCTGCGTAAACCCGGTGAATCAGCTCCGCCACGGCTTTGTAGAACACCGGCGGAATGACACTATCCACCGAGACTTGCGCAAACATTGAGCGTGCGAGCGGCGGGTCCTCGAAGACGGGAATTCCGTTCTCCTCGGCGATCTCGCGAATCTTCAGCGCGATGAGGTCCTGCCCCTTGGCGACGACGACCGGTGCGTCGCCCTCTTCCCGCACATAACGCAGCGCCACGGCGAAGTGGGTCGGGTTGGCGATGACGAGGGTGGCGCGCGGCACGTCCGTCATCATGCGGCGGCGGATGCGGTCGCGCTGGATGGAGCGCATGCGCGCCTTGACGATGGGGTCGCCCTGCGCCTGCTTCATTTCCTCCTTCACCTCCTGCTTTGTCATCATCAGTTCGGAGAACCAGTGATGGCGCGTCCAGGCGAAGTCGAGGGCGGCGATGAGAGCGGTGGCGAAGAGGATGATCAGCAGGACCTTGTTGATGTCCGAGCTCATCATGTAGATGAGCGCCGCCGGCTCGGAGAACATGGTGTCGAGCGAGGCGAAGAAATTGCCGCGCATGGCAAGGGCGACGACGACCGAGACGAGCAGGATCTTGATCAGGGACTTGCCGAATTCGACGAGACCCTGCTTGCCGAACAGGCGGCTGAGGCCCTTGACCGGGCTGAGGCGGCTGATCTGCGGGCGCACGCGCTCAAGCACGGGGCTGGGCAGGTTCTGGAAGACGGACGAGGCGATGCCGAAGAGCATCATCATGGCCAGGATCGGCAGCAGCAGCGCGCCGGCCTCCCAGCCGAGATGCCGGAAGATCGCGATGACGTCGGTCCCGGTTCTGAGGTTCCAGGCTTCCGGTTGCTCGAAGAAATCGCGCAGCGTCTCGTTCATGCGCGAGATTCCGCCTGGCACGAAGAAGACGAGGAAGAGATAGATCGCCAGCGTCGAGGCGAAGACCGTGATCTCGCGCGAGAAAGGCGTGTTGCCCTTCTCTGCCGCATCCCGGAGTTTCTTCTCGGTCGGGAGTTCTGTTTTACTGTCCTTGTCGTCGTCCGACACGCCGCACTCCCCGGAAAAGCAGACGGCCCGAACCCCATGTCAGGAGATTCGGGCCGGAAATACGCTCCGCTCGCGGCTCTGCCGTGTCAAGCAGGATCAGGCCGCCTCGGCTTCCTGTTCCTTTTCCTTCAACTGGATTTGTCCGGCTGCGGCCAGGCGAATGGCTTCCTGCGTGATCGAGCGGCGGGCGATCGCCACTTCGCGCGGGTTGCCGGCATCGCCGGCGGCAAGGTCCGATTCGATCATGCGGCGCTGGCGCGCGCCGATGGAGGAGAGGACCGATTCGCGCAGTTCCATCGTCGCGCCGCGCAGCGCGGCGGTGATAATGTCGCCGGACACGTCGTTGAAGAGCGCGACGCGGCTCTTCTGCGGCATGTAGAGCACGTCTTCGAAGAGGAAGATCTTCGGGCGCACCTTCTTGACCGATTCGGTCGAAACCGTCTCGAGCGAGGCGAGCATCTCGTCGACCTGCGACTTCTCCAGTTCGTTCATGAGGTCGGCGACCTTGTTCGAGCCGACCGAGTTGCGTTCCGCATCCAGCGCATTGATCATCTCGATCACCCGCGCCTCGACGATGGCCGTTGCCTTGGGGCTGGCATCCTTCAGGTTGACGGTGCGGTTGATGATGTCGGCGCGGTGCTCTTCGGGAATTTCGAGCAGGACCTTCGCGCCGAAGGAGGACGGCATCATCGAGAGGATGTAGGCGATGGTCTGCGGATGCTCGTTGAGCAGGAACTTTGCGACGAAGACCGGGTCTGCGTCCTGCAGGCGGTCCCAGATCGTCGTCTCGAAGGCCTGGAAGGCGGCGCGGCGGCCGAGCAGGCCGTCCACCTCGTCGGGCGTCAGGCCCTCTTCGAGGATGCCTTCCATCATCTTGGCGTTGTCCATCAGGCCTGCGCCCTCGGTGAACAGATCCTCGAACTCGTTGACGAGGTCGATCAGTTCATGGGGCGGGATGGCGCGCAGGTTCTGCGCGGCGGCGATGATCTGCTGGAGCTCGCTCTGGGTGAAATATTTCAGCAGCTTGCCGGCGACACCCTTGCCCATGGCGAGAAGGACGGCTGCTGCCTTCTCGACCTGCGAAAGCGGCGTTCCGACCGCCGTGGATGTCCCGAAATTCTCGAAATCCATCATGGATTTATCCCCCTGAGACCTAACCGGTCATCAGATCTTGCGTGTACTCTTCACTTCGATGAGCTTGACCCCGAAGCGGGTGTCGTCGTTTTCCAGAACGGTGATCTCGCCGCGGCCGATGATCCGGCCGTTGACCATGACTTCGACCGGCTCGCCGATGCGGCGGTCGAGCGCGATGGTGGCGCCCTCGCTGAGGTTCATGAGGCTGGAGACCTGCATCTGCGAGGAACCCAGAACGATCTGCAGATCGATCGGGATGTCCATGATGAGGTCCATGTTGGATTCCATGGCGCTGCCCGGACGGGGCGCTTCGCCGAGGTCGGCGGAGAAGTCGTTGCCGCCGCCGAAATCGCCGCCGCTGAAATCCGAACCGCCGAAGCCGGTGTCCGCGCCGAAATCCGTGGTGGCCGCGCCGCCGCCGAAATCCGAATTGCCGAAATCGCCGCCGAATGCGGCAAGCGGGTCATCGCCGGCCGTAGCGGGGAAGTCCGCGCCGATCGAGCCGGCGGCATCGTGCTGAAGAACGCCGCGCAGATCGTCGATCGCCTGCTCCAGTTCCTGGTCGCCTGCGTTGATGGAAGACATGATGTCGTCAGCGATGGGTGTTTTCTTCGGTGCCATAAGACCACTATTCCATTCGAAACTTGCCTGAGGCGTGCCGCCCCGCAGGCTTCACGCGCAAAACTATCCGATGATGTGCTGGAGGAGGTCTTCCTCCGAGCCGTAGGTATCCTTGACGCGGACCGTGTAGCGGGCGCCGGACCGGCCGAATTCGCAGACATAGAGGTTGCGCCCGTTGGCGTTCACCTCCACGCGCACGTCGCCCGCCTCGTTGAAGGGGATGATGTCGCCGGCCTGCAGCCTGCTGATCGTGTCGAGCGTCTGCCGTTCGAGGCGGATGCGCGCCTCCAGCGTCACCTTCGAGCGGCGGACCTGCTCGCCGAGCTGTTCGCTCCACTCGACGCGGGTCCTGGGGGCATTGGCCGGCTTCGGGGCGGTGATGGTCGACTTCAGCATTACGGCTTGGGGAATGACGACATGGAAGGTGGAGAGCACCGGCCCGATGCCGACGGCCATGTTGACCATGGCGACGAAGGCGTCGTCGCTGGCGTCTTCCGAGGGCTTGCGGGTCTCGGCATTGTGGGCCGAGCCGAGGAAGGGTTCGAAGCCGTTCGCACCGTTGACGGCCGTCTTCAGCACGCCTGAGATGCGGTCGAACATCATCGCCGCGACGTCCAGTTCGATCTTGGAGAGCGGGCGCGGCTCCGGATCCTCGACCGAATCGCTGACGGCGCCGAGCATGTTCTCGACGAGCGTGATGATCATCGGGCTATCGCAGATCAGCGTGAAGCGATCGCACCAGTCGCGTAGCGAAGCGTCGCAGCAGGCCATTGCGCCGCCGAGGCCAGAGACGAGCGTGCCGTAGCGGCCGGTCTCGAAACCGGCATAGGAAACCGCGACCTCGAAGCCGAGTTCGCTTTCCAGCATGTCGGGCAGGAATTCGGCGAAGACGTCGCCGAGGCTGGCGCAGAGCTTGGAGATGGTCGCCTGGTCGCCGAGCCTGCCGGTGAGGCGGGCGAGCACGATCGGGTCCATGGTGGGGTGAGGGGTCACGGTCGCTGCGCTCATGTCTTAGGCCGCCTTCGAATCGCCGCCGCCGCCCGGATTCATCATTTCCTGCTCGACGGCGTCGATGGACGGGCGCTCGTAGGAAGAGATGGTCTTGCGGCCGTATTCGAGGGCGACCTGCGGCACCGAGCCGTTCATGTAGGCGAGCAGCGTCTGCTTGACGATGACGTAGAGGCGGTTCTGCTTCTCGCGCACGACCTTGATGTTCGTGGTGATCGGCGCGACGACCGAATAGGACAGGAAGATGCCGAGCATGGTGCCGACGAGCGCCGAGCCGATGAGGCCGCCGAGCACTTCCGGCGACTCGTTGATCTTGCTCATGGCCTTGATGACCCCGAGAACGGCCGCGATGATGCCGATGGCCGGGAAGGCGTCGCCCATCGTCGACATGGCGTGATAGGGCTTCATCTTGTCACGCGTGATCGTCTGGATTTCCTCGTCCATCAGCGCCTCGATCTCGTGGGAGCGGGCATTGCCGATGATGATGAGGCGGACATAGTCGCAGATGAAGGCGGTGAGTTCCTTGTTCTTCAGCACGGTCGGCGCGGACTGGAAGATCGGCGATTCATCCGGGTTGTCGATATGCGCTTCGATCTCGTTGCGCGACTTGGTGCGCAGGTCCCGCATCAGGCTGTAGAGCACGCCGAGCGTATCGAGATAGTCGCGTTCCTTCGGCACCTTATGCTTGAAGGCTTCGCCCAGCGCCTTTCCGGTTTCCTTGATCACCTTCATCGTGTTCGCCACGATGAAGCCGCCGACGCCGGCGCCGCCGATGATCATGAGTTCGAATGGCTGGTTCAGCACTTCGATGTGCCCGCCCATGGCCATGAAGCCGCCCAAGACGCAGCCGATGGTGACGATGAGACCGATAATGATGTTCATGAGCGCAGGTGTCCCGACACAATTCTGACCCTTCCGGCAATACGGTTCCAGCCTTGCGTGAGGCTGTACCGGGCGGCGGGGTCGCGGATCAGGTTCGCACAAGCAAAAGCCGCAAGGATCGCGGTTCAAAACGGGCATCCATGCCTTCCTGAACCCTGATCGGCGGCCTATCGTGACGACCACCTATACCAGCTACAAGCTGATTTCCTCCGACCTCCAGACCTCGCTGAAACGCGTATCGGAGCAGCCGGACGTCAAGCGCGAGACGGAATACTATCTCGCGAAGATCGGCAGCATAAAGACGATCGACGAGTTCTTCGCCGACAGCCGGCTCTACAACTACGCCATGAAGGCGCACGGGCTGGACGACATGGCCTATGCCAAGGCCTTCATGCGCAAGGTTCTGACGGAAGGCATCGACGACAAGGCGGCCTTCGCCAACCAGCTCAGCGACACGCGCTACAAGGAACTGGCGGAATCGCTGAACTTCGCCCGCCATGGCGAGCTTGCCACCACCTTCGAGCGCGCCCAGAAGGGCGTCGTCGACAAATACACCCGTCAGACGCTGGAGGTCAGCGTCGGCGAGGACAATACGGGCGTGCGCCTCGCGCTTTATTTCGAGCGCATGGCCTCCTCCGTCACCTCGGGCTATTCCATCATCGCCGACGATGCGCTGGCGCAGGTCGTGCGTACCGCGCTCCAGCTTCCTGCGGAGTTCGCTGCCACCGATATCGACCGTCAGGCGGCGTATTACGAGGACGCGCTGAACATCGAGGACTTCAAGGAACCGGCCAAGCTCGGCAAGTTCCTCGAGCGCTTCACCTCGATGTGGGAACTTGAAAATCCCTCCGGCAGCTACGATCCGATGACCGTGTTCCAGCCGTCCAGCCTCACCGGCATCTCGACGGACCTCCTGCTTTCCATCAACAACCTGAAACTCGGAGGCCGCTGAGCATGCAGACCGGGCTTTATGTATCGCTTTCGTCCCAGATCGCGCTCGACCGCCGCATGGCGACCCTCGCCGACAACGTCGCGAATTCCACGACGGTCGGCTTCCGCGCCACCGAAGTGAAGTTCAACGAGGTCGTCAGCGACCAGAAGACCGCCGACGTCGCCTTCGTCTCGAAGGGCAACGAGTTCATCTCGACCCGCAACGGTGGCCTCACGGAGACGGGCGGCCAGTTCGATTTCGCGATCAAGGGCGAGGCCTGGTTCCAGGTGGAAACGCCCTCCGGCCCGACTTTGACGCGCGACGGCCGCTTCACGCTGACGGACGCCGGCGAACTGGTGACGCTCAACGGTTATCCAGTGCTCGATGCCGGCGGTGGTCCCATCCAGATCGATGCGAATGCCGGCCCGGTCATGCTCAGCGCCGACGGCCAGCTCAACCAGGCCGGCCGGCCCGTCGCCGCGCTCGGCATCTTCGAGGCCGATCTTTCCGCCGGCTTCGTGCGCGCCGGCAACAGCGGCATCATTCCCTCCAACCGGCCGCAGCCCATCGTCGACCGTGTCGATGCAGGCGTGGTGCAGGGCTATGTCGAGGAATCCAACGTCAACGCCATTGGCGAGATGACGCAGCTCATCCAGGTCACGCGCGCCTTCGAGAACATCGCCGCGCTGATGCGCAGCAGCGAGGATTCGATGAACGAGGCGGTCCGCACGCTCGGGGGCAGCAAGTAATCCATGACGGCGGCAGAGGGCACCACGGCGAATTCCACCCAGACACCCGACGGCGGGCGCATGCTGAACGCGCTGGCAGGGCTGGTGCGGCGCTATTCCTCGCCGGAATTCTCGGTCACACACGGTGGCCGTGTACAGACCATCGCGGCCGGCAACTATACGGTCAGTGGTCTGTCGCGGCATGTGCGGCTCGGTGAATTCGTGGCGCACAAGAGCGCGACGGGCATCCATCTCGGCGAGGTCGTCCGCGTCGAGCAGGAGACGGTCGTCGTCTGCCCCATCGAGCCGGGCGAACCTATCGGCATCCATGACACGGTTATCCGCAAGGGCGCCTTCCGCGTCGCGCCGACCGCCTCCTGGTGCGGCCGCACGATCAACGCGCTCGGTGAGCCGATCGACGGGCTGGGTCCGCTGCCGCAGGGCGAGGACCGCCGGTCCATCTCCAACACCGCGCCGCCTTCCATGACGCGCAAGCGCATCGAGAAGGGCTTCAGCACCGGCGTTCGCGCCATCGATATCTTCGCTCCGCTCTGCCTCGGCCAGCGCCTCGGCATTTTTGCCGGCTCCGGCGTCGGCAAGTCGACGCTGCTGTCGATGCTGGCAAGGGCGGACGCCTTCGACAAGGTGGTGATCGCGCTGGTCGGCGAACGCGGCCGAGAGGTGCGCGAATTCATCGAGGACACGCTGGGCGACAACCTCGCCAAGTCCGTCGCGGTCGTGGCGACCAGCGACGAAAGCCCGATGCTGCGCAAGATGGCGCCGCTAACGGCTGTCACCATCGCCGAGCATTACCGCGATCAGGGCGACAACGTGCTCCTGATCATCGACAGCGTGACGCGCTTTGCCCATGCGATCCGCGAGGTGGCGACCGCTTCCGGCGAACCACCCATTGCCCGCGGCTATCCGGCCTCCGTCTTCACCGAGCTGCCTCGCCTTCTGGAGCGCGCGGGTCCCGGGGCCGAAGGGGCGGGCACGATCACCGCGATCATCTCGATTCTCGTCGATGGCGACAATCACAACGACCCCATCGCCGACTCGACGCGCGGCATCCTCGACGGTCACATCGTCATGGAGCGCAGCCTCGCGGAGGAGGGGCGCTATCCGCCGATCAATCCGCTGGCCTCGATCTCGCGCCTTGCGCGCAAGGCGTGGACGGCAGACCAGGAGAAGCTGGTGTCGCGGCTGAAGTCGCTCATCCATCGCTTCGAGGAGACGCGCGACCTGCGCCTCATCGGCGGCTATCGCCCGGGCGGCGATCCCGACCTCGACATGGCGATCAAGCAGGTGCCGATCATCTACGACGTATTGAAACAGACGCCGGGCGAGAAGCCCGCCGCCGACGCCTTCTCCGATCTCGCCGTCGCATTGAGGAATGCGGCCGCGCAGGGCGCCGCGCCGGCAACGCGAAGGGGATGACAGTGACGGACTTCGATGCAGACGAGACCATCCAGCCGCTCAGGCGAGCGGATCGGGGACGCTACAGCATTGGCGACAAGGTGCTTGTCGGCGCGGGCGTGATGCTCGCGGCGGGCGCGGCCTTCTTCCCCTGGTATGTCTTCCTCAACCCGGAACAATTCTCCGTGCCGACGCTCTGGCAGGGCACGACCCGTGACCTGCCGGAAACGGCGGCGCGCGACGTGGTGAGCGTTTCTCCCTCCGCGATGATCGATAACGACAACGATCCGGCGCTCAAGGGCCTCGATCCCGTGGCGACCGCCACGACATCCGGCCTCGGTGCGGAAAGCAAGCTCGGCGCGCCGGTGGAAACCGGCCTCGACCAGCCATTGCCGGCCAATTCCGGCTTCCGCCTCATGCATGTGGCGAACGGGCGGGCGCTGATCGAGGACGCGCGCGGCATGTATATCGTGCGCGTCGGCTCGATTCTGCCGGACAACAGCCGCCTCGCGACGCTGGAGCAGCGCGACGGGGCCTGGGTCATCGTCACCTCGAACGGCGCGGTGATCAAGCGCAACTGACGGGTGGCGGGCGGTCGCCCACCCTCGATTCGGCCGGGTCGCCTTGCCGCGTCCGGCCTTTCGCTCGCCCGGAAATAAGCGGCTTGAGCACTTTATCCCTCATGAATTCAGTTGGTTGGCGGGAAACCGCAGCACAGCAAGTCTGACGCAAGATTGGCTCCGTAGGTTCGCCGTGAACAAGGATGGAGCTTGTCATGCAACCGATACAACTGTTTGAACTGGCATCGAAGCAGGCCGAATGGCTCTCAGTCCGCCAGAGTGTGGTTGCAGGCAACATCGCCAACGCCAACACACCCGCGTTCAAGGCGAAGGACGTCACTCCCTTCCAGTCCGTGCTCGAAACGACGGGCATGCGCATGGCGGCGACGCAGCCGGGCCATTTCACCGAAACCGAAATGGCAAGCCGCGTCATCGAGACCCGACCCACCGAGGAGATCGGCGTGCAGGAGTCCGGCAACACCGTCGGCCTTGCCGAGGAACTCATGAAAGAGGGCCAGGTCAAGCGTGATTTCGAGTTGAATGCCGGCCTCGTAAAGGCCTTTCATCGCATGATGCTGATGACAGTCAGAAGGTAAGAAATGGATCCGCTCGTAGCTTCAATGAAAGTCGCGGCCTCGGGACTTGAGGCGCAATCCACCCGCATCCGCATCGTTTCGGAAAACCTGGCGAACGCCCGCTCGACGGGCGACACGCCCGGCGCCGATCCGTTCCGCCGCAAGACCGTGACCTTCGCCGCCGAGCTTGACCGCGCGACCAACGCCGCGCTCGTCGAGGTCGAACGCCTCGGCGTAGACGAGGGCGATTTCTCGACCGAATACGATCCGGGCAACCCGGCGGCCGACGAGAAGGGCTTCGTCAAGATGCCGAACGTCAACGTGCTCGTCGAGATGGCCGACATGCGGGAAGCCAACCGCTCCTATGAAGCCAATCTGCAGAGCATCAAGCAGTCGCGTGACCTGATCAGCGCCACTATCGACCTTCTGAGGGCATCGCAATGATCGACAGCATCAAGGGCGTAACCAGCCTTTTGTCCAATGACGCGCTTTCCGGCGTCGAGGCGACCGCCTCCAAGGGCGTGAGTGCCGCCGCAGCGCAGGGAACCGGAACGCAGATGTCCTTTGCCCAGGTGCTGGGCGACATGGCGAGCGATATGGCCGGCGCGCTGAAACTCAGCGAGACCAAGTCCTTCGAAGCCATCCAGGGCAAGGCGGGAACCCGCGAAGTGGTCGACGCCGTCATGAATGCCGAGCAGTCGCTGCAGACCGCCATCGCCATCCGCGACAAGGTCGTCACCGCCTATCTCGAAGTAGCCAGAATGCAGATCTGAGGACCGGACATGAAAGCCCTTGCCATCGCCGCCACCGGCATGAACGCGCAGCAGACGAACCTCGAAGTCATCGCGAACAACATCGCGAACATCAACACGACCGGCTTCAAGCGCGCCCGCGCCGAGTTCTCCGACCTTCTCTACCAGACCGAGCGCGCCGCCGG
>Ga0209793_1000985_pt1 | contig 21922 bp, 22 predicted proteins | sample EBPBio122009_DNA_FD_185863 | JGI IMG/M metagenome (GOLD analysis project Ga0209793, IMG submission 185863) | Wastewater treatment Type I Accumulibacter community from EBPR Bioreactor in Madison, WI, USA - Reactor 1_2/2/2009_ DNA (SPAdes) (version 2) | ecosystem: Engineered > Bioreactor > EBPR >... | reverse complement strand
GACAGGCCCTGCCCCCTCCTGCCGTGCCATGAGACGAGCGACTTGCTCGGATAAGGCGATGAAGTCGTTCGCCTCGGCCGGGGTGAGTTCGACAAGATGCGGCCGGTAAATGTAGGGCGTGAGGACCTTGTCCTCGATGGCCTGCCGCAGCGTGTAGCGGAATACGATCTCGCCGTAGTACTCGTTAAGGCGCTCGTTGCGCTCCTCGTCGAGATAGTGCTGCGGCGTCGCGGAAAGTCCGATCCGGAAGCGGGCATGTTCGGGCAGGAAGCCCTGGTAGGCTTTCGAAGTATGATGGTGGCACTCGTCGCCGATCCATAACAGCTTCTTGCCCGATATCTGCCGCAGACAGTCCTGGAACTCCGGCGACTTCAGCGTGCGGTTGACCACCACGACCGCCGCAAATTTGCGGGTGCCCATCGTCAACTCGTGGACCATTTCCCGCAGCTTCTCTTCCCAGTTGCCGCGCGAAACATAGGCGCGCACCGGATAGATATTGAAGACAGAGAGGATATCGACCCATTGGTCGGCCAGGTTCTGGTACGGCACGGCAATCACGCAGGCCAGGCCGTCGATTGCTTCGGAGAGCTTTACGATGCCGTGGATGGCGGTGATGGTCTTGCCGGCGCCGGTCGCGAGGTCGAAAACCCCTTGGAAGTCACCTTTCGCGCGCCAGGCATCCAAGGCCGCGATCTGGTGCTCCTTCATCATGAAGGGCTGACCGTTGATCGTCGAGGGCTCGCGGGGTTTAGAGCTGGTCGTGCTGGTGACGCCTTGTACCTTCTCACGGATACGGGCGGCGATTGCCGCCTCAATCTCGGGATCCGGCGTGTATTGCAAGCTCCGCGCGACCGAGATGAGCTTCTCCTTGACGGCCGTCGGTATGTCGAGCACAGCCGTGCCGGGGCTCTTGTTCTCCCAAAGGCGGTCGAAGCTGTCGATGTGGGGTTGAACGTAGGTGTCGAGTTCGGGCCGCCAGTTTGGAAAGACGTTGATCGACTCGTAGTTGAAGGTGGGCAGGAGCGCGTGCGTGCTCTCATTGGCGGAACCGGAAAACACGACCTTGTCGCCGGCCGCGTCGCCGATGATGCCGACCTTGTCGTGGTACATTCCGCGTTCACGCAACGCGATCTTGATGTCGAGACGCCCATGCGCGACCAACCACGCCAGCGTATCGAAGCGATTCTGGAACAGCTCGTCGCTGGCGCCCTCGATATGCGCGAGCATTTCCGCACCGAGCCGATCCGCGATCTCGCGCAACCGGTGTCCTTCCTTTACGGCTTCAATGTCGTCCTTATCGGAGAACGCCCCCAGGACCAGCCGTATCTGCCCGCCATGTTTGACGAAGGTTGACAGGGCCTGGGCGGCGTAGCTGATAGTGGAGGCAGAGAAATAACCAACGGCGCGGTCGTAGCGATCGGCGACCGTAAGCGCCGGCAGGTAGAAGTCCTCGAGGATGTTGTGGAGGTCCGACTTATAGACCCCCCGATATTGGAGATCGCGCAGCATCAGAACGAGATGTTCGAGACGTCGGGCTCGCCGTCCTCGATATTGAGGTAACCGCTCTTGAGCAGCAGTTCGAGGATATCCCGGTCCGGATGCTCGCCGCCTGTGCGGCGCAGGGTCTGCGCCAGGATCTCCAAGCCCCCGTTAGCGAATTCCTCGAAAATGTCTGCGCAACGCTGTTCTTCGCCTTCCTTGAGAACCTCCGGATCCTTGGTTTCCGCGAGCGCTAGGAGATAAATCAGGTCCTCGGCGTCGCCACGTTCGAACTGTTGGTAGGAGACGTCCTCCACGCCAGCCTCACGGTCGAGCTTGGAGCGGCGTCCTTCCGAGTATCCCAGAAGCGCGGCGAAGCAGAGCAACTCGCGGATCGTGGGGAACAGCGTTCTGTCCGCGCCGGGCAGCTTGGTCATGGCAAGGCGCTGCACCATGGGTTCATGAACGCGGCTGCGGTAGATGTGGGGCGTGAGCGTGCTCATTCGGCGGCTACCTCTACGATTTCTGTGCCGTCATAGGTCGAATCAAATACCGCCGTGCGGAATTCCTTCCCCTTCAGGTAGCGGCTTTCGGCTTTACGCTCGCCGATCGCGTCCCGGTTGTGGCGGACTAACACGAACTCGGCGCCGACATGACCTTGGAGGGCGCCAAGCACTTCCGCCGAACCCTGCGAGCGCGAGACGAGCAGTACGACTTGCCGGGCCATTTTCGGAATGAATTCGGAAGTCGTGGTGCGGTAGGCCTCGTCTAGCTGACCGAAGGGGGAGTCAAGCACCAGCGGAGCGATCGTGCCGGGGAGCAGCTTATAGTCCTGCGCCTTCTCCCGGACGCGCGCGAACTCGACAAGGGCGGCCGTGAAGGCGAGGCCAAGAAGCTGGTTTTCGCCGCTGGATTTCGGCAGCGCCGTTCCATCGGAATTGACCAGGCTGATCACATAGTCGTCGCTCATGCGCAGGGTCAGATTCTTGCGGGTGGTCGCATCCAGGATTTTTCGGATGCCGGCGCGCAGGACCTTCCTGGCCTGGTTCTCTTCCTGAACCAACTGGACTTCAAGGGTGCCCTTGATGTTCTCGCAGAGATTGCGCCGCTTTCCATAGATGGCCGTTTCCTTGTCCTGCACGGCAAGCGTGTTGATCTCGTGGCTGATCTGCGTGCTTTCGCGCTCGGCGCTCTCGATGCCGGATTTCAGGGCGCCGATCTGTCGATCGATTTTCGACAGCTCGCCGCGGAGTTCTTCCCGACGCTGCTCGCGCGCGGCGATGTCCTCGAAGTCGATGCCTTTGAGCTTATCCGAAATCTCTCCGAGCTGACCTTCGATGGAGGCGTGTTCCTCGTTGGCGTCGGTGAGGTGCTCTTTCGCCTTGGTGAGGCGGCCAGGCGCCTTCGCCCGTTCGTTCTTGAGGTTACTCAGCCGAGCGCGGACCTTGGATATTCGGTCCCGCATGACCTGGTTCGCCGCCCTGTCGAGAAGGCTTGCAACGCGTTTGGCAACCTCGCTGCCGGGTGGCAGATGGGCGCCGCATATGCAGGTTTCGGCCTCCAGGATATCGCGCACGAACTCCTCATTGTACGGCGAGGGAATTCGGCCGCGATGTTTCTGGTCGTCGAGGAATTCGAATGTCTCCTCGGTTACTTTCTTGGAAACAATGAAACGGCCTTGCTCCCCGAGCCATTTGTAAACTTCATCGCCATATTCGCGCTGGCGCTTCACCACACGACGGAGCTGCTCGGTCAGCCGGTCGCGGCTTCGCTGCAGTTCTTTGGCACCGCTGGTATCGCGCAGCTTTTGCTCGATGTCGCGAATCTGCTCTTCGGTCAGCTCGCGGTCCTTCTCGAGCTTGGAGATAGTCCCGTTGGCGGTTTCGATCTGCGCGGTGAGGGCGTCAAGGCGGTTATTCAGCGACGATATGCGGGACGTAGCCGGCGTGGAGGGAATCTGCTTCCTGAAATAGCTGGAAAGGGCTTGGAGGTCGTCAATCGCGGTTTCGATGAGGGAGCATCCGAGGATGTCGCGCACGGCGGACCGGATCGAGCCGCGGTTGCTTTCGCCCAGAAACACTTCGGCATGTTCACCGTCAAACAGGAAATGGGAAGCCATATCCCTGGGAATGACGGTGTTGATGAACGTATCGGGGGTGTCGATGTTGATATGGCTGCCGCGCTCGATGCGGGCGACGACAAAGGGACGGCCCGTGTCGCCGATCGCACCTTCGCGGAAGAAGCGCTTGGCCATATAGCGGTTGCCGTTGTGCTCGAAGACGACCTCGACCGATGCCATGGTCCGCCCTTCTTTCTTGGCATCGTAGTTGAGGATGTCGTCCTTCTTTTCGAAGCGGCTGGTCGTCTCGCCGTAGAAGCACCACAGGAGCGCGTTCAGCAGGGTCGTCTTGCCCACGCCGTTCTCGGCATAGACGATGGTTACGTTCCTGGCTTCATCGGTCGATAGCGCAATTTCGCTTTCTCCGTAGAAGCATCGGAAGTCTTTCAGGCGAATTTCTTCAAGTATCATCGTCCTGGCCCCCCGGACGGACGCGACGCTCGATGAGCTCGCGGAGTTTACGCTGACGCTCTGTCTTCACATTGCGCTTTTCGAAAAAGTATTGCCGTTCGAGTTCGACAATTTCCCGGATGATCGGTTCATACTCCGATTCACCCGCGCCACCCTGAGAGGTGTCGACATCGTCGACCTCACTATCACCGAGTTGCAAGTTCAAGCCGTTCGCAGGCTCGTTCATGATTGCCCCCTCCTGCGCAACATCCTCAATGCGCATGACGAGTTGAGCACCGGCTGGTCCCGAGGGACCATGGATGGCGCCCAACTGATTCCGTACAATGGCAATTTCGGCGCCATCTGCACAATAGATTCAAGTGTTTGTCGTTAGCGATTAGTCGTTGCGCCCATCTCCCGCGATCAGACCCGCCCCTCAATGCTGATATGGAGGGCGTCCAATATCGCCGAGAGGCCCGCGAGGCGCGGCAAGTCCAACGCCGGACTGTCGGCCTCAAGCTTCAGGGCAACGGCGCGATCGTAAACAGCCACGCACTGCCTGTTGGTAATCCTCGACATGTAGACGATCCCGTCGAATGTCGTTTGGTCATAGAGGGCCTGGCTCAATCTCCTGCCAGCCGCCTGCGCCTTGGCCCGTACCGCATCAGTGGACACGCCGAGCAGGCTGGCGCCTTCATTGCGCAGATCCAGCAGAAACAGAGGTCGCGGGTTTCGCACGGCGGCTATCGAATATCGAACGAGCTCTTCCTCCAGAAGCACGCGCTCAGCTCCCTTTTCGAAACGATCTCGCACGATCGTCTCGGCAAAGGCGGTCATCGGATCCTGCGCAAGGTACAACAGGTGGAACCGGTTTCTGGGACTGGAGAAGCGGGACCGTCCTGCGCCCATGCCCAAGGGGGTCGCCGAATGGACGCGCGCGATGATCCTTACATAGTCGGCGACAAATACACTGACCGAGAGCCGCTTCAGGATGGCAGGGTCAAGCGTCATTGCGGGATGAAGTAAGGCCGCGCCGTGTCGACGACCTCGGTCACCCGATCCTGCTTGAGAAGATCGATCGGCTTGCGTCCTCCCAAAATTGGATTGGCCTGGCGCAACCAGAGCCACGCGACGCGATTGCCGCCGGCGAGACCGACGATGGTGGAAATCCCGCGGGCAGGGCGTCCGTCGATGAACTGCTCAATCGGGAATACGTGCTTCTTGGTGCCTTTCAGCAGGCCGATGACCTCCTCCGAATGTTGCCAGCGGTGAAGAGTCGAACGGGCGATGCCATAATCGCGGCTTAGCTCACTGGCCCCAGCGACCGGGCCGGCCCAGTCCTCAATCTTACGCGCTACAGCGAACTCGCTGACGAGGCGCTTGCCTTCGTCGGTGGAAACAATTGGGCCGAGGCCCTCGCCCGTCGAGGGCTCAACCGCTTCGGGCACGAGAAGCTCGATCTTGCCGCGAGCGGGCTCGTCGCCGAAGGTCTCGACCAGCCGACGGACATTGCGCATCAGCTCTGCCTGCCGCTTGGTGAGTTCTTGGCGGGCTTCCGCTGGAAGCTTCAGGACAGCAGCGGCGGCGGCGCCAGCGATGCGTGCCGAAAGCGTCAGCGAACCGGACTCGAATGCCGCGTCGCTCTTCAGAGCGTCGGTGACCTTGTTCGCAACGCGCTCTGCTACGCGCCCATTTCGATCGATCTGCATGTTTGGACTGGCCATAGGGGCGATCTCCATTCCTTGTCTTGCTGAATATAGGATCGGCGTCGCGTTTTGTCCAGTTTGTCCCGTTTGTTCCCTCTGCTCCAAAACATGAGACCCTGCTTGCCGATTGGCTGAGGTCTTGGCGGACTTCGATGAAGCTGAGAAACGTGTTTATGCCGGCGCCTCGCTGCCACCAAGGCGGGCCATCGAAAGCTGGAGCTAACTTCTAGCTCTGTCCCAATGAGACCAAGAACTCGGTGAGTTCGGCGTACTGGTTTGCGCTGCTGATCGGCACAATCTGAACTTTCAAGTCCTTGAACCACCGATCCTGTTCGACGGCGGTCAATTGCTCTTTTGCCATCACGGCATAGTGGCTGGGCCCCGAGTCTTGAGGATAGGCGTCAGCGATGTAGTTCAGCAGTAGCCTCGTCTCCGGATCGTTCATCGAAGCACCCACGAACACCATGGAAAACATGGTGAACATGCCGGTCAGCAAATGCTGATACGCGCGCTTTCGGTAGAGCGTTTCTCTGTAGTCCCGTTCCGTCAGGATGATACCGTTACCCGCGCGCTGAGCATCGCCATGCGCTTTGAGGATGAAGAATTCTTGCGCAAAGAGCCGACGCTGAAGTTCACCCTCGTCCTGGTAGGTTAGCACCGAGACATCGTCGTCGACCTCGGCGCGATAGGAGCGCTCGATGATGGTGTCATAGTTGGTTGTGATGATGAACGGCAGCTTGTCCAGTTTTACCAAAGCTTCATGCAGAGCCGTTGGCTTGGGTTTCGGCGCTTTGAAGGTGTCTTCCACGACCTTGGCGAAATAGCTGCCGAGATCCTCCTTAAGACCGGATGCTATCATTAAGTATTTGCTTGGATCCGAGATCAGGGCGCGGTATTCGCCGGCCTTATCAGCGGCAACAACGTTCTGCTTCTCCGCGACCGCCACCATCGCCTCAAGAAACTGGGGCCAAGTCGGCAGCCCAGCTCCAACCGATGCACCAGCACCGACGAGAATCGCCGCCTTCTTGCCGCGGTACGTGGCCCGCAGGTTCTCGGGAATGCTCTTTCCATCAAATGCCATCACGACCTCGCGTCGACGTCGGGGCAGAATGCCCGAAGTGCCTCATTGCGCGTCCGAAGACTCTCCTTGGTCCCGGCTTGGGTCCGAAATGCTTCGATGTAATTGTAAAGGTGCCGATCGAGTGACGGCTGGGCACTCTCGCGGCTCAAGAGAACATCGGGCTGCGCATTGTGCATGCGACGCCTCGCTTCGAAGGATTCGTATGCCTGAGCGAGCTTCACGGGATCTACCGCGGCGCCGGCGCTCTGCCGTTGCGAAATCAGCAGGCAGAGATCGACGAAGATCCACTTTTGAGTAATCCGATAGCCGAATTGTTGATTCACCTCGTCAAGAACGTTGAGAACGTCGCCGGCGCGGGATGCCAGCTCAAGAATCGAATCGGTGCTGGTCACCTCCACAACCATGCGTTTCAGATCGGGCGCCTTCAGATCCCGGTCGGTCGCATACTGAAGCACTGCAAAGGCATGGGTCACGTAATCGAGATGCTTCGACCTGGCTGACGAGATGCGGCAATGTCCAAAGAACTCGTGCGACTCCGCGATTGAAGCCATGATGCGGTTGAGAGGATGCAGCATCGCGTTCCGCAGCTCTGCAGGATTCAGCGGTACGCCCATTTGTAGGCGTGAGAACAATGCAGCGATGTCGTCGTTTGTCCCCGCAGATATTTCCGCAACGCTGACCTCGAAGAGATTGAAGCGGTCTTTAAGATCCTGGTGCAGTTGGTCGTATCTCAGTCCGGCTATCGCGTGCCCATCGACCGGAGCAAGCGGCTCGCCGTATTCCAAAAGCAAAGCCCCTGAACGAAACTCCCAAAGTGCGCGCAGTCGCTGCTGCCCATCCACAGCATCATGAGTAAAGACCCCATCGCCGTTCCGAGCGCGCAGATAAACCTTGGGTATGTCCATCCCCCTCAGAATGGAATCGATCAACAGCACCTGGCGAGCCGGCTTCCAAGCCGGCCCTCTTTGCCACTGTGGATTGAGGTTGATGTACTCTCGTTCGCTGAACAGTCGATCGACCGTCCAAGTGCCTTGATTGATTTGCAATTTTGACGCCCCCCGTCTGCCTTGTTAGAGGTTTAGTTCCCACCACTCAACCGCTGTGTGCGTCGCATCCCGAAACGGGTTCAATCCGAACGCCGATACACTTGCTGCGCGCCGCGCCGTGTCGGTCAAGACAATCCCTCCGCCTCGTTGGCCTCGCCGCCCGGCAACTCATACCGGGTGATGACCGCCGCACCGTCTTCGAGCGCAATCTCTATGACCTCATTGACGATCGCTGCGCCGGCGCCGAGCTCCTCCAGAAGCGCGTCGAATAGCTCTCGCTGCTTGTCGGGCGCTACCTGGGGAACGATGATGAGCAGACCGGCATGAACTTCCTCACGTGCATAGAGCTTCCTGAAATCGCGAGCGTTGTTGGTGACGAAGGTGAAGTCCTCGGCGATGATGCGAGGCATCAGGTCCCAGTCGGTCTCCCCGCTCAGTCCGAGCCAGTTGACGTGTCTGGCCTCATGGCCGCGCGCCTCTGCGACCGCGACAAGGGAGGTGTGCAGGCATTCGTCAACGAGAAACTTCACGCGGGCACACGGGCCTTCCGCATTGATGGCCGAGGGTCACCCTTCAACGTCGCGCGTTTCGACGACGTGACCTTCAAGCCCTGATCGGAGAGCTTCTTCGGCCTGCCGCGGGTGGGATGCGCCGCGGTCCATATCCTGGCCAACTCGATCATTCGCGCGGTGAGGCTCGGATACCCCTCGAGAAGATCTTCCTCATCTGCACCCTGCGCGAGCATGGCCGCGATCGTGCGCACGGGGATTCGTGTCCCCTTGAACACGGGCTCTCCACCCATCACCCCTTTGACTCGGCCAATCGTGGCTTCGGCTTCATCGAGATCGCGAATGCGCGCATTCAACTGCTTTCGGGCCTCGGCAACGTCGATGATGAGCAGATCGTCAGCCCTCACCGTCTTGGCGGCGGGCTCGGCCTTGATCGCCTCGAACAGTCGCTGGCGCCGGTCGGCGGCCAGCGTGGAGCCGACGCCATACCAGAGCTTGAGGCGCAGCAGTCCCTCACCTGTCAGGGCGCGACGCCGAACAGTCTTTGCGGGCGCCCCTCCGCTCACTGTATCGACGATCCTCTTGTCGATCGCGTTGTGAACCGCCTTGATGCCGATCTGGCTCACGGCAGCGGCTTCGGCCGGGGTATAGACGCGGGCAGCTGCGGTCATAATCATTCTCCTTTGAGAGAACGATATAAGCCACGCCACGCCTCGCGTAAAGACCGCCGGCCGGTGAGCGGTGGCTATCGGTTGCGCGCTCTTGACGTCCTAGATAATCCCCCAGGCTCGATACCGTCCCCTCCCGGTAATCTCGCGGACGCCGAGTTGCCCAATTAGATTGAGGGCTCCTCTCTGCGTGACCTTGGCAGTTTTGGCGACCATCGGCGCCGACACGATCGGCCGCGACAAAACGAGCTCGACGGTCGTCGGGAGGCTGCTCGACGACCGGCGGCCGTTCAGGCGACGGGTCATCTGCTCGCGCGCCTGCGTCAATCGGGCGATCTCCTTCATGCCCGCCTCGGCCGAGGCCGACATCGCATCAAGAAAAGCGAGCAGACGGGTCGAACGATTCTGGGACCGGCGACGTTCTCTTGGCACCGCCTTCAGCCCGATGTTGAACCCGAACAGGTGGGAGGCGACCTTTCCCCGTGCGCGCAGATACGCGCTGACCAGTTGGGTGCCAAGCCAATGCTGACGCTGCATCGGCTCGAGTGACTCCCAAGCGTCCCAGAGCAACGCGGCGCTTAGCGTCGCGGGAAGATCGCCATCATCGCGTAGAACGCGCTTCCACTGTGCCAGGCGGTCCTCCTCGTCCCAGTCGGAATCTCGAACGACGAGATCGCCGACAACGAGTTCCTGACGACCGCCGCGTTTGTCCTCGGAAATCTTGTCGAGGAGGCGCTGCGACTGCGCGAGGAGAGCGTCGACGTTGGCGAGCTCTTGCGTCAGGGGATCACCCTCGTTCATCAGGTCGGGATCATCCGGCGCCTCGACGGTCGGTGCCGCCCCGTCCCCTTCCCCAGACTGCTGATCACGATCCTCATAACCGGTGAGCGCCCCGATGCCCGCGTCGCTCACTGCCCAGTCGGCCTTCGCCCCGGCGATGCGCCGTCGTGCCCTGAGAATTCGGTGGGCGATCGTCAGCTCGTGGGTCGGAGCCCGCACGTCCATCCGTGCATCGTGGAGAACCAGGTCCTCTACATGGACAAGCTCGCCCCCGACCCACATGCTGGCGGCGACATCGAAGAAGTGACCGCGCTCGACGAAACCTTGGCCGGCCGGACTGCGGCGGACCTGCTCGTCCAACCGCGCGAGTTGATCCTCCGCCCTTCCGATGGCCGGAAGCAGGGCCTGAAGAGGCAAGTGCTCGAAATTGTAACCCATTGTTCCCGCGCGGTATTGTTTTCCAAACGGAAGCTATCATGCCTCTCGCTTCCGTCATAGCGACGATATTTCCCGCGCGCGTACTATATAGACACGCCAAGCCTCCGGGACTGAACAGAGGGACGTCGATCGCGCCTCAGATCGACGAGAATGCCCCTTATCCCGGGCGTCCTATGGTTCTCCGTCGTGAAAAGAAGCCTCAAGAGACGTTTACAAACGATCAGTTATCCGTATCTTCTATGTTTGGAAAATCGGCTCTCAATGATCTCTCAGGCGCTTCAAATGGCCACTGACACACAGAATCGCACGTCTCGTCGACCACAGGGACGGCTTATCGGCTATGCGCGGGTCTCCACGGACGAGCAGGCCACACAGGCGCAGGATATGGAGCTGCGGACGGCGGGCTGCGATACAATTGTCCAGGAACACGGCTCCGGCGCCTCTCGCGCCCGCCCCGCCCTCTCAAAGCTTGTTCAGGATATCGGCACCGGCGACACGCTCGTCGTGGTACGGCTCGACCGCCTGGCGCGCTCCGTGAGCCATCTGCTGGATGTCATCGAGGATCTGACAGCGAAAGGCGCACATTTCCGTTCGCTGAGGGATCCGATCGACACGAGCACGCCCCAGGGCATGTTCTCGCTGCAGGTGCTCGGGGCTGTCGCCCAGCTCGAGCGAGCCCTGATTTCCGAACGGACCAAGGCGGGGATCGCGGCGGCCAAGGCCAAGGGACGCCTCCCAGGCAATCCTGGGATCCGCGAGCGGCGGCCGGAGATGCTTTCGAAGATGAAACTGGCGCAACAAGCGGCCTATGGCGAACGCCTGCAGGCAACAGCCTCGCAATGGCTTCCGACCGTGAAGCGGATGCGCCCAGACCACACATGGGACGACATTGCCCGGGTTCTCAAGCAGCGCGGTTTCGACTGGACGCCGGAACGGCTGCGGCGGGCGGTCAAATGGATGGTCTCAGAGGGCATGGCCGATGCGTCGCTCTTGCGAAAGTCGCCGCCGCGGCCGCCGGAACATCGTCTCATGACGCTCGTCGCCGGCATCCACTCATCCAACCCGGAGCTCACACTGCGCGAAATCGCCAGCCAGCTCGAACGGCTGCATGAGCGCACGCCACGGGGCGGCACGAAATGGGCGCCCTCTTCCGTCAAAAACCTCATCGACCGCGCCAAACGCAGCGGCCTGATCGACGCCGGTGAGGCAGAAGTGCCGGGGTGATAGACAGGCGCGAACGCAGTACAAATCGCGCGCCTCGACCGTAGGCGAAACATGGCAAACAAAGCGTAAAGCGCGGAGCACACTCATGGATACGATGGTCATCAACAATCGCGAGGAGTTTGCGCAATGGGCCATCGAGCGCGCCAACACGATCATCGTTGAGCAAGGCTCTGCGCTCGCCACGGCCGCCCGATCCGGTGACGAAGCGCAACTCTCCGGCGCGGCCAATACTCTCGGCCAGACGATCGTCGATACCCTCCTCGATGCTTTTGACTGCCTCGTCGACAGCGAATGACGCACAGGCATGGCGAGAACCGGTTTTCTTGGCCCGATCCGCATCATGAGTTCCACTTTTTCATCGACTGACGAAGAGCATCAGACACTTCAAAGCCCCCTTCCCGGCTCTCCGGTGGTTGCTGGGCCTGAGAAGACGCCCGGGCCGCGGCCTTGTCCGCCTCGAGCTTTGCGTTCAGCAGCGCCATGATCATCGGCCAGGCCGAGAATTTCCCTTCCCGCGCTTTGTCGGTCAGGCTGCGCAGATAGCCGCCGGGACTGTTGATCTGATCGGCCCGCTGATAGATCGCAGCGAGCGTAATCGTCGCGTGCTTATCGCCGAGAACCTCGCAGGCCTCGCGCCAGGCGCTCGGACTGACCCCCAGCATCACGCGGCCGACCTCCGCGGCCGCCAAAAAGTCCCGCCAGTTTCGGATTTCCCCGTCTTTGGCCAGATCGCGCCAGCCTTTGCACGCATCCAGCACAATACCCAATGGCAATTCTCGCTTCGGCAAGCTCCGCAGGTTGTCGTTTTCCTCGGCGGTGCCGCTCGCTTCATCTTTTTTTCGAGAGCCTCTTTCAGATTCAGATATGGAGTCTGGGTTTGAATTTTGTATGTGGCGCTCAGAATGAGACTCATTGGCGCTCATATTTTCTGATTTCGCGAATGATTCCAGTGCGTCATGCACTTCCACCCAGAGCAATTCGAGATCCTCACAGACGGCCTCGAGAACCTGGCGTGGCGCCGTTCGTGGAAGCCTGGCCATGATTTCCTGATAGGTCCGCGTCATCAGGCCCCAATCGCCCGGTACGCCCTCCTCGAGGCCAGCGTCGATCATCTTGACGATATCCCGCCGCAACAGGGTCAGGCGTTCTCTGACGGCCTTGTAGGCGCGTTTCTCGGCCTGGACGGCCTCTGCGAGCTCCGCGAACTCTTCGGCGCGAGCGACGATCGGCGAGAGATCGAAGCCATAGGCCTGTTCGACCTGGCCGCCCCTGCCCTTGCGCGCGAACCGTTTGCCATTCGGGCTGTCGCGGCGGATGATCAGCCCGCAGTCAACCAGGCAGGCCAGATGACGTCTAAGGGTCGCCGGCGACATGCCGTTGGCGCGAGCGGTCAGTTGCTCGTTGGAAGGCCAAACGATCAGTTCGCCTTCAGATGTCAGTTCACTCTCCGGATGGAACGACAACAGCGCGTTGAGGATCGCCAAAGCACGATCCGTGGCGCCAAGCGGCTCCTTGGCATCCCGGATCGCGTGAAAGGTCTTCCACTTTTCGACCCTGGCGCCTTGCGGCATGGATTTCGCGGCGACTTGACTTGCCATCAGGCCAAGCGTCATCGGCCGCCGCCCAAAGGGCGTCGTTGTGATATGCGTCTGCATTTTCTTTCACCTATCGCCAGGCAATAGAAATCTGCTCGCCGAATCGACGCATTTGGCTCCAGAAGAACCTTGACTGTGATTCCGGGAAGTGCGATTCTCTAGCTGCTAAACCAATGAGAAGGGCTTCCGGGATGTCTTTTCGGGGGCCTTTTTCTTTTTGCCTTTGGTCCTTTCCCTCTAGTTTCGTCTAATCAGCCGCATCGAGGCATCAGCGATCGACCTTGTCAGCTGACAAGGTTTCACCCCGATCTCATGAGTCGCCGCCTTCATTGAGAAAGCGCTCAACCAGTTTTGGCAGCTCTGCCTGCATGAATTCGCCGAAGGCATCGGCACGATCTTTGGACAGCTTCAGCCGTATGTCCCGATCTCGGAATGTAGCCTTGGCTAAAACGGCGCCTGCTGCATCACGTAAATCGAACTCCGTCTGTTTGGCTTCCACTTCACTCCGATCGAGAATTGCGGAAAGCGCAGCCTGAAATCGCTCGTCCGATGAAATGACCTTGTCAGCTGACAAGGTTTTCCGCACGCGCGCCAGCGCCTTGCTGTCCTTCTGAACCGCTTGCGCAAACGACACCCAACGCGGCCGCCCGATCTTCGGTGCCCGTCCAATAGATTCTATGACATCGATAGGAACGGAGCGGTGAACCTGGCGCAGTCTGGCCAACTCCGCGTCGTCAATCGACAGCGCCGCCTTGATGTCGCGGGGTTTGATACCCTGCTCGTCCATGCGCATCGCAAACAGGGCACGCTCGATCCATGTGAGATCCTGCCGGTCGGAATTCTCGATTCCCTGTGCAATGACAAGTTCAGAGTCCGTCAGTTTCGCAATGACAGCCTTGACGTGGCGGCCGAGCTCTCGTGCAGCCCTCCACCGTCTGTGACCGAATATGACCTGATATTTCCCATTCTCAGAAGGATGCGGCCTCAGCTGAACAGGAACCTGTTGGCCCTCCGCCTCAAAGCGGTTCTTGAATTCTTCGAAACCTTCGGCGTCGTCGTCTGCAAGCCGATCCGGGAAGGGCGAGGGCTCGATGAGGTCGGGGTCTATCTCCTGAATCGCAGCGCCACTTTCGACTAGCGCGAGCAGCCGATCTCGCTCCTCGCGAATTTCCGCCAAAGAACGCTGTGTGGCGCCGATTATTCCTGCACCGACCCTTGGCAACGTCCTCTGCGCGGGCCTTTGTTCGTCAGCCGCTAACTCCGGTTCCTCCGGTGCAGTCGACGAAAGCGCTCCGAAGTTCGCAATTATAGACTTTGAGTTGGGCTTCTTGCTCATGTCCGCCCCCAACTCTGGCGAACAAGTTCGAGTATACGATCGTTCACGGCATCGATCGAATCCTTAGCGCGTCGGAAAGTATCTCTGCCCACATTCCCGGACTCCAATTCATATAGCGTCCTCTTGGCCAGACCCGCGCTCTCGACCGCGGTGCTTTCCACGGCAGTTGGAGCAAGGACATCTTCAGCGAACAAATGGCGCAACATCGACACGACCTGGGCCTGAGGTTGGTCGTTTGGATCGTGTCGGGTGATAAGGTAATGAAAAAAATCCTGCTTGAGCTCTCCGCCTTCCGCGCGAATGGCGCCAATGAGTCCATCCATCATCAGAAGAAACTGGCTCATCGACATGACATCCAACATTGCTGGATGCACGGTCACGATAATGCCCGTGGCCGCGTAGATGGCGCCAAGGGTCAAGAAGCCGAGGGAAGGGGGCGTGTCGAGTACCACCACATCGTAATTGTCCTCAACTTCACCGATGGCCAGCCGAAGGCGTTCGAAGAAGATGCTTTCTCGAGAGGCCGACTTGTTCGCAAGGACGTGTGGAGTCTCGTGCTCGTATTCCATAACCTCAATGTTGCCAGGGACGAGATCAATCCCGGGAAAGTATGTCTTTCGAACGATCTCGTGCATCGGCCGCCGCTCCGACCCGTAACGAAGAGCGGCGTAGATCGTCTCGTTCTCACCAACATCCATTTCCGGCTGTGCGCCAAACATCGCAGACAGTGACGCCTGTGGGTCAAGGTCGATTGCTAGTACGCGATAGCCTTGAAGGGCCAAGTAGTGAGCTAAATGCGCAGCAGTCGTTGTTTTGGCGCTACCACCTTTGAAGTTGATGATGCCAAGGATCTGCAGGTGCTCGTTCGGCCGCCGATGAGGGAGATATCGAAGCGCGTCTGTCGGTTTTTGTTCGGCGAACAGCCGGCGCAATTCATTGACCTGGTCAAGCGTATATACCCGATAGTTATTGTCGAGCCGATCCGGGACCGGACCCTTTCCCTCGTTTGACAGCAAGCGTAGGGTAGGCTCGGGAATCGTGGTCAGTTTTGAGACCTCATGCGTCATCAAGCGCCTAAGCGACTTCTGTGCCTCGGGCGGATACATGCGTTCCCGAATCGACTGGAGCTGACCCGAGAGGAGCCCAGCATGCCGCATGATCTTCTCTTCGGGAGATTCTAGTCTGCTCTGAACGTGCGACGTCGCAATCATCTGGTCCATTCATCCCTATCGGGTTAGGGGCGTTATTCTGCGTATAACCCGATTTACACCATCCACGATTCTAACCTTGCGTCCAGCCATTTTTGGTTAACGAAACCTTAATGGTCCACAACGTTCAATAGGGCTGCGGATGGGCTCCATCCGCTTTTCCTATATTTTTCATAGCCTTATCATCGCAGCCTGCTAGAAGGCGTCGGGGAGTTGCCCCGGCAGTTCTGCCGAACCCGCACGGACCACAACACGCCCGGGATGACAGCCCTCACAAAGAAATCGGCAGAATTCCGCGAATCTCTCGGCGACTCACTTGCCTGAACGGCGAAAAATGGCCGTGAACAGTCGCCTTGACCTTCCAACGCACGGCAGCCCCGGCAGAACTGCCGGGATGACCGATTCCGCCTGATGCGGCAAAAGTCGCAACTCACCTTTGAGTAGTAGCGGCGGATTTGATGCAAACCTTGTTTGGTCGAAACAATGGTGCCCCGGTTGCACCGAGAGGAGGAACGCAATGACTGCGTCGTCCTCCCGGTCACGGCTGATCCGCAAGCTGCGCGATGCGTTGGGCGAGTCCATCTGCGAGGCACTCGAAGATTCTGATGTCGTCGAGGTCATGCTCAATCCGGACGGCCATCTATTCGTCGAGAGGCTAGGGGAGGGGATAGAGGCCATTGGCGAGCTCGCGCCAGGCGCGGCCGAGATCATAATCGGCAGCGTTGCGCATGCGCTTCAGACCGAAGCGGATGAAGACAGGCCGATCATCTCAGGCGAACTGCCGATTGGCGGACATCGCTTCGAGGGGCTTCTGCCGCCGGTGGTCAGCGCCCCGAGCTTCACGATCCGGCGCCGGGCCTCACGCCTCATTCCCCTGGCCGACTATGTGACCGCCGGCGTGATGACGAAGCTGCAGGCCTCGATCGTCCGACAAGCCGTCCGCGATCGCCTCAACATCGTTGTGTCGGGCGGCACCGGTTCGGGCAAGACCACACTCGCAAATGCAGTCATCGCCGAGATCGTCGCGGACACGCCGGCGCACCGTCTGCTGATCCTTGAAGACACAGCCGAGATCCAATGCGCCGCCGAAAACGCCGTGGCGCTGCATACGGCCGACACCGTCGACATGGCGCGACTTCTCAAGAGCACCATGCGCCTCCGGCCCGACCGCATCATCGTCGGCGAGGTTCGCGACGGCGCCGCGTTGACGCTGCTCAAGGCATGGAACACCGGGCATCCGGGCGGCATCACCACGATCCACGCCAACACCGCGCATTCCGCATTACGCCGCCTCGAGCAGCTGACGGCCGAGGTCAGCCAACAGCCGATGCGCGAAGTCATAGGGGAGGCCGTCGACCTCGTCATTTCCATTGAGCGGACCGCGACTGGTCGGCGCGTGCGCGACGTCATGCGCGTCAAACGGTTCGCGGGTGACCGCTACGAGACCGATCATCATTCCCAAATCGACGAGGATAGCCATGCCGCATAACGTTCGCCGCGCTTCAATTGCGCGATATCTGATCGCTTTGATCTTCATAGCCGTGGCGACGCCGGCGTTCGCCAGTTCCGGCGGCGGCCTGCCATGGGAAGGGCCGCTGCAACAGATCCAGGAATCCATCACCGGGCCGGTGGCCGGGTTCATCGCGCTCGCCGCCGTGGCGGTTGCCGGCGGCATGCTGATCTTCGGTGGCGAGCTCAACGATTTCGCGCGCCGGCTGATGTATGTCGTCCTCGTTGCCGGCATCCTGCTTGGTGCGACACAGATTGTCGGCCTGTTCGGCGCCTCGGGTGCCTCGATTGCCCTCCCTGGTCAGGCGGACCTGAGTGCGGCGGGGGAGGGGAGCGATGGCTGAATCCGTCGCTCCCCTCGTTCACTCGCGCATCCATCGCGCACTGTCGCGGCCGAACCATTTGATGGGGGCCGACCGCGAGCTCGTGCTACTCACGGGATTGGCGACGGTCATCCTGATGTTCGTCGTCCTCACCTGGTACTCGGTGCTACTGGGGCTAACTATCTGGATCGCCGTGGTCGGGATCCTGCGCCTTATGGCGAAGGCCGATCCGATGATGCGACAGGTCTATCTGCGCCACATCGGTTATCGGCCCAGCTACCGGCCGACCACGTCGCCTTGGCGGAGGTATTGATCCACCATGGTCGCGCTTCGCCAGTTCCGGGATACCAAACCGTCATTCGCAGACCTGCTGCCCTATGCGGGCCTGGTCGATGACGGCGTGATCCTCCTGAAGGACGGGTCGCTGATGGCGGGCTGGTACTTTGCGGGGCCGGACAGCGAGAGCTCGACCAATGTCGAACGCAATGAGGTCTCGCGCCAGATCAACGCCGTCCTCTCGCGGCTCGGGTCCGGCTGGATGATCCAGGTCGAGGCGGTGCGTGTCCCAACGACGGCCTATCCCCCGCGCGAGGCTTGCCACTTTCCCGATCCCGTCACCCAGGCGATCGACGAGCAGCGCCGTGAGCATTTCATGGCGGAGCGCGGACATTATGAAAGTCAGCACGCCCTGATCCTGACCTACCGGCCTCCGGAGCCGCGGCGTTCGGCCATGGCCCGCTATGTCTATTCCGACGAGGCGAGCCGGACCGAGACCTATGCCGATGGCGTTCTGACCTCTTTCAAGGCCTCGATCCGCGAGGTCGAGCAATATCTCGGCAACGTGCTGATGATCCGCCGCATGGTGACGCGAACGGTCACCGATCCTGAGACCGGCGACGAAGCGCGTTATGACGAGCTCTTCCAGTTCATCCGCTACTGCATTGTCGGCGAAAGCCATCCGGTTCGCCTGCCGGCGATCCCGATGTATCTCGACTGGCTGGCAACGGCCGAGTTTCACCACGGCCTGTCTCCGATGGTCGATGGGCGGTTTCTCGCAGTGGTCGGGATCGACGGTTTTCCGGCGGAGAGCTGGCCGGGGATCCTCAACACGCTCGACCTGATGCCGCTCACCTATCGCTGGTCCAGCCGGTTCGTGTTCCTCGATGACCAGGAGGCCCGGCAGAAGCTCGAGCGCACCCGCAAGAAATGGCAGCAGAAGGTCCGACCCTTCTTCGACCAGCTCTTCCAGACCCAAAGCCGCGCCGTCGACCAGGACGCGCTGACCATGGTCGCGGAGACCGAACTTGCAATCGCCGAGGCCTCGTCGCAACTGGTCGCCTACGGCTATTACACGCCGGTCATCGTCATGTTCGATACCGACGACGCCCGGCTCCAGGACCAGGCCGAGGCCGTCCGGCGACTGATCCAGGCCGAGGGCTTCGGCGCGCGCATCGAGACGCTCAACGCCACCGAGGCCTATCTCGGCAGCCTGCCGGGCAATTGGTACGCCAATGTCCGCGAACCTCTGATCAACACCCGCAATCTAGCCGACCTCATTCCGGTCAATTCCGTCTGGGCTGGCAGCGCGACCGCACCTTGCCCGTTCTATCCACCAAACGCTCCTCCGCTCATGCAGGTCGCCAGCGGCTCCTCTCCATTCCGTTTGAACCTGCATGTCGACGACGTCGGCCACACGCTGATCTTCGGACCGACGGGGTCCGGCAAGTCGACACTGTTGGCACTGATTGCAGCGCAGTTCCGGCGCTACGAGCAGGCGCAGATCTTCGCCTTCGACAAGGGCAAGTCGCTCTATCCGCTCACCGTCGCCGCCGGCGGCGACCACTATGAGATCGGGGCAGGGGAGGGGGACCAGATCCTTGCCTTTTGCCCATTGGCCGACCTTTCCACCGAATCGGATCGGGCGTGGGCGAGCGAATGGATCGAGACGCTGGTGGCAACTCAAGGTGTGGCGATCACGCCGGACCATCGCAACGCCATTTCGCGCCAGATTGGCCTGATGGCCTCGGCCCGCGGGCGTTCGCTTTCCGATTTCGTCAGCGGCGTGCAACTGCGCGAGATCAAGGACGCCCTGCAGCACTACACGGTCGACGGCCCGATGGGGCAACTTCTCGATGCCGAAGAGGACGGATTGCAGCTCGGAACCTTCCAGACCTTCGAGGTCGAGGAGTTGATGAACATGGGCGAGCGCAATCTCGTGCCGGTCCTTCTTTATCTGTTCCGCAGGATCGAGAAGCGCCTGACCGGAGCGCCCAGCCTGATCATTCTCGACGAAGCCTGGCTGATGCTCGGTCATCTAATGTTCCGCGACAAGATCAGGGAGTGGTTGAAAGTTCTGCGCAAGGCGAACTGCGCCGTCATCATGGCCACGCAGTCGATCTCCGACGCGGAGCAGTCAGGCATTATCGACGTCCTGAAGGAAAGCTGCCCGACCAAGATATGCCTGCCGAATGGCGCGGCGCGGGAACCCGGCACCCGCGAGTTCTATGAGCGCATCGGCTTCAACGAGCGGCAGATCGAAATCGTCGCGACTGCAGTTCCGAAGCGCGAATACTACGTCGCCTCTCCGGAGGGACGGCGACTGTTCGACATGGCGCTTGGCCCGGTCGCGCTCGCCTTCGTTGGCGCGTCGTCCAAGGACAATCTCAAACGCATTGACGCCTTGAGGCAGGCCCATGGCGCCGAATGGCCGGCTCATTGGCTGGAAGAAAGGGGAGTGAATGATGCCGCACGCATTCTCACGCACAGCTAGGATCGCAGTCGCCGCATTGATGTCGGTCTCGACATTCTCGAATGCACAGGCCGGCGTTGGAGGACTCGGCGGCGCAACCGAGTGGACGCAGATCCTCAACAATACCGAGCTTGTGAGCCTCGTCGGATCTTCGGCCGAGCAGGTGCAGAACCAGATCACCCAGATTACGCAGCTGGCCGAGCAAATCCAGAACCAGCTCCGAATCTACGAGAATATGCTGCAGAACACGCTGACGCTGCCCGATCATATCTGGGGCCAGGTCGAAAGCGATCTGATGCAGCTCCAGAGCCTCGTCAATCAGGGGCAGGGGATCGCATTCTCCATGGGCAATGTCGACGACGTGCTCCGGCAGCGCTTCCAGAGCTTCGCCGATTTCAAATCCGGTCTCGCCAATGGGCAGACCTTTTCCTCAAGCTACCAGGACTGGTCGGACACCAATCGCGACACCATCGCCTCGACACTGCGGGCGGCCGGCCTGACGGCCGAGCAGTTCAGCTCGGAAGAAGCGACAATGAGCCAGTTGCGGTCCATGTCGGAGAGTTCTGTGGGCCAGATGCAGGCGCTGCAAGTGGGCCATGAGATCGCGGCCCAACAGGTCGCCCAGGCCCAGAAGCTGCGCGGTCTTGTCTCCCAGCAGGTGGCGATGATGGGCACCTGGTATCAGTCGGAGCAGGCGGCGAAGGACCTCGCGCAGAACCGCCGGGAGGAATTCTTCAACTCGAACGCACCGTCGACCTCGGGCGGCCAGACGATGGAGCCGCGCTGGTGAATAGAACCCTGATCATGATTGCCACTGCCGTTGTGGTGGTGATCGCCGCCGTCACGGTCTGGATCGCCATTCGCCCGTCTGACGATATCGGTCAGGCAGCAACGCCGGCGCCCGCGCCGCAGAAATTCGACACGACGTCGGGACAGGAAATGAAGCCCCACTGGAATGCCCCGGAAGACCGGCAGGACGGGCAGGGGAACGGGGGAGCCGATGGCGCGGCCGACAACTAGAGTTGCCCTCTCTGCGGTCGCCTTCATTGCCTTTGCCGGTCCTGCGCTGGCGCAGGACGGCTCGCTGCTGGCGACGCTTGAAAACGAGATCGCCAGTGCGGCGCAGGGCTGGCAGACGACGATCCTGAACGCGGCCCGTTCGCTGTTCTGGATTCTTGCCGGCATCGAGGTCGGGATCGCGGCGGTATGGCTGGCGATCGCCGCCGCATCGCTCGATACCTGGTTCGCCGAGCTGGTGCGCCGGATCATGTTCATCGGGCTTTTCGTCTTCATCCTCGAGCAAGGTCCGGACCTCACCAAGGCGGTGGTCGACAGCCTGTTCCAGATCGGGGCAGGGGGCGGCTCGGCCTCGCCGGCCAACGTGTTCAATGCCGGGCTGCAGGTCGCCAGCGAGATGTCGTCAAAGGCCCAGTTCGGGCTCTTCGAGGACAACGCGCTGGCGATCGCCGCCGTGTTTGCCATGGTGATCGTGGTCGTGTCGTTCAGCCTGGTCGCGGCGATCTTCGTTGCCGTCATGGCGGAGATGTATGTGGGCCTGCTCGCCGGCATGATCATGTTGGGGCTTGGGGGCAGCTCGTTCACCAAGGATTTCTCGGTCCGCTATCTCGTCTACGCCTTTTCGGTGGGCATGAGCTGTTGATTTCCGCGGAGAACTGACCCGGGATTTCCACTGAGAACTGACCCGGGTGGATGATGGTTTTGGGTCAGGCTGTCGTCAAGTTTCGAGCTTTCTCCTTTGTCG
>Ga0209793_1000982_pt1 | contig 21955 bp, 25 predicted proteins | sample EBPBio122009_DNA_FD_185863 | JGI IMG/M metagenome (GOLD analysis project Ga0209793, IMG submission 185863) | Wastewater treatment Type I Accumulibacter community from EBPR Bioreactor in Madison, WI, USA - Reactor 1_2/2/2009_ DNA (SPAdes) (version 2) | ecosystem: Engineered > Bioreactor > EBPR >... | reverse complement strand
GCGTCGCATTGCGCTGCGAAAAGACAAAGCGGAACTTCTTCTCAATCGTCGCCTTGACCGCAGCATTCATCTTGATCAAATCCGTCCACACGGCCTAGGAATCCCAGATTATAGAGGGCCAAATGCTTTCCGAAAGCGAGCTTTATGCACAAGTTCTTCAGGTCGACCGGCTTCTCGAGGTCCAAAGAGGGTAACATTGCAGTTGCGACTGCCATTTTGACCCTGCCGCTCATGCTCGCAGTGGGCATGGCGGTCGACTACAATCTGGCCGCCAACGAGCGGTCGGAAATGCAAAATGCGCTCGACGCCGCGGCGTTTGCCGCGCTGATGCTGCCCGACACGGCGACGAAAGCCGACCGTCAAACGACATTGCAGCAGGTCTATGAGACGAATGGCGGCGATGGCGCGGCGACGATCGACGGCGACCTGTTCACCGACACCACCGGCGCGGCGCTCAAGGTCAGGTCCAGCCATGAAGTGCCGACCATTTTCATGGCCATTGCCGGCACCGAGTCAATTAAGGTTTCGGCGAAGTCGTCGGTGAAAAAGCCGGTCAAGCTGAAGACGACCAGGTTCAAACTGAGCAAGGTCACCGGCGCCTGGGACAAGATCGTGACCTTGATGGGGCGTCCCGTTGGCGCCGTCGCCTACCAGCCCTTGCTGCGCATGACCTATGTGTTGACCAGTCTTTCGGGCGGGAGCGTGACGACGATGAGCAAGCTCGACGCTCAAGGCAAATGGATCGATTTCTACAAAACCACCTGCACCAAATCGAGCAGCTGCACCAACAAGGTCCTGTCGGGCGACGGCACAGCGGAGGTCGACGTGTCCGGCATGGACGATATCTACATGCAGATGGACATTTCGGCCAAAGTCGGCGCCGTCTACTGGTCGTTCAAGGAAAAGATCCGCTACCTCTACTCGAACGATCCAAACACGTCGGACCAGATGTTTGTCGCCGGCAAGCAGACGCCCAAGGGCACCAAGGTCGACATGATGGCGGCCGTCGGCTGCACCGGCAAATGGATCGAGCAGCGCTGGGAAGACGGCGGCGGCTGGGACGGCGCAGTCAATCCCTGGGAAGGCACCGACTTCCGCTACGAAGTCATCGGAGGCTGTTCCACCGACGGATCGTCGGTAAGGCTGACCAACTGAGCCGCATCAGGCCGCATCGGTCAGGAACCGCAACGCGTCGATGGTGCGTGCGGGGTTGACCTCGTGGGTCTGGGCCGAGACCACGCCGTGAACCACGAACGGGTCCGCCTTGATGCGGGCGTCGTACGCCGCCCGACTCTCGCCATGCGCGAGGACCGCGCCGCCGAAGGCCGGACGCAGCGAGCCGACGCACAGAAAGACCCCGTCGGCAAAGCCGCGCGCGATCCATTGATTGTGCGCGGCCATGTGCTCGCCGGCCAAAGCGCGGTTTTCGGCGAAAGTCAGGAATGTGATGTACATCAGAGCTCCTCTCCGATCGGCCGTGCAAGCTGCGCGTCGACCCATGCAATGATCCGGGCGACTTCGCGCCGGATATAGGCTTCGTCGCGCAAGGCGGACGCCAGCACCGCGACCCCTTGTGACCAGCCAAGCAGATGCAGGGCCAGTTCGTCGGCCCGTTCGGCGCCGGCGAGCCGGAACTGCTCGCCAAGCCAGCGGCGGAAAAGATCAAGGATGGCGGCGGCGCGTTCGCGGGCGCCGTGATCGAGCTTTGCAAGTTCGGATGCGAGCGTGCCGACAGGACAACCGGACTCCATGATGTCGCTCCGATTGACGATGACGATGCCGACGAACGCGTAGATCCGTTCGCGCGGGTCGCTGCTGCTGCAGGTCCAGTCGTCCAGCATCGCCCGGCGGTCGCCAAGCCGGCGATCGATCACCGCATCGAGAATGTCGTCCTTGGTCTTGAAATGGTGGTAGAAATTGCCCCGCGAAATCCCGACCTGCGCCGCGATGTCGGCAAATGACGTCGCCGCAAAGCCTCCCTTGTAAAAAAGTTTGTCGGCTGTCTCGACGATGACTTCACGCGTGGATTTTCTCGGCATCCGCATCTGTTCAGGTACAGGACAGTCGTCCTAATAGGACATTTGACCTATCCGGTCAAGTCTGCTGGACCCCCAGCAGGCGACAGGCGTCGCCTGCCGGGCAACGGTTTCGCAATCGCCCTGTCCGCGCTATGAGACGTGCATGAGCAAACATGACAATGGCCCGTCGGCGCCCCGCACCCGGTTCGATTTCTTCAACCGGCTTGAATTTCCGGTGCTGGTCGCGGGCCTGCTTGTGGTCGCCGCCCTCTATGCGCTCGTCGAACTGTCGGAAGTCGCGCGGCTTGCCTCACCCAACGAGATCGACGTGCGTATCCTGCTGGCGTTTCGCGAACCGGGCGACACGTCCAACCCGATCGGGCCGCAATGGCTGGAAGGCATGGTGCGCGACATCACCGCGCTTGGCAGCACCGCGGTTCTTGTGTTGCTCACCGCCCTGGTGATCCTGTTCCTGCTGCTGGCCGGCAAGTGGCAGATTGCGCTGTTTGTGCTGGTCTCGGTCGGTGGCGGTCAGATCGTGTCGTCGCTTCTGAAGCTCGGAATCGACCGCCCCCGGCCAGAGCTGGTGTCGCATCTGATGACTGAATCAAGCCTCAGTTTTCCCTCCGGCCACGCGATGATGTCGGCCGTCACCTATCTGACGCTGGGCTCGCTGCTGGCGCGGATCGTGCCGCAGCGGCGATTGAAGGTCTTTTTCATCGGCGTCGCCGTGCTGCTGACCTTTCTCGTCGGGACCAGCCGGGTGTTTCTGGGGGTTCACTGGCCGTCGGACGTTCTCGGCGGCTGGTGCGCCGGATTTGCATGGGCGCTGATCTGCTGGCTGATCGCCCGCTGGTGGCTGCGCGGGCGCGACGAAGCGCCGTGGTGACGCCGCCAAATACCAGAATCTATTTGAAATCTAACCGATTTTTGCAACTTTTGATCCGATTCCGCGTTTGTCGGAAGTCGTATTGCATTTACGCACGCACAAGCGGATAAGACTAAAGCACCTGTCGGGATCGATGAGACGAACCATGCGCAATGGCGCGGCCGAAATGACAAGAAGGATGGCGCTCATGGCGCGGCTTCTGGTCGTCGCCCTGGCGCTTCTGCTTGGCGCGGCGCCGGGCGAGCCGCAGGCCTGGGCTTCCGAACCGGCCGTATGCCAGCCCGGCGGCCCGCACAATGCGCGCGACGTCGCAGGCGCTCCCGTTCTCGCGCTTGCCGCAGCCCCTGATCTGGTCTTCGCCGCGCCGTTTTCTTCGTCCGACGGCGACGACGCCGGTCTATCCATTGCGTCGCATCCGCGCGACGGCGGCCACCGGATCGAACCGCCGCACGCCGGCTATCAACTGCCGCACGGCCAGCTGCTTACGACGGCGTTTGCGCCGCGCGGGCCGCCTCGGGCCTGACCCGACCGCCGCCATGCGCGGCTTTTTCCGACAAATCCCAATCGTATTCCCGTCGTTTGACGACGGCTCATAAGGAGGACTTCATGTCCAAAACCCATCCGCTCGGATTCCGCATCGAACGCGATCTGAAAGAAGCGCTCATCAGGGCGGCCAAAGACGACCGCCGTTCGGTCTCGTCGCTGGTTGAAATCATTATCGAGGACTGGCTGAAAGAACGAGGTTACCTGGCTGACGAGCAGAAAAAAGCGGCATAAACTGGCCGTATGCGCACAACCAAAATCCTGCATGTCGTCTCCTGCCACGCCGAAGGCGAGGTGGGAGACGTCATTGTCGGCGGCGTCGCCCCGCCGCCGGGCGATACGCTGTGGGCGCAGCGCGCATTCATCCACCGGGATGGCGGCCTGCGCAATTTTGTTCTGAACGAACCTCGCGGCGGCGTCTTTCGCCACGTCAACCTGCTGGTGCCGCCAAAAGATCCGCGCGCCCAGATGGGCTTCATCATCATGGAGCCCGCCGACACGCCGCCGATGTCGGGTTCGAATTCGATCTGCGTGTCGACGGTTCTGCTCGACAGCGGCATCGTTCCGATGACCGAACCGGTGACGAGGCTGACCCTGGAGGCGCCGGGCGGCCTGATCGAGGTGGAGGCCGAGTGCCGCGATGGCAAGGCGGAACGAATCACCGTCACCAACCTGCCGTCCTTCGCCGACAGGCTGGGCGCGCCGCTGGAGGTGCCGGGCATCGGCACGATCACGGTGGACACCGCCTATGGCGGCGATTCGTTCGTCATCGTCGACGCCGCGGCGCTCGGTTTCGAGCTGGCGCCGGGCGAGGCGCGCGACCTGGCCGAGACCGGCATGAAGATTTCAGACGCCGCCAATGCGGCGCTCGGCTTTTCCCATCCGGAACGTCCCGACTGGGATCATATTTCGTTCTGCGCCTTCTGCGGCCCTGTGCGCCAGGAGAACGGCCGCCGCGTCAGCCGCTCGGCGGTGGCGATCAGGCCGGGCAAGATCGATCGGTCGCCGACCGGCACCGCGGTGTCCGCCCGCATGGCGGTGATGGCGGCGAAAGGCCAGATGAAGGCCGGCGACACACTTGAGCTCGAATCGCTGATCGGCGGGCGCTTTCAGGGCCGGATCGCCCGCGAAACGACCGTCGCGGGACGTCCCGCGATCGTGCCGCAGATTTCCGGCCGCGGCTGGGTCACCGGCGTTCACCAGCACATGCTGGACCCGTCGGACCCCTGGCCGCAAGGCTACCGGCTGTCGGACACCTGGCCTGGCGGCTAGACTGGCTCAGCCGAGGGTCAGCAACGCAATCGCGCCGACGGCGCCAACGATGATGCGCCACCAGCCAAACAGCGCATAGCCGTTGCGCGAGACGTAATCGAGAAGCGAGCGGACGACAAACACCGCCGAGACGAACGCAACGATGAAGCCGACGGCGATGACGGTGAAATCGGAGCCCGACAGCACGTCGCGGTTCTTGAACAGATCGTAGGCGACGGCGCCGGCCATGGTCGGCATGGCGAGGAAGAACGAAAACTCTGCAGCCGCGCGCTTGTCCGCGCCCAGCAGCAGCGCTCCGACGATGGTTGAGCCTGACCGCGAGGTGCCGGGAATCATCGCCAGACACTGGAACAGGCCGATGGCCAGGCATACGGGCAGCGGGAAATCCATCGCGTCGTGATATTTCGGCTGCAACGCCCAGCGGTCGACATAAAGCAGCACGATGCCGCCGAGGATCAGCGTGGCGCAGATCAGCATCGGCGTCTCGAACAGGACGGTCTTGATGAAGTCGTGCGCCAGCGCGCCGATGACCGCGGCCGGCAGGAAGGCGATGAGGATGCCGGCGACGAACCGCCTTGTGCGCGCATCGCGCGGCAGGTCGATCACCATCCTCCAAAGTCGCGCGAAATAGACGCTGACGATCGCCAGGATGGCGCCGAGCTGGATGACGATCTCGAACACCTTGCCGGTGGACTTGAAGCCGAGGAAGTGCCCGGCGAGCAGGATATGCCCGGTCGACGACACCGGAATGAACTCGGTCAGACCTTCGATCAGACCCAGCAGGATTGCCGAGACGATTGACTGATCCTGCATGACGATCTCCAGTTCGCCGTATTACGGGTTGCTTGTCAGGGCCCCGATCAACCCCTATAGGTCGGGCGAATCCGGGTGAGCGAGCAGTAGCCGCGCCCGGCAAGAAATACCAGTGGCAGTCCGGCCCCGACCGGCGACGCCGCAAGGTTGGGACAATGCTGACCCTTTTCCACCATCCGATGTCGGCCGCTTCGCGTTTCGTTCGCCTCACCTTTGGCGAGTATGGCGAGGAACTGGCGCTGATCGAAGAAAAGCCCTGGGCCCGGCGCAAGGAGTTCCTGGCGCTGAATCCTGCCGGAAATCTGCCGGTGCTGCTGGCGGAAGGCGACATGCCGGTGGTTGGGGCGGCGGCGATCGCCGAATATGTCGACGAGACCCGCGGCGTGCTCAAGCGCGACAAGCGGCTGTTCGCCGAGGATCCGATGGGGCGCGCCGAAATCCGCCGCATCGTCGCCTGGTATCTGGAAAAGACCGAAAACGACGTGACGCGGCATCTCGTGCGCGAACGCGTCTTCAAGCCGATGATGTCGTCGGCGCAGGGCGGCGGGGCGCCCGATTCGGCGGCGATCCGCGCCGCGCGCGCCAACGTCAAGCAGCACATGAAATACACCAACTGGCTGGCCGGCACCCGCAACTGGATGGCCGGCGCGCGGTTCAGCTACGCCGATCTGGCGGCCGGCGCCACGCTGTCGACGCTCGACTATCTCGGCGAGGTCGACTGGGCTGGCAATCCCCAGGCCGGGGAATGGTATACCCGCGTCAAGTCGCGCCCGTCGTTCAGACCGCTGCTGATGGACCGGGTGCGCGGCTTGTCGCCATCGACCCACTACGCGGACCTGGATTTCTGAGATGGGACGCGGATCGGTCGCCGATCCGGCAAAACTGCGCCGCTTCATCGACGGCGAGGCCAAACGCCTCGGCTTCGCCGCCGTGGCGGTGACCGGCGCCGACGCCCCGCAGGCGGCGCGCCAGCGCCTCGCCGAGGCGCTGGACGCCGGCTGGCACGGTTCGATGGACTGGCTCAACGAAACCTTCGAGCGCCGCACATCGCCCGACAATCTGTGGCCCGACGCGCGCAGCGTCATCATGCTGGCGATGAACTACGGGCCGCAATCCGACCCGCTTGAGACCCTGGAACGGCGGGACCGGGCGACGATTTCCGTCTATGCGCGCAATCGCGACTATCACGACATCGTCAAGGGCCGGCTGAAGGAGCTGGCGGGGAAGATCGCGGCCCGCGCCAGCGGCGACGTCAAGGTGTTCGTCGACACCGCGCCGGTGATGGAAAAGCCGCTTGCCGCCAGCGCAGGTCTCGGCTGGCAGGGCAAGCACACCAATCTGGTCAGTCGCGAATTCGGCTCCTGGCTGTTTCTCGGCTCGATCTTCACCACCCTCGAGCTGGCGCGCGACGAAGCGGAGATCGATCGTTGCGGCTCGTGCCGCGCCTGTCTCGACGCCTGCCCGACCAACGCCTTCCCCGCGCCCTACCAGCTCGATGCGCGGCGCTGCATTTCCTACCTGACGATCGAGAACAAGGGCCCGATCCCGCACGGCTTTCGCGCCGCGATCGGCAACCGCATCTATGGCTGCGACGACTGCCTGGCGGTGTGCCCGTGGAACAAGTTCGCCAGCGCCGCCAGCGAGGTGAAACTGGCGGCGCGCGACGATCTGAACGCGCCGGCGCTGGCCGATCTGATCAGACTCGACGACGCCGGATTCCGGGCGATGTTCTCGGGCTCGCCGGTCAAGCGCATCGGGCGTGACCGGTTTCTGCGCAACGTGCTGGTCGCGACCGGCAACTCCGGCGACAGCTCGCTGGTCGACCCATGCACAAACCTGATCGACGACCCGTCGCCGCTGGTGCGCGGCGCAGCGGTGTGGGCACTGTCGCGGCTGCTCGACGCCGATGCTTTCGGCCGATTGAGCGCCGGGCGCGCCGACGATGCCGACATGTCGGTGCGGGATGAATGGAAATATGCCCTGGCCGCGATTCACACGGATTGAAACGGAAGCGAGATGACAAGATTCCTGCTGATCGGGGCCGGCTATTCGGCGCGCGCCTTCGCCGCGCTGGCGCGGGCGGACGGATTTGACGTCACAGGCACGACCCGCTCGGTGGACAGGCTGGATGATCTCAGGCGGCAGGGCATCGACGCTTACGTGTTCGGTGGCGGCGAGATATCGCCGGACCTGCGAACCGAACTCGGCCGCGCCACCCATCTGGTCGTCTCCGCCGGACCTTCCGAGGCCGGCGATCCGTTTCTCGCCACGGCCCGGGGTCCCGGCCGCGCCGAAATGCCGGCGCTGCGCTGGATCGGCTATCTGTCGACGGTCGGCGTCTATGGCGACCATGACGGCGCCTGGGTGACCGAACAGAGCCAATGCAGTCCCCGCCCCGGACGCTCGGACATGCGGCTGGAAGCCGAAGGCGAATGGACCGCATTTGCGGCTGGACTTGGGACGCCGCTGGCGATCCTGCGGCTGTCGGGTATTTACGGGCCGGGCCGCAACGCCTTCGTCAATCTGGCCAACGGCACGGCGCGGCGCATCGTCAAGCCCGGGCAGGTCTTCAACCGCATCCATGTCGACGACATCGCCGGCGCGTTGAAACACCTGGCGGCGGGCGAGACGCCGGGCGTCTTCAACGTCACCGACGACGAGCCGTCGCCACCGCAGGACGTGATCGGCTTCGCCGCCGGCCTGATGGGGGTCGAACCGCCGCCGGAGATCGACTTCGCCACCGCAACCCTGACGCCGATGGCGCGGTCGTTCTACGGCGAGACCAAACGTGTCTCGAACGCAAAACTGAAGGCGACGGGCTACACGATGCGCTGGCCGAACTATCGCGTAGCGTTGACGGACATGTGGGCGAGACAGGACTGGCGTTAGAGCGCGCCGCGCTTTCGTGTTATGCGCCAGTGCGTCGATTCACGTTTGGTTAACCATTCGCCGCCAACGCTTCGCCACGGTTTGCTGCGATGTATCCGGCCGGGACTTCAGGGATCAGACGATGACAGCCACGTTCAGGACGTTTGTCAGGGCGGCGCTCGCGGCGCTTGCGATGGGTGGCGTGTCGGCCGACGCCGTTGCCGAACCCTTGGCCAAGGACCTGTTCGGGGCGATGACGCTGCCGGCGGCCACCGCGCCCAAATCCTACGGTTTCTATTCCAAGGGCTGCTTTTCCGGCGGCGTCGCCATCGCTACCGACGGGCCGAACTGGCAGGCCATGCGGCTGTCGCGCAATCGCCGCTGGGGTCATCCGGCGCTGGTCAACCTGATCGAGAAATTTTCGCGCGACGCGGCGGCCGACGGCTGGCCCGGCCTGCTGATCGGCGACCTGTCGCAGCCGCGCGGCGGCCCGATGCTGACCGGCCACGCCTCGCACCAGATCGGGCTGGATGCCGACATCTGGCTGACGCCGATGCCGGGCCGCACCCTGTCGGCGTCGGAGCGCGAAAAGATGAGCGCCACGCTGATGGTCAATCCCAAGACCCATCTGGTCTATGACAACCGCTGGACTCCGGCTCATGCGCAGCTGATCCGGCGCGCGGCGAGCTATCCCGAAGTCGAGCGCATCCTGGTCAATCCGGGCATCAAGAAGAAACTGTGCGACACCGTCACCGGCGACCGCAGCTGGCTGCGCAAGGTGCGCCCGTTCTGGGGGCACGACTACCACATGCACGTTCGCATCGGCTGCCAGCCGGGGTCGGTGGGCTGCAAGGGTCAGGCGGACGTGGCGCAAGGCGACGGCTGCGACAAGTCGCTGGCCTGGTGGTTCACCGACGAGCCGTGGCGGCCCAACAAGGACCCGGACAAGCCGAAGGCCCGCGACGTGATGAAGCTGTCGAGCCTGCCCGCCGCCTGCGCGGCGGTGCTGGATGCGCCCTCGCCGGTCAGCGAGGCGGCGGTGACGGTGCGCGGCAGGGGCCAGGCCCCGATGCTTGCCACGACCCCCGCCGAGCCACAGGTGACGGCGAGCGCGTTTGCCGGCGAGGTGCCGCTGGATCGCGTGCCGGTGCCGATGTTCCGCCCCGATCCGAACCGGTAGCGGCCAATTTGGCCTTCCATTGGCGAGAAGGCTTGGCTATAGGTTCGGCGTTCATTTGAACCGATTTAACAACCGGCCGGATCTGGAGACGAATTCGTGCGAATCGCGCTCATCGCGCATGACGAGAAGAAGGACGACCTGGTCGCCTTCTGCCGTGCGCACGAGGCGTTTCTGAGCGGATGCAATCTCGTCGCGACCGGAACCACCGGCGGGCTGGTGCAGGACGCGATGCCGGCGCTCAAGGTGCGGCGCATGAAGAGCGGCCCGCTTGGCGGCGACCAGCAGATCGGCGCATTGATCGCCGAGGGCCTGATCGATGTGCTGGTGTTTTTTGTCGATCCTCTGACGCCGATGCCGCATGACGTCGACGTCAAGGCGCTGATGCGGCTGGCGACCGTCTACGACATCCCGATGGCGCTGAACGAGGCGACGGCCGAGATTGTGCTGGCGATGGCGGAACGCCACGGCCTGAGCGACATGGAAGGGGGGCGATAATGCCGAGGGCGGAGGATGTGGTGCTGGATTTCCCGGTTCTGATCGGGGACATCGGCGGCACCAATGCGCGATTTGCGATCCTGATCGATTCCTATGCCGAGCCGAAGCAGTTTCCGATCGTCGCGACGGCGGATTTCGCGACGATCGACGAGGCGATCCAGACCCAGATCCTCGACCGCACCTCGGTGCAGCCGAAATCCGCCGTGCTGGCGATCGCCGGCCCCATCGACGGCGACGAAATCAACCTGACCAACTGCCCCTGGGTGGTCCGGCCGAAAGTCATGGCGGCCGAACTCGGCCTCGGCGACATCATCCTGATGAACGATTTCGAGGCGCAGGCGCTCGCCGTCGTTGCGCTGGACGAGGAGCATATGGCGCGCATCGGAAACGGCGTCGCCGACCCTAATGGCGGCCGGGTCGTGCTGGGCCCGGGGACCGGCCTTGGGGTCGCCGGGCTGGTGCTTGCCCGCAACACCTGGATCCCGGTGCCCGGCGAAGGCGGCCATATGGACATGGGGCCGCGCACGCCGCGCGATTTCGAGGTGTTTCCACATATCGAACGGATCGAGGGCCGGATTTCGGGCGAGCAGATCCTGTCGGGCCGCGGCCTGGTCAATCTCTATCGCGCCATCGCCGCCGCCGACGGCGTTGCGCCGCGCTTTGCGACGCCGGCCGAGATCACCGCGGCCGCCCTCGACAAATCCGACGCCATCGCGGTCGAGACCATCGGCATGTTCTGCACCTGCCTTGGCCGCATCGCCGGCGACCTGGCGCTGGTGTTCATGAGCAGGGGCGGCGTCTACCTGACCGGCGGCATCGCCCAGAAGATCGTGCCGGCGCTGCAGACCAGCGGCTTTCGCGCGGCGTTCGAGGATAAGGCCCCGCACAGCGAACTGCTGCGCCACATGCCGGTCTATGTGATCACGCATCCGATGGCGGCGCTGGCGGGCCTTGCCGCCTATGCGCGCACGCCGATCCGCTTCGGCATCGAGACGGCAGGCCGGCGCTGGCGCGCCTGAGCAGCGGCCAATCGATCGCGCCCTTGTTGCCGCAAGGCCATATGCAAGCGGCTCCAGTCCGGTTATGAGACGGCGGGAATGGCGCTTCCAGCGCCGTCGGCCATCGAAACGGAAGACATTTGCCAGCAGAGCAACCCATCAAGGCCCGCGCCAAGCCCGGAGAGGTGGTCGCCGTCATCCGGCGCATCCTGTCCGAAAACGGACGCGACTATCTCGGGCACTATCTGTTCGCCATCGCCTGCCTGCTGACGATCGCGGCGACGACCGCGTTCATGGCGTGGATCATGCGCGACGTGGTCGACGAACTGTTCGCCGCCCGCCGCCAGGACCTGATCGTGGCGATCTCGGGCGCGATCCTGGGCGCCTTCACCATCCGGGGGCTGGCGTCCTACGGCCAGGCCGTGGTGCTGGCCAAGGTCGGCAACAATCTGGTGGCGCGCTATCAGCGCCGCATCTTCGATCATTTGATGAAGCTCGACGTCGGTTTCTTCACCGCAACGAGGTCGGGGCAACTGTCGGCGCGCATCGCCGAAAACGTCACCGGCGTGCGCGACCTGCTGTCGCAGACGCTGACGGCGATCGCCCGCGACGGCGTCTCGCTGATCGGCCTGCTGGCGGTGATGCTGATGCAGGATCTGGTGCTGTCGCTGATGGCGCTGCTGATCGGCCCGCCGATCATCTTCGCCGTCAACTATCTGATGCGGCGGCTGCGGCGGGCGACCCGCGAGGCGGTCGAGGTCAATTCGCGGCTGCTGGGCGCGATGCAGGAGGCGACGCAGGGCATCCAGGTGGTCAAGGCGTTCACCATGGAGAACCTGCTGGGGCGTCGCATCGGCGAGCTGATCGACAGCGCCGAACGCCGCGCCAACCGCATCGCGCGGGTGTCGGAGCGGATGACGCCGATCACCGAAATGCTGGCCGGCGCCGCGATCGCCGGCGTCATCGCCTATGCCGGCTATCGCGCCTCGGTCGAACAGCAGCCGCCCGGCGCGGTCATCTCGTTCATCACCGCGCTGCTGCTGGCCTATGACCCCGCCAGGCGGCTGGCGCGCGTCCAGGTCAGTCTGGAAAAATCGCTGGTCAATGCGCGGATGATCTATGAAATCCTCGACATCGAACCGCAGCAGGGCGACCGGCCCGGCGCGGTTGAACTGAAGGCGACAAACGGCGAGGTGCGCTTCGTCGACGTGTCGTTCGCCTATGCGCCCGAAACGCCGGTGCTGCGCCATGTCAGCTTCACCGCTCCGGCGGGCAAGACAACCGCGATCGTCGGCCCGTCGGGGGCCGGCAAATCGACGCTGGTGTCGCTGCTGGAGCATTTTTACGACCCGACCGGCGGGGTGATCGAGATCGACGGCCAGGACATCGCCAAGGTGACCAAGGCGTCGCTGCGCGGCCAGATCGCCTATGTATCGCAGCAGCCCTATCTGTTCGAAGGCTCGATCCGCGACAATATCCGCTATGGCCGCCCCGACGCGACCGACGCCGAGGTCGAGGACGCCGCGCGGTTGGCGCAGGCCGTCGACTTCATCGCCCAGCAACCGCATGGCTGGGAGACGATGGTCGGCGAAAACGGCGTCACCCTGTCCGGCGGCCAGCGCCAGCGCATTTCGATCGCCCGCGCCATCCTGCGCGATGCGCCGGTGCTGCTGCTCGACGAGGCGACGTCGGCTCTGGACAATGAGTCCGAGCAGCGGGTGCAGAAGGCGCTGGAGCAGGTGATGAAGGGGCGCACGACGCTGGTCATCGCGCATCGGCTGTCGACCGTGGTCGACGCCGACCAGATCATCGTCATGGATGACGGGCGCGTCGTCGAGACCGGCACGCATCGCAGCCTTGTCGCCAGGGACGGCGTCTACGCCCGATTCCATTTCCTGCAGGGCGACCGGAAACCGGTCCCGGCCGGCGGCAAGCGTTCGAAGGCGGGAGAAAAGACATGAGCGAGCCGATGAGGCTGGTGGTGGTGGGCGCCGGCGGCCGCATGGGCCAGACCCTGATCCGCGCGATCGCGGCTTCGGAGGGCGTGGTCCTGTCGGGCGCGGTCGAACAGCCCGGCTCGCCGCATCTGGGCAGGGACGCCGGTCTTGCCGCGGGCGCGGGAGAATCCGGGGTCATCATATCCGACGATCCGCTGCCGGTGTTCGCCAAGGCCGACGGCGTGCTCGACTTCACCGTGCCGAAGGCGACCGTCCAGTTCGCCGGCTACGCGGCGCAGGCCCATGTCGTGCATGTGATCGGCACCACCGGATGTTCGGCCGAGGACGACGCCAGGATTTTGGCCGCGGCGCGACACACGCCGATCGTCAAGTCCGGCAATATGAGCATCGGCGTCAATCTGCTCGCCGTTCTGGCGAAACAGGCGGCGATGGCGCTGGGCGAGGATTTCGACATCGAAATTCTCGAAATGCATCACCGCCACAAGGTCGACGCGCCGTCGGGCACCGCCTTGCTGCTCGGCGAAGCGGTCGCGGAAGGCCGGGCCTTCGACCTGGCGCGGCACAGCGTGCGGGTGCGCGACGGCCATACCGGTCCGCGCCCGCAAGGCGCCATCGGCTTCGCGACCCTGCGCGGCGGCTCGGTGGTGGGCGACCATTCCGTCATCCTGGCCGGGCAGGGCGAGCGCATCGTGCTGTCGCACCACGCCGAGGACCGGTCGCTGTTTGCGCGCGGCGCGATCAGGGCGGCGCTGTGGGCGCATGGCGGCAAGAACGGGCTCTATTCAATGCTGGACGTGCTCGGCCTGAAAGGCTGACCGAGGAAAGGGTAAGACATGGCGGGAACGCTGGTGCTGGTCAGACACGGCCAGAGCGAATGGAACCTGAAGAACCTGTTCACGGGCTGGCGCGACCCCGACCTGACCGAACTGGGCGTCGAGGAGGCGATGCGCGCCGGCAAGGCGCTGAAGGCCAGGAAGATCAGGTTCGACCTCGCCTTCACCTCGGCGCTGCAGCGGGCGCAGAAGACCAATGCGCTGATTCTGGGCGAACTCGGCCAGCCGCGGCTGAAGACCATTCGCGACCAGGCGCTGAACGAACGCGACTATGGCGATCTGTCGGGCCTGAACAAGGACGACGCGCGCAAGAAATGGGGCGAGGAGCAGGTGCATCGCTGGCGCCGCTCCTATGACGTGCCGCCGCCCGGCGGCGAGAGCCTGAAGGACACCGGCGCGCGGGTGTGGCCCTATTACATCCACACCATCCAGCCGCAGGTGCTCAAGGGCCGCACCGTTCTGGTGACGGCGCACGGCAATTCCTTGCGCGCGCTGATCATGGCGCTGGACGGGCTCACCCCCGACGAGGTGGTCAATATGGAGCTGGCGACCGGCGTGCCGGTGATCTACCGGCTGCGCGACGATTCCTCGGTGCGGACCAAGACGACGCTGAAGACGTAATGCGACCGGCCGGCGCGGCGCATTGCATTTGCGCCGCGTCACAATAGGCGTTGACACGCCCGCGCCGCCCGCTTACATCAGCGCCCGTTGCCCAGATGGCGGAATTGGTAGACGCGCACGGTTCAGGTCCGTGTTCCGCAAGGAGTGGAGGTTCGAGTCCTCTTCTGGGCACCATCGCACTTTCGTTGCGGTTGAATGTCCGGGCCGAGACTAGCCCGGCCCTGTTCCAAGAAAATCCGCTTCATGCGCCGGTTCGGTCATCCGTCCCGTTGTCGTCGCCATCATTGCGTCGATGCTGTCCCCGCCGCGCGCCGCGACAGACCGGGCGATCGACCGTCGTGACGGCGGTCGTTGCGTGGCGCAGGCTTGACGGACCAGCCGCCAAACCGCCAGAAAGCTCCGCACAGGGAGTTTTCGTATGGTCGATCGTGTGGTCATCGTCGGCAGCGGCCAGGCTGGGTTCCAGGTGGCGGCAAGCCTGCGTCAGGACGGGTTTGAAGGCGAGATCGCCATCGTCGGCGACGAGCCCGGCCTGCCCTATCAGCGGCCGCCATTGTCAAAAGCCTATCTGAAGGAAGGCGTCGAAGACCGGCTGATTTTCCGCAATCGTGATTTCTTCGAGAAGAACAACATAGAACTGATGGACGCGGTGACGGTGACGGCGATCGACCGGGCCGCCCGTCAGGTGGCGCTGTCGATCGGCATCACGCTCGACTACGACCATCTGGTTCTGGCCACCGGCGCGCGCAACCGCCGCCTGCCGATCCCGGGCGTCGAGCTTGCCAATGTGCTGGAACTGCGCAATCTCGACCACGCCCGGCTGCTGAGGACAAAGCTCGAAGGCGGCCGGTCGCTCGCCGTCATCGGCGGCGGCTTCATCGGCCTGGAAGTGGCGGCCACCGCGCGCGCCTTCGGCCTCGAGGTGACGGTGATCGAGGCGACGTCGCGACTGATGTCGCGGGTGGTGTCGCCGCCGGTGTCCAACTATTTCCTCGCAATCCATCGCGACATGGGCGTCGACGTGCGCCTCGATTCGATGGCGCGCGCCATTCTGGACGACGGTTCGGGCCATGCGGCCGGCGTCGAACTCCATGACGGCGCGCGCATCGGCGCGGACCTGGTGCTGGTCTCGGCCGGCGTCCTGCCCAATGTCGAGATCGCCGAGGCGGCCGGGCTCTACGTGCATGACGGCGTGCGCGTCGACGACCGGATGCTGACCGAGGATCCGGCGATTTCGGCGATCGGCGATTGCGCGTCCTTCCCGTTCGGCCAGGATGGCACGGTGGTGCGGCTCGAATCGGTGCAGAACGCCGTCGACCAGGCGAAATGCGTGTCGCTGCGCCTTGTCGGGCGGCCCGAGGCCTATCGCAAGGTTCCCTGGTTCTGGAGCGACCAGGGACCGTACAAGCTGCAGATCGCCGGCCTGACGCAGGGCGCCGACCATCACGAGATCATCGAGCAGGACGGCAAACTGTCGGTGCAGTGCTATCGCCGTGAGGAGCTGCTCGGCGTCGAGACCGTCAACGCGGCGGGCGAGCATATGGCGGCGCGTCGCCTGCTGGCGCTGCCCGAACCCTTGCGGCTGGAGACGGCCGCCCATGCCGGGTTCGACCTGACGGCGCTGTCGAAGGCCGCGCGCGGCTGATCGTCACTCGGGCGGCGGCTGCGCGCTCGGCCGCTTCGGATCGATGAAGAAACCGTAGAACCCCATGCCGGCGAAGACGGCGAAGATGACGCCCCACAGAAGGTCGCCGCGCCAGAATTCGACGCCGGCCCAGCCGCCGGCGACCGCCAGCACAAGCAGCCGGACCCATAGCGGCCGGAAAAACTCGTGCCTGGTGTCGAACATTGAGCCCCAGGGGCTTTGCCGCCCGCTCATCGCGCCGCCTTAAGATAGGTCTCGACGCCGACGGCGAGATTGGGCGAGCCTTGCCGCCGCTGCTTCTCGATCCAGCCGGAAAAATAGCGCCAGAACGAGCGCCCGTAGTCGAGGAAGAATTCGTCCGCCACCGCGCGGTCGCACAGATTGCCCTCGACGCATGAGGCGACGCGGCTGAGAAAATAGACGACGCGGTCGAAATGGTCCTGGAACTCGGCCAGCGGCATCGCGCCGCCGTCGGCCGTCATCGCCTGGTTGCCGATGGAACTCATGATGATGTCGAGCTGTTCGGGCGTCGTCTGCGCCGTGATCAGGCCGGCGGCCTGGCTGTTCAGGTCGCCCAGCCGCCGTTTCACCGCGCTGCTGGCGGCCTGGATGGATGTGCTTTCCCAAAGCGACACCAGATCGAGCGAGCGTTCGATGCGCTTTTCCTGCCGCGACTGCATGAACTGGACCGCCGAGAACACCGCGCCGACGCACAGCAGCACACGCAGCGCAAAGCCGCTCCAGGCGAACAGAAACAGCCGCCAGTCGCGCGCCGCGAACGGATTGGGCTCGTCCCTGGGCTCCTGCGTCGACGGCGCCGGCATGCCGGTTCCGGTGTCGACCTTTTTTGGCGGCTTGCTCATGGGCAGGCGGCAAGGTCGATGCGCACCGACGGATCGAGCTCCAGCTCGCCGTCGACGATCCGGTCGCGCAGGCATTCGACCTGCTTGCGCGACAGCAGGAATTTCGTGTCCGGCTCCTCGACCGCCATCGCCGGCGTCGGCAAGGCCTGGACGATGGAGCGGTCGCTGGCGCACACGGTCAGGTCGACGGCGACCGCCGCACCTGCTTCATTCTTGAGTTTCGCGTATTGATCGAGGAAACACTGCGCCAGGTCGGAATTGATCACCACCGACCTGGCGCAGATGGCGCAGTCCTGCGCATGTCCGGGCGCGGCCTGCGCCGCGACGGCGGCGACGGCAAGGGCGGCGAGCAATCGGCGATCCAGTTTCATCGTTTCACCTGATCGGGAATAGCGACAGATTTGCCACGAGGGCGCCGGTGGGCGCAAGCGCCGGCGTCAGTCGTCGGGCCGGGTTTCGATGGGAAACACCTGCACCGCTCCCCTGGTCGCCCGCTTGTCCTCGAAATCCTTCATCTGCCGCGTCGCCGGGGCCTTGGCGATGTCGTCGAGCAGTCCGGCAAACCCGTCCGGGGCGGTCGCCGATCGCGTCATCTGGCGCATGCCCCTGCCCGCCAGATAGCCGAGGTCGAGCGTCGTCTGCGACTTGGCCTCGGTGACGATGGCGATCAGCCGCTCATTGCCGTAGCTGGAGCCGGCGCCGTCGACGGTGAACAGGCCGGTGGGCGGCTGTTCGTCCGATTTCTGCAGCCGGATCGGCTGCTGCGCCACCGAGATCGCATAGTCGGCGCCGACATGGATGACATTGAGGTCGACGGCGCCGCGGGACTTGTTCGACGCCCTGATGAAGACGCTGTCCTCCGGCCTGAGGATCGGCGCCGTGCCGGCCTCGATCGGCTCGAATTCGTCCTCGCCGGCGCCCGCCCGCTGGATCAGGAACTCCACCTTGACGTCGCGGATACTGGCGTCGGACGCGGCGGCGAGCCGCGACAGGTTGGCCGCCTTCGACACGATGACGAGATTGTCGGCCAGCCCCTGGCGCAGCCGGTCCGCGTCGGCGAGCGCGATTTGCGGCGGGCGATAACCCTTGCGCAAGGTGATTTCCGACGATGGCGGCAGCAGCCACAGCGTCTGCTCGTCCGACAGGGCCGCGCGCTCCTCCGCGGGCATTGCGTCCTGTCCCTGCTCGCTGATCTGCCGGGCGACGGCCGCTTCGCTGGCGACAAGCAGGCGAAGGTCGGCCGGCTGGCCGGCGTCGACCAGCTTGAGCTTCACCGGCGTCTTGCCGTCGGCGGCGATCGCGTCGAGCGCGGCGTTGACCTTGCCTGCCTCGCCGCCGGCCGGCGGCCGGGCGACGACCAGCTCGAAATTGACGCCGCGTTCTGCGAGGCGCGCAAACGCGCCGTCGGGAATAGCCTCCGGCGACAGCGCCGAGCGGCCGCGAAACGCCGTCGGCGCCAGCTGGCTGGAAAAATTCGCCGCCGAGCGCACGTCGAGATAGCCGATGGCGTCCTCCATCTTCGACTGCGGTCCCGGCAAAATCGCCAGCTTGCTGCCGGGCTCGACCTGGTTGATGCGGCCGGCCGGGAGCGTCACGACGCCGTTCTTCATCCCGATCTTCCATTGCAGCACCGCATCGCCCGGCTTCATGCCGAAGACCGGCGCGTCGAGGTCGCCCTCGAACATCGGCGTCGGCTTGATGCGGCTGGTCGCCGAATATTGCTGCACGATCGCCTGGGCGAGCTGGCGGTAGGTGACGAACGGGTTCTCGCCCAGCCGGCCGATCATCGTATAGGTGAACAGGCCGTAGGTTTTCGCCGCCGGGTCGTCGGCCGGCTGCGGCAGCTCCGGCGTGGTTTCGATGGTTTGCGCCGCAAAGAAGGCGACCATGCCGCCGCGCTTGCCGGCGGCCGCGCCGTCCGCCTGGGTGAGGCCAAGCGCGTTTTGCCGGTCTGGCTCCGCGCCGCCGCCCCGCGTCGTCTCCGCAGGCGTAAACATCTCCGGCGTCATGCCAAGCGCGGCGGCCGAAATCTTGCGTTGCCTTTCTTTCGGATTGGCGACCAGCGCGCGCGTGGCGGTGCCGGAATGGCAGGCGTCGACGACCAGCCACACAAACGCGCCCTTGTCGCGAATGGCGTCGAGCGCCGCGCCGATCTCATCGTCGAGAATGGCGTTAGCGATCTTTTTGGTCTCGAAGTCGGCCTTGCCGATATCGGCGGCCAGGAAGATTTCGTCGGCGCCGTCGGTTTCGGTCTTCGTGTCGGCGGCCGGCTGCTGCGAGCCGTGACCGGAGAGCTGGATATAGACGAAGTCACCGGCCTGCGCCTTTTCGGCGAGGTCGGCGAACCCTTTCAGCACCGCCGCGCGCGTCGGCTTGGCCGAGCCTTCGACATCGCTGGCGATGACCGTGACGTTTTCCCTGGCAAACGGCGACACCGGATTGCCGGCCAGATAGTCGCGCACCAGTTCGGCGTCGTTGGACGGCCCCGCCAGCCAGTCGGATTCAGGCAGGTTGTCGTATTTGGCAACGCCGACCAGCAGCGCCCGGTTGGTGCGTGCCAGCGAATCGGTCGCCGCGGCGCCGAACGCGACCAGCGCGACAGCGGCCGCCAGCGTGCGACGATATCTGCGGTCCATGCCGTCCTCCCAAGCCCCGGTCGCGATTAGCCTACGCCAGCTATTTTCAGGATATGGGCCGATTTTGGAAGCACCGGTCAAGCGCAGTCGCCCCATCGATCACGATCGCTTGAGCGAAAACGCACCAACCGCTTGACCGCGCCGGCGGCTGGCGGCAAAGCGGGGCGGCAATCGGGAGGAAATATCCGTGGCCGGAACCATTATTGCGCCGTCTGTGCTGTCGGCGGACTTTTCGCGGCTGGGCGACGAGGTCGAGGCGGTGGCGCGCGCCGGGGCCGACTGGATCCATCTCGACGTGATGGACGGGCATTTCGTGCCCAACATCAGCTTCGGCCCGCCGGTGATCAAGGCGATCCGCAACCGCACCGACAAAGTGTTCGACTGCCACCTGATGATCGCGCCCGCCGACCCCTATCTGGCGGCCTTCGCCGACGCCGGCTGCGACTACATCACCGTGCATGCCGAGGCCGGGCCACATCTCGACCGCTCGCTGCAGACCATCCGCGACCTCGGCAAAAAGGCCGGCGTGTCGCTCAATCCCTCGACGCCCGAAAGCGTCATCGAATACGTGCTCGACCGGCTCGACCTGGTGCTGCTGATGACGGTCAATCCCGGTTTCGGCGGCCAGGCCTTCATCCCGGCGGTGATCGACAAGGTGAAGCGCGTCAAGGCGCTGATCGGCGAGAGGCCGATCGATATCGAGATCGACGGCGGCGTGACCCCTGAAACCGCGCCGCAGGTCGCCGCCGCCGGCGCCAATGTGCTGGTCGCCGGATCGGCGGTGTTCAAGGGCGGATCGGAAAGCGCCTACCGCGCCAATATCGCCGCCATCCGCGCCGCAGCGGACAAGGCCGCGTGGTAGGCGTCGTCGATGGCAAGGCTTCGCGCCGTTCTATTCGACCTCGACGGCACGTTGGTCGATTCCGCCCCCGACCTGCATGGCGCGATCAATGACTTGCTGGCGCGCCGGGACATGGCGCCGCTGACGCTTGCCGAGGTCATCGGCATGGTCGGCGACGGGGTGCGCAAGCTGGTCGAGCGCGCCTTCGCCGCGCGCGGCGCGCCCCTGGACGGACAAGGGCTCGATCGCGCCACGGCCGACATGGTCGCACTCTATTCGGCGCGGCTGACGCGGCTGACGACGGTCATGCCCGGCGCGGCCGATACCGTGGCGGCGCTGGCCGCGCACGGCCTGCGCCTTGGCGTCGTCACCAACAAGCCGCGCGACGCCGCGGTCGCCATTCTCGACCATTTCGGACTGGCCGCGCCGATGGCCGTCATCATCGGCGGCGACAGCGGACTGCCGCGCAAGCCCGCGCCCGCGACGATCGTCGCGGCGCTTGCCGCGCTCGGCGTGGCGGCGGATGAAGCCGCAATGGTCGGCGACGGCGCCGCCGACATCGACGCCGCCCGGGCGGCGGGCGTCCGGGCGATCGCGGTGCGCGGCGGCTATGCCCATTCGCCGGTCGACGGCCTCGGCGCCGATCTCGTCATCGACGATCTCGCCGCCTTACCGGCGGAGCTCGGATTTGCCGGTTGACGCCGGGCGGCTTACATTGACCGGCCGAACATGGTTCAAAAGCCGATGACCGACAAGACAGGATTGACCCGCAACCAGTCGCTTGTGCTGGCGCGGCTGGAAGAGACCGAGGGTCCGCTCAGCGCCTACGCCTTGCTGGACCAGCTGCGCGACGACGGCTTTCGCGCGCCGCTGCAGGTCTACCGGGCGCTCGACGCGCTGGTGAAATCGGGCCGTGTGCACCGGCTCGAGAGCCTCAACTCGTTCGTCGCCTGCCACGGTCATCACCATCACGACCACGGTATGACCGGTTTCGCCATCTGCGACGGCTGCGGCGCGGTCGAGGAGTTCACCGACGCGGTGGTGACGGCGCAGCTTGAGGGCTGGGGCTCGGCGTCGGGGTTCCGCCCGTCGGGTGCGGTCATCGAACTGCACGGCCGCTGCGCCGATTGCACGAGCAAGGCGGCGTGAACGCCGTCGTCGGGTTTGCCGCCGCGCGACCGGTGCCGCCCCGGGAGCGACCAAGCGGTCTGGACCAAACGCCTGGTTTGGAATGAACGCTTGCGCGTCGGCGATCCGGAATGGCGTCGGGACCTCACTGAACTGCTATTGCCGCGCCGCTGCGCGGCATTGAGCGACCGGGGAGGATAGGGCGACCATGCGGCCCGGACGAAACGCCTCGGTCCCGATGAACGCTTCCGCGTCGGCGAAACGCGGCGTTTCAGGCATTTGCGCCCGGCTGAAGCCGGCTTTGTGCGACGGCGCGGCGCAGGCGCTGAAATCGCCTTGCAATTCGTCGAGCAA
>Ga0209793_1000980_pt1 | contig 21961 bp, 19 predicted proteins | sample EBPBio122009_DNA_FD_185863 | JGI IMG/M metagenome (GOLD analysis project Ga0209793, IMG submission 185863) | Wastewater treatment Type I Accumulibacter community from EBPR Bioreactor in Madison, WI, USA - Reactor 1_2/2/2009_ DNA (SPAdes) (version 2) | ecosystem: Engineered > Bioreactor > EBPR >... | reverse complement strand
GCTGCCCCGGTCCTCTGAAACTGGCCGCCCGAGTGAAGATCCCCATATCCCGGTCCTGATCGACGCGATCCTGCGGGAATGTGCGCCTGTCTCCGGCGTCTGGCTGGACGGGACGCTTGGGGCCGGCGGCTATACCCGCGCGCTGCTGGCGGCGGGGGCTGCCCAAGTCATTGGGGTGGACCGTGATCCGCTGGCCCTGCGGATGGCCTCGGAATGGGCCGCGCCCTATGGCGATCGGGTGAGGCTGGCCGAGGGAACCTTCTCCGATCTGGACGAGCTGGCGGGCGAGGCGCTGGACGGGGTGGTGCTGGACCTTGGCGTCAGCTCCATGCAGCTCGACCAGGCCGAGCGCGGGTTTTCCTTCATGAAGGACGGCCCGCTCGACATGCGGATGAGCCAGTCGGGCGAGAGCGCCGCGGACCTAGTGAACGGGGCGGAGGAGGGGGTGCTGGCCGACATCCTCTATCACTACGGCGAGGAGCGGGCCTCGCGGCGGATCGCCCATGCCATCGTGGCGGCGCGGGCGGTCGAGCCGGTCACGACCACGGCGAAACTGGCGGAGATCGTGGCGAAATGCCTGCCGCGCCCGAAGCCGGGCCAGTCGCACCCCGCGACGCGCAGTTTCCAGGCGATCCGCATCGCGGTGAACACGGAATTTGCCGAACTCGCCGAGGGGCTGAACGCCGCCGAACGCGCGCTGAAACCCGGCGGGCTGCTGGCTGTCGTCACCTTCCACTCCCTCGAAGACCGGATCGTGAAGCGCTTCTTCCAGCTTGCCTCGGGCCATGAGGCCAATGCCAACCGCTATGCCCCGGCAAAGGCCGACACCACGGCGCGGTTCGATATGGTCACGCGCAAGGCCGTCGCCCCGGATGAGGCCGAGATTGCCCGCAACCCCCGTGCGCGGTCGGCGAAGCTGCGGGTCGGGCGGCGGACCCAGGCGCCTGCGAAGACGCTGTCGGCGGCCGAGCTGGGCCTGCCCGAGATTCAGAAGAAAGGACGCCGCTGATGCGCCCCGTGCTCTATGTCCTGTCCTTCCTTGCGCTGATCGCGCTGGGGTTCTGGGCCTACCGCGAGAATTACGCGACGCAGGCCGCGCTGAAGGAGGTCGAGCGGCTGCAACGGCAGATCTCCGGCCTGCGCGAGGCGCTGACGGTGCAGCGGGCGGAATGGGCCTATCTCAATCGCCCCGACCGGCTGCGTCAGCTGGCGACGGCCAATTTCGACCGGCTGGGCCTGATGCCGATGGAGCCCTCGCAGTTCGGCACCGCGGCGCAGGTCGCCTATCCGGCGGCGAAACTGCCCGAGATCAGCTTCACCACCGATATCCAGGGCACCATCGGCTCTGGCGCGGAGGGTCTGTGATGCGCACGCCGCTTCGTCCGCTCGCCCGTATCCTGCAAGCCCGGCAAGAGGGGCTGAACCCCGACAGCATCGAGCGCGAGAATTTGAAGCTCCGACACGAGGCGGCGCGCGAGAAGGCGCGGGGCCGGGCACAGCTGCGGCTGATGTTCCTGTGCCTGAGCTTCGTCGCGGCCTTCGTCTCCATCGGCGCGCGGATGGGGCTGATGGCGGCCACCGACCCCGTCGAGCCGAGGTCGAGCGCCCCGGGGGCCGAGATCATCGCGCAACGCGCCGACATCACCGACCGCAACGGCCGGGTGCTGGCGACCAACATGACGACCCACGCGCTTTATGCGCATCCGAAGGTGATGGTCGACCCGAAGGGCACGGCGGTGAAGCTGGCGGAAATCTTCCCCGAGCTTGACCCGAAGGCGCTGGAGCGGCGGTTCACCGACGGCCGCAGCTTCGTCTGGATCCGGAAGGTGCTCAGCCCCGAACAGATGCAGCGGGTGCATGAGATCGGCGATCCCGGTCTGCTCTTCGGCCCGCGCGAGATGCGGCTCTATCCGAACGGGACGCTGGCGGCGCATGTCCTCGGCGGCACCTCTTTCGGGGCCGAGGGCGTGCATTCGGCGGAAGTGATCGGCGTCGCGGGCATCGAGAAAGCGATGGACGCGCGCCTTCGCGACCCGGCGCAGGGTGGCGAGCCGCTGACCTTGTCCATCGACCTGACCCTGCAATCCACCATCGAGGAGGTGCTTGCCGCCGGCATGGGGATGCTGAACGCCAAGGGCGCCGCGGCGATCCTGATGGACGCGCGGACGGGCGAAATCCTGGCGCTCGCCTCGCTGCCGACCTTCGACCCGAACGACCGGCCGAACCCGCTGGTCGACAAGAATGCCGAACCCGGCGACAGCCCCCTGTTCAACCGCGCGGTGCAGGGGGTCTACGAGCTGGGCTCTACCTTCAAGATTTTCGCGGTGGCCCAGGCGATGGAGCTGGGGCTGGTCAATCCGCAGACCCTGGTCGATGCGAATGCCCCGATGATCTGGGGCAAGCACCGGATCAAGGAATTCGAGGGTCACAACTACGGCCCCCTGCTGGCGGTGACGGATGTGATCGCCAAGTCGTCGAATGTGGGCACCGCGCATATCGCGCTGATGATCGGGCCTCTGCGGCAGCAGCAGTTCCTCAAGTCGCTGGGCTTCTTCGAGCCGACGCCGGTGGAACTGGTCGAGGCCCCCGGCGCGAAGCCGCTGATCCCGAAGAAATGGCCGGAGATCGTGACGATCACCACCTCCTACGGTCACGGCATGTCGGCCTCGCCCATGCACCTTGCGGCGGCCTATGCGGCGATCGCCAACGGCGGCGTGATGATCAAGCCGACGCTGCTGAAGCGCGAGGGGCCGACGACTGGCGTTCGGGTGATGAGCGAGAAGACGGCGGAGGAATCGGTCAAGATGCTGCGCCGCGTGGTGCTGGAGGGCACCGCGACCCTGGGCGACGTGCCGGGCTATGAGGTCGCGGGCAAGACCGGGACGGCGGACAAGCCGAAGAAATCGGGCGGCTATTACAAGGACAAGGTGGTGAACACCTTCGCCTCGATGTTCCCGGCGTCGAACCCGCAATATGTGCTGATCGTCACGCTGGATGAACCGCAGGATGATACCCTGTCCCAGACCCGACGCACGGCGGGCTGGACGGCGGTGCCGGTCGCGGCCGAGATCATCCGGCGGGTGGCGCCGCTGATGGGGCTGCGCCCCAAGCTTGAACCTGTCGCCACGGATGCGGTAACTGCCGCCAGCAACTGAAGCTGGCTAGTCACGGGGAACTCACATGGCAGCGCGCGCGACACGGCTTTCCGACCTCGGGCTCACCGCCCGGGCCGGTCGCGACCCGGCGCTGTCTGGGATCACGGCGGACAGCCGGGCGGTCCGGGCGGGGATGCTGTTCGCCGCGCTCCCGGGCAGTTCGGTGCATGGCGCGAAGTTCATCCCGGGCGCGCTGGAGCAGGGTGCGGCCGCGGTCCTTACCGATGCGGCGGGTGCGAAGCTGGCCGCCGAGGCCCTGGCCGAGACCGACGTCGCGCTGGTGGTGGCCGAAGACCCGCGCGCGGCGCTGGCCTGCGCGGCGGCCCTGTGGTTCGGCGCACAGCCTCAGGTCATGGTCGCGGTGACGGGGACGAACGGCAAGACTTCGGTCGCGACCTTCACCCGCCAGATCTGGGCGGCCCTGGGGCATGAGGCGATCAACATCGGCACCACGGGGATCGAGGGCGCCTGGACTGCGCCCAGCGGGCATACGACGCCGGACCCCGTGACCTTGCAGAAGCTGCTGGCGGCGGCGGCGCAGGGCGGTGTGACCCATGCGGCGATGGAGGCCTCGTCCCACGGGATCGACCAGAGGCGGCTGGACGGGGTGCGGCTGGTGGCTGGTGGTTTCACCAATCTGACGCAGGACCACCTCGACTATCACGGCACGATGGAGGCCTATTTCGAGGCCAAGGCGCAGCTTTTCACCCGGCTTCTGCCCGAGGATGGGGTGGCGGTGGTGAATCTGGACGGCGCCAAGGGGTCGGATATGGCCGAACTCTCGCTGGACCGGGGGCTTCGGGTGCTGACCGTGGGCAAGGGGCAGGGCGCGGACTTGCAGATCGCCGCGGCTCGGCCTGACGCCACTGGGCAGGAGGTGCGCTATCTGTGGCAGGGCCGCGCCTTCCAGACCCGGCTCGCGCTGATCGGTGCCTTCCAGGCGGAAAACGTGGCGCTGGCGGCGGGCCTCGCGATTGCGGCGGGGGATGCGCCCGAGGCGGTGCTGGCGGTGCTGCCCCGGCTGACCGGCGTCCGGGGCCGGATGCAGCTGGCGGCGACGCGGCGGAACGGGGCGGCGGTCTATGTCGACTATGCCCATACGCCCGATGCGCTGGAGACCGCGCTGAAGGCGCTGCGCCCCCATGTGATGGGCCGGATCGTCGTGGTCTTCGGCGCGGGCGGCGACCGGGACCGGTTGAAGCGCCCCCTGATGGGCGCGGCGGCCAAGGCCCATGCCGATGTGCTCTACGTCACCGACGACAACCCGCGCACCGAGGACCCGGCCTCGATCCGCGCCGCGATCCTGGCGGCTTGTCCCGAAGCGCATGAGGTCGGCGACCGGGCCGAGGCGATCCTGCGGGCGGTGGATGCGCTTCTGCCGGGGGACGCGCTGCTGATCGCGGGCAAGGGCCATGAAAGCGGGCAGGTGGTGGGGACGGATGTCTACCCGTTCGACGATGTGGAGCAGGCGAGCGTCGCGGTCGCGGCGCTGGACGGGGTGATCTGATGCTCTGGAGCTCCTCCGATGCGGCGCAGGCCACCGGCGGGCGGGTGACGAAGCCCTGGCAGGCTTCGGGCGTCTCCATCGACACGCGGATCCTGGCCAAGGGCGACCTGTTCGTCGCGCTGAAGGATGCGCGCGACGGGCATGATTTCGTCGCGCAGGCGCTGGAGAAGGGGGCGGCGGCGGCACTGGTCAGCCGCGTTCCCGAAGGCGTGGCGGAGGACGCCCCCCTGCTGATCGTGCCGGATGTGCTGAAGGCGCTGGAGGCTTTGGGCGCTGCGGCGCGGGCACGGACAAAGGCCAAGGTCGTGGGCGTGACGGGGTCGGTCGGCAAGACCTCGACCAAGGAGATGCTGCGCGCGATCCTGTCCGGGCAGGGCAGCACCCATGCGGCCGAGGCCAGCTACAACAACCATTGGGGCGTGCCGCTGACCTTGGCGCGGATGCCGGTCGACACGGATTTCGCGGTGATCGAGATCGGGATGAACCACCCCGGCGAGATCGCCCCGCTTGCCCGGCTGGCAAGGCTGGACGTTGCGATGATCACCATCGTTGCACCCGCGCATCTGGAGGCTTTTGCCAGCATCGAGGGGATCGCGCAGGAGAAGGCCGCGATCTTCGACGGGCTGGTCGCGGGCGGGACGGCGGTCTTCAACGCCGACATGGCGACGACGCCGATCCTCCGGGCGAAAGCGGCAGAGGTCGGCGCGGTCGCCGTGGGCTTCGGGACCGGCGAGGGCGCCGACTGGCGGCTGGTCGAGGCGCGGATCGGCGACGAGGCGACGGTCTGCCGCGCCACCCGGCGGGGCGAACCGCTGCTCTACAAGGTCTCCTCGCCCGGCCGCCACTTCGCGCTGAACGCGCTGGGCGCGCTGGCGGTGGCCGAGGCGCTGGGGGCGGACCCGATGATCGCCGCGCATGACCTGGGCCGCTGGCTGCCCCCGGCAGGGCGCGGGCAGCGGGAACGGATCACGCTCGACATCGTGGAAGAGACCTATTTCGACCTGATCGACGATGCCTTCAACGCCAACCCGGCCTCGCTGGCCGCAAGTCTCGACGTGCTGATCGCCGCAAAGCCCGTGGACGGGATCGGGCGCGTGGGCGGGGGGCGGAGGATCGCCATCCTGGGCGACATGCTGGAACTGGGTCCGACCGAGATCGAACTCCACGCCGCCGTCGCCCGGCACCCGGGTCTGTCGGCGGTGCATGTGATCCATTGCGTCGGGCCGCGGATGAAGGCGCTCTACGCCGCCCTGCCGCGCGCGCAGCGGGGCGAATGGGTCGAGACCGCGCAGGAACTGGTGCCGCGCGTGCGCAGCCTGGTCGATGCGGGCGACATCCTTCTGGTCAAGGGATCGAAGGGCGTGAAGGTCAGTCTGATCGTTGACGTTCTCAGAAAAATGGGGCAGGCCGCGAGCCCGAAAGAAGGGACCCTTTAGATGTTTTACTGGCTTGCCGAGTTTTCCGATGGGGGCGGGGTCCTCAACCTCTTCCGCTACATCACCGTGCGTGCGGGTGGGGCCTTCGTCACCGCGCTGCTCTTCGGCTTCCTCTTCGGGCGCCCGCTGATCGACCTGCTGCGCCGCAAACAGGGCAAGGGCCAGCCGATCCGCGATGACGGGCCGCAATCGCACCTGTCGAAGGCCGGGACGCCGACGATGGGGGGCCTGCTGATCCTGTCGGCACTGATGGTCTCGACGCTCCTTTGGGCGCGGCTCGACAACCCCTTCGTCTGGATCGTGATCCTGGTGACGCTGGCCTTCGGTCTCATCGGTTTTGCCGACGACTATGCCAAGGTCACGAAGCAGAATACCCGGGGCGTCTCGGGCCGGGTGCGGATGGGCCTTGGCCTGCTGATCGCGGCGCTGGCGGCCTATGCGGCGGCGCAGTTCCACCCGGCGGAGCTGACGAACCAGCTGGCCTTCCCCTTCTTCAAGAACGCGCTTCTGAATCTGGGCGTCTTCTTCGTGCCCTTCGGCATGGTGGTGATCGTGGGCGCGGCGAATGCGGTGAACCTGACCGACGGGCTCGACGGCCTCGCGATCATGCCGGTGATGATCGCGGGCGGCACGCTGGGGATCATCGCCTATGCGGTGGGACGGGTCGACTATACGCAATACCTTGACGTGCACTATGTGCCGGGCACCTCGGAACTGGTGATCTTCTCAGCCGCGCTGTTCGGTGGGGGCCTCGGGTTCTTGTGGTACAACGCCCCTCCGGCGGCGGTGTTCATGGGGGATACCGGGTCGCTCGCACTGGGCGGGGCATTGGGGGCCATCGCGGTCTGCACCAAGCACGAGATCGTGCTGGCCATCGTCGGCGGCCTCTTCGTGGTCGAGGCGCTGAGCGTGATCATCCAGGTGCTGTATTACAAGCGCACCAAGAAACGCATCTTTCTGATGGCGCCGATCCACCATCATTTCGAGAAAAAGGGCTGGGCCGAGCCGCAGATCGTGATCCGCTTCTGGATCATCAGCGTGATCCTGGCGATGATCGGGCTGGCGACGCTGAAGGTCCGGTAAAAGGCCCCGGCTTTCCTCTCGGGCGGCCTTTGTTTCCTCGCAGGGCGAAGACCCCGCGAATGGCCCCATTTTGGCCACGAAATGGCAAAAGTTTCACCCAGTTGAAGCTGTGCATTGCGCAGACTTCAATCGGAGGATGAGCTGATGTTTCGTGCCATGAAAGCCGTTTGTTGTATCAAGTTCGCCGCCGTCGTCTTTCTGGCTCCGGTTGCTGTTTCCGCCCAAGAGGCCTGCACCACCTATACCGTCCGCGAGGGCGACACGCTGGGCGGTATCGCCCAGGCCGCCTACGGGTCCTACAACTATCAGATGATCTTCAACGCCAACCGCGAGGCGATTGCAGGCAACACCAACAGCCTTCCGGCCGGCCTGCAACTGATCCTGCCCTGCGCGGATGGCCGGCTGACCCCCGACAGCACCTTGAGCGCGGTGATCGAGTCGGAAACGAAGAAGCAGGACGAGACGCGCGATCCGAACCGGCCCTACCTGCCGCCGCTGAAATTCGTCTCTGCGAACGACTGGAAGCCCTTCACCGACGAAAGCCTGAGTGGCGGCGGCATCTATGTCCGCATGGCCACGACCGCGATGCAGCGCGGCGGCAACGACCGGGACTACAAGATCGCCTTCGTCGACGACTGGGGCGCGCATATCGCCACGCTGCTGCCCTCGTCGGCCTATGACGTGTCGATCGCCTGGTCGAAGCCGGACTGCTCCAAGATCGACATGCTGGGCGAATTCGCGGTGACGATGTGCACCGAGTTCGAATTCTCCGACCCGATCTACGAGGTGGCCTATTCCTACCACACGCTCGTGGACAGCAAATACGCCCAGGCCCGCGCCTTCTCCGACTATGCCGGGGCCAAGATCTGCCGGCCTGAGGGCTGGCCCACCAGCGACCTCGAGGTCGAGGGGCTTGCCGCGCCTGCGGTGGAATTCGTGCGCCCGAAGACGCCGATGGAATGCGCGAAGCTGCTGCTGGAGGGCAAGGTCGACCTTTATTCCATCGAGGTCGAGACCTCGACCGCCAACTTCGAGGAGCTGGGCGCGACCGACAAGGTGCTGTTGAACCCGGCGCTGACCACCTTCAACACGCACCACTTCGTGACCTCGCGGTCGAACCGGCGCGGGCAGGAGTATATCGCCATGCTCAACCGCGGCCTCGCCGAGATGCGCGAGTCGGGCGAATGGTACGACATCGTCGCCACCGGGCTGGCGGAATACAACAACCTGAAGAAGTAACGCGGCCCGCCCCCGAAGCGGGGGCAGGCTGGCAGGTGGGGGAGGGCACCGGCTCTTCCCCTTTTGCCGATCCTCCCCTATCCCTGTCCGGGACCAATGGGGGGCAGGCGATGATCCCGGTGAAGGGCTACAAGGGTGCGAAAGTGGCGGTGCTGGGGCTGGGCCGGTCGGGCCTTGCCACCGCGGCGGCCTTACGGGCCGGGGGGGCGGAGCCCCTGCTCTGGGACGACAGCCCCGAGGCGCGGGCCAAGGCGGAAGCCGAGGGGTTTCTGCTGACGGACCTCACCCGCAACGCGGCGCTGGAGGGGGTGGCCTGCCTCGTCACCTCGCCCGGCATCCCGCACCTCTATCCCGCGCCCAACCCGATCATCGCCCGCGCGCTGGAGGCGGGGATTCCGGTCGACAACGACATCGGCCTGTTCTTCCAGAGCGCGGCCGGGCCGGAGTGGGAAGAGATGGAGACCCCGCCCAAGGTGGTGGCCGTGACGGGATCGAACGGCAAGTCGACGACGACGGCCCTGATCCACCATATCCTGCAGGTCGCGGGCAAGCCTGCGCAGATGGCGGGGAACATCGGCACCGGGGTCCTGTCCATCGACCCGCCCGTCGACGGCGAAGTGGTGGTGCTGGAACTCTCCTCCTATCAGACGGAACTGGCCCGGGCGCTGACGCCGGACGTGGCGGTCTTCACCAACCTCTCGCCGGATCACCTGGACCGGCACGGCGGCATGGGCGGCTATTTCGCCGCCAAGGCGCGGCTTTTCACCCTGGGCGGGCCGGACCGGGCCGTGGTGGGGGTGGACGAGGTCGAGGGGCGATATCTGGCCGGTGTGCTGGCGCAGGGGCCGCAGGACGACCGGGTGATCCGGGTCTCCTCCGGCCAGAAGCTGGAGGGCTTCGGCTGGTCGGTCTTCGCCCGCAAGGGGTTCCTGGCGGAATGGCGGAAGGGGCGGCAGGTGGCCTCGATCGACCTGCGCGAGGTCAAGGGCCTGCCGGGCGCGCACAACCACCAGAACGCCTGCGCCGCCTATGCCGCCTGCCGCTCGCTGGGCCTGGCGCCGAAGCTGATCGAGGGGGCGCTGCACAGCTTCGCGGGCCTGCCGCACCGCAGCCAGCTGGTCGGAGAACGAGGCGGGGTGCGCTTCGTGAACGACAGCAAGGCCACCAATGTCGACAGCGCCGCCAAGGCCCTGCAGGCCTTCCCGCGCATCCGCTGGATCGCGGGGGGCATGGGGAAGGACGGGGGGATCGCCGCGCTGAAGCCTGTGCTGGGATCGGTGGTGAAGGCCTACCTGATCGGCCATTCGGCCCGCGACTTCGCCTTGCAGATCGGCGAGACCCCGCATGAAATCTGCGAGACGATGGAACGGGCCGTCGCCCACGCCGCCGAAGAGGCGCAGGCGGGGGAGGTGGTCCTGCTGGCCCCCGCTGCGGCGAGCTTCGACCAATATCCGAACTTCGAGAAGCGCGGCGAGGACTTCACCGCAAGGGTGACGGCTCTGATCGGTTAGCTCCGCAAGACGCCCTCGTCGAAGCCCTTCGGGCACTCCTCGGAGACGGATCCCAGCGATGAGTGCCCGAAGGGCTCGAAGAGCGGGCCGTCAGACAGCCAGCAGTTTTCCCTCGTGGTCCGCCGACTCCACCGCCCGGTCCAGCAGCCGTTGCAACGCTGCCCCACGCGCGAAGTCGGGATCGGCGGCGCTTTCGCCGCGGATCGCCGCGATGAAGCGCTGGTAGACGGTGGGGACGGGGGGGCAGTCCAACTCTCTCCAGGTGGCGGTCTGGATATCCTCGCCCAGACAGGCACGAAGACGGCTGACCGCTTTCTCGAAGCTCACTTCCAGCCCCCCGGTCTGTCCGTAAAGCCGGAGCCGGAGATCGTTCAGATGCCCTGTCGCGAAGCGGGTGGCGGCCACCGTGCCAAGCGCGCCGTTGGAAAGCCGCAGCTGCATCGTGGCGCTGTCGTTGGCATCCAGAACATATTCCCCGATCTGCCCGCCCGGCGCCTTGTCGAAGTTCTGGAGCAGGCAGGAGATCTGCGTCGCGTCCATCCCGGCGATGAAGGTGGCGAAGTCGAGGATATGGATGCCCACATCCCCCAGCACGCCCTTCGACCCATGCTTCGTCGACAGCCGCCAGAGCCATTGCGGCTCGCGGTCCCAGTGGCCCCAGGCGGGCTGGGTCAGCCAGCTTTGCAGGTACGAGGCCTCGAAATGCCGGATCGTGCCGATGGCGCCGTCCCGCACCATCTGCGCCGCGTGCTGCAGCGCGGGGACGTTGCGGTAGCTGAGGTTCACCATGTTCACCACGCCGGCCATCGCGGCGGCGGTGGCCATATCCTCGGCGTCCTTCGCATTGGTCGCGAGCGGCTTTTCGCACAGCACATGCTTGCGCGCAGCCAGGAAGGGCAGGGTCGTCGGGTAATGCGCGGCATCGGGGGTGACGTTCGTCACCGCGTCGAACTCGCCCCAGGCAATCGCATCCTGCACCGAGGCGAAGCCGTGCGGGATGTTGTGGGCCTTCTGGAAGGCGGCCAGCGGTTCGGCGCGGGTGTCGATCCCGGCGACGACGCTGACGCCGGGAATCGCGGCAAAGGCTTCGGCATGGTTCTTCGCCATGCCGCCGGTGCCAAGGATCAGGATGCGGACGGGCTGCATCACCGGTATCCAGCCTCACCGTCATGATGCAGGCGCGGCCCGCGTTCGACTACGGGTTCCAGCGTCTTGCCGACCGGGGTGTTCGGCGCATCGGTGGGTTTCGCCAGCCGCGCCTCGGGGTTGAAGGCCCAGCGGACGCCGTTCGTGATTACCTTCTGCACCAGCGGCTGGTGGTAGGTCGGATAGGTTTCATGCCCCGGGCGGAAGTAGAAGATGTTGCCCGCGCCGCGCCGGTAGGTGAGGCCCGAGCGGAACACCTCGCCGCCCTGGAACCAGCTGATGAAGACGGTTTCCAGCGGCTCCGGCACGCCGAAGGGCTCGCCATACATCTCTTCGTATTCGATCTCGAAATGGTCGGGGAGGCCGCGGGCGATCGGGTGCTGGCGCGAGGTGACCCAGAGCCGTTCACGTTCCCCGGCCTCGCGCCAGGACAGGTTGCAGGGCGCGCCCATCAGCCGCTTGAAGGGTTTCGAGAAATGCGCGGAATGCAGGAAGATCACGCCCATGCCGGACCAGACCGCCTCGGCCACGCGCTCGACGATCTCGTCCTTGACCTCGCCATGGGCGGCATGGCCCCACCAGACCAGCACATCGGTTTCCGCCAGCTTCTTGGCGGTCATCCCGTGGTCGGGGTCCTGCAGCGTGACGGTCGAGGCGATGATGCCGTCTTCCTTGTTCAGGAATTCGGCGATCGTGCCGTGCATGGTCTTGGGGTAGACCTCGGCCACCACCTTGTTCTTCTGCTCGTGGACGTTCTCGCCCCAAACGGTGACGCGGATGGTCATGGGTAGTCTCCTTCACATGGATGCGCGCCCGGGCCATGACACGGCCGCGCGGGGTAGGGGTCAGCGGAGGGGCTTGCCCTCCGCGTCGAAGCGGTAGAGATGGCCGGCCTGCGGGGCGATGGACACTCTGGTGCCGACCTCGACAGTGGCCTTGCCGGGGCGGCGGACGATGACGGGCTCGTCGCTGCCGATCTCGACGAAGAGATAGTGGTCGGACCCCAGATCCTCGACATGCAGGACCTCGCCCGACCATGGCCCGTCCGGGACCACCTCGATATGTTCAGACCGGACGCCCAGCGTGGTGCAGTTCTCGGCCTCGGCGAACTTGCCGGTCAGGAAGTTCATCTTCGGACTGCCGATGAAACCCGCGACGAAGATCGAGTTCGGGCGCTCGTATAGCTCGGCCGGGCTGCCCGCCTGCTCCAACCGCCCGTCGCGCAGCACCGCGATCCGGTCGGCCAGCGTCATCGCCTCCACCTGGTCATGTGTCACATAGATCATCGTGACGTTGGACATCGAATGGTGGAGCTTCGCGATCTCCAGCCGTGTCTGCACCCGCAGCGCGGCGTCGAGGTTCGACAAGGGCTCGTCGAACAGGAACACGCGGGGATCGCGGACGATGGCGCGGCCGATGGCGACGCGCTGGCGCTGACCGCCCGACAGCTGCTTCGGCAGGCGGTCGAGCAGGTGGTCGATCTGCAGAAGCTTCGCGGCGGATTCGACGCGCTTGCGGATCTCGGCCTCGCTGGTCTTGTCCAGCTTCATCCCGAAGGCCATGTTGTCATAGACCTTCATATGCGGATAAAGCGCATAGCTCTGGAACACCATGGCGATGCCGCGCTTCGACGGGATCAGGTTGTTCACCTTCTCGCCGTCGAAGAGCATGTCGCCGGTGGTGATCTCCTCCAGCCCCGAGATCAGCCGCAGAAGCGTGGACTTGCCGCAGCCCGAAGGCCCGACGAAGACCATGAACTCGCCCTTCTCGATGGTAAGGTCGATGCCCTTGATCACCTGCACGGCGCCGTAGGACTTGGTGACGTTCTTCAGTTCGATCTTTGCCATGATGTCAGCCCTTCACGCCGCCCGCGGTCAGCCCCGCGACGATCTTGCGTTGGAAAATGAGGACGAGGATGATCAGCGGGACCGTCACGATGACGGAGGCCGCCATGATCGGACCCCAGGGAATCTCCTGCTGGCTTGCGCCCGAGAGCAGCGCGATCGCCACCGGCACCGTCCGGGTCGTCTCGGAACTGGTGAAGGTCAGCGCGAAGAGGAACTCGTTCCAGGCGCCGATGAAGGCCAGAAGTCCGGTCGTGACCAATGCGGGCCAAAGGAGCGGCAGGAACACCCTGGTGATGATGATCCAGGGGGTGGCGCCGTCGACGATGGCGGCCTCCTCGATCTCGACCGGCAGGTCACGCATGAAGGTGGTCAGCACCCAGACGGTGAAAGGCAGGGTGAAGATCACATAGGACAGGATCATCGCCCAGGGCGTGTTGAAGATGCCCAGGAAGCGCACCAGCTCGAACAGGCCCGCCAGCACGGCGATCTGCGGGAACATCGACACCGCGAGGATCGCCATCAAGAGAAGCCCCCGCCCCTGGAACCGCACCCGCGCCAGCGCGTAAGAGGCGGTCACAGCCAGGAAAAGCGCGAAGACGACGGTGGTGGTCGCGATGAACACCGAATTGCCGATGGACCGGATGAAGTTGGGCTGCCCCAGCACCTGGGAATAGTTGGCCCAGTTGAACGACTTTGGCAGGTAGTTCACCTTGAACAGCTCGGTCCCGGTCGCGAAAGAGGTGACGATCGCGTAGTAGAACGGGAAGACCGAGAAGACGACGATCACCACGACCAGCGCGTAGAAACCGACGGTGGAAAGAAGCTTCTGCGCGGTCATTTCTGGCCCTCCCCGGAAAGGTCGACCTTGCCCAGCCAGATGTAGAGGCTGACGAAGATCGCGATGATCGCGAAGAGAAGCGTCGACTGCGCCGCGCCATAGGCGAACTTGTCGAAGTCGATCATGTTCTCGCGGCTGATCACCGACATGGTCTTGGTGGCCTTGGAATTGGGCGTCAGCACATAGACCAGGTCGAAGATGCGCAGCGCGTCCAGCATCCGGAAGATGATCGCCACCGCCAGCGCCGGGCGGATCAGCGGTAGGGTGATCCTGAAGAACACCTTGACCGGATTGATCCCGTCCAGCTTCGCCGCCTCGTAGATGTCGCGCGGCACCATCTGCAGCCCCGCAAGGATGAGAAGCGCCATGAAGGGCGTGGTCTTCCAGATGTCGACCATGAGGACGGCATACATCGCGGTGTCGACCGAGGCGGTCCAGGCGATCTTCTGGCTGATCAGGCCAAGCTTCAGCGCGATGTCGTTCAGGATGCCGAACTGGTCGTTCAGCATCCAGGCCCACATCTTCGCGCTGACGATGGTCGGGATCGCCCAGGGGATCAGGATCGCGGCGCGCACCAGGCCCCGGCCCTTGAACTCGGCGTTCAGCACCAGGGCGACGATCAGGCCCAGCACCGTCTCGAAGAAGACCGAGACGAAGGCGAAGCGCACCGTGTTCCAGACAGCGTTCCACCAGGCCGGGTCGACCAGCGTGCCGCGCCAGACCCATCGGCCCGACTCCAGGATGCGCAGCGACAGGTAGTTGTCGAAGCCGATCCAGCTGCCGCCATAGAGGGCGCTGAGCTTGGTGTCGGTCAGCGAAAACCAGATGGTGCGCAGAAGCGGCCAGGCCGCCACGAAGAACAGCGCCGCCAGCATCGGTACGATGAACCAGAAGGCCGCGCGCTGGCGTTGCTGCGTGAGGCTGAGCCCCGCGTCGTTCGTTGCCATGATTCCCTCCCTGTCGGACCCCCCTCCGAGGCCCGTTGAGATGAGACGGGCGGCGACTGCTGGGGTCAGCGCCGCCCGCCGTTGGGGTCAGTCAGGTCCGGGAGGACTTACCAGCCCGACCCCTTGATGTCCGTCAGGTCCACTTCGAGCATCTCGAGGTTCTCCGCTGCCGAGCCTTCGCCCGAAAGCGTGTTGTGCACCGCCGACCAGAACTTGGCGGACACCTCGTTGTACTTGCCGAGCGTGGGCGCCGAGGGGCGCGGAACGGCGTTCAGGAACACGTCCTTCCACTGCGGAATGATCGGCTGCGCGGCCGCGATGTCGGCGTCGTCGTAAAGTGCGACGATCGTCGGCAGGTTCGAGGCGATGAGCGCGCGGGTCTTTTGCGCCTCCGGCCCGGCAAGATACAGCGCAAGGCTGACCGCGGCGTCCTGCTTGGTCGAGTACTTCGACACCGCGACGTTCCAGCCGCCAAGGGTGGCCGCCGAACTGTCGCCTTCCTTGCCGACCGGCAGGGTGGTCACGCTGAACAGGCCCTTGACTGCCGAGTCGTCGCCGTTGCCCAGCGTGTAGGCATAGGGCCAGTTGCGCATGAAGACCGCGTTGCCGGTCTGCCAGACGCCGCGGGCTTCCTCTTCCTGGTAAGCCAGGACGCCATCCGGGCTGATCGTGCCGACCCAGGACTTCGCGGCCTCCAGCGCGGCGACGGCGTTCTCGTTATTGATCGAGATCGTGCCGTCGGCTTCGACGATCTGGCCGCCGCCGAAGGACTTCACCCATTCCAGGGCGTTGCAGGTCAGGCCTTCATAGGCGTTGCCCTGCCAGACAAAGCCCCACATGTCGGCCTTGCCCTCGGCACGTTCGCCGTCCTGGATGATCTTGGCGGTCTCGGCCAGTTCGGCCCAGGTCTTCGGCGGCTCCTTGCCGTATTTCTCCAGCAGGTCCTTGCGGTAGTAGAGCGCGGGCGCATCGGTGAAGAGCGGCAGCGCGACCAGCTTGCCGTTCACCGTCTGCGATTCGATGATCGAGGGGAAATGGGTCGGCGCCAGGTCCTTGGCGGCTTCGGTCAGGTCGACGAAATGGTCCGCCAGTTGCGGCGCCCAGATCACGTCGGTCTGGTAAAGGTCGATGTCGGTCGCCCCGGCGGCGAGCCACAGGCGATACTGGCCGAACTGGTCGGTGGTCGAGGCCGGCATCGGGACGATGGTCACGGTGTTGCCGGTTGCTTCCTCCCACGGCTTCACGATGGTCTTGAAATCCTCGACCGCATTGCCGACGGCGCCGGAGACATAGAACAGCTCTTCAGCCATGACGGGAGCGCCAAAGACGGCGAGCATGGCTGCGGTTGCGGTCGCGCGGAATGCGCGGCCTTTCATGGTCATCATTGGTCTTCCTCCCTTGGGCGGCAGAATTGGCGTGCCGTCTTCTTTGCTAAACGCCCGAAAAATCCCGAAACGTTGCCGGAACGTTAGTCTCCAAAGCGCTTTTGGTCAACGATTCGACTGGGGCGGCCCTTGCCATTCCTTCCGCCGCCGAAATCAGCCAAACCCCTTTGGATATTCTCCCGCCCTTCACCAGGGCGAATGCGACGACGCTGACAGGCTTTCTCTTCAGGTTCGATCCGGGGTTACGCCGAAGATCAGCGCGCAGGCCTGATGCACGGACGATCCGGCGGCAAAAGACCGGAAAAACCCGCCACGCGGGGCGGCTCTCTCTAGAGCCCCTCCAGAAGGACCTTGCAAAGGGCTGACCCCGGCTCCGCCAGCCCGTCGATCACGCTGAAATGGTGCTGCCCCGGATCGGCGGTCCAGGGGCAGGCCCATTCCTCGGCCAGGACCCGCGCCTGCCACAGGAAGGCGGGCCGCTCCTGCGCCCCCACCCAGACATGGGCCGTCACCCCGTCCCGGAGGGGATGCCGGGCCGGGCTCTCCCCCGCAGCCTCGCCCGCGTCGATCTTCAGCGTCGCGTTCATCCCCGTGGCCATCAGCGGCCCCAGTTCCGAAAGCGGGGAAATCGGCACCACCCGCGCCACCGGCACCGCGAGGTCGGCGTTGCCCATCCGCGCCGCCAGATGCCCCCCGGCGGAATGGCCCGTCACCACCATCGGCCCGGGCACGCGGGTGCCCACGAACCAGCAGGCGCGCGCGATCTCGGCGGTGATCTCCGCCAGCCGCGCGGCGGGGGCCAGCGTATAGCTTGGCATCGCCACCGCATAACCCCGCGCCAGCGGGCCCGCGGCCAGATGCGACCAGTGCGCCTTGGAGAAGAGGTGCCAGTAGCCGCCGTGGACGAAGATCACCACCCCCTTCGCCGGGCCTTCGGGCAGGAACAGGTCCAGCTTCTCGCGCGGAGAAGGGCCATAGGAAAGGTCAAGGTCTGCCCGCTTCCCCAGCGTCCGGCGGAAGGCGGCGGCATCCCGGGTCCAGCGCGGCGGATAATCGGCGGCCCCGGCGATGAAATCCCCGTTGGCATAGTCGCGGTCGGGGTCGGGCCAGCGGTAGGGCGGGCGGGAATCGGGCACGTCGGGCCTCCTGTCGGATCGGGGCCAGACTGCGACGGTCCTCGTCCCGTCCGCAAGGGGCAGCGCTTTCTTGCGTGGGCTGCGGAAGCCGGGCATATCCTTGAGCAGAGGGCGAACGGGAGGGGTGACGTGCTGAAGGGGATCGACAACCGGCTGAACGCCGAGGTGCTGGGCACGCTCCGCGCCATGGGCCATGGCGATTGCGTGGTTGTCGTGGACACCAACTTCCCGGCAGAATCCGTGGCCGGCGCCACCGTCACCGGCAGGCTTCTGCGGATGGAGAACCTGACAGCGGCGGAGGCGGTGAACGCGATCCTGTCGGTCCTGCCGCTGGACACATTCGTCGAGGATTTCGCGGGCCGGATGGAAGTCGTGGGCCACCCCGAGGAACTGCCCCCGGTGCAGGTCGAGGTCCAGGCCGAGGTCGACCGCGCCGAGGGCCGCTCCCGCCCCTTGCCCGGCATCGAGCGCTTCGCCTTCTACGACATGGCCCGTCAGGCCTTCGCGGTGATCCAGACCGGGGAGCGGCGCTTCTACGGCTGCTTCATGCTGCGCAAGGGCGTGATCCCTCCGGAGGACTGAGATGTCGAAACCCGTCGTGATCCTCGGCATCTTCAACGCCGACACCTCCTATCGCGCCGAACGCCTGCCGAAGATCGGCGAGACGATCCTGGGCCAGCATTTCGTGCTGGGGCCGGGGGGCAAAGGCTCGAACCAGGCTGTCGCGGCGGCCAGGGCGGGGGGGCGGACGCATTTCATCACGCGGCTGGGCGCCGACGATTTCGCCAAGGTCGCACGGACCACTTGGGAGGAGGCAGGGGTCATCCCCGAAGTGACGGTGGACGCCGAAAGCCACACCGGGGCGGCCTTCATCTTCCTGGAGGCCGCCACCGGCAACAACGCGATCATCGTCGCCTCGGGGGCGGGTGGGCGGATCGCGCCCGAAGACCTGGACGCACGCGCCGACCTTATCCGCAGCGCGGCGGTCTTCGTCACCCAGCTGGAACAGCCGATCCCCGCCGCCCGCCGGGGGCTGGAGATCGCGCGCGCGGCAGGCGTCACCACGATCCTGAACCCCGCCCCGGCGGCGGCGCTGGACGATGCGATGCTGGCGCTTTGCGACTTCATCACTCCGAACGAGACCGAGGCCGAGACGCTGACCGGCTTGCCGGTGACGACGCTGGCCGAGGCGGAGCAGGCCGCCGCTGCCCTGATTGCGCGGGGCGTCGGGGCGGTGATCGTCACGCTGGGCTCCAACGGCGCGCTTTACCGCGACCGGACGCGGTCGGTGCATGTGCCGGTGATCAGCGCCGGGGCGGTGGTCGAGACCACGGGCGCAGGCGATGCCTTCAACGGCGGTTTCGCCGTCGCGTTGTCCGAGGGCAAAGACGTGATCGAGGCGGTGCGCTTCGGCGCGGCAACGGCGGGGATTTCCGTCACCCGCGCCGGGGCGGCCCCGGCGATGCCGTCCCGGGACGAGATCGAGGCGCTTCTGACACGCCCCTGACCTTGGGCCAGCGTCATTCCCCTGTTACATATACGTCGCATATGCGTCACGAAACTGGCCTAGATCATCCGGGCGCGGCAGCTCGTGAGGAAGACGGATGGACGATATGCGAACGGTTGAACGGGAGATTGCGGTCGACAGCACCAAGATCGCCGCCCGTGAGGTTCAGGTCCACTATGGCACGAACCACGCGCTGAAGGATGTGACGGTCGATATCCTCGACCGGACGGTGACGGCCTTCATCGGACCATCGGGCTGCGGCAAGTCGACCTTCCTGCGCTGCCTGAACCGGATGAACGACACCGTGGCCTCGGCCCGGGTATCCGGCAAGATCACGCTGGACGGCGAAGACATCTACGATTCCCGCGTCGATCCGGTGCAGCTGCGCGCCAAGGTGGGGATGGTGTTCCAGAAGCCGAACCCCTTCCCGAAGTCGATCTATGACAATGTGGCCTACGGGCCGAAGATCCACGGGCTGACCCGCAACAAGGCCGAGCTTGACGCCGTGGTGGAAGCCTCGCTGCGCAAGGCCGCGCTGTGGAACGAGGTCAAGGACCGGCTGGATGCGCCCGGGACCGGGCTTTCCGGCGGGCAGCAGCAGCGGCTGTGTATCGCGCGGGCGGTGGCGACCTCGCCCGAGGTCCTGCTGATGGACGAGCCCTGCTCGGCGCTTGACCCCATCGCCACGGCGCAGGTGGAAGAACTGATCGACGACCTGCGGTCGCAGTTCTCGGTGGTGATCGTGACCCACTCGATGCAGCAGGCGGCGCGTGTCAGCCAGAAGACTGCGTTCTTCCATCTGGGGAATCTGGTCGAATACGATGACACTACCCGCATCTTCACCAACCCCACGGACCCCAGGACCGAGGCCTATATCACCGGACGGATCGGGTAAGGAGCAGGCGATGAACACCGCACATATTCTTTCGGCCTTCGACCGCGATCTCGAGGCCGCGCAGGCCCTGGTCATGCGGATGGGCGGGCTGGTCGAGACCGCGCTTCTGGAAGCGGCCGAGGCGCTGGACCGGCGGGACGAGGATCTGGCCGCGCGGGTCCGGGCCGGTGACCGGGCGATCGACGCGCTGGAAGAGCAGATCAATGCGCAATGCGCCCAGCTTCTGGCACTGCGGGGCCCCACGGCGGGCGACCTGCGGACAGTTCTGACGGTGATGAAGATCGCCGCGGCGCTGGAACGGTCGGGGGATTATGCGAAGAACCTGGCCAAGCGGACGGCGGTGCTGTCGCAGATGACGCCGGTTCCGGGGGCGTCGGGGTCGATCCGCAGGCTGGCGCGGGCCGTGGTGCAGATGCTGACCGATGCGCTGGACGCCTATATCCGCCGCGACGTGAAGCTGGCCGAGGATGTGCGGACGCGGGACCGGGACATCGACCAGATGTACAACTCGATCTTCCGCGAGTTCCTGACCCACATGATGGAAGACCCGCGCACCATCGGCCCCTGCATGCACCTGCATTTCATCGCCAAGAACATCGAGCGGGTGGGCGATCACGCGACGGGGGTGGCCGAGCAGGTGATCTACCTCGTCACCGGCGAATTGCCGGGGGATGAGCGGCCCAAGGTCGACAGCACCGGGACGGGGGCCTGAGGATGGCGAGGGGCGGGCAGCCGCGGGTCCTGCTGGTCGAGGACGAGCCCGCTCAGCGGACGGTTCTGGCCTACAACCTGGAGGCCGAGGGCTTTGCCGTGACCCAGGCCGACAATGGCGAGGACGCGATGGTTCTGGTCGACGAGGAGGAGCCGGACATCATCATCCTGGACTGGATGATGCCGAAGGTCTCCGGCATCGAGGTCTGCCGCCGGCTGAAGATGCGGCCCGAGACAAGGTCGATCCCGATCATCATGCTCTCGGCCCGGGCCGAGGAGGTGGACCGAATCCGGGGGCTGGAGACCGGGGCGGACGATTATGTGGTGAAACCCTATTCGGTGCTGGAGCTGATGGCGCGGGCCAGGGCGCAGCTCAGGCGGGTGCGGCCCTCGACGGCGGGGGTGGTGCTGGAGCATGAGGATATCCGGCTGGACCCCGAAAGCCACCGGGTCTACCGGGCGGACAAGGTGCTGAAGCTGGGGCCTGGTGAACAGCCGCCCGCGCCCTACCGGCCCGGCGACCGCATCGCGGCGGTGGACCTGGAAGCGGCGCGCAAGCAGGGCGAGGCCGAATGCGAGCTGCCGCTGGACGACGAGCGCCAGCTGTCGTCGTACCTGATGTACCCGAAGGTGATGCGCGACTACTGCGCCCACGTGCGCGCGCACGGCGACACCTCGGTGCTGCCGACGCCGGTGTTCTTCTACGGGCCGCAGCCGCAGCAGGAGATCGCGGTGGAGATCGACCCGGGCAAGACGCTGCTGGTGTCGCTGCAGTCGATCACCGCCGATGGCGAGAGCGCGGACAAGGTGCAGGTCGAATTGAACGGCCAGTCGCGCACGGTGCGCGTCGCTCGCCGGGGTGCCGCGGCCGCGGCCAGCCGGCCGAGCGCCGACCCGACGAACCCATGGCACGTCGCGGCACCGATGCCGGGATCGATCGTCAACGTCGCGGTGGCCGTGGGCCAGCACATCAGCGCCGGCAGCACGCTGCTGTCGCTGGAGGCGATGAAGATGGAAACCCACGTCACCGCCGACCGCGAGGCGGTGGTCGAGGCGGTGCATGTCGCCTCCGGCGACCGGGTGCAGGCCAAGGACCTGCTGATCGTGCTGAAGGCGCCGAAATAACGGCGCCGGCGCTCAGCCGCGCGTCTGGCGGCGCCGTGCCAGCGCCAGCGCGCCCAGGCCCAGCGCCATCAACGCACAGGTCGCGGGTTCGGGCACCGGATCCAGCGGCCCCGGAATGTCCTGGATCGTCAGCGTGCCGCCGTTCAGCACCGACTGCTGAAACGCACCGTTGACCAGCACCGTGAGCGTGTAGCTGGTGACGTTGAACTGGCCGGCACCGCCCGGCAGCGTGGCCGGCGACAGATCGACTTCGTAGCCGATGTTCAACGCACCGGTCGCGCCGTTGGCGTAGGTGGCCACCACGTTCTGGAAGCCGTAGAGCGAGGCCTGGGTGAAGGCCAGCTGGCCGGAGCCGCCGGCCGTGTTCAGGTTCTCGTTCAGGCCCGTCAGCCCTGCGGGGATCACCGCGTCGCGGGTGAAGATGAGGAAGCCGCCGTCCGGCATGCTGAAGTTGTACTCGTAGGTAGCCTGCGCCGCGCCGGCCAGGCCGAGG
>Ga0209793_1000979_pt1 | contig 21999 bp, 19 predicted proteins | sample EBPBio122009_DNA_FD_185863 | JGI IMG/M metagenome (GOLD analysis project Ga0209793, IMG submission 185863) | Wastewater treatment Type I Accumulibacter community from EBPR Bioreactor in Madison, WI, USA - Reactor 1_2/2/2009_ DNA (SPAdes) (version 2) | ecosystem: Engineered > Bioreactor > EBPR >... | reverse complement strand
AGAATGTGATCGTCATCATGTATTTCCTGTCTTCGGGCATGGCGCATCTTGCGCCGCTCGCCCGTCTTGGCCCGCCCACATCGCGACTATGCGCAACGGGGCGGGTCAAGACAAACGACGATTTCTGCCGGCAGCCATTAGGAAAACTAGGGCTTATTTCCGTTTCATCGCTTCCGCCAGCGCGGCACCGAAAGCGCCCTGCGAGGGTGCCTGCGGCTTGGGCGCTGCCTGGGCGAATTTCGGCTTCATCTGCGCGTTCCTGTCGTTACGCGCGGCGTTGTCGCGGGCGGCCGGCGCGCCGCCGTCCTTGCGCATGGTCAGGCCGATGCGCTTGCGGGGCACGTCCACCTCCGTCACGCGCACCTTCACCACGTCACCGGCCTTCACCACCTCATGCGGATCCTTGATGAAGCGGTCGGCAAGCTGGGAGACGTGCACGAGGCCGTCCTGATGCACGCCGATATCGACGAAGGCGCCGAAGGCGGCGACGTTCGTCACCGTCCCCTCCAGCATCATGCCGACCTTGAGGTCCTTGATGTCGTCGACGCCGTCGGCGAAGGTCGCCGTCCTGAATTCCGGGCGCGGGTCGCGGCCGGGCTTTTCGAGTTCGGCAAGGATGTCCTTCACGGTCGGCAGGCCGAAGCGCTCGTCCACGAAGACCTTCGGGTCGAGCTTCTTCAGCGCCGCGCTGTCGCCCATCAGGGCGCGCACGTCCCGCCCGCAGGCGGCGACGATCTTCTTGGCGACGCCATAGGCTTCCGGGTGCACCGAGGAGGCGTCGAGCGGTTCCTTGCCGTTCGGAATGCGCAGGAACCCGGCGCATTGCTCGAAGGTGCGCGCGCCGAGGCGGGAAACCTTCATCAGTTCCTTGCGGCTCTCGAACGGGCCGTTCGCATCGCGGTGCGCGACGATGGCCTCCGCCGAGGACTTGCCGAGGCCGGAGACACGGGCGAGCAGCGGCGCGGAGGCTGTGTTGAGATCGACGCCGACGGCGTTCACCGCATCTTCCACCACCGCATCGAGCGAGCGCGACAGCTTGCCCTGGTCGACGTCATGCTGGTACTGGCCGACGCCGATCGACTTCGGCTCGATCTTCACGAGTTCGGCCAGCGGGTCCTGCAGGCGGCGGGCGATGGAGACGGCGCCGCGCAGCGAGACGTCAAGGTTGGGGAATTCGGCGGCGGCCGTTTCCGAGGCGGAATAGACCGAAGCCCCTGCTTCCGAAACGATGACCTTGGTGGGCTTGGGCGCGGGAAGCTGGGCGAGCATGTCGGCGACCAGCTTTTCCGTCTCGCGGCTGCCCGTGCCGTTGCCGATGGCGATCAGCTCGACCCTGTGCTTTCGGACGAGGCTCGCAAGCTCGGCCTGCGTGCCGCGCACATCGTTCTTCGGCGGGAAGGGATAGACCGTCGTCGTCTCGACGACCTTGCCGGTATTGTCGACCACGGCCACCTTGACGCCGGTGCGGATGCCCGGATCAAGACCCATCGTGGCGCGCGTGCCGGCGGGCGCCGCGAGCAGCAGGTCCTTGAGATTACGGGCGAAGACGCGGATCGCTTCCTCTTCCGAGCGTTCGCGCATCTCGCGCATCAGGTCGAGCGACAGCGACATGGAAAGCTTCACGCGCCAGGTCCAGCCGATCACTTCCGCCAGCCACTTGTCGCCCGGCTTCGTGCCAACGGCATGGAAGGAAGCGATGATGCGCTCGACGGGCTTGACCGGCTCGGTATTATCCTGGTCGACGACGATATCGACCGACAGGAACTCCTCGTTCCAACCGCGCAGCATCGCCAGCGCGCGATGGCCGGGAACGTTCGCCCAGCGCTCCGTGTGATCGAAATAGTCGGAGAACTTGGCGCCGGCCTCCTGCTTGCCCTCCACCACGCGGGAGCGCAGGACGGCGTTGTCCTTCATGTAGTCGCGCAGGCGCTTCAAGAGGTCGGCATTTTCCGTGATCTGCTCGGCAACGATGTCACGCGCGCCTTCCAGCGCGGCCTTCACATCCGCCACCTCGGCCGACAGGAATTTTTCCGCCAGTTGCGCGGGAACCTGCGCGCGGTCCGCGAGGATAGCGTCGGCGAGCGGGCCGAGGCCGCGCTCGCGGGCGATCTCGGCCTTGGTGCGGCGCTTGGGCTTGTAGGGCAGGTAGATGTCCTCAAGCTCGGCCTTGGTGGAAACGCCGGCGATCTTGGCGGCCAGTTCGTCCGTCAGCTTGCCCTGCCCCACGATGGAATCGAGGATGGAGGCGCGGCGGGCTTCCAGCTCGCGCAGATAGGTCAGCCGCTCGGAAAGCGTGCGAAGCTGCGTGTCGTCAAGGCCACCCGTCACTTCCTTGCGGTAGCGCGCGATGAAGGGCACGGTCGCCCCCTCGTCGATCAGCCCCACGGCGGCGGAAACCTGCGCGGAGGTGGCCTTGATCTCGGCGGCGATCAGGTTGGCGATCTTGAGCGGCGTCGGGGCCATGGGGAACTCCTGTCGATGGCAAGGTCGGCGACCATAGTGAGCGCGAAGCGGCAGGCCAACCGCCGCTGCGGCCGCAAGCAGCCGCGTCCACAATATACTCTCGCGCGTCCTGCTGCGGAACATGGCTGTATCAGGGTTGAGCAGAGGCGAAAACGAGCTTACCGGTTGTAACTCTTCATAAAGTCTTGCCGCCTATCCTCACCGGCACAGGGGATAACGGGGCCTTCGGCATGCATGGCGCATTTCTTGCAGCAGTCTCATCGACGGCTTTCGCCGTGGCTGCCCCTGCGGGCGCGGCAACGCTCAACCTGCTCATCTGGGAAGCCTATATCGACGAGCGGATCCTGAAGGATTTCACCGCAGAAACGGGCATCGAGGTTCGCCAGACCTTCTATGACAGCGGCGATGCGCGCGACGAGATCCTCGCCGACCCGAACAGCAATGTCGACGTGGTCGTGACCAACGAGAACGGCGCGAAGCTCTACGGCAACCGCGGCGTCATCATGGCCATCGACATGGAAAACGTGCCGGCGCTGGCCGATTACGCGGAAAGCTGGACGAAGCGCTGCGGCGGCTACGGCGTGCCCTATCTGTGGGGCACGATGGGCATCCTCTACCGCTCCGACAGGATCGCCACGCCGCCGACCTCCTGGGCCGACATGATGAAGCCGGCGGAAAGCCTGCGCGGCCATATCGCCATGTACGACGACTATGCCGAAGCCTTCGTCGCACCGCTGGCGCTGCTCGGAAAATCGGTGAACGCCAACGACAACGAGACGCTGAAGGCGGCCTACGAGCTGATGAAGGCGCAGGCGCCCTATGTGCTGACCTACGACTATGTCATCACCTCCATCCAGAACGCGGACAAGGGGCCGAACATCCACATGGCGCTCGGCTACAGCGGCGACCAGTACACATTGAACGACAAGGTCGGCACGCCCGGCCTCTGGCGCTACGTCGTGCCGAAGGAGGGCACGCTCTCCTGGCTCGACTGCGTCGCCGTCAACGCGCGCTCGAGCAACAAGGACCTCGCCCTGCAACTGGTCGATTACATCAGCAATGCCCGGAACGGCGCGCGCAACGCCGAGAAGCTCAACATGCCGACCGCAAGCACCGCCGCCATGGCGCTGCTTCCGCTCGACATGCGATCCAATCCCGAAATCTATGCCGCACCGGAAATCCTGGCGAAAAGCCAGCTTCAGGAGGAACTGACCGTCCAATCGGTCCAGGCCCGCCGCCGCATCATCAGCAGTCTGGCCCAATTCAGTGACGCTCGGTAAACGCGCCCTCTCCCTCATCTTCCCGGTCGTGCTCGCTGGCTACGTGCTCGCGGCCGCGCTGATCTACTACGTCCAGAGCGCGTCGATCCTCGGGCTGGAGCGCGCGCGGCTATGGCAGCAGATGGGCCTGCTCACCGCCGTCTTCCAGAACGAGGTCACGCAGAACCGCAGCTTCATCTATTCGCTCGTCGAGGGCGGGGCCGTGCGGCTCTTCGTCAACGAGCCGGACGCCGCCTACCGCAACACCGCGCTCGGCGTAAGGCTGCAGCAGAGCATCACGTCGCTCTCCGACGACCGCAAGCGCTTCATCTCCGTCGCGATCATCCGCCCGCCGCTGACGGTGGACTACTATTTCGAGGACAGCGACGATCCGTTCGCCGAAATCACGCCGCAGCAGATCACCCATGCCAAGCAGGTCATCGACAGCCCGCGCCTGTCGTCCTGGAGCTATCTCGACACGCACGGCCTCGAGCCGCTGATCGTGCATTCGGAATTCATCGACCCGCTCACCTCCAACCGTCCGGTAGCGAGCGCCAAGAGCGGCGCGATCCTCGTGCAGACGGCCGTACGCCCCAAGGCCTTCATCGACATGAAGCGCGCGCTGGAGAAGGAATACGGCGCGACGATCGAGATCGGGCAGCACCAGTATCTCGCCCGCGGCGCACTTGCGGCGACCGCCACGCTCGGCCCCTCGCTCTTCGCCCGCCTGACGCCCGATCCGGCCTTCCTCGCAGGCCGGCTGCTGACGCTGAAGACGCTGCTGGCGCTCGGCGCCGTCGCGCTGAGCCTGTGCACCATCGGCCTCGTGCTGCTGCTCGTGCGGCGCTACATCACCAACCCCATCGCCCGCCTCGACCGCCAGCTCACGGACGTGATGACCGGCAGCCGCAGCGCGCTGCCGGAAATGAGCGAAGCCGGCGAGATCGGCCGCCTTTCCGTCAACGTCAAGCGGCTGCACGACCATTCCATGCAGTCCTTCGACCTCGTGCAGAACGCGTCCTGGACCGATACGCTGACCGGCATCTCCAACCGGGAATATTTCAATATCCGCTCGACGCAGATCCTCGGGGAAGCCGAAGCCGAAGGTATCGGCTGCACCCTGCTCTTCATCGACGTGGACAATTTCAAGTTCGTCAACGACAAGCACGGGCACAAGATCGGCGACGAGCTGCTGAAGACGCTCGCGGACCGCATCTCGGCCATCGTCGAGCGCATCGTCGGCGAGCGCGGCCTGCCGCAGGGCCTGTTCGCCCGCCTTTCCGGTGACGAATTCGCCATCATGCTGCGCTGCCAGCCGGGCAGCGGCGCGATCACCGAAGTCTCCAACGAAATCCTCGCGCTCTTCGGCGAAGGCTTCGAGGTGCTGGACAAGGCCTATCCCGTCACCGCCAGCATCGGCATTGCCGTCTATCCGGAAGATGCGCGCACGCTCGCCGAACTGGTCGCCAATGCGGACGCCGCCATGTACCAGGCGAAATCGCAGGGCAAGAACGGCTCGGCCCGCTATTCGCGCTCGCTGCACGAGACGCGCAACCGCCAGCGCCGCATCGAGGAGGAGCTGCGCGTGCTCGACCCGGACGAGGAATTCCACCTCGTCTACATGCCCATCGTCGACGGCCACGGCAAGGTGACGGGCTGCGAGGCGCTGCTGCGCTGGACCTCTCCTCTCATCGGCAATGTCACCCCGGACGAATTCATCCCCATCGCCGAGACGACGGGCCTGTTCAGCAAGATCGACTGGTGGGTGATCGACCGGGCGATGGCGGAATACGGCCAGATCAAAAAGCTCTTCGGCGCCGACACGATCCTGTGCATCAACATCTCCTCGGCCGAGCTTTACACCAAGTCGATCAGCGACCATTTCTGCGACTGCGCAGACCGCCACGGCGTCGATGCGCGCATGATCGAGATCGAGCTGACGGAGACCTTCGCGGTGAAGCTCGGCGAGCAGTCGCGCCGCAACATCGAGATCCTGCGCGGGCGCGGCTTCCGTATCTCCATCGACGATTTCGGCGCGGGCTACACGTCGGTGCAGCAGATCATCGAATATCCGGCCGAGACCATCAAGCTCGACCGCGCGCTGGTCGAAAGCCTCACCCGCTCGGCCGCCCTTCCGACGCTGCGCGCGCTCGTCGCGCTCTGCCATGCGCAGGACATGTCGGTGATCGCCGAGGGCGTCGATACGACGGAGAAGATGGCCCTGCTCGCCGCCGCAGGCTGCGACCTCTATCAGGGCTACCTGATCAGCCGCCCCCTCGCCCTCGACGACCTGGGCATCTGGGCCATGGAACGGTTGATGGAGAAGGCGCGCGAGGGAGCGCGGAAGCCGGAGCGCCGGGCGCGGGCTTGAGGTCTCCTGGAAGCGGTTGAGTAGAGGGTTGCCCCTCATCCCCCTGCCGGGACCTTCTCCCCGCAAGCGGGGAGAAGGGATATGCCGGGCCGGTTCCCCAAATTTCCAACGTCGCACGGGGCAAGTCCCCTCTCCCCGCTTGCGGGGAGAGGGTTAGGGTGAGGGGCAAACCCCGATATGCGCCCCGATCAGGACGTCGGGAAATCCAGCCCCATTTCGCGGAAGCGCGCGGGGTCGTCGCCCCAGTTCTCGCGCACCTTCACGAAGAGGAAGAGGTGCACGGTCTGCTCGAGGATTTCCGACAGTTCCTTGCGGGAAGCCGTGGAGATCGCCTTGATGGCGTCGCCGTTCTTGCCGAGCGCGATCTTCTTCTGGCTGTCACGCTCGACATAGATGACCTGTTCGATGCGCACGGAGCCGTCCTTGCGCTCTTCCCACTTCTCCGTCTCGACATGCGAGGAATAGGGAAGCTCCTGATGCAGGCGGAGGAACAGCTTTTCACGGGTGATCTCGGCCGCGAGCTGGCGCATCGGCAAGTCGGAAATCTGGTCTTCCGGATAGTACCAGGGGCCTTCCGGCAGCGCGGCGGCAAGGTAGTCCATGACGTCCTCGCAGCCCGAACCGTTGAGCGCGGAGATCATGAAGGTGCGCTCGAACTTGACGACCTCGTTGACCGCAGCCGTCAGCTTCAGGAGATCCTCCGGCTTCACCCGGTCGACCTTGTTGAGGACGAGAATCTTCGGCTGATGGACTTCCTTCAGGCCTTCCAGGATCGTCTCGGCGTCGCCCTTCAGGCCGCGCTCGCTGTCGATCAGGAACATGATGAAATCGGCATCCTTGGCGCCGCCCCAGGCGGTCGTGACCATGGCGCGGTCGAGCCGGCGGCGCGGCTTGAAGATGCCGGGCGTGTCCATGAAGACGATCTGCGCGTTGTTGTGGATCGCGATGCCGCGCACGATGGCGCGGGTCGTCTGCACCTTGTGGCTGACGATCGACACCTTGGCGCCGACGAGGCGGTTGACGAGCGTGGATTTGCCGGCATTGGTGGCGCCGATCAGCGCCACGAAGCCCGAGCGGGTCGCGCCCTCGACGGTGCTGCCGTTGCCGGTGGGGTTTTGGTTTTCTTCTGTCATGGTGTCCGTCAATCCGCGGCCTGGCTCTTGGGCCAGACGCCTTCGCGTTCCAGAATTTTTGTCGCGGCCGCCTGCTCGGCGGCCCTTTTCGAGCGATCGACGCCGGTTTCCGGCTTCACACCCCTGATCTCCACCGTCACGGTGAAGCGCGGGTCGTGGTCCGGTCCCGAGCGTTCGTCCACCCGATAGCTCGGCGTCACGCCGAACCGGGCATGCGCCCATTCCTGCAGTTCCGTCTTGGCGTCGCGCCGCGCGCCTTCCGCGCGGGCGGCCCTGCCCTCCCAGTTGGAAAGGATGAAGCCGCGCGCCGCCTCCAGCCCGCCGTCGAGATAGATCGCGGCGATCAGCGACTCTACCACATCGGCCCGCACATTCAGCATGGCTTTTCCGGTGAGCTTCTTCACATCCGCGCCGGTGCGGATGAACCGGTGCAGGCCGAGATCGTCGGAAACGGCGGCGCAGCTTTCCGCGCTGACGAGCTGGTTAAGGCGAACGGAAAGCTCGCCCTCCTTCGCCTCGCGGAAGGTGCGGAACAGCATCTCGGCCACGCAAAGGCCGAGCACGCGGTCGCCGAGAAACTCCAGCCGCTCGTAGTTGCTGCCCTGGCCGGGGCGGGCGCTCGCATGGGTGATCGCCCGGTCGAGGCGGTCCTTGTCGGTGAAGACGTAGCCGATCAGCGCCTCGAGGGCCTTGCGGTTGACGTCGTTCAGCGGAATGGCGCCTTTCATTCAACGACCTTGAACAGACGATCCCAGCGCAGGTTCGCCGGCCATTTCCAGATCTGGCTGAAGGACGTGTCGTGGCCCAGCGAGAAGAAGATCAGGCTTGCGCGGCCGATCAGGTTCTCGGCGGGGACGAAACCGACGTCGAAGCGGCTGTCGGCCGAGTTGTCGCGGTTGTCGCCCATCATGAAGTAATGGCCTTCCGGCACGATGAACTCGCGCGTGTTGTCGCCAACGGTGCCCGGACGGGTGTCCAGCGTGTCGAAGGAAACGCCGGTATCGAACGTCTCGCGGAAGACCGGGACGTCCTCGCCCGTGTCGTACTGGTCGTCGGCGCGGAAGAAGCCGTTATGCTCGCGCGGCACGGGCTGGCCGTTGATGTAGAGCACGCTGTCGCGCACCTGCACGCGGTCGCCCGGCAGGCCGACGAGGCGCTTGATATAGTCGATGTCCGGGTTCGGCGGGAAGCGGAAGACGACGATGTCGCCGCGGCTCGGCTCGCGCGCGAAGATGCGGCCCGAGAACAGGTTCGGCGAAAACGGCAGCGAATATTTCGAATAGCCGTAGGAGAACTTGTTGACGAAGAGATAGTCGCCGACCAGCAGCGTCGGCATCATCGAGCCGGAGGGGATGGTGAAGGGCTGGAAGAGCAGCGTGCGGATCACCACGGCAAGCAGCAGCGCCTGAACGATGACCTTGACGTTTTCCCACAGGCCGCCTTCGGCCTTTTCAGTCTTCTCTGCCACGCCGGACTTGTCCTTATTTGCAAACATGGGGCACTCTATAGAGGAAAGGTTGCCTGTTGGAAATCGTATCGGTCAAAAAGACGCGGGATGCCTGTTATCCGGGCGTTCCGGCCGGCAGCGCCTCGATGATGACGAAGGCCTGCGCCAGCGGAAAATCGTCCGTGATGGTGATGTGGATGCGCGGCTCGTGGCCTGCCGGGAGGAGCTGGTTCAGCTTCTCCAGCGCGCCGCCCGTCAGCCGCATGGTGGGCTTGCCACCCGGCAGGTTGACGACGCCCATGTCCTTCCAGAACACGCCCTGCGCCAGCCCCGTGCCGAGCGCCTTGGAACAGGCTTCCTTGGCGGCGAAGCGCTTGGCGTAGGAGGCCGCCCGGTTCTTGCGACCGTCCGATTTCGCCCGTTCGATCTCGGTGAAGCAGCGTTCCGTGAAACGCCCGCCAAAACGCTCCAGCGACTTCTCCACCCGGCGGATGTCGATGAGGTCGCTGCCGATGCCGATGATCATAGGGTCTTGTCTCCGGAGGAAAGAACGGGGGCGTGGGCAAGGCCGGCGCGCTCGATAAGGCGGGCGTGGCGGCGGGCCTTGAACGAGCGCACGGCAAAGCGCGTCACGCCATAGGAAAGCATGGCGGCGCTCGCGCCGAGAAGGCCGGCGCCGACGAGCATCGGCTTGAGAACGGGCTGCCAGAGTTCCGACAGTTCGAGATGCTCCAGCATGTGGAAGAGTTCGGAGGCCGAAACCGCCTCTGCCGAATGGATGCCCAGAACGCCCTCCCCGACCCGGAAGGTGGCGATGGCGATGAGAGGAATGGTCACCGGATTGGCGACGGTCGTGGCGAGCGCCGCGGCCAGCAGATTGCCGGCCATGAGATAGGCGAGCGCCAGCGCGAGGATGACATGGAAACCGAGCAGCGGCGTGAAGGCGGAGAAGGTGCCGGCCGCAACGCCCGCGGCCACCGCATGGGGCGAGGCCGAAAGGCGCAGGATTCGCTTGGCAAGGTAGCGCGCGGGACGCGTGAACCCCTTGCGCGGCCAGAAGAATTCGCGCACCCGGTCAGGCCAAGAGGCCTTTTTTCGGCGTCTGAACAACATGGTCAAGACATAGCCGATCCGTTGGTGGCATTTCAATGGCGGCGCCCTCATGGCGCCACACGCGGTCGCCGTGGCGCAACGACGTGCGCCACATGGCCGATGGCCTCTTAGAAGGACTTGCGGAACAGGCCGCGGTCAACCTGACGCTGGCGATATTCCAGGTCGATACGGTCGATGGCGCCGTTGAGATAGGCGATCTCGCGCTCGTCGGCGTTCGGAACGCGCAGGGCGCGGGCAAAGTTCTTGATCTGCTTGAGCATTTGGTAAACCCCTTTCGGTTGACCTCCCAAGGCAGAAGATAGGTTCGCCCGCCCTTCGGCACCAGCGACACTATCCCAATACAGCCATGCGACAGATGCATGGCGACTGGTCAAAACTTGGGCAAACCTGCCTCAATCGAGGCAGGCTGCCACATTTTTGCATGGAACCGTCACGTAAAGACGCGGCTGATGGTCGACACGCACTGAAGCTCCTTCAACTGGCCGATCAACTGGTTGAGCTGGCGCAGGTCCCAGACCTCAAGGTCGATATGGACTTCCGTGAAGTCCGCCGCGACCCGCGTCATCGACATGGAGCGAATATTGACATCGCTGGTGGCGATCGTCTGGGTGACCTCGGCGAGCGTGCCCGGCTCGTTCAGCGCGTTGATGACGATGCGCGCCATGAAGCGGGTGTTGTTCGCCTCATCGAGATCCCAGCGCACGTCGATCCAGCGTTCCGGCTCGTCGTCGAACTTCTGCAGCGCCGGCGACTGGATGGGATAGATGGTGATTCCCTTGTCCTTCTCCATGATGCCGACGATGCGGTCGCCGGGGACCGCGCCGCCGACGGAGAAATGCACCTCGGCATTGCCGGAGAGGCCGCGAATCGGCAGCGCCTCCGGGCCGGTCTCGCCTTCCGCGCCCTCGAGCGCCGCCTTGGTCTTGCCCGGCAGCTTGAAGACCATGCCGGCAGCGCTGCGCATGTTGAACCAGCCCTCGTCCGAACTTGGCTTCACCGTCACGCGCTCGTCCTGATAATCCGGGAAGACGGCGCGCAGCACGTCGAGCGAGGAAAGCTCGCCGCGACCGACCGAGGCGATGGCGTCCTCCACCTCCTTCTGGCCGAGGCGGTGCAGCACCGGCTTCAGGCCATCGCGCGAGAACTGTTTTCCGGCGCGCTCGAAGGTACGTTCGAGGATGCGGTAGCCGAGGCCGGAATATTGTTTTCGCACGGCGGCGCGGGTGGCTCTACGGATGGCGGCGCGCGCCTTGCCGGTAACGACGATCTCTTCCCAGGCCGGCGGCGGCACCTGGATGCCGGAGCGGATGATCTCGACCTCGTCGCCGTTATTGAGGCGGGTGACGAGCGGCATGATGCGGCCGTTGATCTTCGCGCCGACGCAGGTATCGCCGATATTGGTGTGCACCGCATAGGCGAAGTCGATGGGCGTCGCGCCGCGCGGCAGCGTGATGAGCTGGCCCTTCGGCGTGAAGGTGAAGACCTGGTCCTGGAACAGTTCGAGCTTGGTATGCTCCAGGAATTCTTCCGGGTTGTCGCCTTCCGCCAGCGACTCGATGGTCCGGCGCAGCATGGCGTAGGCGTTGGAGCGCGGCGATTGGGCCGCCTCGCCGTTCGCCGCTTCCTTGTCCTTGTAGAGCGAGTGCGCCGCGATGCCATATTCGGCGATCTCGTGCATGCGCTTGGTGCGGATCTGCAACTCGATACGTTGGCGCGAGGGGCCGACGATGGTAGTGTGGATCGACTGGTAGTCGTTCTGCTTCGGTGTCGAGATGTAGTCCTTGAAACGGCCGGGCACGACGCGCCAGCGCGTGTGCACGATGCCGAGCGCCGCATAACAGCCCGGAATGTCATCGACGAGGATGCGGAAGGCATAGACGTCGGAAAGCTGCTCGAAGGACAGCGACTTCGACTGCATCTTGCGGAAGACCGAATAAGGCGTCTTCTGCCGGCCCTTGACCAAAGCATCGTCGAGGCCGTTGGTGACGAGCAGTTCGCGCAGCTCGTCCTCGATCTTGCGGATCAGGCCTTCGTTGCGCTTGGAAAGCTCCTCCAGCTTGCCCGTGACGGTATCGAAGGCTTCCGGATTGATATGGCGGAAGGAGAGGTTTTCCAGTTCCTCGCGCATGTCCTGCATGCCCATGCGGCCGGCGAGCGGCGCATAGATGTCCATCGTCTCTTCGGAGATGCGGGCGCGCTTTTCCGGCGACATGTGATCGAGCGTGCGCATGTTGTGCAGGCGGTCGGCGAGCTTGACCAGCAGCACGCGCACGTCGTCGGAAATGGCGAGCAGCAGCTTGCGCAGGTTTTCCGCCTGCTTGGCCTTCTTGGAGACGAGGTCGAGCTTCTTGATCTTGGTGAGGCCCTCGACCAGCGCGCCGATATCCTCGCCGAACAGCTCATCGATTTCCGCGCGCGTGGCGCTGGTGTCCTCGATCGTATCGTGCAGCAGCGCGACGGCGACGGTCGATTCGTCGAGGCGCATGTCGGTGAGGATCGCGGCGACTTCCAGCGGGTGCGAGATATAGGGGTCGCCGCTCGCCCGCTTCTGCATCCCGTGCTTCTGCATCGCATAGACATAGGCCTTGTTCAGCAGGGCCTCGTTGACATCCGGCTTGTATTTCTGAACCCGTTCGACGAGTTCATATTGACGCATCATCCTCGGTCGGCTTTCTCCCCGCTCCCGCAGGGCAAAAAAAAGTGCGCCCCAAGCTTAAGTGGGGCGCACCGGCATTCGCAACAGCAAAGGTTTCGGTAAGTTACCGAAATCAGTAATCGTCGCTCTTTTCCGGCGGAACGAGGCCTTCGATGCCGGCCAGCAGCTCTTCTTCCGACATGCGGTCGAAGGCGATGGTTTCCGGCTGGTCTTCGTCCTCGTCGACGGTCGCGGTCGTCGCATCGTCGGCGATCAGGCTTGCCGGATCGGGCTCGGGCTCGTCCACTTCCACATGCTTCTGCAGCGAGTGGATCAGGTCTTCCTTGAGGTCGTCGGGCGAAAGGGTTTCGTCGGCGATCTCGCGCAGGGCGACGACGGGGTTCTTGTCGTTGTCGCGGTCGATGGTGATGGCGGCGCCCTGCGAGATGAGGCGGGCGCGATGGCTTGCAAGAAGAACCAGCTCGAAGCGGTTGTCTACCTTGTCAATGCAATCTTCAACGGTGACACGGGCCATTGCCTGTCCTTTGTGATCGAGAATTTCAGGAGTTTGCATGGCCGATACAGGCAATGGAAGGAAAATTCAAGTTTTTCCTTGCCGCCGGCCCGCAGCCGGGGTGTCGCGGGCAATATGCGAAACCTCTGATTGAAGCCTTCCGTTACGGAAGGTAAAACGGGGAAACATCCGACAAATCAGATAAGGTGCGGGAACTATTTCTCAATTCCGAAGCCATTGAATTTACTGAAACGATGCCGGTCGGAAAATTCATTTTCGCAACCCAGATTTGCTTGGAAAGCAAGCCTTGCTGCACTAAATGAATAGTATATGAAAAATAGTTAATTCAACTGGATAGTGTGCCCGGAACGCCGTAGCCGCTTCGTGTCCAGCCGTTTATCTTCAGCTTCTATTTAAAAGGATTTCACCATGTTCGACCCCCGCGAGAAAATCGCCCTCTTCATCGACGGCGCAAATCTCTACGCGGCATCCAGGACACTCGGCTTCGATATCGACTACAGGAAACTCCTCAAGGCCTTCCAGAAACGCGGCTATCTGCTGCGCGCCTACTATTACACGGCGCTCATCGAAGACCAGGAATACTCCTCCATCCGCCCGCTGATCGACTGGCTGGACTACAACGGCTACAAGGTCGTCACCAAACCGGCCAAGGAATTCACCGACTCGCTCGGCCGCCGCAAGATCAAGGGCAACATGGATATCGAGCTGGCCATCGACGCGATGGAACAGTCCGAGACCGTCGACCACCTCGTCATCTTCTCCGGCGACGGCGACTTCACCACGCTGGTCGAAGCGCTGCAGCGCCGGGGCCGCAAGGTCTCCGTCGTTTCCACCATGCAGACCCAGCCGCCGATGATCGCCGACGACCTGCGCCGCCAGGCCGACTATTTCATCGATCTCGGCACGCTGAAGGCCGAAATCGGCCGCGACCCTTCCGAGCGCCCGCAGCGCGCCACGGAGCCGGTGGAAACGGCCGTCGACTGATCGACTTCGGCCGGAAGGCGCGCTACGGCTGTTTCGGACACATCATATGACGGATGTTCGACAATGGCCGTTTTGCAAACGACGCGACTGACGCTCCGTCCCTGTCACCCGGGCGACCGCACCGACTTCATCGACCTCGAGCGCGATCCCGAGGTTATGCGCTTCCTGAACGGCGGATGCGCCGTCGATCCTGAAAATCCCGATCCGAACAGCACGTTCCTCATGCCAAGGGGAACGGAACCCCATGTCTGGACGGCGCGGCGCGCGGGCGGCGACGCCTTTGTCGGGTGGTTCTGCCTTTGGCCGGAGAACGCGGCCGTGGCGGAGCTCGGATATCGCCTGTGCCGAACGGAATGGGGACAGGGATTGGCCTCGGAAGGCGCCTTAGCGCTTGTCGACTGGGGTTTCAGGAAGGGCGGCTACGACAGGATCGTCGCAACCACGATGGCGGTGAACGGCGCATCGCGCCGTGTCATGGAAAAACTCGGCATGCGCCATACGCGCACCGAGCATATCGACTGGCCCGCGCCTATCCCCGGCAGCGAGCAAGGCGAAGTCTGGTACGAAATGGCCCATACGGAATGGAGAGATGGCTGAAAAACCGGATTGTTCCGTTTTCTGCCTCGCGGAACACCTGAAAATCCGGCCTGTTCAACGCTTCGTTAAACATTGAATCAAATGCCAGCGCCGCCCATTAGGGTTCTGCAAGACTCTCCTGCTATTCCCGAGAGCGACAGTTATTTCGCATTGGGACATTCCAGGAATGGTGGACGCAGTATCGCTTTCGGGCAGCAGTTACCGGGCAGCATCGAACGCGCTTGAAAGGCGCGCGGTCATCCCGTCCGCCGAAAGCCGGCCCGCCGTCGAAGCGCTCGCCGCGCTCTCCCAGCCCCAGCCGGTCACGCAGGTCGCCACGCCCTCCGATATAGCGGAGGAGATCGGCGATCTCAGCTTCCTTTATACACCGAACGGCCTGCCGGGCGTTGCCGCCCTGCCCTCCCAGGCCGTTTCCCCGACGCCAGCGGTCACGGATGCCCGCGTGGCGGCGGAACGCAGCCCGACGGCGCGCCTCGCCATCGAGAGCAACGACCTCAACACGCTGATGTCGTCGTTCCTCACCGCCCGCACGCCGAGCGCCAATCCTGCGCCCTCGCCGGACGCGCCGGCACAGCAGACCGGCGCGCAGCTTGCCCAGGCCGCCCGCCAGTCGGTGATCGCGCAGATCTACAATCAGTTCTAGGAAAGGCCGTCGAAGCCCTGCTTCGACCGACAAGAACGCGGCACGCCCATCGCGCGCCGCGTTTTTCGTTTCAGGCCTATCCGCGCTCGCGCAGCAAGCGGCCCTTCTGGCGGTTCCAGTCGCGCTCCTTCTCGGTCTCGCGCTTGTCGTGCAACTTCTTGCCCTTGGCGAGAGCCAGCTCGATCTTCGCGCGGCCAACGTCGTTGAAGTAGACCTTCAGCGGCACGAGCGTCATGCCTTCCCGGTTGATCGCAACGCGCAGGCGATGAATCTCGCGCTTGGAAAGCAGAAGCTTGCGGCGGCGGCGGGTCTCATGGTTGAAGCGGTTCGCCTGCAGATATTCCGGCAGGTAGGAGTTGATCAGCCAGATTTCGCCGTCCTCGTCGGATGCGTAGGATTCTGCGATATTCGCCTTGCCCTCACGCAGCGACTTGACCTCCGTGCCGGTCAGCACCAGACCGGCCTCGTAGGTATCGATGATCTCGTAGTTGAAGCGGGCCTTGCGGTTCTCCGCCACAACCTTCTTGATCGTCGTGGGACGTGCCTTCGTCGCCATATCAGTTCAGCAGGCCGGCGTGGCGAAGCGCCGCGTCGATTGCCGCCTCCGTGGCCGGCTCAAGCGAGGAGAGCAGCGGCGAGCGAACGGTCCGGTTGAGGCCGCGGGTGCGGTTCAGCGCGTATTTCGCCCCGCAAACGCCCGGTTCCATGAAGATCGCCTTATGCAGCGGCATCAGCTTGTCCTGGTATTCCAGGGCCTTGGCATAATCGCCGGCAAGCATCGCCTTCTGGAAGTCAGCGCACAGGCGCGGGGCGGCATTGGCGGTGACGGAGATGCAGCCGATGCCGCCATGGGCGTTGAAGCCGAGCGCGGTCGCATCCTCGCCGGAAAGCTGGACGAAGTCCCTGCCACAGGCGATGCGCTGCTCGGAAACGCGCTCGATCTTACCCGTCGCATCCTTGACGCCCATGATGGACGGATGCGCCTTGTGCAGCGCGCCCATCGTCTCCGGCGTCATGTCGACCACGGAGCGGCCGGGGATGTTGTAGATGACGATCGGCAGCTTCACGGCCTCGGCGATTGCCGCATAATGCGCGAAGAGCCCCTTCTGCGTCGGCTTGTTGTAATAGGGCGTCACGACGAGGATCGCATCCGCGCCCGCCTTTTCGGCGTGCTGGGCAAGGTCGATCGCTTCCTTCGTGTTGTTGGAGCCCGCGCCGGCGATGACGGGAACACGGCCGGCGGCAACCTCGATGCACAGCTCCACCACCCGTTTGTGCTCGTCATGCGACAGCGTCGGCGATTCGCCGGTGGTGCCGACCGGAACGAGGCCGTGGCTGCCCTCGCCGATCTGCCACTCCACATGCGCGGCGAAGGCTTCTTCGTCGACAGTGCCGGCATTCGTGAAGGGGGTGACGAGGGCGGGAATGGATCCCTTGAACATCGAGAACTCCTGAGGCCCGAGCAGCCGCGAGGCTTACATGCTTTGGCCGTATTCCGTGGTTAAAAAGCTGCCGCACAATAATCATGTGACCGTCATGCGGCAAGCGGCGCGGCAGGCGTTTTTCATGCATGAACAAGGCGGAAATGGCGCGGGCGGACGAATATTCGCCCTGTCCGGCCCGTCGCTTCGTCAGCGTCCGCCTTCACGGCTTCGTGACGGCCGCGGTTAAGGTTTCGTTAAGGCAACAAAGGGTTAATCATTGTCGGTATTCGGGCGGAAAGTGACGATCGGACACGCCGCCCGCTGGCAGGTATCCGGGATGTAGCATGATCTTGCGAAACAGTTTCATCCTTTGCACCTTGCTGCTGGCCGGCGTGGCCGGCCTTGCCCTGCGCCCCTCCTCCGTCGAGGCGGAGAATACCGCGACACCCGCGATGAAGCCGCTCGGCTTTGCCGCTGACATGCCGTCGAAGGATTTCATTACAAGCGCCATTCCGCGCGCGGACAGCATGCAGCCGGTGAGCGCGGACCTGCGCGACGGTCTCGACGCACTCTCCAACCGCGATGCAGCCTCCGCCATCGCCGCGCGCGACCGCCTGCCCGAGGGCAGCCTCGACCGCCATATCCTGACCTGGGCGATTGCCGTTTCGGGCCAGCGCGGGGTACCCTCCTGGGAAATCGCGAACGCCCAGCGCGAGCTGAAGGGCTGGCCGGGCCTCGCTGCGCTGCGCACCCATTCCGAACGGGCGCTCGCCCGGGAAAATCCACCCACGGCCGATGTTCTTGCCGCCTTCGGCACGACGCGGCCGGAGACGGCCGAGGGCGCCATCGTGCTCAGCCGCGCGCTGGTCGCGACGGGCAATCCGGCGCGCGCCACGGAGATCCTGCAATCCTTCTGGCGGAAGGAAACGCTCTCGCCCGATCTCGAAAGCCAGATTCTCGGCGAGTTCGGCACGCTGCTCACCGCCGCCGATCACAAGGCGCGCATGGACATGCTGCTCTACCGCGACCGCACGGAACAGGCGCAGCGTTTCGGCGATCTCGGCAAGGCGCAGTCGCTTTACCGCGCCTGGGCGGCTGTTCTCGGCAAGAGCAAGACGGCCGGCGACCTTATCAAGGCGGTGGATGCCCGCTGGCACCAGGACCCGGCCTATACCTATCTGCGCATCCGCAACCTTCGGAACAAGGAAGAGTATCGCGCGGCGGCAAAACTGTTCGACGCCATGCCGGAGGAGCCGGCTCGCCTCGTCAACCCCGGTGCCTGGTGGAACGAGCAGCGCATCGTCAGCCGCGGCCTTGCCGATCTCGGCGACTATCGCGACGCCTATCGCGTCGCCGCCCACCACGGCGCGGACGATCCGGCGGACATCGTGGAGGCGGAGTTCCATGCCGGCTGGTATGCGCTGCGCGATCTTGGCGAGGCGAAGACCGCCGCCAGGCACTTCCGGCGTATCCTGCAAGCCTCCAATCGGCCGCTCTCCGTTTCCCGCGCCTGGTACTGGCTCGGCCGCGCGGCCGAAAAGGGTGGCCCGGGCGAGGCGAAGGACTATTTCGCCAAGGCGGCCAATTTCCCGGGCACCTTCTACGGCCAGCTTGCCGGCGCGCGGCTTGGCCGCAAGACGCTGAACGTCTCATATCCGACGCCGACGGCCGAGGAACGGGCACGCTTCCACCAGCGCGAGGCGGTGCAAGCCATCGCCCGCCTGCAGGCCGCCGGTCACGGCTGGCGCGGCGACAGCCTCTACCGCGCGCTTGCCGGTGACCTGATGAGTCCCGGCGAGCTTGCCCTTCTCGCCGCACAGGCGGAGAAGGAAGGCAATCACCAGCTTTCCCTGCAGATCGGCAAGATCGCCTTCGGGCGCGGCATCGACGTGGCGGCGCTCGCCTTCCCCATCGGCGTCATCCCGGACGGCGCCAATATTTCCGGCTCCGGCAAGGCGCTCGCCTATGCCATCGCCCGGCAGGAAAGCGCCTTCAACCCCGCCGCCGTCTCGCCCGCCAATGCGCGCGGCCTGCTCCAGCTTATGCCCGGCACGGCGGAAGGCGTGGCGAAGCGTTACGGCCTCGCCTATTCGAAGGAGCGGCTGACGACGGACGCCGCCTACAACGCCACGCTCGGCGCGCATTATCTCGGCGAGCAGATCAGCGATTTCGGCGGCTCCTACGTGCTCACCTTCATCGCCTATAATGCCGGCCCGCGCCGCGTCCCGCAGTGGATCGCCCGCTATGGCGACCCGCGCGGCAAGCCCATCGACGAGGTCGTCGACTGGGTCGAGCGCATCCCCTTCTCCGAGACCCGCGGCTATGTGCAGCGCGTCATGGAGAACTATCAGGTCTACAAGACCCGGCTCGGCCAGAAGGCCGATATCGTGCACGACCTGAGCGTGGGGCGGTAATCGCCGCCGGCAGCTTGAGCGGCTTGCCTCGCCCTCAAGGCCTCTCTAGTCTGGCCGCAAACCAGATACGGGCGCCGGCACATGACACATTCCACCAGCCGTTTCATTTCCGCTCCGGATGGATTGCGGCTTCATGCGCGGGACTATGCACCGGTCGGCGGCGGAAGCGGCCGCCGGCCCGTCGTCTGCCTGCCGGGTCTCAGCCGGAACGGGCGGGACTTCCATCGCTTCGCCCTGCTGGTGTCGCAGGATCCCGTCTCCCCCCGCCGCGTCGTCAGCCTCGACTACCGCGGGCGCGGCCTTTCCGCCGATGACGAGAACCCGGCCAACTACAATGTCCCCGTGGAATGCGGCGACGTCATCGCCACCTATGCGGCGCTCGGCATCGAGGAGGCCCTTTTCGTCGGCACATCGCGCGGCGGGCTGATCCTGCATGTCATGGCGGCCCTGCGGCCGGACCTCATCGCCGGCGCCGTGCTCAACGACATCGGCCCCGAGATCGAGGCCGCCGGCCTCAAGGAAATCCGCGACTATCTGGGGAAACGCTCCTTCCCGGCCACCCTCGCGGACGCCGCCGATGCGCTGGAGGCCATCCATGGCCCGACATTCCCCGCGCTGACGCGGGCCGACTGGCTCGAAATGGCCGAAGCCATCTATCGGGAGAAGGACGGCCGGCTCGTCGCCGACCATGATCCGAAGCTGGCCGATCAATTGCAGGCCATCGATTTCAGCAAGCCGCTGCCGACGCTCTGGCCGCAATTCGAGCTTCTCGCCCGCAAGCCCCTGCTCGTGGTGCGCGGCGAGCATTCCCGGCTATTCTCGAAGGAGACGCTGGCGCGCATGGCGGCGCATGGTCCGAACGTGGAAACGACAACCGCCAAAGGCCAGGGTCACGCCCCACTCCTTCACTATCCCGATCCGTTTTCCCGGATAAAGACGTTCCTGGACCGCCTCTAGCGGTTCATTCAACTTACAACGAACAAAATGGGGATGAGACCGGCGCGCCCGGTTTTCTCAGGCCGGCCATGATTCGTTCGCCAAAAATGAAAAACCCGCAGTCTCGAAGAGACTGCGGGTCAATCTTTAGCTCAACTTCAGATTAGAAGTTGCGCTGCAGGCGGAGGAAGCCGCGAACGAAGTCTTCGTCGTCTGCGCCGGAAACGGAGACGTTGTTGTAGTCAACCGTTGCAAGCAGGTCGAGACCTTCAACAACCTGGTAGCCAGCGGTCAGACCAACGCGCCACATGTCAGCGTCGCTGTCGAAGCCGAGGTCACCGAAGTACTGAGCGGCCGGGGTGATCGTGAGCTTTTCCGTTGCCTTGAAGGCGTAGGAAGCAGCAACGGTCCACTCGGAAGCAGCCCAGTAATCGTTCGGGTCGGAAGCCCAGATGCCAGCGAGCTGGAAGGTGCCCGGGCCAACGTCGGCCGACAGGATAGCGCGGATTGCGCCTTCGTCAGCCCAGCCGTCGTAACCGCCGAGAACGTCGAGGTTCACGCCACCGAGCGAGAAGCCAACCGTACCGGCAACGCCGAGGTCGTGGTGCGTACCAGCGCCGAGGTTGTTTGCGTCGTGCGACTTGCCCGAGAGTTCGTCGAGCGAGATGCCTGCACGCCAGGTGCCGCCATCGTAGGTGTAAGCGATGGAGTCGAAGTTGGTGACGTTGCCGAGCGAGTCGGTTTCGCCGTTGATGCCGCTATCCCACCAGCTGTAGAAACGACCGACCTTGAAGCCGCCGAGTTCGATGAAGGCTTCATCGATGAAGAAGCTGTTGCCTTCACGAGCGTAGTAAGGCAGGACGTTGCCAGCACCATCGGTAACGGAAACGCCATGGCCGCCCGAGTTAGCTTCGATATTGATGAAGCCACGGAGCGTGCCGAGTTCGGTGTCCGAACGGGCGTCGAAGTTGATGTCAACGCGCGTGTGGGCGTCCCAATCCGAGTGATCGCTGTCCATGCCCTGGAAGAAATCAGCGTATTCGTCGCGACCGAACGAGGTCTGGAAGCGAACGAAGCCGCCGATCTTGAGGCAGGTTTCGGTGCCCGGGATGTAGAAGAAGCCGGTGCCGAAGGCGTCGCAGACGCGAACGTATTCCATGGGTTCCGGTTCGGCAGCGACGATGGCGTCGGCGGCCTGTGCGCCGGAAACTGCTGCGAGAGCCGCAGCGGAGCCGATGAGAAGGCTCTTGATGTTCATTTCTGACCTCCAGTCAAAAACGGCCGGGCGTGCGTTCGGCACGCTGGAGATCAACTTCTGGCGGACACTCTATATATAAGGCGAGATCCGGCGGGCGATTTCGATGCCGGAAAATAGCATCTCAGAGTGGCTATGGCAGTTTTCCCTCCCCAGGGAGAAGGGCAGCAAGCTGCGGGTCGCCGCTATATGGCGACGGCAGGGATTCGAGATGCATGTTCTTTTCAGCGCAAGGCCATGGCCGCGACTCGGTGTCGAATCGCAGGCCGGCAAGGGCGGCGATTCTCGCACCCGGCACCATTTCATGAGAGAGAGGGATGCGGCTGCGGCCCGGAAAAAGGCCCACTCTGCCTCTTGAAGAACCGGTTTTGCCCCGTTCCTGCCGGGTTTGTGGCAGGGGGAATGTGCGGGTGGGCATAGCTAAGTGCCCGCTTCATAAGGATTTCTGTTAAGAATCTATAAACTTTTAGCTATCCGCTCGGCCATTTTGTGTCCTTTGCGCAACAGCACTGGGCGAAGGCTGCCACAAATCCCGTCCTGTTTCAGTTTGGAGATTGCTTACCGGGGCGCGTCTTGTATTTTCAGCTTCGGAAGCAGGGGCGGTTGATCGTCCGCTTCCTGAACTTGGGGATGGGGCAGGGAACGCTGTCCTTCAGCAAAAAACCCAGACCCGTTTGAAACTTTTTGACTGGAGGTCAGAAATGAACATCAAGAGCCTTCTCATCGGCTCCGCTGCGGCTCTCGCAGCAGTTTCCGGCGCACAGGCCGCCGACGCCATCGTCGCTGCCGA
>Ga0209793_1000974_pt1 | contig 22045 bp, 26 predicted proteins | sample EBPBio122009_DNA_FD_185863 | JGI IMG/M metagenome (GOLD analysis project Ga0209793, IMG submission 185863) | Wastewater treatment Type I Accumulibacter community from EBPR Bioreactor in Madison, WI, USA - Reactor 1_2/2/2009_ DNA (SPAdes) (version 2) | ecosystem: Engineered > Bioreactor > EBPR >... | reverse complement strand
GAAAGACGATGCGGGAGCGCCTTGTTCCGCTCCACGATGACGCTGCCACGGCATTGAGCCAGGTGATCGCTAGCCGTTTGGAAGCCAATGACCGACCGATCCGGGACGATAGGACTGGCGAAATTGTCCGATATGTCTTCTATCGGCGCGGCGGGCGGATTTCGCCAGACTATTTGATGCAGGCTCCGCTGAACCAGCTCTGCACGCTGGCCGGGCTTGTCGATCATGACGGCAAACCCACTGTCAGCACTCACCGGTTTCGACATACGGTAGGCACGCAACTGGCCGAGCGCGGGGCAAAACTGCACACGATCATGAGCGTTCTCGGTCATCAGACCCCTCATCTGTCGATGGTCTACGCCAGGATCAGCGACACCGAAGTGCTGCGCGATTACCGCAACGTCCTGGGGCCCGGCGAAACGATTGCCGGCCCGGGTGCAGAGGCGATCCGCGCAGGCAAGCTGTCGTGCGCGGCGATCGATTGGCTGAAATCGAACTTCATCAAAACTGAGCTCGAACTTGGCCATTGTCTTCGCCTGCCCTCAGAGGGGCCTTGCGAATGCGACCTGTATCTCAGCTGCGCAAAATTTGTGACCAGTAAGGCCTATGCTGGTCGGCTTCGAGACCGGAGAAAACTCGAAGTAGCGCTTGCAGCCGATGCAATAGAACGGGGGTGGTCGCGAGAAGTCGAACGGCACAACGGCATCGCGAACCGCATCGAAAGGCTCCTGGTCGACCTGGAAGAACCAATTGAAGAATGAACTCTGCGGCGGCCCAGCGATAGACCACAGGGACCTCCCCGCCGTCCGCACCGCCAGCGCTTTGATCCGCGCAGTGCGGACGGCGGGGCCCCTCCTATGGACTATCGCTACCCTACGCGCCAAGAAAACGCTTGCCTGTCCAGATAACATCTAACCAGGCATGCACCGAGATGAAATCATCGACCGTACCGCCCCATTTCTTCACCGAGGAGAGGGCGTGGTGATAGGGATGTGCCATCGCCGCCTCCTTAGAAGTCGTGGGTGTAGAGTTCAGACGAGGTGAAGCGCTCATTGAACTCGAGATGGATGCAGCGGGCCGCAGCGTCGAAGCAGAACTCGCCCCAGGCGCCGTCGTTGTTTTCCCAGCCGCCATGGGTGTCGGAGAGGAAGTCATAGGCCAGCTGCTCGACGACATCCTCAAGCGAGAGCTGCCGTATCTCAACCTCGGGATCGTCCCAGGTCAGCGCCGCGTATTCGATCTCGGTCGCGGGGAAGTCGACCGCATTCTCGCCAGACCAAGCGCCGATGCTTTCGATCTGGCCACTGTCCCCGGCCCCGTCGAAAGTCACGGTGACATGAGTGATGCCGGCGGCCATGAGGCCGTCGAACAGGCGGTCCTTGTTGCCCGGGCGCAGCGCTTCGATGCGGGCCGCGCGTTCGGCATGCGCCGCAAAGATCTGCGCCATGTCGACGGTCGTGTGGGCCATCGGCGGCGCGAGGGTAGGTTCAGTCAGGTTCATCGGGTGTCTCCGGCAAGGGGAAGGGATCGGAGCGGGGCCGGGCGATCTCTCTCCCCCGGGACAGCTCCAAATCCCCCCTGCCCTCCTCTGCCTCTCGGGCCTCACGCAGCGACCTGCAGCGCCCGGGCGGCAAAGGCGCGCCAGAGCGGATCGACGAGGCGCGCGTCCAGAAGATCGGCGCGATGGCGCAACTGAGCCGCCAGATCGGTCTCGCGCCAATCGGCGGCACGAACCGCCTGGGCGCGCAGCTGGCTCGCCTCGGTCACCACGCCCCGCGCTTCGGCCGCGCTCGTCACCGGGTGGCACCAGGCGACAGCGTAGTCGCTGGCGGCCCCGGCCAGCACAAGGCGTTCGTCGTGATCGAGGATCGCCAGAAGCTCGGGCGCAGGATCCGGGGCCATACCCTCGGCTTGGTCGATCGCGCCCGGCATGGCCTCGACCAGCGTCGCGAAGCGGGCAAGGACTAGGGGCGCGGCCCGGCCCGACATCAGATCGGCCGGCGCGCGGCGCGACAGGGTCAGGGCGAAGGGACGATTGGGATCGGCGTCGGAAGTCGGAAAGTGCGGTGTGACGCCACGCGCGTAGGCGGTCGAGTGAATCGGCAAGGGCAAGTCGAACATGGGGAAATCTCCGACGGCGCGGGAAGCTTCTCTCCCCACCTCATCCGTCAAAGACCAAACCGTCGCCCTCTTCCTCGATGGCGCGGCGGCGATGGGTCCGATAGGCTCTCAGAGCTTGCCCAAGGCTCGCAGGCTCAGCTCCGTCCCGGCCCCGACGATGATGTGGTCGTGCAGCGTCAAGCCGAGATACCTGCAACCCTTCTGAATCTCCTTGGTCATGCTGAGATCGGCCTCCGACGGCGTCGGATCGCCCGAAGGGTGGTTGTGGATCAGGATCAGGGCGCTGGCGTTCAGCATCAGCGCCCGCTTGATCACCTCGCGCGGATAGACCGGGACATGGTCGACCGTGCCAATTGAGAGAAGCTCATCGGAGATGATCCGGTTCTTGCGGTCGAGATAGAGGACGTGGAAGCGCTCGACCGGGCCGCGGACAGTCAGCGCGCAATAGTCCATCAGTGCCTGCCAGCTGCCGATGACCGGGTTCTGACTGAGGTAGCGGCCGAGGATGTCACGGGCCTCGAGGACAATGGTTTCTTCCTGGGGGGTCATTGGAGTTCTCGCTGAAATGCGCAGGCAGAAGCCCCCTGCCCTTTCCGGGCGGGGCAAGTGGCATGCTGTCTGAAGGGGAAAGCGCGACCGCCGCGCGCGAGGGCGGTCGCGTTGTCGGGCCCGGCGTCAGCCGACCCGGTCGAGGAGCTTCTTGGCGCGGCCTTCCATGTCGAGGCGGGCGTCCTGCTGGGTCTTGTCGCGCGCGAGCCGCGTGATGCCCTGCACGAAGTCGAAGATGCTCTCGGGCGGGCGGCCCTCTTCCATCAGCACCTTCTCGATGATCTTGCCCGACTCCGCCTTCGAGAAACCGCGCTTCCGCAGGAAGTCGTCCCGGTCCTCATCCGTCCGCGCCACGATCTGCTGCCGCGCCGCCTTGATGCCGTTCACGAACCCCTGCGGCGAGGAATTGGCAAACCGCGTCAGCGCAGGTGCTGCTTCATGGGCAAAGCGCGAGGCGGCGTATTTCGAATGGCGGATTGTAATCTCTTGGAAATCCTCGACGCCCCAGAGGTTGCGGTTCTGGCACACCGCCCGCAGGTAGAAGCTCGCCATGCCGAGGGTTTTCGCCCCGACCTCGGAGTTCCAGCAGTAGAAGCCCCGAAAGTAGAGATCTGGGGAGCCATCAGGCAGACGTCCTGCCTCGATAGGGTTGTGGTCGTCGACGAGGAACAGGAAGACATCGCGGTCCGACGCATAAAGCGTGGTCGTGTCGCGGCTGATCTCGACATCGGGGTTGTAGACCCCGGTCGACCAGTCGAGCACACCCGGCACCTTCCAGCGCGTATCGCCGGTGCCATTGCCCGCGATGCGCTGCACCGCCTCGACCAACTCGTGGTCATGGATGCGGCCATAGTCGGGGCCGGTCACGGCGCGCAGTTCCGTGCGGCCGTCTTCCGTCTCGAAAGTCTTCACCTGCTCGGCACGATGGTTGGTCAGACCGTATTGCAGGTTGATCCCCGCCAACGGCGCGGGCAACTGGCGCAGGTAGGACGCCGGCGCCCCAACGATGCTGGCAAGCTGGCCGAAGGCCCAATGCGTCGGCGCGACCGGCTCATGTGCCTTCGGCAGCATCAGGTGCAGCCGCTCGGGGTTATCGCGCGCGGCCTCGACCCGGATATCCGCCGTCTGCACGACCCGGCTGCGGCTGCGCTCGGAGCGGCCCTTCACATTGGCCCAGAGATCATCGAGCGACAGATACCGCTCATCATCAGGCCGGTTAAACCATTCGGACGACACCCGCCCGTTCCGCTCACCCCGGCTCACATCCACTTTCCAGCCACCAGCCCGCACCGGTGCGACCGGATCCAGAACTTCCACAACGCCCATCGGCTATCTCCCGTGACAGGCGCCGGGAGCCACTCTCCCAGCCCTCAACCCGTCGCCGGAAAACCGGCACTCCTCTCACTCTCCGGCCCGCAACCAGCATCGGTCAAACCCTGTCGAAGGGTGAGCCACAATTTCATCCTTGAAGGATATGAATTTATAGGGTAGCCCCCTACCCTATGAGTCACACATCTCACCACCAAGCTACACTCCTGGCTCGCGTCCGTCGTCTGAAAGGGCAGATGGAGGCAATCGAGCGTGCGCTCGAGGCCGGCGCCCCCTGCGCAGACATCTTGAACCTTGCCGCTTCGGTGCGCGGGGCAACGAACGGTCTGGTTGTTGAGCTCTTGGAAGATCACTTGCAGAGCCATGTAGTCAAAGCCGATGACGATGCCGCTCGCGCTGCCGGCGCGATGGAGCTTGTCGAAGTCATGCGGAGGCATCTGAAATGACCATGAGCGCATCCGGACCACATGATCACGTTTTTCTGGGGCAAGATCACGACCGCAACGAACGCAAGACTTGGGCGGTCATCGCCCTGACGGCGGTGATGATGGTGGCCGAAATCGCTGCCGGAACGATCTACGGTTCGATGGCGCTTCTTGCCGATGGTTGGCACATGTCGACCCATGCCTCAGCGCTCTTGATTACCGCTTTGGCCTACCGCTTTGCTCGCCGCAACGCCCGCAACCCGCGGTTCACCTTCGGCACCGGCAAGATTGGCGATCTGGCGGCCTTTGGCAGCGCGACAGTGCTTGCCATCGTGGCACTGCTCATCGGGTGGGAAAGCCTGATCCGGCTCTACAGTCCGGTGCCTATCCGGTTTGACGAAGCGATCATTGTGGCCGTGATCGGTCTAGTTGTGAACCTCATCAGCGCATGGTTGCTGAAAGACGACCATCACCATCACGGGCATCATCACCATCATGCCCACACTCATGATCATGACCATGACGATCATCACCATGACGGTGGCCACGCGCCCTCGGGCGAGCGCGACAACAATCTGCGTGCGGCCTATCTGCACGTGCTGGCCGACGCTCTGACCTCTGTCATGGCGATTGTCGCGCTGCTTGCCGGGCGCAGCTATGGTTGGACATGGCTGGACCCGGTGATCGGGATTGTCGGTGCGCTTGTCATTCTGAGGTGGTCATGGGGCCTCTTGCGCGACAGCGGCGTCGTTCTTGTAGACTACATCCCAGAGGACGAAGATCTGCCCGACGAAATCCGCTCCGCCATTGCCACTCCGACCGACGAAGTCGTCGATCTGCATGTCTGGCAGCTTGGTCCCGGACATCACGGGGCGATCCTGTCCATTGTCAGCACCGATCCAAAGCCTGTTGAGGAATACCGCAAGCGTCTAGCCGACCTGCACGAGCTTTCGCACGTTACCATCGAGGTGCAGGCTCGCGCCGCGTAAGACTGGGGCACGGCAGCGATTGCGCGGGAAGTCTCTGATCACATGCCCTGCAAAAGCCAGGTATGTTCCCTCGGGCCAGATCACTTGACCATTGAAGTTGCCCGCGTTTCATGACCGACCAGCCAACCAGTCCGAAACCCCGCGACCTTCCTTCAGGTACCACCCCTGGAGGCACGGACTCTGGTTTTGGTTGGCGGGGACTTCCCGCAGGCATTTGGGCGCTTGGATTCGTGTCGATGCTGATGGACGTGTCGTCCGAGATGATCCACGCACTCTTGCCTGTCTACCTGACGGTGGGGCTCGGCGCGACGGCCCTGGCCGTCGGCATCATCGAAGGCATCGCAGAGGCGACGGCCGCGATCACCAAGGTTTTTTCTGGGGCACTGTCAGACCGGATCGGACGACGCAAGGAACTGGCTGCCATCGGGTATGGCCTTGCGGCGATCACGAAGCCTGTCTTTCCTCTGGCATCGGGGATGGATGCCTTGATCGGAGCCCGGTTCATCGACCGTATCGGCAAAGGTATCCGAGGCGCGCCGCGCGATGCGCTGGTCGCCGACCTTGCCCCAGAAGGTCGACGTGGCGCGGCCTTCGGTCTTCGCCAATCGCTTGACACGGTCGGAGCATTCCTCGGACCGTTGTTGGCCATTTTGCTGATGTGGGCTTTTGCCAATGACTTCCACGCGGTCTTCTGGATAGCAGTCGTTCCGGCTTTCATGGCCCTTGGACTGATCCTGTTTGCGGTGAAGGAACCGCCGCGGCCGACAGGGCTGCGCAAGGTACGCAACCCCTTGTCCCGAGCCGAGCTTCGCCTTCTGGGTGGCATCTACTGGGCTATTGTCGGCCTTGCGACCATCTTCACCCTTGCACGGTTTTCCGAAGCCTTTCTCATCCTGCGTGCGGAGGAGGTGGGGCTGTCTCTGATGTTGGTTCCGCTGGTTCTGGTCGGCATGAACGCCGTCTATGCTCTCTCTGCCCTTCCTGCAGGAGTACTGTCCGACCGGATGGACCGCCCCGCTTTGCTGATAAGCGGCCTGGTCCTGCTGATTGCCGCCGATCTTTTACTGGCACTGCTTCCGGGGGTCTTGGGCCTTGGGGTCATGCTCTGGGGGCTGCATATGGGGCTGACACAGGGGCTGCTCTCCGCCTTGGTGGCCGGAGCCGTTCCGGCCGAATTGCGCGGAACGGCGTTCGGGATGTTCAACCTGGTCACCGGTGCGGCAATGCTGCTGGCAAGCGTGATCGCGGGAGCCCTTTGGCAAGCGTTCGGGTCCGAGGCAACCTTCCTTGCCGGCGCAGCCTTCGCCTCGATTGCGATGATCGGCTTGATCTCCTTGCGGCATCGGCTCGCCTGAGGGTCAGGCTGCCTTCGGCCATCTTCGATGCAAATCGTCGATCATCACGGCGTGGGAATGCTGTGCCCCGTGTTCTACCAGATGCGGATGGTCAGGTGACAGGTCCGGATGTTCGTGAACCACCACAGCAGGATCGTTGGAAGGCCATATGCCGAGCACCGCCAGCAACCCCGCAGCGCCGATGATCGCCAGCGTCAGGGCGGCAACCGATAGACCCGCACCCGCGCCGATCCAGCCTGCAAGGGGATAGGTCACCAGCCAACATGCATGGGACAGCGCGAACTGCGCGGCGAAGACCGCGCCCCGGTCGGCCTCGCGCGCGGAGCGGTTGATGATCCGTCCGATGGGGGTTTGCGTCAGCGAAAAGCCAAAGCCGATCACGGCCCAAAGCACGATGAGTGTGGAAATGCTGCCGACCAGCGGCACCAGCGCCACGCCTGCGACCATAAACGCTGCGCCCCCGATCATGACCGGACGGTCCTCCAGCCGGTCGAGCAAGCGCGGCAGCAGGAAGGCCGCCAGCATCGACCCCGCGCCGAAGCCCGCGAAGGCGAGCGCCACGGATTCCTCGCCCAGACCAAGGCGTGCCTGCACCAACACGACCGTGTTGACATAGACCATGGCTCCGGCCGCCGCGACGGCGGCCTCCATCATCATCAGCCCGCGCAGGCGGGGGGTGCGGGTGTAGATTCGGATGCCCTTGGTCACATCGGCCCAGAAATGACCAGGGTCTGACACCGCCCGCTCCGGAAGGCGCGCGGTGACTACGAGCAGTGCCGAGGCGACAAAGCCAGCGACTGTGCCCGCGAACAGTACCGGGAAGCTGACGACCGTCAGCAGGGCCGCCGCCAACATGGGAGAGGCAAGCTGTTCCAGATCCTCGGCCAGCCGCAGGAGTGACAGGGCGTTCGTATAGTCGTCCTCGTCCTTCAGGACGTCAGGGATCACCGCCTGGAAGGCCGGGGTGAACCCGGCAGACGCGGCCTGCAGGAAGAAGATCAGCACATAGACCTGCCAGACCTGATCCACGAAGGGCAGGAAGGCGATCACGCCCGCGCGGATCATGTCTAGTGCAACCAGAAACGCACGGCGTGGCAGGCGTTCGGCGATGGCTGCCGCGACCGGAGCGAGCGTGACATAGGCCACCATCTTGATCGCCAGCGCCGTGCCCAGAACCGCGCCCGAATTGTCCCCCGCCAACTGCCAGGCCAGTAGGCCAAGAGCGACTGTGGCAAGCCCCGTGCCGAGCAGCGCCACGATCTGCGCGGCGAAGAGATGGCGGAAGGTGGGATCGCGCAGGGTTTTCAGCATCAGAGCAGCTTTGTCAGGGATTTGATCTCGGCCAGATCATGCGTTCCCTCGCCCGTCAGGCAGTGGTCGATGTGGTCATGGATCAGCGCGCGCTTCGCTTCGGCCACGGCCCGTTCGACGGCATGGAGTTGCGTCGCGAGATCGACGCAGGACCGCCCCTCTTCGATCATGCCGATGACGCGGCGCAGGTGCCCCTCGGCGCGCTTCAGTCGGGTGGCGATGGCGGGGTGGCTTGCGTGGGTGCGAACTTCTGACATATATCGAAGGTTATCCCCCCAGGGGGGATGAGGCAAGAGAGCGAACGGGGCCAACCCCGAGGAACGATGATGCAGGCGATGTCAGCAGCTTGGGCACGGATCAGGGCGCTTTGTGCCTTTCTGATCGTGTCCCTTTCGCTTGCGGTTGCCCCGGCCATTGAGGCGATCAAGCACGGGCCTGGCGCGATGGCCGCCGAGGCCGATCACCGTGCCTATCACGCCGAGCACGGCCATGAACATGACATCGCTGGCGCGGATCATCACGACTCGAGCGACCACGATCATGTCGGAGCGGCGTTGCTTGCGTCGCCTGCAGCCGAACTCCCGCCGCCCCCTGCCCGGACGCTGCGCCCCGACACTCTCGCCGCTGACGGCACGATCCGTGACGGGCCGCGACGCCCACCCCGCCTGACGTTGACCTGAGCCGCCGCCTGCCTACGCGGGCGGTCAGACAGTTCCATCAGTCAGGAAAACCAAAGAATGATATCCATCCCCCGGGCGCGAATGCGCCCAATTGTGTCATGCCTGGCGCGATGGCGCCCATCCCTGCCATGGCAGGCGCTTCTAGCGCCGGCCACGACCCTTGCCGCCGTGCTGCTTGCAGGCGCAGCCTTGGCCCACAACGTCACCGAAGGCGACGCGGGCTATGTGCAGGAGGTGACGGGCTTCCGTCCCATCGCCTTCATGTACCTCGGCGCCAAGCACATGGTGACGGGTTATGACCACCTTCTCTTCCTCGCAGGGGTGATCTTCTTCCTTTACCGGACGAAGGACATCGCGACTTATGTCAGCATCTTCGCCATCGGACATTCGGTGACGATGGTTGCGGGCGTCTGGTGGTCCATTTCGATCAACGCCTACATCATTGACGCGATCATCGCGTTCTCGGTGGTCTACAAGGCCTTGGATAACCTCGGCGCCTTCCGGCTGTGGTTCGGGGTCCAGCCGAACACCAAGGCGGCGACGCTGGTCTTCGGCCTGCTGCATGGCTTTGGTCTCGCCACAAAGATTCAGGACTACGACATCTCGCCTGACGGGCTTCTGGGCAACCTCATCGCCTTCAACGTGGGCGTCGAACTTGGCCAGCTGATGGCGCTGGCGCTGATCCTGACAGCGATGACCCACTGGCGGGCCCGACCTGCCTTCGCGCGGCAGGCCTATGCCGCGAATGTCCTGATGATGGTGGCTGGCTTTGCCCTGATGGGCTTGCAGGTCACCGGCTATTTCGTCGCCTGAAAGGAGGGCGAGACCCATGAACAACCGTTTCGATATCTCGAAAGCGCCCCCGCTCCGCGCAGAACCCCGCCACACGTCTGCGGCCGCATCAGCGCATTTGCAGTCCGTGCCTGCGACGCCGGGTGGCCTGATCCGCTCCACGCTCATCGCGGCCGGGGCGGCCGGGGCGATCCTCGTCCTGTTCTGGCTTCCCGCCGAATATGGCGTCGATCCGACCGGCGTCGGCGCCCTGACCGGGCTGACAGAGATGGGCGAGATCAAGCAGCAGCTTGCCGCCGAGGCCGACGCTGACGCACAGGCCGCAGCACAGGCCGCCCTCGCCCCTGCAACTCCAGCAACGACCGCAGTCCCTGCAGAAATCGTCCAGCGCCTTGACCGAATTGACGCCCAGCTTGCGGCGCTGGTTGCCGTGATCGGCGCGCCCCCGACCGCCCTCGATCGAACAACTTCAGCGCCGTCGGATGCCCCCACTGCCTCGGGCGCAGGCGCGCCCGAAGCTGCCGTGACCTCGGCGCCGGACCCTGCCGCAGCAGATCAGGTGGACGCGGCCGCTCCTGCAGCCGCTTCTCCGGAATGGCGAGACGAGGTCAGCTATACCCTGAACCCTGGTGAGGGGATCGAGGTCAAGCTGGCCATGGAGGCTGGCCAGGTCGCGCGCTTCGCCTGGTCCGCAAACGGCAGCGTCGTGAACTTCGATCTTCACGGGGACGGCGGAGGGCAGAGCATCAGCTACGAACAGGGCCGCGCCGTGCCCGAAGCATCCGGAGATCTGACGGCGGCTTTCACCGGCAACCACGGGTGGTTCTGGCGTAATCGGACAGAGGCCCCGGTGACGGTGACCCTGCGGACGGGCGGGGATTATACGGAGTTGAACGCTCCTTGAGATGGGAGATCCCGACGCGAGGAACCCTCGCGTCGGGATCGGCCGTGCTTTCTTTCAGGCTGAGGTGAAGCCTGTTCAATCGCAAAGTCCGCGAGCAGAAGCCTCTGTGAGCGAACAGAATTTGATCGGACCCGGCGGGTTTCCCCGCCGGGCCTGAGGGGGAGACCCTTTCCTCAGAACGGGATCTCGTCGTCGCGGTCGACCAGCTCGGGGTTTTCGTTCTCGGCCGACCTCGGGCGGCTCAGGAAGTCGACCTTCTCGGCGATGATCTCGCAGCCGTAGCGGTCGTTCCCCATGCTGTCGATCCACTTGGTGTAGTGGATACGGCCGTGGACGAGGACCTTCATGCCCTTTTCGCAATGCTCCGCGACCGTCTTGCCGAGACCGTTGAAGCAGGTGATGCGGTGCCATTCGGTGTCCATGATCCGGTAGCCGTTCTCGTCGCGCAGGACGCGACCTTCCGAGAGGCGGGGGCGGGAGGTGGCGAGGCTGAAGTTGGTGATCTTGGTGCCGCCTTGGGTGGTGCGGACTTCGGGGGTCTGACCGATGTTGCCGGCGAGGATGACGATGTTCTGCATGGTAAGCTCCTGTGTGTCCTGTCTTCGGGACCGTCCCTTCGACAAGACCCGGAAAAAGCCCGTCGGGTGACGCGTGCACGGGAGACGGAACGGCGACCGGAAACCCCCAGAGGACCGGGGTGGAGCGGGCAGGACGCCAAAGGCGGCCAACACGGCCCGGACTGACGCGGGGTTGCGCGCGAGAGCCCGAACGGGATTAGGGGATTGTCAGTCGAAGGGATGGCCCAGGAGACAGAGATGCGCGGGGAGCCCAAGCCAGACCCTGTCACCTTGCCCATCGGGACAGCCTGCCCCCCAGTTCAGCACCTCTTTGGCGACGAAAACTGCGATCACCAGCATCTGCCACCCCTGCCCTTGCCTTCCGGGAGTTGCGACACCCTGCCACGACGGGCTATCGATACCGGGACATTCAGGACACGGACCGCATCAATGGCTGATTTCGATCTCGAGGCACTGTCGCTCGGCGAGCTGAAGAAAATGCAGAAGGACGTCGCCAAAGCGATTTCCACGTTCGAGGATCGGCAGAAGGCGGAAGCCCGCGCTAGGGTGGAAGCATTCGCCCGGGACCTGGGCTATTCTCTGGCAGAACTTGTCGGACCCGAGACGAAAATCACCCGTGCACCGGCAGCGGCGAAGTACCGGCACCCTGAGAACCCGGCACTAACCTGGTCGGGTCGGGGGCGCAAACCGCAGTGGTTCGTGGAGGCATTGGAGGCGGGGAAGACCGCGACCGATTTGGCTATCAACTGATCAAGCCCAAATGCGTTGGCCACTCGGTCGATACGCAACCAGCCGAGTACTGCGCGCGAGAAAGGCCTTCGAATCAAGGCGTAAAGCCTGATCCATTCTCGCTAGGAATTCAGAACGCGTGTTCCGGTCGGTGATAGTCGTGCCTCGAACCCTGAAGCCCGGCCTTCGCGAGGCGATCTGAGTTCGAATTGACTGCCAGACCTCTCGGCAATCGTCGCGACAATTGCCAGCCCAAGACCGCTGCCCTCGCGATCGGACCGGGCGCGCTCGAACCGGTGCGTCAGGCGTGCGAGATCTTCGGCGGGCACGACCGGGCCGTCGTTGGCGACGATCAGCGTTCCATCAGTTGCAAGCGAGACCTCCACCGGAGCTTCGGCTTGGCCATGGCGCAGGGCATTCTCGATCAGGTTGCGCAAGACGATCGCGAAGGCGTCAGGGTCCAGATCCGACATGACGGGGCTTGCCGGAAGCGTGAGGAGGATGCGCCCAGGCTCGACCCCTCGCGCGAGGTCGTCGACGATCAGTCGGGCCACGGGGCGAAGATCGGCAGCGACGTCGCGGCGAAGGCGACCACCTTCAGCGCGCGCCAGTTGCAACAGGCGTTCAGAGAGGCGAGTCAGGCGTTTCAAGGTGGCCTCGATTTCGGCCGCACGGGTCTTGGCGTCTGTGTCGCGCGTTTCGGCCTGCAGCCTTTGAGCCTGTGCGATGGCACCGGCCAAAGGCGTGCGCAGTTCATGCGCGGCATTGGCCGCAAAGCTGCGTTCCGCCGCAAAAGCCGCGTCCAGCCGCCCCAGAAGGCCGTTCATCGTGTCGGCGAGGGGTGCGATTTCGGTGGGCAGATCGGCGCTGGCGACGGGGCTCAGGTCGCGCGCGCCCCGCGCCGACAACCGGTCGCGGAACTGGCGCAGGGGGGCAAGGCTGGCGCGGACGGCCAGCACGATGGCCAGAAGCGCCACCGGCAGCACGATCAGGAGCGGCACGCCAAGTCCCATCTGGATCTCGCGCGCCACGCTGGCGCGATGGTCCAGCGGCTCGGCGACGGTGATGCGGATCGTGCCTTGCACGGCCTCGTCGCTGTAAAGCCGATGCGTTGCGGTCTGGTGGAACCCGATCCCATCCCAGGCAGGAAAGGCGCCCGGGTCGGCGGCATGGGATTGCAGCAGGATGCGCCCCTGATCGTCGCGTATGATGTAAGTGAAGAACTCGTCATGCTCGCGGATCGCTGCAAGGCGCTGGCTGATGCCCGCCTCCTCGCGATTGAGGATGTCGACGACGGCCAGGGGCAAGATGCGCTGAGCGGTCTCCTGCAGGGCGGAATCGAACACCTCTTCGATCTCGCTCCGCGCGATCAGCGCCGTCACACTGGCCGCGAGCACCCAAAGCGCCGTCAGCGCCACGCCCAGCCACAGCCCGAGCCGCCCCTGAAGACTGCGCGGCGCCCTCATGCGCGGCCCAGCCGGTAGCCGAGGCCGCGTTCCGTCTCGATCACCTCCGCCCCCAGCTTCTTGCGCAGGCGGCTGACATGTACCTCGATCGTGTTGCTTTCGATCTCGGCCCCGAAGGCATAGAGCTTGTCCTCGAGCTGCGCCTTGGACAGAAGCTGCCCGGGCCGGGACAGAAAGGCCTCGAACAGCGCCCATTCCCGCGCGGTGAGGGTAACCGGGCGGCCGTCGCGATGGATGCTGCGGGCGGCAAGGTCGATCTCCAGCGGCCCGTGGGTGACGATGGGGTTGGGGTTACCCGAATAGCGCCGCGCCACCGATCCGATGCGGGCAGACAGTTCGGCAAGGTCGAAGGGCTTCACCAGATAATCGTCGGCGCCTGCGTTCAGCCCCTCGATCCGGTCGCTGATCTGGTCGAGCGCGGTCAGGATGATGACGGGCGTCACATCTCCCCTGGCCCGCAGGCGGCGCAGGAACGGGATGCCGCGGCCATCGGGCAGCATCAGGTCCAGAAGCACTAAATCGAAGCTCGCCCCGGCCATGGCGTCGGCGGCGGCGTCCAGCCGCTGGACCCAGTCGACCGAATGGCCATCAGCGGCGATCTGGTCGCGCACGGCGGCCCCCAGAACCATGTCATCCTCGATCAGCACTATGCGCATGGTCTTCTGCCGTCCCTTCGGCCCCGGGTTGGTTTGCTTCTGACCCTCTCTCCTGACAGCAGGCTGAAGCCCTGGCTCAGCCGTCTTCAGGCTGCCGTCAGCTTCGGCGCGCATCACATCATCCAGACTGGCCGTAATCCGGAGTGTGGCCCATGCGAAAGACCCTGACAATTCTTGCTTTTCTGGCGGCCCTGCCTGCCGGTGCCGCACTGGCTGACGATGATTGCTTCGTGCCGATGGCCGATTGGCAACCCCGCGAGGCGGTGGCCGAGTTCGCAATCGCGCAAGGCTGGGAGGTCCGCCGCATCAAGATCGACGACGGCTGCTACGAGATCGATGGCCGCGACGCGACGGGCCGCGCGATTGAGGTCAAGCTGCATCCCGGCACGCTGCAGATCGTCGAGTTCGAGTTCGAGGATGACGACGGCGATGAACGCGAGGGGCAAGAACATGACTGAAACCAAGAGCGCCGCGACCATGCGCGTCTGGGACCCTCTGGTCCGCGTCTTTCACTGGGGCCTCGTGGCCGCTTTTGCTACGGCCTGGCTGACCGCTGATGAGGTGCAGCCTGTCCATGAAGTTGCGGGCTACACGGTCGCTGGCCTTGTCGCCTTCCGGCTGATCTGGGGATTTGCCGGCAGCCGCTATGCCCGCTTTGCGAAGTTTGTGAAAGGCCCAACGGCGACGCTCGCCTATCTGGGTTGGATGCTACGCGGGCAAGAACGCCGCTACCTCGGCCACAATCCGGCGGGGGCGGCGATGATCGTGGCGCTGATGCTGACGCTGTCGGGCACGGCCTTCACAGGCTGGCTGATGGCGGAACCGGAGCGAGTGGCGATGCTGCCCGCCTTGCCGCAAATCGTGGCCCCAGCTTGGGCCGACGATGATGGCGCCGAGTATGGCGAGGGACGCGAGGTCGAAGGCCCGCTGAAAGAGGTGCACGAGACGCTGGCCAACCTGATGCTTCTCCTGGTCGCGGCGCATGTCGGTGGCGTTGTCCTCGCCTCGATCCGCCACCGCGAGAACCTCGCACGCGCCATGATCACCGGCGACAAGCGCGCCCCGGAGCCCGGCGACATCGCCTGACCCTGTTCCCCGACCACGTCTGTCCCGAGTGGTCCGACTCGCCCCGCCCTTTCCCGGCGGGGCCTTTTTCTTCCTGACGCCAAGCTGAAGCAGAAAGCGGGGCGGCGTCAGGAACCGCTCAGGTCCGGGGGACAGGTTGGCAGCATCAGATCCAAGGAGACAACGCCATGACATCCCGACTTTCCCTTCTTTTCGCGTCGACGGCGCTCGCAGTGGCACTCGGCCTGCCTGCCCTTGCGGCGATGCAGGTCCAGGGAAATGCCCAAGGCGCGTGCAGCGGCGTTTGCGCCGCTGTGTTCAGTGCCGACGACCAGACCGTGCCCCTCATCCGTGTGAGCGGAGACGATGACAATGATGACGACGGCGGATGGATCCGTCGCGGGCACGACGACGAGGACTGCGACGACGACGACGACGACGACGACGACGACGACGACGACGATGATGACGCTTGCATCGGCGCTCTCGGCAACCCTGCTCCTGCAGGCACCGTCGCACCTCCGGCAAACGGGCTCTTCGGCAACGGCGCGCCGCCCGTGGCTGTGACCAACTGATCCCGGCCATCGCGCGCCCTGCCCCGTGCGGGGCGCAGACCATCACCGAAAGGACATCCGATGAAATCCCTTCTCGCCACCCTTGCCCTGACCACCGCACTGACCCTGCCGGGGCTGGCGATGGCCCGGCCCGTGACGCTGACGACCACGATGAACAACTATGGCGGCGATGGCGCCTACCTGGCGCTCTACGTTACCGATGCCTCGGGCGCCTATGTCGGCAGCCTGTGGATGGCGGGCGGCAAGTCGAAATACTACGAACACCTGAGCGACTGGTATGCCGCCACCGGGGGTGACCCTGCCCAGATCAACGGCATCACGGGTGCCAGTGTCGGGGCGGGCCGGACGCTGGAGATCACGCTCGATCTGGCCGATGCCCTGTTCGATGCGGGCTACACCCTGCATATCGACGCGGCGGTCGAGGATATGCGCGACAGCCCGAACGAGATCGCGGTGCCCCTGACCAGTGCTGGCGCGGGCACGGCCGTTCAGGGCCGCCGCTACATTTCCAGCTTCGTCTATCAGTAAGGGGACGGCCCGATGATCCGCGTGCTGCATCGCTGGCCGGGGCTTCTGGCCCTTGTCCTTGTGACCGTCCTCGCGCTCAGCGGTGCGGCGCTGTCGGTCTTTCCTGCGGCCGAACGTCTGGCCGCACCGCAGCCGGTGGCGGGGCAGAGCGTGGCCGATCTGGCCGCCCGCGTGGCCGCGACCCATCCGGGGCTGGAGGAAATCCGCCGGTCCCCCTCGGGCACGATCACCGCCTGGTGGTTCGAGGGCGGCACGCCGGGGTCGGCGATGATTGACCCCGCGACCGGCGCCGATGTCGGCTCGGCCGATCCGAACGGGGTGGAACGCTGGCTAACCAACCTGCACCGGTCGCTGTTTCTGGATGATGCCGGGCGGCTGGTCATGGCTGCGGGAGCGGCGGCGATGCTGGTGCTGGCCCTGTCGGGGGCGGCGCTGGTGGCGCGGCGCACGGGCGGCTGGCGACGCTGGTTCGCGCGGCTGCGCGGGCCGCTGGCGGGGCGGCTGCATGTGGAACTGGCGCGTGTCGCGGTTCTGGGCCTTGCCCTGTCGGCGGCGACGGCGCTGTGGATGACGGCTTCGACCTTTGACCTTTTGCCCGATGGCGCGGCGCGCCCGGCCGACCCTGCAGCGGTCAGTGGCCAGATTGCCTTCCCGCTGGAACAGATGGCAGCGCTGCAGGATGTGCCGGTCAGCGCCTTGCGCAAGCTGGCCTTTCCCTATGCAGGCGATGCGCAGGATGTGTTCACGCTGGCGACCGACACGGGCACCGGCCTGATCGATCAGGGGACAGGCGAACTTTTGTCCTGGGCAGACCTGACGCTGTGGCAGCAGGTTTCGGAAACCATCTACATGCTGCACACCGGTCAGGGGGCGGCGGTCCTGGGGCTGATCCTCGGCCTGATCGCACTCATTGTCCCGGTCATGGGCGCGACCGGTGCGCTGATCTGGATTGCCGGGCGGCGGGGCCGGCCCCGGTTGCGCGACAATGCCCCTGCTGGCCGGGCGCAGACGGTGATCCTTGTCGGCTCCGAAGGGGGCAGCACCTGGGGCTTTGCCGCGACGCTGGCGCGCGCCCTGCGGGATGCGGGTCAGGCGGTGCATGTGTCACCCATGTCCGCCTTCGACACGACCCGCCACCCCAAGGCGGACCGCTTCCTGATCCTCGCCGCCACCTACGGCGAAGGCGACGCGCCTGCTTCGGCCCGTGGGTTCCTTGACCGGCTGGCGCGGATCACGACGCCGCCGACCGCCCCGCTGGCCGTGCTGGGCTTTGGTGACCGGAGTTTCCCGGCCTTCTGCGCCTTTGCGGCGGAGGTGGAGGCCGCCGCCCGTGCCAAAGGCTGGGCAACCCTCTTGCGCCTCGACACGGTGGACCGCCAATCGCCGCAGGATTTCGCCCGCTGGGGCCGGGCACTGGGGCAGGCCATCGGGCTGACGCTCGACCTTGATCACCAGCCCGCCCGCCCCGAGGCGCAAGGCCTGACCCTCATCTCGCGCCGCGACTATGGCGAGGCGGTGCAGGCCCCGACCGCGGTCCTGCGCTTTGCCCTGCCCAAGGCGACCCTTTGGGCGCGGCTGACAGGCCGGGGTCTCGCACAGTTCCAGGCGGGCGACCTTCTCGGCATCCTGCCCGAAGGCTCCACCGTCCCGCGCTTCTATTCGCTCGCCTCGGGCCGCCGGGACGGGTTCGTCGAGATCGTGGTGAAGAAGCACCCAGGCGGCCTGTGTTCCGGCCAGCTGCTGGCGCTGGAACCAGGTGACGCCGTGCAGGCCTTCCTGCGTCGCAACCCGGCCTTTCATGCGGGCCGTGGCCGGACACCACTGATCCTGATCGGGGCGGGCACCGGGATCGGACCATTGGCCGGGATCATTCGCGCCAACGCCCGTCGTCGTCCGGTGCACCTGTTCTTCGGGATGCGCCATGCAAACAGCGACTTCCTTTATGGCGACGATCTGACGGAATGGCAGGCCGAAGGGCGGCTGACGCAGCTTTCCACCGCGGTCTCGCGTGGGGCGCGGCCGCATTATGTGCAGGACGCCCTGCGCGCCGAAGCCATGCAGGTGACCGAAGCGATCCGCAACGGCGCACGGGTCATGGTCTGCGGCGGGCGTGAGATGGCGCAAGGCGTGGCCCGCGCGCTCGAGGATATCCTGGCACCCATGGGCCTGACGCCCGCGATGCTCAAGGCTGGGGGGCGTTATGTCGAAGATGTCTACTGAACCTGTCCGCCACGCCCTGAACGGCCCGACCATGGGCACACGGTGGAGCGCGCTGTTCTTTGCGCCGCCAGGATTCGACCCCGACCTGGTGCAGGCCGCGCTTCAGGCGGCGGTCGATACGGTCGATGCGCAAATGTCCACATGGAGGCCCGACAGCGACCTGATGCGCCTGAACGCCGCGCCGGTGGGGGCATGGCAGGACATCCCGTCGGATCTGGCGCGGGTGCTGACCATCGGGCTGGCAATCGGCCGCGCCTCGGGCGGGGCCTTTGACATCGGTCAGGGTGACGCAGTGCGGGCGTGGGGCTTCGGACCCGCCGCCGCCGATCCGCAGGCCATTCTTGGCGCGATGCAGGCCCCCCACCGCGCCGCGCATGTCGTGCTGGAGCTTGACGGTAACCGGGTGCGCAAGATGGCCCCCATCGCTCTGGATCTGAACGGCATCGCCAAAGGCTACGGGGTGGATCGTCTGGCCGAAGTCCTGTCAGCCTGCGGTATCCTTGACGCCCTCGTCGGCATCGACGGCGAGATGCGCGCCCTGGGCCTGCGCCCGGACGGCACCCCCTGGACCATCGCGGTGGAGGCGCCCGAGCGCGACCGCCGCGCGCCCCATTCCATCCTGACTCTTCAGGATGCTTCTGTCGCCACCTCGGGCGATTATCGCCATTGGGTGACGGTGCAGGGGCGCGATCTGTCCCACACCATGGACCCGGCGCGCGGTGCGCCGCTTCTCGCGCCCCCTGCATCCGTCACCGTGATCGCCCCCACCTGCGCCGAGGCGGATGCCTGGGCGACGGCGCTGATGGTGGCGGGCGTCGATGAAGGCCCAGGCCTTGCGCGAAAGGCGGGGCTCGACGCGCTGTTCCTGACGCGCGATGATACGGGTGTCGTTCAAGGCATTGGCGTTGGCAAACTATTTTCGAGCAAGTCCGCGGCGACGGCCCCGGCCGTTGGAGATTGACACCTTTGGATCATGCTCAAACAGATCGGCTCAAGACCCTGCTCCTGGTCATCGCCCTTGCAGGTCTGGTGACAGGGCTCGGGCTGCACTTCAGCGGGCGCACGGAACTTGCACAAACGGCGTGGTTTGCGGGGGTTGTCCCCGTGCTGGCGGCGCTTGTGATCGAGATCATCCGCAGCCTTGCCCGCGGCGAGGTGGGGCTCGACATCGTGGCCGCCCTGTCCATGTCGGCGGCTCTGACCTTTGGCGAGACGCTTGCGGCCGCCGTGGTCGCCGTCATGTATTCGGGCGGCACATTCCTCGAAAACTTTGCCGAGGGACGCGCTCGGCGCGAGATGCGCGATCTTCTGTCGCGCGTTCCCCGCACCGCCACGCGCCACCGCAATGGCGGGCTGGAGGAGGTGGCACTAGAAGACATCGCGCCTGGCGACCGGTTGCTGATCCGGCAAGGCGATGTCGTGCCGGTGGACGGGCGCATCGCATCCGCCGCGGCTTTCGTCGACACATCGGCGCTGACGGGCGAAGCCTTGCCGGTGCGGCTCGACCGCGGGTCTGAGGCGATGAGCGGATCGACCAATGCCGGTGATGCCTTTGATCTGATGGCCACGCGCGAGGCGAAGGACAGCACCTATGCCGGGATTGTCCGGCTGGTCGAAGAGGCGCAGGCGTCAAAGGCGCCCATGGCACGGCTGGCAGATCGCTGGTCGCTGGGGTTCTTGGTCGTCACCGTTGCCATCGCCTTTGCCGCATGGTGGTTTACCGGCGATCCGATCCGCGCGGTGGCGGTGCTGGTCGTGGCGACGCCCTGCCCCCTGATCCTGGCCGTGCCGGTGGCGCTGGTGGCCGGGCTGAGCCGGGCGGCGCATTTCGGGGTGCTGGTGAAAGGTGCAAAGCCGCTGGAGGCGATGGCCCGCATCCGCACGCTGATCCTGGACAAAACCGGCACGCTGACCGACGGGCGCCCCCAGATCGTCAGCATCGACAGCCATGACGGCATGGGGGCTGACGACATCCTGCGCTATGCGGCGGCGCTCGATCAGGCATCAAAACACCCCGTCGCGCAGGCCATCGTGGCTGCAGCAAGGGACCGGGGGCTCACCCTACCCATCCCCGAAGATGTGGCCGAAATCCCTGGCGAAGGCGTCATCGGTTTCATCGACGGACGGCAAGTCATCGTCGGGGGCGATGGTTTCGTCGCGGGGCGCGTGGGCCGTTTGGCGGGGGAGCACCCGGAACTGGCGGCAGGGTCGGTCATGGTGGCCGTGGCCGTCGATGGCCGCATGGCGGGGCATCTGGTCATGTCCGACCCGCTGCGCGAGGGGGCGGGCGAGATGCTGGCCAGCCTGCGGCGGCAGGGGGTTGCGCGCATCCTCTTGGCTACGGGCGACCGGGCCGAGGTCGCGGCGCGGGTCACGGAAGGGCTGGGTCTCGAAGGTATCCGCGCGGGGCTGACGCCAGACGAAAAGGTGCTGCTCGTCCTGACCGAACACAAGAACGGCCCTGTGATGATGGTGGGCGACGGCGTCAACGACGCGCCCGCGCTGGCTGCCGCCGATGTGGGCGTCGCCATGGGCGCGCGCGGGGCTGCGGCCAGCGCCGAGGCGGCCGATGTGGTCCTGCTGGTGGACCGGGTGGACCGCATCGCGCCGGGGATCGAGATCGCGCGCAGATCGCGCCTGATCGCGCTCGAAAGCGTGGTCGCAGGCATCGGCCTGTCGGTTCTGGGCATGATCGCTGCAGCCTTTGGCTACCTGACCCCCGTTCAGGGCGCGCTCTTGCAAGAGGCCATCGACGTCGCCGTCATCCTGAACGCGCTGCGCGCCCTGCGCATTTCTCCCGCGGGCCTTACAGCACCGCAAACCCGTATTGAAGGAATTCCCGCATGAGCCGCCTTTCCCATTCCGAAATCCATATGGTGCACCGCATCGGCTGGCTGCGCGCAGCCGTGCTGGGGGCGAATGACGGGATCGTCTCGACTTCAAGCCTTGTCGTGGGCGTCGCCGCAGCCGGTACGGGCCGGACCGAGGTGCTGATCGCAGGACTCGCCGGGCTGGTCGCCGGGGCCATGTCGATGGCGGCGGGCGAGTACGTCTCGGTCAGCTCGCAGACCGATGCCGAACAGGCCGATCTGGCCCGGGAGAAGAAGGAACTCGCCGAAACGCCCGAGGCGGAACTGGAAGAACTGACGCGGATCTACGAGGGGCGCGGGCTGACCCGCGATCTGGCCGAACAGGTCGCGGTCCAACTGACCGCGCGCGACGCCCTTGGTAGCCACGCCCGCGACGAATTGGGCATATCCGAGACGGTGACCGCCCATCCCATCCAGGCGGCCCTCGTGTCAGCCATGACCTTTGCCGTGGGGGCGGTGGTCCCGCTTCTGGTGGCCATGCTTGCGCCACCTTCGCAGATCGTCCCCTTCGTGGCTATCGCGACGCTACTGTCGCTCGCTATCCTAGGCGGTCTTGGCGCAACAGCTGGCGGCGCCGGTGTCTTGCGAGGCGCTGTCCGGGTGACGTTCTGGGGCGCCCTTGCCATGGCCGCGACCGCGCTGGTCGGATCGATCTTCGGGGTCACCGTCGGGTAAGAAAAACCGCCTGGAGTGATGAGACTACAGGCAAAGGCAGCTTGCAGCGCTGCGTTCCTAGGATCGGCTTCGCCGATCACGCGGCCAAAGGTAGGCCCGGAGGCGCGACTGCGCCGCGCCCGGGCCCTCTGGAAGTGAGGCCGAAGCCTCACCCGAAGGGATCGTATTCCGAGACGATCACGACCTCGTCGCCGTCGATTTCATCGGCGGGGACGGCGCCGAAGGTTC
>Ga0209793_1000971_pt1 | contig 22126 bp, 17 predicted proteins | sample EBPBio122009_DNA_FD_185863 | JGI IMG/M metagenome (GOLD analysis project Ga0209793, IMG submission 185863) | Wastewater treatment Type I Accumulibacter community from EBPR Bioreactor in Madison, WI, USA - Reactor 1_2/2/2009_ DNA (SPAdes) (version 2) | ecosystem: Engineered > Bioreactor > EBPR >... | reverse complement strand
CATGGCCTACGGCACGGAAACGATCGATCCCGTGGACATGGTGGCCGGTCCGGGCAATGCCTATGTTGCGGAAGCTAAACGGCTCCTCTTCGGTCGCGTCGGCATCGACCTCTTCGCAGGGCCGACCGAAACGCTCGTCATCGCCGACGACAGCGTCGACGGCGAAATCGTAGCCACGGATCTGCTTGGCCAGGCCGAGCACGGAACGAACTCACCCGCCGTTCTCATAACCAACTCCGAGAAACTTGCGCGCGACACTCTCGCCGAGATCGACCGTCTGCTGCAGATCCTGCCGACGGCCGCAATCGCTGCAAAGGCCTGGGAAGAATGCGGCGAGATCATCCTGTGCGACACCGTCGACGAAATGGTTTCGGAAGGTGACCGCGTCGCTTCCGAACATGTTCAGGTCATGACGCACGACCCCGACTACTTCCTGAACAACATGAAAAATTATGGTGCGCTTTTCCTGGGTGCCCGTACGAACGTCGCGTTCGGCGACAAGGTCATTGGCACCAACCACACGCTCCCGACCAACAAGGCGGCGCGCTACACCGGTGGCCTCTGGGTCGGGAAGTTCCTGAAGACCTGCACCTATCAGAAAGTCCTCACCGATGAAGCATCGGCGATGATCGGCTCGTACGGCTCGCGCCTGTGCCTCATGGAAGGCTTCGCGGGGCATGCCGAGCAGGCAAATATTCGTGTCCGCCGGTATGGCGGGAAAAATGTCGGATACGCGATGGCCGCGGAACCCAATTAACAGCGCCGCGCAAGAGCCTGCCAAGGGCCCGTGAGTCAAACCAAACCAGAGAGGACTACATATATGTCAAGATTTGTTTCAACGCTCATTGCTGCCACGATGCTAATGCCCGTGGCCGCACATGCCGAGGGCTCGATCGAAGTTCTTCACCACTGGGTTTCCCAGAGCGAGGTTGAGGCCCTGAACGTCATCCGCAAGGACCTTGAGACGAAGGGGTTTCAGTGGAAGGATTCGGCAGTCGGAGGGGCGAGCGGCGCGAACGCGCAGCAGGCTCTGCGCGCCCGCCTGACGGCAGGTGACCCGCCGGGCGCAATGCAGTTTCTCGGCTGGGAAGGTGTCCAGTGGGCCGAACAGGGCGTCGTGCGCGACCTGAACGATCTTGCAAAGGCCGGCGGTTGGCGTGAAGCGCTTCCGCCTCAGCTCCTCCCGTTTGTGACCTCGGGCGACGCGTTCATCGCAGCTCCGATCAACATGCACCGGCAGAACTGGGTCTGGGCCAACAAGAAGGTCTTCGACGATGCCGGCATCACCGTTCCGAAGTCGTGGCCGGAGTTGATCGAAGCCGGCAAGAAGCTGAAGGAAAAGGGCGTCGTACCGATCGCAATGGGTGACGAGCCGTGGCAGATCGGGATCATCTTCGATGCGCTTCTGACCGACCTGAACGGTCCGGAATTCTACCAGAAGACGGCGATCGGTCTCGATCCGGAAGCGCTTGGTAGCCCGGAGATGGTCAAAGTCTTTGACACGTTGCGCGAGGTGCGTGGTCTGGTGGACGACAATTTTGTCGGTCGCGACTGGGCCGTGGCCACTGGAATGGTGATCAATGGCGAAGCAGCGATGCAGTTCATGGGCGACTGGGCCAAGGGCGAATTTCTCGCGAAAGGTCTGAAGCCCAATCAGGATTTCTACTGCTTTGCTACACCGGCTCCGGTCACGTCCTTCCAGTACATCATCGACAGCTTCGGTATGTTCACGGTCAAGGACGAAAACGTCCAGAAGGCGCAGGTCGCGCTCGCCGAAACCATCATGGATCCGAAGGTCCAGAAGGGGTTCAATCTGATCAAGGGGTCGATCCCGGCACGCACCGATGTGCCGGTCGACGAATTTGACGATTGCGCCAAACTCGGCTTCCAGGAACGCGCCACCGCGATCGAGAAGGGCAGCATGCAGGGTGCAATGACGCATGGTTTCGCTGCCAAGCCGGAGTTTGCATCCGTGTTCAGCGATGTGGCCGCTCAGTTCTTTGTCGGCAACATGAGCTCCGAAGACGCGGTCAAGATGCTTGTCTCTGGCATCGACAACGCTCGGTAACTCGGCCGTTTAAGACGGGCCGGGCAATCGCCCGGCCCACTTCGCCCTAATTGTTAACGGAACTGACCCCCATGAGTGCCTCCACGCGCCTGTCGACGCGGCTGGCAGGCTGGCTTCCACGCCTCGTCGTCGCTCCCAGTTTGCTTGTCGTTATCATTGCGGTCTACCTGTTCATTTTGTGGACCGGCCTGATTTCTGTCACCTCCTCCAAGTTTGTTCCGGTCTACGATTTCGTGGGGCTCGAACAATACGTTCGCCTTTGGGCGACGCCGCGTTGGCATACCGCAGTCGCCAACCTCTTCATTTTCTCGGCGCTGTTCCTCGCGCTGTCGACCGGGTTAGGGCTCGTTATGGCGATCCTACTCGACCAGAACATCCGCGCAGAGGGAGCGCTTCGGGCGATCTACCTTTACCCGATGGCCCTTTCGTTCATTGTAACCGGCACAGCCTGGAAATGGATCATGAACCCGGGCTTGGGCGTTCAGAAAGTTGTCAATGATCTCGGGTGGACCACGTTCCGGTTCGATTGGATCACTGATCCCAAAATGGCGATCTATACAGTCGTCATCGCGGGTGTATGGCAGTCGTCCGGCTTTGCAATGGCGATCTTCCTCGCCGGTCTGCGAGGCATCGACAACTCCGTAATTAAGGCCGCACAGATCGAAGGCGCAGGTCTCCCGCTTATATATCGCCAAATCATCATTCCGATGCTGCGCCCGGCAATGTTGAGCGTCATCGTTCTCCTCAGCTACATCGCCATCAAGAGCTTCGATTTGGTCCTCGCGCTGACCAATGGCGGACCCGGCACGGCGACCGAACTTCCCTCGACATTCATGTTCTCGGCGACATTCCGTCGGAACCAGATGGGAGTCGGGGCGGCCAGCGCTGTCATGATGCTCATGACGGTCGCGGCAATCATCATTCCCTACCTCTACTCCGAGCTTCGGGAGAAAAACGATGGCTGACGCGATCTCTCAATCCAACAAGATGCGGCTGGGCCGTATTGCAATCTACGTCTGCCTGGTTGTCGTCGCGCTCCTTTACCTCATGCCGCTCTGGGTCATGGTGGTGACTTCCTTGAAGCCGCTCGATGAGATCTACAACGGATCGTTCATTGGCTTGCCAAAGGCGGTTACGCTGGACGCATGGCGATCTGCATGGTCCGAAGCCTGTATCGGAACAGAGTGCACTGGCTTGAAGCCATATTTCGTCAACTCGCTTCTGATGGTCATACCAGCCGTAGCCCTGTCGACCGGCATCGGAGCTCTGAACGGTTATATCCTGACAAAATGGAAGTTCCCGGGTGCGAACTTCGTCTTTGGTCTCCTGTTGTTTGGTTGCTTTTTGCCTTACCAGGCGATCCTGATTCCAATGGCGCGTACGCTGGGTCTCCTCGGGCTTGCGGGCTCTATTCCAGGGCTCGTGCTTGTGCACGTGGCCTATGGTATCTGCTTCACCACATTGTTCTTCCGAAACTACTTCGTTTCGCTTCCTGACGAATTGACAAAGGCGGCGATGGTCGATGGCGCAGGCTTTTTCCGGATATTCTGGAGTGTCATCCTGCCCACATCCATTCCAATCATCGTGGTGTCGTGCATCTGGCAATTCACCCAGATCTGGAACGACTTCCTGTTCGGTGTTTCCTTCACGTCCGGCTCGAGCAGTCCGATAACGGTTGCGCTCAATAACATCGTCAACGTCACCACGGGGCGAAAGCAGTACAACGTCGACATGGCCGCTGCCATGATTGCCGCTATCCCAACCCTCTTCGTCTATATCGTCGCCGGGCGTTATTTCGTCCGCGGTCTGACGGCTGGCGCCGTGAAAGGCTGATCCCATGTCTACACTTGAAATCGATCGCGTCCGCAAGGCGTATGGCAATCTTGAAGTCCTTAAGGAGGTTTCGATCTCCATCGGTACAGGGGATTTCCTCGTACTGCTTGGACCCTCGGGTTGCGGCAAGTCGACCCTTCTCAACATGATCGCGGGGTTGGAGACGATCACCGGTGGCGAAATCCGTATCGCTGGAAAGACCGTCAACGACCTCTCGCCGAAAGACCGGGACATCGCGATGGTGTTCCAGTCCTACGCGCTCTATCCGACGATGACGGTGCGGCAGAATATCGAATTCGGGATGAAGATCCGGAAAATCGCCCAAGCCGAGCGAGACAAAGCCGTGAAGACCGCATCGGATCTCCTGCAGATCACGCATCTTCTCGACCGCAAGCCCTCACAGCTTTCGGGCGGTCAGCGCCAGCGCGTCGCCATGGGGCGGGCCATCGTGCGCGAGCCGAAGCTTTTCCTCTTCGACGAACCGCTATCCAACCTCGACGCCAAGCTGCGTGTCGACATGCGCACCGAGATCAAGCGTTTGCATGCTCGTCTCGGCACGACGATCGTCTACGTGACGCATGACCAGATCGAAGCCATGACTCTGGCAACGCGCGTAGCGGTCATGAAGGATGGTGTGGTCCAGCATCTCGATGACCCGCAAACCGTTTACGATCGCCCGGCAAATGTTTACGTCGCCCGGTTCGTCGGTTCGCCAGCGATGAATATCATTCCTGGAACGCTGGATGTAACCGGGGAAAGCGTAAGTGCCCTGGTTGATATTGCAGGCAAGCGCACTGGACGGATCGTCAGCATCGCTCTTTCCCAAGAAGCGGCGCGGAAATACAATGGCAAAAAGGTCCTTGTCGGCATTCGCCCCGAGAACTTCTCGGTCGCGAACAGCTCATCGCCGGCGTCCCTGACCGTCGACGTCGATGTGGTGGAGCCGACCGGCCCCGACACTCTGGTGGTCTTCCAGATCGGTGGCGTCGAGGTTACCGCCCGCCTCCCGCCCAAGCAGGCCGATGCTGGTCGGGAAGCGCATCTCTCCATCGACTCGTCCAAGATCGTTCTCTTCGACGCCGAAACTGAAGCACGCATCGACTAAGGAATGGTCATGGCAAATACGGCTGATATCGTCATTATTGGTTCCGGCGTGGGCGGTTCCTCGCTTGCAGCCAGCCTCGCATCGTCGGGGAAACGGATCGTGATCCTCGAACGCGGCGACTATCTGAAGGACAGCGTGGAGGCGCGCGACGACATCGCGATTTTCCAGCGCGGGCATTACCGGTCGTCCGAGGAGTGGTGGGGAACCGATGGTCAGAACTTCCTCGCGAACAACTACTATTATGTTGGAGGAAACTCGAAGTTCTTTGGCGCGGTGATGTATCGTTATCGCAAGGAGGATTTTGACGCCCGCCCCCATCTTGATGGCAGCTCGCCCGGGTGGCCGATCACCTACGATGAACTCGAACCATGGTATCAGCGTGCGGAAGATGTCTTCCGTGTTCGTGGTGCCCTCAACCAGGATCCTACGGAGCCGCCGCATAAGCGGCCCTATGCTTATCCGCCTGTGCCGGATGAACCAACGATTGCGTCAGTGCGTGAGCGTCTCAAGCGCGCTGGCGTCCACCCGGCATGCCTGCCACTCGCTGTGGACATTGATGCATGGCTCGGCCGCGGGAAAACTGGATGGGACGCATTCCCCAACACGGGCCTTGGCAAGGTGGATGCCGAGGTCGGGCCTCTGTCGCAAGCTCTTCAGCATCCGAACGTCAATGTCATTACCGGCGCGCAGGTCTTGCGTCTGGAAACGGACGACAGCGGAAAGAAGGTTGTTTCCGCAATCTTCAGGAAGGATGGGGCCGAACAGCGTATTTCCGCAGAGATTTTCGCCGTCGCAGCAGGCGCTGTGCAGAGCGCCGCGCTGCTGTTGCGATCCGCGAACCACGCTCATCCCGCCGGCCTCGGCAATAGCTCTGACCAGCTTGGCCGCAACTTCATGAACCATAATACCTCGGCGATGCTGGTGCTGGACTACAAGCGGAATGCATCTGTCTACCAAAAGACGCTCGCATTTAACGATTTCTACAACGAAAACAATGAGTACCGGGCGCCCCTCGGCAATGTGCAATTGCTCGGACATATCACCGGAAACATCCTGAAGGCCAATTTCCCTGTTCCGGCACCCAAATGGCTGGTCAATCTCATTGCCCGGCACGCCATTGGCTGGTTCCTCACAAGCGAGGATCTTCCCAACCCGGAAAGTCGGGTCATGGTCAAAGATGACAAGATCGTAGTGAACTGGATCCGGTCGAACATGGACGCACACTATGCACTTATCAAGAAGACGAAGAAGGTCATGCGCGATGCTGGATTCCCCATTGTCCTAACGCAGACCTTCGGCCGCAAGACCACATCCCATCAGTGCGGAACTGCTCGGCTCGGCGCCGACCCCCGAACGTCGGTGGTCGACCTGAATTGCCGGAGCCATGACGTCGAGAACCTCTACATCACCGATGCCTCCGTTCTGCCGACGTCGGCTGCCGTCAATCCCGCCCTGACTATTTCTGCGCTGGCGATTAAGGCCGGAGCTTCTATTTCGGGGTAAACCATGGCTATGCGTGATTTTGGATCTGCTCGATGGGGCATTCTACCGCGTTCCCCTGAAGAGCTGCTTGTAGCCGACTACATCGTCGTTGGTGGCGGCTCGACTGGTTGTGTCGTTGCCTCTCGCCTTTCGGAAGAAGCGGCAGCCGATGTACTGCTGCTCGAAGAGGGGCCACGGGATCTTAGCCCTTACATTCATATCCCGGGCGCGTATTATAAAACTGCCCAGGGACCGCTGCTAAAGCGCATCCCTTGGGAGGCGACCGCAGATCAAGAGCGCGCTGAAACGCCGACCATGGTACAAGCTCGCGTGCTTGGCGGGGGCGGTTCGGTCAATGCCATGATCTACATTCGAGGCATACCCGCGGACTATGAGCAATGGGTGTCTTTGGGCGCGGATGGCTGGGGATATGCAGATGTCTTGCCTTACTTCAAGAAGGCGGAAGACAACAATCGGTTCGCGAACGACGTCCATGCCGTCGGCGGCCCACTGGGCGTCTCAGACATCGACTATATCCATCCGCTGACTCGCGCCTGGCTCCAGGCATGCCAGCAGGCCGGCTTGCCCTACAACCATGACTTCAATTCCGGTAATCAGCGAGGATGTGGCCTCTATCAAATCACAGCCCGCAATGGCCGGCGTAGCTCTGCCTCTGTTGCGTACCTCAAACAAGCCCGCCGGCGATCCAACTTGCGGGTCATGACAGGATGCACGGTTACGCGGATTGTTGTCGAGAATGACAGAGCTGTTGGCGTGGAATGCATTCGTGGTTCTCGCAGGATCGTATATCGTGCAAGGAAGGAAGTGATCGTATCCGCAGGGGCGATCGCAACCCCCAAGCTTCTCATGTTGTCGGGTATCGGTCCCGCCGCGCACCTTGCCTCCCACGGAATTCACACTCACGTCGATTTGCCGGGGGTCGGGCAGAATTTTCAGGATCATATCGAGATTTCCCTCGTCTATCAGCTCAATGGTCCACACAGCTACGACAAGTACAAGAAGCTGCACTGGAAAGCCGCAGCAGGGATAAACTATGCTCTATTCCGAAACGGCCCAGCCTCGTCCAATCTGATTGAAGGGGGCGCCTTCTGGTGGGGCGATAAGGAGCAGGCAGATCCAGACATCCAATATTTCATGGTGGTTGGCGCCGGAATTGAAGAAGGCGTCGAAGCGGTTCCGGGCGGCAACGGCTGCACCGTGAATCTTGGGCAGATCAGGCCCCGCTCACGCGGCGAGGTGACGCTACTCAGTGGCGATCCGCTTGCCAATCCACGCGTTGCTCCGCGCTATTTTTCAGATCCTTACGATCTTGAAGCAATCACCGATGGCACATTGGGCGCACTGGAAATCATGGCACAACCCGCCATCGCAAAATATGTCGCGGCCCGGCATGTTCCGACACCTAGCTGTAGTAGCCGTATCCAGATCCAGGATTTCTGCCGGAGAGATGCGCATGCAGCGCTTCATCCCTCCGGCACGTGCCGTATCGGCAAGGATGCAATGGCAGTTGTCGATCCGGAATTAAGGGTTCATGGGATAGATGGATTGCGAGTAGCAGACGCCTCGGTGATGCCCACCCTGATCTCGGGCAATCCCAATGCCGTTTGTATCATGATTGGCGAGCGGGCCGCGGATTTCGTCAAGGCGGCATTTTGATTGTTCTCAGGGTGCTGGCAGTCGGCAAAAATTGATATTCGAGGGACGCCTAAATGAAGCGCGTCACGGACGACGGGATCTGGATCTCACCTGAAGAGCGCCAGGAGATGATCTTCCGAAAGGTCAATGAAACAGGTCGCATCGTTGCGGCCGAATTCGCGCGGGAACTAAACATCTCAGAGGATACGGTGCGTCGCGATCTGCGCGTACTTGTTGAAGCTGGTTTGGTGCAACGGTTCTATGGGGGGGCTCGACGCCTGCCTCAACTGTGCGATGGGTTTTTCAGTCCAGTCAGCCAGGGCCGATGGTCCGGCTCAGATGTGGCGCTTGCAGCTGCAAGAGCTGTTCCGGATGGCGCAACATTGATCGTCGGGGCCGGTGCCTACTGCAGAGATTTCGTCCAGTGCCTACCCGTCGGTCGTGCTATGCGAATAGTGACCTCAAGCGTCGACGTCGCCGCGGCGGCACTCGATCACCAGGGGTCAGAGGTCGTACTCCTTGGCGGAACGCTTAATAAATCAACGCGAAGTGCTATTGGCTTCGCTGCAACCGACGCAATTCGCGAGGTTCGGGCCGACATCGGCATCATCAGCAACGTCTGCATCGACGAGGACATGCATCTTCGCGCGAGCGACTACGACATAGCCCAATTGAACGCCTGCATAATCGAAGCTTCGAAAAATGTTCTCGTGCTTGTGAAGGCGGAGGAGCTCGGCTCAGATGCGGTCCATTTTATCGCAGCTTTGGGCGCCAAATCGACGATCGTGACTGATGCGAGAGAGTCAGCGCTCCTCGCGGCTCTCCGGGAGCGCGGTGTTAATGTTCAGACAGTCCGGACGCGAGCATCGGAATGAAGGAGAGCGAAGTGACCTATTCAGTCGATGAAAACGCTCACGCTGTTTTCCTTCCCGCGTTCGAACAGTTGGATTTTCCGGACTTTGCCAAGCTGTTCATTGACCGCGGCGGCCGTTCCGTTCTTCTCGGAGAATCGCGCTCCGAATATGTCGCGCGCGCCATGTCAGATAGGCGCCGCATGGACGAATCCGCCGATAGGTTCCGCGCCTCAATCGAAGGATTGAGGGCAGTTTCCGCCGATCGACTGATCATTGCGGTTGATCAAGAAATGGGGGGAATTCAGCGGTTGGAAGGTCTTGTGCCTGACCTCCCTGCGATCTCCGAACTCCAAGCAATGTCGTCCGCCGAAATCTCGGCGAGATGCTACCGATGCGCACTCGCAGCCCGCGAACTCGGCATCACGATGTTCCTGGCTCCGATAGCGGACATTCTTGACGGCCCGAATTCTTGGTTGGCTGGCCGCACCCTAGGGAGCGACCGAAGCGATGTTACTCGGTATGTCACTGCATACGTTGAAGGCGTCCAGCGTGCCGGGATCACCGCAGTGACCAAACATTTTCCTGGATACAACAGCCTAACTGCTGATCCAGCTATGGAGGATGTCTCGTGTCTCGCACCAATTGACCAAATCCGTTTCAATCTCACCCCCTTCGCGGCGGCAATAGCCGCAGGCACCAAAGCCATTATGACCGGCCCCGCTCCCTTATCATCGCTGGATCCCGAAAACGCGGCGAGCACCTCTCCTGCCGCAATCTCCCTCCTTCGCGACAAGCTGGGCTTCCGAGGCCTGATTGTAAGCGACGACCTCGATGCGCCGGCTACACGGCGTGGGCGATCACTTCTGGAAACCGCTATCGCGGCCTTGAACGCTGGCGCTGAGCTTCTTCTGGTCGCGAGCGGCCAACACCTGGCAAAGCTGTGCGAAGATCTTGCGTTCGCGGCAAGAAGTGGTGTCGTCTGCGAGCGGCGGCTAGCTGGTGCCGCCGAACACGTTCGAAGCGTGGCGTCCGGTCTATGAGGGGACCCTTCTCGATCCGGGCTTCCAAGTTGCCGGATGCGTATGATGTGAGCAATATCTGCGTCAGTCCGCGTCGGATATTTTACCCACGCGAAGTCGTCTCAATCTGCATCTGACATGTAAGATTGGCCCATTCTTTCAAAGGAAGGGGAGCTGAATGACCACCATGACTATCCGTATCAAACTTCTCGCCAGCGCGGTCGTGCTGGGCGTCGCGACTTTCGCGGCCCCGGTTCTCGCGGAATACAAGGGTTTGCCTCGCACGTTCATCTGGAATCCAGGAACGGTGAGTATGGTCGATACGGCGGAGTACAAGAAAGACGGCCCGTATACGATCGGATTTTCGAATGCGTCGCAGGCCGATCTGTGGCTTGTCACTTTCTCCCAAGGCGTTCAGTTCCAAGCAGCGCAGCACAAGGACGTCATCAAGAAATTCATCATGACTGATGCAAATTCCGATCCGACGAAGCAGATTGCCGATATTCAGGATCTGGTCAATCAGGGCATCGATTTGTTGATCGTCAACCCGGCCACCGCCGATGCCCTCAATCCCATTCTCGGCCGCGTCATGAGGCAAGGCATCCCGGTCGTGACGGTCGGTCGCCGCGTCGAAGACGACGCAAACTTCGTCTCCTTCGTCACCGCGTCCGATGCGGCGCTCGCCCGCGGTTGCGCCACCTGGGTCGCGGAAAAGCTCGAAGGCAAGGGCAAGATCGTTCTTCTGCCCGGCCTCGCAGGATCGAGCCCGGCCGAGGCTCGCCTTGCTGCTGCCAAGGAGGTCTTCGCGCAGTTTCCTGGCATCGAAATCCTTGACACCCAGTACACCGGCTGGAGCCCCGCCAACGGCAAGCAGATCATGTCCGCCATCATCCAGCGTTTCGGCAAGGATATCGACGGCGTCTGGGCTGACAGTGGTCTCCAGGCTTCTGGCTCCGTCGAAGCGTTCCTCAACGCAGGTTTCAAGCCCGAAGAAATCCCGCTGCACACCGGCGGCGACATGAATGGAATGTACAAGGCCGCGGTCAACAACAAGTTCCCGTTCTGCGGCGCCGACTATACTCCGTCAATGGGGATCAAGGCGGTCGACGTTGCCATCGACGTGTTGAAGGGTGCTTCAGTCCCGAAACAGGTCGACGTCAACTTCCAGATCGTTGTGTCGGAAGGCGATGAGACCCCCTCTATCAAGGCTGATGTGCCTTTGAAGGATTACGTTGCCATGGACAAGCCGGATGACTTCATCATGGGGCATGGGATGGGGCCGGATTACGATCCGAAGACCTTCAAGGCTGACCTCCCGCAATAACCTTGACGGCTTTTTTGGGACGCCGCCCGCTCGCGGGCGGCGTCCGCGTATCAACGCAAGAGAGGGCTCTCCGTGTATTTGGAACTCACAAAAATTGAGAAGGGATTTCCCGGCGTGCGCTCGCTTGACGGCGTTGACTTCTCGGTTCGCGGCGGTGAAGTTCACGCTCTTGTCGGCGAAAACGGCGCGGGCAAGTCCACACTGATGAAAGTGCTGTCGGGAATTTACCTTCCTGACGCGGGTTCGATTCATCTCGATGGAGAACTGCGTCAATGGCGCGCGCCCGCAGATGCAATCGCTGCTGGCATACATGTTATCCACCAGGAATTGATGCTGTTTCCGGAACGATCGGTGGCGGAAAACATCTTCCTGACCAATCCTCCCCGCACGCGCTTTGGGCTGATCGACACATCGGCAATGGTTGAGCGTGCTGCAAGCATCCTTGAGCGCCTTGGGCACGAGATCGATCCTCGGACAAAGGTTCGCAAGCTCAGCGTGGCAGACCAGCAGATGGTTGAAATCGCTAAAGCACTTTCTGCAGACGCACGTTTGCTGGTGCTCGACGAGCCGACGGCCGTCATCTCCGGTCGCGAAGCCGAACTGCTGTTCGATCGCGTTGAACGCCTTCGCAAAGACGGTGTTGGCATCGTTTACATCTCCCATCGCCTCGAGGAGATATTCAGGCTTTCGGACCGGATCACCGTTCTGAAGGACGGCAAACTCGTCGCGACGGTCGATACAAAGGATGTCGATCGCGACAAATTGGTAGCCATGATGGTGGGGCGGGAACTCGCTGATATCTATCCGCCGCCGCGTAAATTCTCAGGGGTTGGCAAGCCCGTTCTGTCTGTCCGTAACCTCAAATCAGCGCCGCGGGTCAAAGATGTCAGCTTTGACCTGTTTCCAGGTGAGATTCTGGGTCTTGGAGGGCTTGTCGGGGCTGGGAGATCAGAGGTCGCGCATACGGTTTTTGGCTCGGAAGCATCCGAGGGTGGCACTGTGGAATTGGCCGGCGACACCTACCATCACCGAACACCGTCCGTCTCGATTCAGGCTGGAATCGGATTCGTCACCGAAGACCGCAAGGGCGAGGGCGTGATGATGCTGATGGATTGTGCACGCAATATATCAGCGCCGGATCTTGGCTCATTTTCCGAGCATGGTTTCCTCGATAGCCCGCGCGAAGAGGCCGTTGCTAAAGAAGAGATTGCTCGGTTTCGCATCGCCATACCCGGACCGCGCTACATGGTAAGAAATTTGTCTGGCGGCAATCAGCAAAAGGTGCTTCTCGCTCGGTGGTCCCGCGCGTGTCATCGCGTCCTCATCCTCGATGAGCCAACGCGTGGCGTTGATGTGGGCGCGAAGGTGGAGATCTACAAATTCATACGGGAGTTAGCCGACTCTGGGGTAGCAATCCTAATGATCTCGTCGGAACTGAATGAGCTCGTTGGCATGTCCGACCGGATTGTGGTGATGCGAGAAGGGCGAACGATGGGTACGCTAGAAAAAACCGAGATATCGGAGGCAGCGGTGATGCAGCTCGCCACAGCCGAAACTGGCAAGGAAGGGCGCGCAACATGAATGGAGCAAAATCATTCCGGGCGATTTCCAATCCGCCGCTCGCGATCGCCAGTGTCGCGCTCCTTGTCTTGATCGTCACCGGGTTCGTGATGAGCGAGCGCTTTGGCACGTTCAGAAACTTCACCAATCTCCTGGAACAGGCTGCCCCACTTGGCGTCCTGGCACTCGGTCAGATGCTGGTGGTACTAGCTGGTGGTATCGATCTATCGATTGGGGCGATCGTGACCGCCTGCGCCGTTGCTGTCGCGGCTCTGTGCGACCTGTACCCTGAACTTGCCCCGCTAATTCTTGTCGGCACAATGTTCTTGGGAGCAGCACTCGGCGCCATCAACGGGGTGATCATCAATCGTACCGGCGTGCATCCGCTCATCGTCACGCTCGGAACGTCCTCGGCAATCAGCGGAGTTGTTCTTCTCTACACAATGCGGCCGGTAGGCGGTGTTCCGATATGGCTTGAAGATGCCGCTTACGGAGCAACCTTGGGCCTACCCAACGTCGCGATCATCATGATCTTGGCCTTTGCTCTCGTCGGCCTGGCCCTCAGAAAGACCGCAACCGGCCATGCACTCTATGCGGTCGGAGGCAATGCTTCCGCGGCAACTGCCGTCGGCCTCTCGGTTTCTCGACTGACTCTCCTCGCCTACAGTGCTTCGGGCTTCTTTGCGGCTCTCGCGGGTATCTATTTCGCAAGCCGCACCGGTACGGGCGATCCTCGCGTTGGGGACGCAATGACGCTCGCCTCGATCACCCCGGTGGTCGTCGGAGGCACCGTCCTTGGCGGAGGGGTTGGTACGGCCATGGGGACGTTCGTCGGTGTGGCGCTCGTGAGCGTCTTGGGGAATGTCCTAAATTACATGAACGTTTCCACCTTTGCTCAATGGGTCGTGCAAGGAATTGTGATCCTCGCCGCCGTGTCAATCTACGTTGATCGGAGCCGTAAACTATGAGCCATACTTCCTCAGCGGCATCGCCGCGGCGATTGCTTTCGCCTGCTACTGGTCTTCCGATCGCGCTGCTGGTGCTGCTTGCCATCGCGGGATTTATCCAGCCGTCATTCCTCTCGGCGCGAAACCTGCAAGACATCCTCACCCAAGCAGCACCGCTCTGCATCGTCGTGATCGGGCAGACCTTTGTTATCTTGGTTCGCGGTCTCGATCTTTCCGTCGCGTCGGTGATGGCGACAGTCGCCGTCATCGCGACAGCGTTCAACACCACCGACAATGCCGTCCTGCCTCAGATTATAGCTTTATCGCTACTACTGGCGCTCGTTGTGGGCACGATCAATGGTTACCTTGTCGTCAAGCGGAATGTATCGCCCTTCCTCGCAACATTGGCGATGATGACCGTGCTGCAGGGCGTCCGCTTCTACTACACACAGGGCGCACCGGGTGGCAGTCTCCCGTCCGCGCTTCGGTTCCTCGGTACTGGTCAGGTCGCCGGCGTGCCGGTAAACCTTCTCGTCGTCCTGGGCGTGCTAGCGATTGCCGCAATCCTGCTTTCAAGAACAACCTTGGGACGCAAGATTTATATTGTTGGCGGCAATCCGCGATCTGCGGAGCTTGTCGGCATCAATGCCGGCCGCGTAACGATCTTCTGCTACGTCACCAGCGCCGTTCTGGCGGCATTGTCTGGTCTGGTCCTTGTGGGGTTTGTTGGGAGCGTGGATAACTGGGTTGGTCGAGGCTACGAGCTCGATTCTATCGTTGCGGCCGTGATCGGTGGAATTGCACTGACCGGTGGACGCGGCTCGCCTATCAACAGCGTGCTTGGGGCGATCATTCTGATGCTCACGTTCAACTTCGTGGTGATCGTCGGCCTTCCAGTCCAAGCACAGTTTGTGATCAAGGGACTGGTCATTATCGCAGCCGCCGCCTTGTTTCGCAGGATGCCGGCGTAGCGCTTATATGTTTCCTTTCGCTTTTGCATCATCCCGAATTCCAAGCCGCCGAAGCCCGCGTTTAACCTCTGGCGCCTGCATGAAAAGGCGCCAGAGCAGGCCAGAGCGATAGTTCTCGATCATTGCGATAGTCGGCCCCTGGTTGATTGCGAGATAGGTTCTGCTTATCCAATGGCGCGGGGGCGAGAAGGAGTCAACGAAGCCGTAGCGTCCAAATGCACGTCCCTCCGCATATTGGAGAAATCCCCTTAACGCCTCCTCCGCCTCCTCGGGGAGGAACGGAAATGCAGCCAAAGCTGCACTCGGGGTCAAAATGCCGAGATCACTGGCCGGAGAACTTACAGCATAGCCTTCTGGGCCATGTGACGCCGAAAGTCCCCAGCCAAAGTCACCGTAGCCGTAGTGCCCTGCCGGGTTGGCCTTACAATGGCGATAGTTAATCTGTGCGTGGGCTGCCACTTGGTTCCCGTATACAAGATAGTTGTCACCCAACCGGCGCGGATCCAGTCCACAAAATGAGTACTGGGATAGAAAGAGCGGCCCGCCGAAGTCAACGCCGACAGGCAACGTCACTCCATAGAACGAACGCCCATTTATGAACTGCCCAGCATTCGTCCAACCACAATGAAAGCAGTCCGGATCGATAGGATGGGCAATAGATCCCGCTGCTAGGACATAGGTTATCAGAGCTTCGTTCCAGCCCGTAATTGGGGTGTTAAGCTTCCATCCGTGGTTCGGACTCCAATGCCAATAGAGAGAAGGGCGCCCACGCTCGGGACTATACCAACTCCATTCTACGGTATCGATGATCGTGGAAGCCATCTGTCGGATTACCTGCTCCTCTTCACAGTGTCCGTCGAAAAACTCCTTCGCACAAATCATCCCTTGCAGTAGAAGGCTCGTCTCGACGAGGTCGCCTCCGTCATCGTAACGCGAGAAAGGAACGAGGCTTCCATTAGAACCATCAATGAAGTGCGAAAAGGCGCCCCGAAAACGGGGTGCCCGCCCGAGGAACGACAGCATGGCCTGGATCTGCTCAGTCGCTTGCTTTCGTGAAATCCATCCCCGACACGTACCGACAACCAGGGCCATGAATGAGAACCCCACCCCGCCAATAGAGACGATGTCGCTTCGAGGTCTTCCATATGTGAGACGCCGATCGAACGGCAGGCGACTTAGCGGATGCGCGCCATCGACGAAGTATGCCAACGTCCTTCTTTGCACTATGTCCAAAAGGCTTTCTAAGTCCGCATTGGGTGATGGACGGCTGCTGTAATCTAAAACAGGGGTGTCTAAGGTAATTAGGGTATTCACTATTGGGTTCGTCTTTCGATCAACAATTCTCGCGTTCGGAAGCGCCTATTCTTGCCCCCGGCTCCTCGCCAGCGCGCGGTCTGGGAGGAGCCAGAGGTGGTCAGAATCTCAGCACCAGGCCCGAGGCGGGGATGCGTTTCGACTGTCGATCTAGGGTGCTTTGTCGAGCCGGATGCGCGACGGACGAGTGAGGGTCTTGGAGTCGAGAACCTGGTCGATAAGTTCAGGAGATAGAATTTGATCTTTCTCCAAGATTTCACGGAGAGACGCTCCGGTCGTCAAGATTTCCTTCGCGAGCAGCGCGGCCTTTTCGTAGCCGATAAGGGAGGTGAGTGCTGTAGCAAGCGCCGTGCCCGCTTCAAGATGTTGCCGGCACCGCTCGCGATTGGCGGTGATGCCGTGAATGCACCGTTCCGTTAACGTCGTAAGCGCATTGCTCAACAATGTCATCGACTGAAGCAGGTTAAAGACGATGACCGGCTCGAACGGGTTAAGCTGTAGCTGGCCGCCCTCCGCCGCCAACGTCACCACGAGGTCGGCACCAATCACTTGGAAAGCGACCTGGTTTACGACCTCCGGAATAACGGGGTTGACCTTCCCGGGCATGATTGACGAACCTGGCTGCATGGCCGGCAAGTTGATCTCGCCGATACCACCGCGCGGACCACTCGATAGAAGCCGGAGGTCATTGGCAATTTTTGAGACTTTCACTGCAGTTCGCTTTAGCGTTCCCGAAAAAAGGACAAAAGCTCCCGTATCCCAACATGCCTCAACAAAGTCACTGGCAGGTCTTAGGGGCACGTTAGACACACGAGCCAACTCCTCAATCGCCAACGAGGCGTATCGTGGGTCAGCGGTGATTCCAGTGCCGATCGCGGTACCCCCAAGGTTGACTTCCTGCAGCAGCCCGGCAGCGTCATCAACACGTGCCACGTCTTCGCGCAGAGTCACCGCGAAAGCCATGAATTCCTGCCCCAAGGTCATCGGGACGGCATCTTGTAATTGCGTGCGACCTAGCTTGATGATGTCATCGAACTCAGCGGCCTTGTCTTCAAAAGCACCGGCTAGCTTCTCGAGTGTGTTCGACAACTGCCTGTAACTCAGAAGTAGTGCGAGCCGGATCGCCGTGGGATAGACGTCATTTGTTGACTGAGAGAGGTTCACGTCATTGTTCGGGTGGATCACGTCGAAACGACCGCGCGGAAGACCAAGATGTTCTAGAGCACGATTGGCAATCACCTCGTTGACATTCATGTTGGTGGAGGTGCCAGCGCCTCCTTGGAAGACGTCGAGACAAAACTGATCGGTCAGCATGCCTGCAGCAACATCATCGCACGCTCGGCAGATTGCCTCCATCTTCTCCGAGGGCAAATCGTCGAGCTTGTTGTTGGCAATCGCAGCGGCCTTCTTTACGAGAGCCAACGCCTTGACAAAGACGGGGTAGTGGCCAATCGGAATTCCAGAAATCTGAAAATTAGCGATCGCTCTTGCTGTCTGGGATCCATAGTATGCTGTGGCGGGAACCTCGACGATGCCGAGCGAGTCGGCTTCTTGGCGAGGCGGCAAGATCTGCGAAGGGCGAAGGTCGTCATTCATCGAATGATATCCAATCATTTTTATGGTCCGCGGACAAAGCCGAAGGGGCTGAAGGGGTAGGGCGCATGCTCCTTTTGATCGGCAAACCCGCCCGGACGCCATTGTAGAAGCAAAGGAACTCCCCGACAGTTTGTCACATGATAAATTTCTGTCGGTAATGAGCGGGCTATCTGCTTCGACATGCGTCAGGTTTCGGATCTTTGCGAAGCGAATCTCGAAAGTCGCCTTACGCTTTGGATGTTCATCCAGGTATCGCAAAACCTCTCTTACATCGACATCCGGAAATAGGGTCGATTGGCCAACGGATAGGTGCCCGATAGTCAAGCAAATTGCAGACTGATACTACAATGAGGAGACACCTCCGGCGCGCACACCTTTTTCTGCTTCACAATGCGTCATCTTTCTTCGATTTGCGAACCCGCCGGAGTGCATAGCTTTTATAGCTTTTTAAGGGAGGGCTCCGATTCTGACATGTAAGTTGGTCAGGGGAGGGGATTCCCGATGTGGTTGGATAGGTTACTGGCGTACTTTCAGGTTCAAACGAAGGTACTCATCTTTGTCATTCCCTTCATCCTTAGCTTGGGTGCAGTCGTATTCACGAGCGCTTACACATCAAGCAGGATGGAGAAGCGCATGAATGTTTCGAATGCGTTGCTTGAACAGCTTTCGGGCTTCAAGGAGGTCTTCTCGTCAATTAACGAGTTCCGCCAGGCACCCAATGACAATTCATTCCAAGGCGCGGAGCGGGCTGTCGACCGCCAAGTTGAACTAATCAACCAAACCGGGACGCACGTCGGAGACATCACGGTCTCCGATGAAATCGAGGACGTTGCCGCACAGACTACAGCTCTTGAGCATAGTCTCAATGAGATGTGGCAAGCCCATCAGGCCGAATTGGCGAGTGCAGAGGCCATCGAGAAGGGGAACGCCGAACTGGCAGGACTTCAGGGGTTGATCGGAAAGCATGCGGCGACACTCATCGCCGATGCTCGTCAGCAAGATCGATTGGCCCAAAAATCGCTGCAAGCCGCTCAGCAGATCGGCGAGATGACGAGCCTTGGTTTTGCAATGGCCGAGGAACTGAAAGTGTCACGCACAGCGGAAGAAATGCAATCGCGTTTGTCTGGATATGCGCTGCGGTTTGTCGCCGCGCTAGATCTCCTCCGCGGCAACTCGAAGGAAAAAGCAAAGTCCTTGCGACCGATGGTTGACGAGCAGGTGAAGGAATGGCGTTCCATTGCCGCAAGTGATGACGTGAACCAAGTGACGGTTCGAACCGACGTTGCATTACGAGGTATGCTTGCATTCACTGCCAAGATAAAGGATGTCGGCGACCAGGCCATGAGGGATGCGGTGCAAAACCTCGTGTCTGCAGAAAAATCAACTCAGCACGTTGATCAATTCTCAAACGTCGTAAGGTCACTCTCCTCCAAGTCCGATCAGATCAAACTGAACTTTTCTGAACTCAAGAACAATCCAGATGAAATAACACTGGCTGCTTTCGTTCGCACCCTTCGCAGTTACGGCCAGGACATTGACCAAGTGGCGAAGTTTGGACCACAGAAGGACGAGTTTTTCGGTAGTCTTTCACAGGATGCTTCGGGAATATTGCGGAAGATCGAAAATGCGTCGCGGAGCTACGTAGAAAGCAATGCACTCCGAGTGGAAGTTTTTTCCGATGCCGCGCAACAGATCAATGCCGCTTGGGCAAAATTGACGTCGCTTGCCGAACTCCAGCAAGAGCATGCGAGTAGGGATCGGAGGGAAGCAAATGCGATCTCGGTAACTGCCATGCTCGCCGGGATCGCAGTTGCGATCTTCGCTGCAGTCGGCTTGGTAGTGACGTTCAAAGGTCCAATCAATCGCATAACTGCTGCTATGCGCCGCCTTTCGGAGGGAGCCCTCGACACATCGATCTCAGGAGCGGATCGCGCAGATGAAATCGGAGAAATGGCGCGTGCGCTCGGCGTATTCAGAGAAAACGCTGTGACAAAGATCGAAATCGAGCGCCGCGCCGACGAGGAACGAGCAAACGCTGATGCAGATCGCACCCGGAACGATGCCGAGAAGGCAGCTATGGATCGTGAGATCGACTATGCTGTCACGATGCTTGGCAGCGGATTAGAGCGCCTGGCAAACGCAGATATTTCGATGATAATCGATACGCCGTTTGCCGGGAGTCTCGAACGGCTTAGACTTGATTTCAATGGCTCTCTCCGTCGCCTCGAAGAGACCTTGGCACAAATCAGAGAAAACGCTCAGTCGATTCAATCTAATATTCAAGAACTATCGGGGTCCGCGGATAACCTATCTAGGCGTACGGAACAACAAGCAGCGTCCCTTGAGCAAACGGCAGCAGCGGTCGACGAACTGACCGAGATCGTGAAGCTCTCCGCGGAAAGAGCTGAAGAGGCTGATCAGATCATGCTGGAGACGAAGCGTTCTGCCGACCGATCAGTTACTGTTGTTGAATCCGCTATAGCTGCGATGGATCGTATCGAAGGGGCTTCTGGGAGAATCGTACAGATAATCGATGTAATCGACGAGATCGCTTTTCAAACCAACCTACTCGCTCTGAATGCTGGTATCGAAGCTGCACGGGCCGGTGAGGCCGGTAGAGGCTTTGCCGTCGTGGCGATGGAAGTTCGCCAACTTGCGCAGCGGTCTGCATCTGCGGCGCAGGAAATCAAGTGCCTGATCGATGAATCGACCACTGAGATATCATCAGGAGCGCGATTGGTTGAGCAGACGGGTCGGGTTTTGACAGACATCTCTACGAAAATCGGAAATGTGTCGGGTCGCGTTGCGGCGATTGCGTCCGCAGCACGCGAACAAGCGAATGCTCTTTCGGAGGTAAATAACGCTGTAAACCAAATGGATCAGATCACTCAACGGAATGCTGAAATGGTGGAGGAGAGCAACAGCGCCACGAGCCAACTTGAGACTGAAGCTACAAGTCTAGTGATGTTGGTCGATCAATTTAAATTCGAAAGAGCAATTGCAGTCTCTGAAGTGAAAATGGTTGCATAGGCGGACTCTCGTTCTTGTGGAGCACTTCCGCATTTGGTGCGGGCGTCTCTTTGACGAATCCGAGGGCATCGAGGAGCGAGCGGGCACAATCTCTGTGCCACTTTCGGTGGTTGCCTCGTGATCGGCGGACAGATGAACGCTACCACCGCTGTAACGGCCGGTCCGCCTGAAACCGAGGAAGTACCAAGCGGTAAACCCCTAGATATTATGGGGGAATCTGGTGCGGCTCTTACGCCACCTCCGCCAAACCAAGAACGCGCGGCCAAGGTTCTTGAGGTCGCGCCACTTTGCGTCGGAAGAAGCGAGCTTGCGAACTTGCAACATCCGGCGATTGTAGGATGATCACGCCGGCTAGTCGAGGCCAACCGACGGACTAGGCGTTCAGTCCGGAACTTCGGCGGTAAATTCTCGGCATTCGGCAATTCGGGATTGCGAGCCTTTCTCACACAAGTGGCGGATGTTTACCCTTCCTACAGGCGCTGTTCCATAAGGTATCTTATGCGATATGTTATATCATAACGGCCCATTAGGAGAGAATGAAGACGTCTGGCACCTACCAAGCTTATGCCCTGAAACGTTGGAGCAACGAAATGAATACACAGAAACCCTCTCGTTTCGAGAGGATTGCGCTTGAGGTCCAGGGCGCGAAGGACGTCCAAGAGTCGCTTCAAATCTTTCAGTCGGCATACGGGGTGGATTTCGCAACATATCACCTGGCGCTCACGATTGTGGACATCGTCGATACCCCCTACGTTCGTACCACCTACGGTGCTGCATGGGTGTCCCGATATCTTCTACGCGACTATGTCAAGATCGACCCCGTTCTCCGCGACGGTCTCGTGCGGCAGTTGCCCTTCGACTGGCGTGAAGTCGAGATCCCACAAGCCGCCCACGAGTTCTTGATGGACGCACAAGACCATGGCATCGGCGCGAACGGCTATTCCATCCCGATCCTCGACAAATCGCGGCGGGCACTGCTCTCGCTGAATTCGCGAAAAGCAGGCGATGAGTGGAGCGAAACCGTCGCCCAGTTTCGGGAGGAGTGGCTGGATCTCGCATTTCTGATTCACCACAAAGCGATCTTCGAGCTCCATGGCGAGCACGATCCGACTCCCCAGCTAACTCCGCGCGAAATCGAATGCCTGCATTGGACCGCGCTGGGTAAGGATGCGATCGACATTGCGGTCCTCTTGAAGCTCTCCGAGCATACCATCCGGGCATATCTCAAATCAGCGCGAACCTGTCCGTCGTCGAATGATTTGAGACTTTTTGGGCTTTGGAAGATTGGAGTTTCCGGCTCGGATTTTGGGTTGATTTAAGCCGCTTTGGCTTGGTGGTTCAAGCGTCGTTGTTCGATCGTGTCTCGT
>Ga0209793_1000966_pt1 | contig 22221 bp, 20 predicted proteins | sample EBPBio122009_DNA_FD_185863 | JGI IMG/M metagenome (GOLD analysis project Ga0209793, IMG submission 185863) | Wastewater treatment Type I Accumulibacter community from EBPR Bioreactor in Madison, WI, USA - Reactor 1_2/2/2009_ DNA (SPAdes) (version 2) | ecosystem: Engineered > Bioreactor > EBPR >... | reverse complement strand
AGGTCCTCGACGTTCACCATAGAAGTGCCCCTGCCAGGTGGCGATCTCGACACCCACCACGCTGGCCAGGGGCACCCTCACGTCAGGCACCGACACGCCATCGAGACCAAACCCACACAACGCGCCTAAGAGGACTTCGGCAGGGCGCCGACCTATCGAGTCACCGCGAACAGCGCCTTGGCCAGGGCGAGGACGGTGCCGGCCAGGGCCAGCGTCATGACGGTACGCATCGCGCTGCGATCATCGAGGCGCCCGTGCAGCACGCCGCCCGCGACGAGCCCGACCACCGCGGCAGCGGCCAAGACAGCCCAGCCGCCCATGCCGACCGAGGGCCAACGCTCCTTGAGTAGGATCGCGGCCACGCCCTGGATGCAGAAGATCACCGTCGCGGTCGCCGCGAACGGCGCGCGCGGCCAGCCGATGCTGCGGGTGTAGACCGCGAGAGCAGGCCCGCCGACGCCGGCGGAGGTGTTCAGGAACCCCGAGATCAACCCGGTCGCCACCCGCATCCGGCGACCGTCCGCGAACCGCCCACTCGGCGCCGTCAGCGTCACCACCAGCGCCACCAGCACGAGCGTGCCGACCACGACGCCGATCCAGTCGGCGGGCAACACGCGAACGACCGCGGCGCCCGGCACGCAACCCACCAGCCCCGCCGGGATGAGCCACCGGGCGCGGGGCAGATCGAAGTCGTGCCGCAGCTGGTACGCCGAGACCAACGCCGTCGCCGCGCTGCCCACATTGGTCACCACGATGCCCTCGACCGGGCCAAGGGCCAGGATCATGAACGGCGAGGTGACCAGCGCGAATCCCATGCCCGTGGACCGTTGCAGGGTGGAGCCGACGAACACCGCCAGCGCCCCGGCGAGCACGGGCAGCAGATCGGTCACGCGGTCATCCTGGCAGGCCCCGTCCGGGGTCGGCGCAGGGCCCCGCGGTCAGAGCGCAGGGCCCCAACGTCAGGGCGCAGCGTCCCGAGGTCAGTCCGAGGAGGCCGCCCGGTCCAGTCCCGCCCGGATGTCGGCGACCAGGTCCGTCGCGGACTCGATGCCGATCGAGAGCCGAACCAACCCGGCCGTGATGCCCGCCGCGGCGTGGGCCTGCGGGGTCATCGACGCGTGCGTCATCGTCATCGGGTGCGCCACCAGCGACTCCACCCCACCCAACGACTCCGCCAGGGAGAGGCACCGCAGGCCCGCCACGAACCGGCGTACCGCCTGCTCGTCCGCCAACTCGAAGCTCACCATTCCCCCGAAGCCGTCCTGTTGGCGGGCGGCCAGGTCGTGCCCCGGGTGCGTGGTCAGACCCGGGTAATGCACGGCCGATACCGCGGGATGCGCCGCCAACGCGTCCGCGATCGCGGCGGCATTCTCCTGGTGGGCCCGCATCCGGGTGTGCAGGGAGCGCAACCCGCGCAGCGTGAGATAGGAGTCGAAGGGGCTGCCGGTGACCCCTATGACGTTGGCCCACCACGCCAGGGTCTCCACCAGCTCGGGGGTGCTCGCGACGATGGCCCCGCCGACGACGTCGCTGTGACCGTTCAGGTACTTCGTTGTGGAATGCACCACCACGTCGGCGCCGTGCTCGATCGGTCGTTGTCCCAGCGGGGAGCAGAAGGTGTTGTCCGCAATCAGCAGGGCGCCCACCGCATGGGCCCGCCGGGCGACGTCGGCGATGTCGGTGATGCGCAGCAGCGGATTGCTCGGGGTCTCCACCAGCACGACCGTGGGGGCCCCGCCGGGAGCGCTCGCGCTGATCTCGCGGGCCACGGTGGCCGGGTCGGTCAGGTCGACGTAGGACACCTCGAAGTGCCCCTTCTCGGCCAGCGAATCGAACAGCCGCCACGACCCGCCGTACAGGTCGTGCGGGACCACGATCCGCTGCCCCGGGCGCAGGAACGCCATCGCCACCGTGGTGATCGTGGCCATCCCGGTCGCCGTGACCACGGCCCCGGCGCCGCCCTCCAGTTCGGCCAACGCCTCGGCGAGAAGCTCGCGGGTCGGGTTGCCGCTGCGGGTGTAGTCGTAGCGACGCGGCTCCGCGAACCCGGCGAAGGTGAAGTTGCTGGACAGGTAGATCGGCGGCACCACGGACCCGTGGGTCGTGTCGGACTCCAGCCCGACGCGGACGGCGGCGGTGTGCGGGTGGCGGTCGGTCACCTTGGGGCCTTTCGTGCGGGTGGTTGCGTCGGGGGCGACGAAACGGGTCGTACGGCGCAGGTTCGCACCCGTGCTGACGGGCCGGTCACCCGGACCCCTCGGGGCGGCGGCCTGACGGCGGACTCAGTGATGCGGACTCAGTGATAACGTGCGCTTATCTTAAGCCGAAGCGATGTGACGGGGGAGTCCGGCCCGGGCGAGGCCCGAAGGACCGGGCGCACCGGCGCCGCGCGATGTGACTGAGCGATGTGACTGAGCGACGTGACTGAGCGATGTGACTGAGCAAACAAGCCGTACTGACCGATCCGTCAGCGATCCCGAGAGGATCATGGCTGCCGGGTGCCCAGGCGGACACTTGACCACGTCGCGCCTTCGGAGCACCTGCTCCCGACTCGAAAGGACTCGTCATGGCACTCGTAGAGGACGTCACCAACACCATCAAAAAGCTGATCGAGCAGATTCAGCGGCGACTCGGTTCCGTCGGCAAGCAGGCCGGCGAGCTGGTCGGCGACGGCCGGGGCAAGCTGGACGAGGCCGTGCACAAGTCCGAGGGCGTCCTGTCCGAGCAGGTCGGCAAGGTCAAGGGCGTCGTGCACAAGTCCGAGGGCGTCCTGTCCGAGCAGGTCGGCAAGGTCAAGGGCGTCGTGCACAAGTCCGAGGGCGTGCTCTCCGAGCAGGTCGGCAAGGTCAAGGGCGCCATGCACAAGCCCGAGGTCAGCGCCAAGGACATCGCTGACTGAGCCGGCTGACTGATCCGGCCGACCGAACCATCGGCCAGCCGGCGCACCGACGAGCCCGGCGCGTCCCGCGCGGTGTGATGCACCTGGCAGGTCTGCTGACCGAGATGTCTGGAATCTGCAGAGGATGATGGGCGTTCGGGTGGGTAGTGGACGCTCGACCGAGTGACCCGACGCCGCCAGCGGCAGGAGCGCCCCCGCTCCCAGATGAAAGAGGACCCCAACATGGCGTTGATGGACGACATCAGCAAGGTGGCCAAGCAGGTCGCCAAGGAGGCGGAGCACGTCGTCGGCAAGGCGGTCAAGCAGGCCGGCGAGCTGACCGACGCCAACCGGCACAAGATCGAAGACGCTCTCGACAAGGCGGGCAAGTTCGTCGACAGCAAGACCGACGGCAAGTTCAGCAAGCAGATCGAGCACGCCAAGGACGCCGCCGACAAGGGCGTGGCGTTCGTGGCCAAGCAGAAGTCGGCGCACGTGCCGCCGCGTCCGGGGCAGTCCCGCGACGACGACGACGCCACCGGCCCCGCCGCGAGCTGGGACGACACCAGCGTTCAGGACAGCGTTGCGCACCTCGATGGCACCGCCCCGCCCGTCGGCGAGTCGCCCTACCCCAACCCGATCCCGCCGTACTCGCCCCCGCAGAGCTGACCCGCACCGCAATCGCGCTGCCCCTCGGGCCCGTCCACGCCACCCGGCCTGGACGGGCCCGAGGCGTGTCGGCGGGGCGGGTTCGGGGCGCGTGCGTCGGCGGGCACGCGTGGCGGCGGCGTGGCGGCATACGGTGGAACCGGCGGCGCCGACCTCGGCTCGTCCCCGCGCCGTCAGCGCCGCCAGCGCCACCCGTCCGCGAGCAGAACGGAAGTCGCATGCACGACCGGCATCGCCAGATCGAGAACCGCCTCGGCCGGGCCCTCGAGGAACGGATCCGTCCCGCCGAATACGGCGATCGCCGCCCCCTGACCGTGGCCGCCTGGCGAACGCCGGGCGAACCCGTCCCGTTCGCCGAGGCGACCGGGCCCGCCGCGACGTACCAGCCCTTCGCCGTCGGGACGACCTGGGGCCGCGCCTGGGACACCCTGTGGCTGCACGTCACCGGCGAGGTGCCGCCCGAGTGGGCCGGGCTGCGCATCGAGGCGCTCATCGACCCGGGCTTCGCCGCAGGTCCGGGGTTCAGCTGCGAGGGCCTGGCGTATCTGCCGGACGGCACGCCCGTCAAGGGGATCCATCCGCGCAGCCGGCACCTGCCGATCCGGGCCGACGGTTCCGGTCCGGCGCGCGGGATCGCGCGGGGCGGGGAGCGCGTGGCCTGGTACGTCGAGCTGGGCGCGAACCCCGACATCATGGCCGATCACCGGATGAACACTCCGCAGTCCGACCTCCGGACGCGCCGCGACCAGGAGCTGTTCGTCTTCCGAGGCGCCGAGCTGGCGGTGCTGCGCGAGGATGTCGCGGCGCTGGCCCTGGACCTGGAGGTCCTCGGCGACCTGATGCACTCGCTGTCCCTCGACGACCCGCGCCGTCACGAACTCATGCTGACCATCGACCGGGCGCTGGACGCCTTGGACTGGCACGACGTGCCCGCCTCGGCGGCCCGCACCCGGGAGGTGCTCGCCCCACAGCTCAGCCGCACCGACGCGCAGCCCGGGCACCGGATCAGCGCCATCGGCAACGCCCACATCGACACGGCCTGGCTGTGGCCGCTGCGCGAGACCCGCCGCAAGGTGGCCCGCACCTTCTCCGGCGCGCTGCAACTGCTGCGGGACGACCCCGACTACGTCTTCGCGGCCCCGCAAGCTCAGCAGTACGCCTGGCTCAAGGAGCAGCACCCCACGACGTACGCCGAGGTCAAGGGGGCCATCGGGCGACGCCGCTGGCTGCCGGTGGGCGGCGCCTGGGTCGAGGCGGACGGCAACCTGCCCGGCGGCGAGGCGCTGGCCCGCCAACTGGTGCACGGCAAACGGTTCTTCCGGCGCGAATTCGGGGTGGAGACGGCCGGGGTGTGGCTGCCGGACAGCTTCGGCTACACCGCGGCGTACCCCCAGATCGCCCGCCTCGCCCGCAATGACTGGTTCCTCACCCAGAAGATCAGCTGGAATCAGACGAATCCCTTTCCGCACCATACGTTCTGGTGGGAGGGCATCGACGGCACCCGGATCTTCACGCACTTCCCGCCGGCGGACACCTACAACGGCGAGATGTCCGTGGAGGAGGTCCAGCGGGCCGCGCGGCAGTTCCGCGACAAGGGCGGCGCGAGTCGGTCGCTGTACCCGTACGGCTACGGCGACGGCGGCGGCGGCCCCACCCGCGAGATGCTGGGGCGCTACCACCGGATGGCGAACCTGGCGGGGGTGCCGCGCATCGCGCTGGAGGGACCCGACGAGTTCTTCGCGGCGGCGCGGGAGGAATACGGCGAGGCCGCGCCCGTCTGGTCCGGCGAGCTCTACCTGGAGCTGCACCGCGGCACGCTGACCACGCAGGCCCGCACCAAGGCCGGCAACCGGCGCTGCGAACACCTGCTGCGGGAGGCCGAGCTCTGGTGCGCGACCGCCGCAGTGCTCGGCGACGGGCTCGGCGACGGGCTCGGCGACGGGCTCGGCGACGGGCTCGGCGGCGGGCTCGGCGGCGGGCTCGGCGACGATCGGGGGATCGGCGACGGCCGCGAGGGAGCCGACGGCGAGGGCGCGGGATACCGCTATCCCTACGACGACCTGGACCGGCTCTGGAAGGCTGTGCTCACCCTGCAGTTCCACGACATCCTGCCCGGCAGTTCGATCACCTGGGTGCATCGCGAGGCCGAGGAGACCTATGCGGCGGTGGCCGCGGAGCTTCAGGCGCTGATCCGGACCGCCGCGAGGGCGCTTCCTGGAGCAAGCGCTCCGGGCGCCTCCGCCGGCCTGGCCGGCGGTCCCGCCGCGCGCCGGTGGGTGCTCAACGCCGCGCCGGTGCTGCGGGCCGAGGTGGTGACCGGGCCGGACGGGCCGACGTTCGCGGTCGCGCCGCCGTTGGCCGCCGGAACGCTGCGGGAATCCCCGCGGGTGCACACCGTCACGGTCGAGCGGCCGGACGCCGACACGGTGGTGCTGGTCAATGGCGCGGCCCGGGTGGCGTTCGTGCGGGGCGCCCTCACGTCGTACCTCGATCTGCGCGAGCCGGCCGGTTCGGCGAACCTGGCGGGGCTGGCGCCGCGCGAGCTGCTGGCTCCCGGTGAGGTCGGCGACCTGCTACAGGTCCATCCCGACATCCCGAACGACTGGGACGCCTGGGACCTCGACCGGCACTACCGCAACACCCGCGAGGATCTTCGCGAGGCCGAGTCGGTCCGGGTCGTCGCCGAGCACCCTCTGGAGGCGAAGCTCGAGGTGATCACCCGCTACCGCGCCTCGACGATCACCCGGACCTACGCGTTGCGGGCCGGGTCGCCACGCCTCGACGTGCACTGCCGCATCGACTGGCAGGAGCGGGAGCGCTTGCTGAAGGCAGCATTCCCGCTCGCCGTCCATGCGGAAGTGGCGCGCTCGGAGATCCAATACGGCCACATCCAGCGCCCCACCCACGAGAACACCTCCTGGGACTGGGCCCGCTTCGAGACCTGCGCGCACCGCTGGATCCACGTCGGCGAGGGCGCCGGGGGCGGGGAGTTCGGCATCGGCCTGCTCACCGACTCGACGTACGGGCACGACGTGACCCGATCGGTGGCCGCCGACGGCAGCCGCGTCACCACGGTGCGCCTCACGCTGCTGCGCTCCCCCAACGGTCCCGACCCGAGCGCCGACGCCGGCGCCCACGAGTTCACCTACGCCCTCGCGCCGGGCGACATCCCGGCGACGATCCGGGAGGCCTACGCGCTCAACCTGCCGCTACGGGTGGTCCGCGGGGATGCGACGACGCCGCCGCCTGCGCTGGTGGGGGTGTATTCGGAGCAGGGCGCGCTGGTGGAGGCGGTCAAGCTCGCGGACGACCGCAGCGGAGACGTGATCGTGCGGCTGTACGAGGGGCACGGCGGGCGGGCGCGGGCGCGCATCTCCGCGCCCTTCCCGGTGGCCGACGTGATCGCCTGCGATCTGCTGGAGGACCCGCTGGACGGGCCGCTGGCGCCCGCGGTGCGCCGGGTGGCGCCGGGCAGCTACGGCAACCTCGCCCAGGACCGCTGGGATGTCGCGCTGCGCCCGTTCCAGATCGCCACCCTGCGCCTGGTCCGGGCGCGCTGAGAGCGGGCGCTACGCCGTGACCGTCCGGCGATAGCGGTCGCCGAGCCGGTCGGCCCAGCCGTGGGCGGCGCACGAGCGCAGCAGCTCCAGGGCGTCGCTGACCACCCGAACGTCGGTGGCCCCGCCGGAGACCCGGTCGACCGCGGCGAGGACGAGGGCTTGGTACTGCGCCGCGCCGCTGATCAGCCCGCCGCAGAAGACCCAGGTGGCCGCGGCCGGCGCGGACAGATGCCGGGCGGCCGTGGCCAAGGCCACCTCGACGTCGGCCACCGCGGCCGTCACGATGCCCCCGGCCACCTCGTCGTCGTCCTCGACCCAGGCCGCCGTGACCGCCTTCGCCAACGCGGCCAGCCCCTGCTTGGGGTGCGCCGTCTCGCCGAGCTCGCGGGCCAGCTCAAGGGCACCCGCGTCGTCATACCCCGCCCGCGCCGTGATCGTCGTCGCCGGGGCCCGGCCGTCGGCCGCGCGGACCATCGCGACCAACGCCCGTTTGCCCAGGTCGGCGGCCGCCCCCTCGTCGCTGCCGAGCCACTCGACGCCGCCGATCCGGGCGAGCCGGTCGGCGTCGTCGCGGGTCCAGAACGCGCTGCCCGTGCCGATGATCGAGGCCACCGTCTCGGTGCCGGCCTCCCCGGTGAGCAGCAGGGGCGCGGCGTCGTTGACGACGTGGATCCGCCCGGAGTACCGGTGTTCCCGAGCCAGCTCAACGAACTCCTGCGCCAGCCCCGCCGCGTTCGTGTCGTCGAACGCGGCGGTCGCGACGTACGTCTCGGCCACCTCGTGCTCCGCCACGCGCGCTACCACGTCGGCGTAGACCGCCCGCGCCTGCTCCGCAGAGATGCTCGCCGTGTTGGCGGAGCCGAGCTTCTCTGCGCTGACGCGCTGCGCGCCGCGCCAGATCTCCAGGCGAGTGAAGGTGCCGCCGCAGTCGGCAACGGCGTACGTGGGGTCGGTTCGCGAGCTCTGCATCACGGGACCGATTCTCCCCCTTCGCCGTGAGCAGGACGGGCCGTCAGCAGGACGGGCCGTCAGCGGGAGGGGCCGTCAGCGGGAGCCCGCCAACTCGTCCTCCTCGGCCGACGTCCCGGGCTGCGCGCGCAGCGAGCCGGGCTCGAAGAGCCGACCGCGGTCCTTGACCGAGTGCCCGGTCAGCAGGCCGACCATGAACACGCCGATGGCCAGCGCTCCGATCGCGAAGATGGTGTCGCCCGGAACCCGCAGCCAGCGGATCACGGTCAGGGTCGGGGTGTAGAGGAACTCGGCGCTGCGGGCGTACCACAGCCCCTCCTGCACGCTGGCGTGGGCCTGCGCGAGACCGAGCGGCAGGAGGCTCAACAGCGCCATCATCAGCAGGCCGATGTTGAGGCACCAGAAGCCGAACGCGATCGGCTTGTCGTTCCACTCCCGGCCCGGGGTGAGCGAGCGGACGCAGAACAGCATCAGGCCGATGCCGAGCATGCCGTAGACCCCGAAAAGTGCCGTGTGCCCGTGCAGCGGAGTCAGGTTGAGACCCTGCACGTAGAACAGCGAGATCGGCGGGTTGATGAGGAAGCCGAAGACGCCGGCGCCGAGCATGTTCCAGAACGAGACGGACAGGAAGAAGTAGATCGCCCACTTGTAGCCGGCCACCCACTCGCGGACCTTGAGCAGCTGCAGGTGCCGGATCGCCTCGAAGCCCATCAGCGCCAGCGGCACCACCTCCAGGGCGGAGAACGTCGCACCGAGCGCCATGACCGGCGCCGGGGACCCGGAGAAGTACAGGTGGTGCGCGGTGCCGATGATGCCGCCGCCGAGGAAGATCACGGTCGCGGCGAGCACGGCCGTCGTCGCCACCGCGGGCCGGATCAGGCCGAGTCGGCTGAACAGGAACGCGATGACCACCGTGGCGAAGACCTCGAAGAAGCCCTCCACCCACAGGTGGACGACCCACCAGCGCCAGTACTCCGCCATCGACAGGTGCGTGCTGCGGCCGATGCCGAAGGCGGCCAGGTAGAAGCCGGCGATGGCCAGGCAGCTCAGCAGCAACATGGCGACGAGCTGGCGGTTGGTGCCGGCGGCCAGCGGCGCGTCGGCGGAGGCCAGGATCTTCTCGGCCCGCTTCGAGCGGCGCAGCGCGGGCGCGGTGCCGCGCCACATCAGGGCGAACCACAGGAACAGACCGATCGTCAGCCCGATCTGGAAGGCCCGACCCAGGTCGACGTACTCATAGCCCTGCGTGCCGAACCAGAAGTTGACCGCATTGCCGTGGCCCATCTTGCCCATCATCGAGAGCCATTCGCCGGCCATCGAGCCGAGCACGACGACGATCAGCGCGACGAACAGGACGTTCACGCCGAGCCGCTGGTAGGCGGGTTCCTTGCCGCCGACCGCCGGCGCCACGTAGAGCCCGGTGGCCAGCCATGCCGTCGCGATCCAGAAGATGCCGAGCTGGGTGTGCCAGGTGCGCACCACGGCATAGGGCAGGATCTGGTCGATCGGGATCCCGTAGAGGGCGCCGCCCTCCACGCCGTAGTGGGCGCCGATGATGCCCATCGCGATCTGCAGGACGAAGAGCAGGCCGACGACGTAGAAGTACTTCAACGTGGCCTTCTGGCTGGGCGTCGATCGGTAGCCCAGCAGCGGATCGTTCTCGGGGATGGAGGCCGGGTCGTGCTCCTCGCGGGCGTCGTTGAGCCGGTGGTAGAACACCAGGGCAGCGATGCCCGCCAGCAGCATCACGATCGAGACCAGGCTCCACACCACGTTGTCGGCGGGCGGGACGTTGTCGATCAACGGCTCGTGCGGCCAGTTCTGGGTGTAGGTGACCGCGTCGCCGGGGCGGTTGGTCGAGGCCGCCCAGCTGGTCCACCAGAAGAAGTCGGCCATCTTCTTGGCGTTGGCGGGGTCGGTCAGGACGCCCTTCGGGATGGCGTACTGCTCATGCCCGTCCCGGAAGAGGTCGGCGTAATAGCGGGCGTTGGCCTCGTACGCCGCGACGCGGTCCGGGCTCAGCGTGATGCGATCAGCGCCCGCGTCGTACGTGTTGGTCCGCATCGCCTCCTTCAAGCGAGCCTGCAGCGCGCCCTGCTGCTCGGGGGTCGCGGCGGCGTACGAGGCGGCCCCCTGCTGCGTCGCCCAGCCGTCGAGGAGGTGCACCGACTCGCGGTGCAGCCAGTCGGCGGTCCAGTCGGGAGCGACGTAGGCGCCGTGCCCCCAGACCGAGCCGATCTCCTGGCCGCCCATTGACTGCCAGACCTGCTGGCCGCCGATGATGTCCTCGCTGGTCATCACGGTGCGCCCGGAGGTGTCGGTGACGGCGGCCGGGATCGGCGGCTTCTCCTGGTCGATTTTGATCCCCATCCAGCCCAAGACCGCGAACGAGCCGAGGACGACGACAGCGAGGGCGATCCACCAGCGCCGATCGACGCGTGGGATGCCGCCGCGGGCGGCGGACGTGGGTGCGGTCGCATCGGGGGGTGGGGCGTCGGTGCGTGGGCCGGGGCGAGCGGACGGTGCCATGGTGTCGGGCTCCTGACTGATTACTACACGTCATGTGTAAAAATGACAGGTAGTCCTCGAAAAGGCAAGATCCCCAGGCGCGCTGGTCGGCCGGGGGCGTGGATCGGCCGGTCTTCGCCCGGTCGACGGCCATTCGGCGCAGGCGCGGGCCGGTCGTCTCGCGTGGCGTCGCCCGGATTGGTCCAGTGCCCTCGCGTCGTTCAGGGTGGGTCCTAACGTCGAGGAGGAACCATGCGCCGTACCGTCCTGCCGGCCCTGTCCGTGCTGTCCATCGCCGCGCTGCTCACCGCCGGGTGCGCCGGGCGAGACAACACCTCCCTCATCACCGACGGGAAGGCACCCTGGCAGACCGGCGAGGCCGCCGCGGGAGGGCACGGTGCGGCGAGCGGCGGTACGGCGAGTGCCGCGGCCGCGCTGGCCGGGGGCGAGATCGTCGACCCGGCCGGCAAGAAGCTCGGCACGGTGTCGGTGAGCAAGGGCGCGCACGGATTGACCATCCAGGTCAGCGGGACCGGCATGCCGCCCGGCTTCCACGGGCTGCACCTGCACGCCGTCGGCAAGTGCGAGCCGAACTCCGCCGACCCGGCCAACCCGGGCACGACCGGCAACTTCCTGTCCGCGGGCGGCCACCTGGCCGGCGGCGGCGCCGCGCACCCGGAGCACGCGGGCGACCTGCCCTCGCTCTACGTCCTGCGCGACGGCACGGCCATGCTGTCCACCGAGACCGACCGGCTCACCGAGGCGCAGCTGGGTCAGGAGGGCGGAATCAGCCTGCTCGTGCACGCGGGCCCGGACAACTACGCGAACATCCCGACCCGGTACGCCGCGGGCGGCGCGGACGCCGAGACGAAGAAGGCCGGCGACGCCGGAGCCCGGATCGCCTGCGCGGTCATCACGAAGTCCGCGGCTGGAGCGGCCGCCGGTCACTAGCCCTGGTTGACTCGCCTCGCCAGGGCCCCAACCCGCCTGGACCCGGCCCGCCTGGACGCTTACATGTCCTGGCGGCGGGCGGCGCGGTGGTCTTGGGCGCGCTGTACGGCGTGCTCGACCCCGTCCTCGGCGCGGTGCAGACCGTCGGCGGCGGGCACCCCCGGCTCGGCGAGGCCCTGCACGATCAGCGGGTCCGCACCCAGAACGCCGGCCGCGCCACGTCGCTTGAGACGCCGCTCCAACCAGCGGGCCAGCAGCATCAGCGCGTAGTCGAGGATGATGAACAGCGCCCCGGCGACCAGATAGGCGGGCACCGTGTTGGCGTACGCCGACCCCAGCGTCTTAGCCCAGTTCAGCAGGTCGGGATAGGTCACCGCGATCCCCAGCGCGGAGTCCTTCAGCACGACGACGAGCTGCGCGACCAGAGCGGGCAGCATCGCCGTCAGCGCCTGCGGCAGCTGGATGAGGTTCAGCGTCTGCTGTGGCGTCAGGCCGATCGACAGGCCGGCCTCCGACTGGCCCCGCGGCAGGGCGTCGACGCCGGAGCGGACGAGTTCGGCGATGACCGCGCCGTTGTAGAGCGTCAGGCCGGTGACAACGGCCGCCAGCGGGGCTTGGTCGTTGGGTATCCAGTCGGCCCGGGCAAAGACGCCGAAGTAGGCGAACACCATCATCAGCAGGACGGGGACGGCGCGGAAGAACTCCACCACGATGCCGCAGACCCACCGGACCGCTCGGACCGGCGAGAGCCGGCCCATCCCGAACAGCAGGCCGAAGATCCCGGCGAGGATGACCGAGAAGAAGGTCGCCTTGAGCGTGCCGATCAGGCCCGGGATCAGATAGGAAGTCCAGGCCCCCGGCTCCAGGAACGGTGTCCACAGGGACGGCTCCAGCTGGCCGGTCGCGGCCATCCGCGCGCCCACGAGGTAGGCCACGACCACGGTCAACACGACACCGACGATCGTGAGAATCAGGTTGCGCCGCCGGGCCCGCGGGCCGGGGGCGTCGAAGAGGACGGCCTGCGCGCTCATCGCTTCACCGCCAGGCGCTGCGACAGGTTGGTCGAGGCGACCCCGAGCGGCAGCGTCAGCACCACGAAGACCAGCGCGAAGATCATGAAGACCCCGATGCTGGCCCCCTCGTTCTCGGTGATCTTGGACAGCAGCCCGGCCGAGTCGTTGACGCCGATGACGGCCGCGACGGTGGTGTTCTTGATGAGCGCGATGAACGTCGAGCCCAGCGGGGCGATCGCGCCACGGAACGCCTGCGGCAGGATCACCTCACGCAGCGATTGACCGAACGTCAACCCGATGGCCCGCGCCGCCTCGGCCTGCCCGGTCGGGACCGTGTTGATGCCGCTGCGCAGCGCCTCGCAGACGAACGCCGCGTGATAGAGCGAGAGCATCACCACCGCCCACCAGTAGGCGTTCTGGGCGAAGTCCTCGCTGATCTGCAGCCCGAGGATGAAGCTCAGGCCCAGCACGGACAGCACCATGAGCAGGGTCAGCGGGGAGTTGAGGAAGATGTTGACGTAGCTGGTCCCCATCCCGCGCAGCACCGCCGCCGGCGAGATCCGCAGCACGGCGACCACGGTGCCGACCACCAGTGCGCCGATGGCCGACAGGACCGACAGCTGGATCGTCACCCAGATGGCGCCCCAGATGTCATAGGTCGCGAGGATGTCTCCCATGCTCAACCTTCCACTGCGTGGGATGCGGGCGGTACGTCGGGTGGGGTGGGGCCGGCCGCGCACGGCGTACCGGCCCCACCCCCGCCCGATCGGTGTGGATCAGGCGCAGGCGTCAGGGGTGGGCGGGTTGCCCTCCCCAGGCTTGTAGTTCGCCGCGCCGAGGTTGTCGTCCACGGCCTTCTTCCAGGAACCGTCGCTGATCATCGACTTGATCGCGTCGGTCGCCTTGGTGCACATGTCCTTGTCGCCCTTCTTGAGGCCGATGCCGTAGCGCTCCTTGCTGAACGGCTTGCCGACGACCTTGAGCTTGCCCTTGTACTGGTCCTGCGCGGCATAGCCGGCGAGGATCGTGTCGTCGGTGGTCAGCGCGTCGACGGCCTTGCTGACCAGGCCGGAAACGCACTCGGAGTAGGTGGCGAACTCCTGCAGGTTGACGGTCGGCACCTTGTCCTTGACCTGCTGGGCCGAGGTGGACCCCTTCACCGAGCAGAGCTTCTTGCCCGCCAGGCTGTCGACGCCGGTGATCGAGGTGTCGTCGGCGCGCACCAGCAGGTCCTGCCCGGCGATGAAGTACGGCCCCGCGAAGGCGACCTTCTCCTTGCGCTTGTCGGTGATCGAGTACGTGCCCACGACCATGTCGACCTGGCCGGTCTCCAGCAGCGTCTCGCGCTGCGCGCTGGGAGCCTGCACCCAGGAGATGTCCTTCTCGTCGGTGCCGAGCTTCTTGGCGACATAGCGGGCGACGTCGACGTCCATGCCCGTGTATTTGTCGCCTTGCTTCAGCCCCAGACCCGGCTGGTCGAACTTGATGCCGATCTTCATCTTCTTGCCGGCCGTGCCGGTGGAGCCGGCGTCGTTGGAACCCCCACACGCGGCGAGGCCGAGGGTGAGGGCGGCGGTGGCGGCGATCGCGGCGCCGATCCGTCGTGCGGTCATGTGCGGTCCTCCAGGTGATGAACAGGCGAGACGCCGTGTCGGGTGTGGGTCTTAGTGGGTGAGGATCTTGGCCAGGAAGTCCTGGGCGCGGGCGCTCTGAGCGTTGGTGAAGAACTCCTGGGGAGTGTTCTCCTCGACGATCTGGCCGTCGGCCATGAAGACCACCCGGTCGGCGGCCCGGCGGGCGAAGCCCATCTCGTGGGTGACCACGACCATCGTCATCCCGCTCTTGGCCAGGTTGGTCATGACGTCGAGGACCTCGTTGATCATCTCCGGGTCCAGCGCCGAGGTGGGCTCGTCGAACAGCATGATCTTGGGGTCCATGGCCAGCGCGCGGGCGATCGCGACCCGCTGCTGCTGGCCGCCGGAGAGCTGGGCCGGCAGCTTGGCGGCCTGCTGCGCGACGCCGACGCGTTCGAGCAGCTTCATCGCCTTGGCCTCGGCCTCGGCGCGGCCCATCTTGCGCACCTTGATCGGGCCGAGCGTGACGTTCTCCAGGATCGTCTTGTGCGCGAACAGGTTGAAGCTCTGGAACACCATGCCGACCTCGGCGCGCAGCCGGGCCAGCTCCTTGCCCTCCTCGGGCAGCGGTTGGCCGTCGATGGTGATCGAGCCGGACTCGAACGTCTCCAGGCGGTTGATGGTGCGGCACAGGGTCGACTTGCCGGACCCCGAGGGGCCGATCACGACGACGACCTCGCCCTTGGCGACCGACAAGTTGATGTCCCGCAGCACATGCAACTCGCCGAAGTGCTTGTCGACGTGGCTCATCTCCAGCAGGGGGGTCGACCCGTGCGTCATCGTGTCTCCTCGCGCGTTGCGTGCCAGGGTTTCGAGCTTCGGAACCCCACGCCCCGCGAAGATATGGACACCCGCGGTGACGCGAGGGACGGGCCAGGCCCGTCCCGGTGTTGGCGAGGGTACACGCTGCTTAGGTCGCCTGTGACCTGGGTCAGCGCAAATCGGCGGCTTCGGTTGGGCAACGATTGCGTCGCACGGCCGGCCGCGCCGTGCGCAGGCGGCCCCCGGGCAGTGCCCTTCAGCGCGGTGGACAGGCCCCCGATGTGCCCGCAGGACTACGTCGTTGGTCGGGTCTAGGCGGCACCGGACTCCAGGTCCAGGACCCGCAGGAAGAGCACGTTGTTCTCCTTGTGGATGTGCTCGTGCAGATCGGTCTCGAGGCGCTCCAGTCGCGCCAGCATCGCCGTGTACGACGCGCAGGCGTCCGCCGGCACCGTGAAGTCCTTGGTGGCGGCGCGGATGCCACGCAGCAGATCGCCCGCGGTGTCGTGTTCGCTCAGCATCTGCGTGATCGGGCCGCGCAGGCTGCCGGGGAAGGCCGGCTGCGCCCCCGGGGTGCCCAGCGCGATGATCGAGGGGAAGAGGATCTGCTCCTCCTTGGTGAGATGGCTGGTCAGGTCGGTGATCAGCGCATAATAGTCGGCCCCGACCTGACGCAGTTCGGGGTGATTCTCCCCGTGCACCCGCACCACGAGGTCGACCAAGTCGCCCAGGCTGGGCATCTCGTCCCACAGATAACGGTGGTGCGCCGCCAGGATGTGCTCGGCAAGCTCGGCCACGTCGTACTCCCGCCACGGCGCCGGCCGCGGGTCGGCGATGTTGAGCCGGGCGGCGACTTCGGCGGACCGCAGGCCCGCCTCCGCGCAGGCCTGGTCGAGGCTCCGGTCGCCGTGGCAGCAGTAGTCCAGGCCATAGTCCTGCAGCACCCGGCTGCGGCGCGGATCGGCGGTGACGAGTTCGCCGAGGGTGGCGGCGGTGTCGACGGGCATGATGGGGTCCTTTCCCTACGCGGACTGGTGGGCGGGGGTGGCGGCGCCGGGGCGGCCAGCGTGCGTGCCGGCGGACGGCGGTACGGCGCAGGTGGCGGCGAGCATGGTCGTCAGCGCGGCGCGCGCGTCGGCCCAGGCGGCGTGCAGCGCGCAGGGCGTCCCGGCGGCTCCGCACGGGTGCCCTTCGAGGACGCAGCGGCCCGTGTCGGTGGGGCCGTCGATGGCCTCGACGACATCGAGGACCGACCGGCCAACGGCCTCCTCCGTGAGCGCATAGCCGCCGGTCGGGCCGGGGATGGACCGGACCCAGCCCGCCTTGACCAGCGGCCCGACCACTTGGGGCACGAACCCCGGCGTGGTGTCGAGGGCGAGGGCCAGCTCGCCGGCCTTGACCCGGTTCCCGGGCGGCGCCAGGGCGGCGAGCGCCCGCACCGCGAGCCCGGCCTTCCGGGTAACCTCAAGTCGCATAGTGCGAGACTACTGGATTACCACACGGTGTTTCAACCACGCGGGTGGCGTCGCCTCCGAAGGCGGCATCAACCACGTGGGGTGTCGAGACGGATCCTCAGGAGATGTTGTCCCGCTCCGCGGCAATCGTCGTGGAGTCCCCGTGGCCCGTGTGCACGGTGGTGTGCTCCGGCAACACCAGCAAGCGCTCTCGAATCGACTCCACGATCTGCGGTTTGGAGCTGAAGGACCGGCCGGTGGCACCCGGGCCGCCCTGGAACAGCGTGTCCCCGGAAAACAGGACGTCGAGATCCGGGGCATAGAAGCAGAGCGCGCCCGGGGCGTGCCCCGGGGTGTGAATGGCCCGCAAGGCCACCCCGCCGACCTTGATGACCTGGCCGTCGTCGATGTCCGCATCCCAGGTCAGGCCGGGATGGGTCAGTTCCCACAGCGGCTTCTCGGCCGGGTGCAGCCAGATGGGGGCGCCGGTACGGTCGCGCAGCTGCGGCGCCACCCGGACGTGATCGTCATGAGCGTGCGTGCACACGATGGCCTTGAGTTCGCGATCGCCGACGACGCGCAGGATCGCGTCCACGTCGTGCGGCGCGTCGAGGACGATGCACTCGTTGGCATCGCCGATCACCCAGACGTTGTTGTCGACGTCGAAGGTCTCGCCGTCGAGGGTGAACGTGCCCGACGTGATGCCGTGCGCGATCGGGGTCGAAGGGCGCGCCGCACTCGACGTACCGCCGGTGTCGTTCACAGGACCACCACCGAACGCAGCACCTCACCGTGGTGCATCTTGTCGAACGCGGCCTCGACGTCGCCGATCCCGATGGTCTCGGTGACGAACGCGTCGAGGTCCAGGCGGCCCTGCCGATAAAGGTCGATGAGCAGGGGGAAGTCCCGGGTGGGCAGGCAGTCGCCGTACCAGCTCGACTTCAGCGCCCCACCGCGGCCGAACACGTCGATGAGCGGGATGTCCGGAATCGTCATGTCGGGCGTGGGCACCCCGACGAGCACGACCGTCCCGGCCAGGTCGCGGGCGTAGAAGGCCTGCTTCCAGGTCTCCGGGCGGCCGACCGCGTCGATCACGACGTCGGCGCCGAAGCCGCCGGTGAGGCGCTGGATCGCCTCAACGGGGTCGGCGTCGCGGCTGTTCACGGTGTCGGTGGCGCCCATGCCGCGGGCCCAATCGAGCTTCTTGGCGTCGATGTCGACGGCGATGATCCGGGTGGCGCCCGCGAGCTTCGCGCCGGCGATCGCGGCGCACCCGACGCCGCCGCACCCGATCACCGCGACCGACTGGCCGCGACGCACGTTCCCGGTGTTCATGGCCGCCCCGATGCCGGCCATCACGCCACAGCCGAGCAGACCCGCCGCGGCGGGGGCGGCCGCCGGGTCGACCTTGGTGCACTGCCCGGCCGCGACCAGCGTCTTCTCGATGAACGCGCCGATCCCCAGCGCCGGGGTCAGCTCGGTGCCGTCCGTCAGGGTCATCTTCTGGGTGGCGTTGTGGGTGGCGAAGCAGTACCAGGGCTCACCCCGCTGGCACGCCCGACACTGGCCGCAGACCGCCCGCCAGTTGAGGATCACGTAGTCGCCCGGCGCCACGTCCGTGACACCCTCGCCGACCGCCTCGACGACGCCCGCCGCCTCGTGGCCGAGCAGGAACGGGAACTCGTCGTTGATGCCGCCCTCGCGATAGTGCAGGTCGGTGTGGCAGACCCCGCACGCCTGGACCGTGACGACGGCCTCGCCTGGCCCGGGGTCCGGAACGACGATGTCGACCAGCTCCACCGGGGCGCCCTTGCTGCGGGCGATGACTCCCTTGACCGTACTGGGCACTGTGCCGTCCTTCCTGCCGACGCCGGACCTGCTCCCAGTCAACGACGTCGGCCGGCCGGTTGCCAGGCCGGTGTGGGCAGCTGGCCACAACCGCCCAGCTCACGACGTACGGCCCCCGCTTTCCGCAGCGGCAACCGGGCTGTCACGATGGGAGGATGCCGCACCCGCAGTTCGACACCCTGGTCCACGAGCCGACCCGGCTGCGCCTGTGCGCGCTGCTGATTCCGGTGGAGTCCCGCGACTTCGCCGGGCTGCGCGAGGAGCTCGACGTCTCGGAGTCCGCGCTGAGCAAACACGTGAGCGCGCTGCGGCGGGCGGGGTACGTGACGTCGTCGCGGTCCCGCCACGCCACCGGCCGGGACCGGGTCGAGGTGGCATTGACCGAGGCCGGCCGGGTGGCGTTCTGTGGGCACGTGGCGGAGATTCAGCGGATGGCGACGGTGGTACGCCGCAGTGAGGCCCGCCGTTCCCCCCGTACGGCGTAGCCCCTCGCACACACTCGTTCCCCCCGACTGGCGCCCCATTCCCTCGACTGGCGCCCCACCTCCCCGACTGGCGCCCCACTTTCCCGAGGGCGCCCCATTCCCTCGACTGGCGCCCCACCTCCCCGACTGGCGCCCTCGTTGAAGCGGGGCGCCAGTGCGGCATATGGGGCGTCAGTCGTGACATGGCGGGCGGGCCGTTGCCTCGGGTCGGATCTTCGGCTCGCCCGACGCCACTCCGATCGGTGTGCTGAGGGGGTCAGAGCCCCGCTGGCGCTCCAGTCGGTGTGCTGAGGGGGCGGATTCAAGGGGTCTCAACCCCCGCTGGCGCTCCAGTCGGTGTGCTGAGGGGGTCAGAGCCCCGCTGGCGCTCCGATCGGAGGGCCGCCGGGGCCAGAAACCCCGTGGCCCTCAGGCGGTGACCGGGACATGCAGCGGGCCGCGCAGGGTCACCGTCGGCCGCAGCGTGACCGAACCGGCCAGCCGCAGGTCGGGGCAGGCCGCAGCGAGTTCCCGCAGCGCCGTCGCCGCCTCCAGCCGGGCCAGCGGCGCGCCGAGGCAGTAGTGCGCACCGGCCGAGAAGGCGAGGTGATCGGCATCGGGGGTACGGGTGACGTCGAACTCGTCCTGGCGCCGATGCACGTCCGGGTCCCGGCCCGTCGCCGCGATGAACGCCACCACATAGCTGCCGCGGCTGATGTGACGCCCGGCGAGTTCGGTGTCCTGATGCGCGATGCGGCCGGTGACCTGCACCGGCGGGTCGTACCGCAGGGTCTCCTCGATCGCCGCCCCGGCCCGCTGCGGCTCGGCCACCAGGAGGCGCCACTGGTCGGGGTGACGCTGCAGGGCCAGCACCGCGTTGCCGATCAGGTTGACCGTGGTCTCGAAGCCCGCGATGAGCAACAGCTGACACAGCGACAGCAGTTCCGCGGGCGTGATCTCCGCGGGCCCGGCGGCCGCGAGCTCGCTGACGATGTCGTCGGTCGGTTCGCGGCGCCGCAGCGCGATCAGCCGCTCGAAGATGCCGTGCAGCTCCCGCTGACCACGCAGGACCCGCCGCCGGTGACCCACCGAGCGGTACCCGTCCAGCACGGCCGCGATGGCCCCGCCATGCTCCCGGAAGTGCGCCCGATCCTTGGGCGGGATGCCCAGCATCTCGGTGATCACGGCCACCGGCAGCGGTCCGGCCAGGCGGTCGACGAGGTCGAACGGCTCACCCCGTGGCAGGTCGCGCAGCAGCCCGGCGGTGGTGGCGCGGATCAGGTCGTCGTACTGGGCCAGCCGCCGCGGACTGAACGCCGGCGCCACGAGCCGCCGCAGCCGGGTGTGGTCGGGCGGATCCCGCTCCAGCAGCGACAGATCCAGCTCGATGGAGTCCAGGTGGCTGGGCCCGGCGCCGGGTGGCGGGCTCACACCGTACGAGCGGGAGCGCAGGACCTCGCTGGTCAGGGCGTGGCCGGTGATCGCGTACAGGCCGAGGGGGCTCTTGACGACCGGCCCCTGGGCGCGCAGCCGCTCGTAGGCGGCGTAGGGATCGGGGTTGCCCGGGGTGCGGAAGATCCGCGACACCACGTCGCCGCGCAGGCGGTCGTTGAGCAGCAGTACGGCGCGGCCGGCGGAGATCTGGGCGCCCTGCCGCAAGACCTCGGGAGTGCGGGCGATCACGGCGTCGACCAGGTGCGGCATCTCGTCCCCTCCGGCGCGGCTCGGGATCCAGCGGCCTGGTCCCGCGAGCCCTGCTACCGGCCAGTCTGCCACCGAAACCCCCGGTGCCCTCCGGGTGGTGGCCCAGGTCACCGGCTGGTGGATCCCACGCGGCGCTCAGCGCGGTGGCGACGTCGTCGCGCTCGCTGCTGGGCTGGGTGGGGCGGGCATGGCCGGAGGTGATGGGGCAACGCCCGGACTAGACCAGGACGGCTCGGCAGGCGGCACGACGGTCCCTCCCCCGATCCCGAACTCGCCGATGACGGCGACGCCGTCCGACTCGTACACCGGGATCGTCCGCGGCGCCGGATTCGTCGTGATGGGCGGCCCCGGCGTGTTCCGCGGCTCGGTCGGTTCCAGATCGGTACGCCGAACGTACCCGCTGCCACCGTTCTTCATCGCGACCAGCACGAGGTCCGGCGCCAATCCGTTCGCCATGCTGCCGTAGCTCTCGCCTCGGGCGTTGGTGGCCAGCGGCTGGACCGATCGCTTCGCCCAGCCCATCCGGACCCGGACCTGCCCCGTTCCCGTCACGGTGAACACCTGCTGGGCAGCGGCCTGCTCGCTCGCATTCAGCGGCGTCGGCTCGGTCCATTCTGGGCCCGGACCGTCGCAGCTCGTCGTCCCGAACGGGCCGGCGTCCCAGCTGCCGGCCGTCAGGCAGCTCAGGTCGTGCGCGATCGCGTTGGCCCCGGCCGGTCGCGGCCCCAGATCGATGGTGACCGTACCGGTGCCCTCACGCACGACCAGGGGGCCGACCAGCTCGATACGCTCACCACCCGGGACCGGGGTGTCGCGGGCCGTCGAGCGCCGCGCGCCGGGCGAGGTCGGGGTCGGGGACGGCGTCGCCGGGGTGGTCGCCGTCGCCGCGGGCGCGGTCGGCGGGTCGCCGCCGCGGCTCACGGCGTACACCCCGCCCACCAGCACCGCGACGGCGGCGACCGAGGCGGCGGGCGCGACCCACCGCGGGCGTCGGGGGATGCTCGGGAGCGGGCCGGGCTCGCGAATGTGCAAGGCGGCGGTGGCGTCGTACGCCGCGCGCAGCTCGCGCTCGAGGCCGCGGGTCAGATCGGTGTTCATGGGTGGCCTCCTGTCTCGTTCGTGGGCAGCTCCCGTGCCAGCGCGGCCAGCCCTCGTGACGCCGCGGTCTTGACGGTTCCGACCGAGATGCCGAGGGCCGCGGCAATCTCCTTCTCGGGCAGGTCGGCCCAATAGCGCAGCGCGATGACCTCCCGCTGGCGCCGGGGCAACCGGTTCACCGCATCGACGAGCTCGGCCCGCGGCAGACCCGCGTCGGCCGCCGGCTGGGTCGTCGTCGCCCCCGCCACGAGCCGCAGCCGCAGGCCCCGGTCGCGTTGCGCCCGTCGCCACCGGCCCCGGGAGGCGTTGAGGATGACGACGTGCAGATAGGCCCGCGCGTCGTCGGCGGCGGTGATGCCGCGGCGCTGGAGCGCGATGAAGGCGTCCTGGACGGCGTCCTCGGCCGCCGGCAGATCGCGCATCAGGAGGTAGGCGTAGCGGACGAGATGGCGGTATTCCGCCCGGTAGAGCCCCTCTACCCCACCGGACATGGGCAGCTCTACGACGGTGCCGACGGCCTCAACAGCCGCCTGCACCATCTCGCCGCCTCCCCCGCTCACTGGTCCACCATTCTCGTGTCGGCGTTCTCCGATGGAGCGCTGATGCACCCCGGGTGCCACCAGGTCACTGCCCTGCTCGCTTGACGCCGAGGACGTCCAGCATGAGATCTGCAGGATCTGGTGGTGGCCCGGGACGTGTGGACCGTCGA
>Ga0209793_1000957_pt1 | contig 22380 bp, 17 predicted proteins | sample EBPBio122009_DNA_FD_185863 | JGI IMG/M metagenome (GOLD analysis project Ga0209793, IMG submission 185863) | Wastewater treatment Type I Accumulibacter community from EBPR Bioreactor in Madison, WI, USA - Reactor 1_2/2/2009_ DNA (SPAdes) (version 2) | ecosystem: Engineered > Bioreactor > EBPR >... | reverse complement strand
AAGGTCTCGGCCTTCGGCTTCCGCCCCATGCAGCCTGCCGCCTTCGAGGCTGGCAAGCCCGCCGATATCGGAGACGGCCAGACGCTGACCGTCAACGAGGACGGCAGCTACGAGATCGTCTCGCCCACGAAGATGGAAGGCACGCGCGGCCAGCGCATCTTCTACACCGCCTCCGTCCCGCCGCGCTTCACGCTCGACAACTATCGCGAAGTGCTGAGCGCCGCCGGCATCGGCTCATCCTTCATCAATTCGCTGACGGTGGCGATCCCTTCAACCATCATCCCGATCCTCGTCGCTGCCTTCTGCGCCTATGCGCTGGCCTGGATGCCGTTCCCCGGTCGGGCGATCCTGATCGCGGTCATCGTCGGCCTGCTCGTCGTGCCCTTGCAGATGTCGCTGATCCCGTTGCTCCGGCTCTATAACGGCGTCGGCGCCTTCCTCGGCGTGCCGGCCAAGACCTATGTCGGCATCTGGCTCGCCCATATGGGCTTCGGCCTGCCGCTCGCGGTCTATCTCCTGCGCAACTACATGGCCGGCCTGCCGCGCGAGATCATGGAATCGGCTCGCGTCGACGGCGCGTCCGACTTCGATATCTTCGTGAAGATCATCCTGCCGCTTTCCTTCCCGGCGCTCGCCTCCTTCGCCATCTTCCAGTTCCTCTGGACCTGGAACGACCTGCTCGTCGCCATGGTCTTCTTGGGCACCGGCAATGACGAACTGGTGCTGACCGGGCGCCTCGTGAACCTGCTCGGCTCGCGTGGCGGCAATTGGGAAATCCTCACGGCTTCCGCCTTCATCACCATCGTCGTTCCCCTCATCGTCTTCTTCAGCCTGCAGCGCTATCTCGTGCGCGGCCTGCTGGCGGGCTCGGTCAAGGGCGGCTGATGCATACCCATAGGACAAGCAGAATGACGACGTTGGATTCCACTCTTCTCACGCCGGACAAGGACTGGTGGCGCGGCGCGGTGATCTACCAGATCTATCCGCGCTCCTTCCAGGACACCAACGGCGACGGGATTGGCGACCTCAAGGGTATCACCGAGCGGCTCGCCCATGTCGCCTCCCTCGGGGCGGATGCGATCTGGATCTCGCCCTTCTTCACCTCGCCGATGAAGGATTTCGGCTACGACGTCTCGGACTATCAGGACGTTGACCCGATCTTCGGCGTGCTGGCCGATTTCGACGCGCTGATTGCCGAGGCCCATCGCCTCAACATCCGCGTAATGATCGACCTCGTGCTGTCGCACACATCGGACAAGCACCCTTGGTTCGTCGAAAGCCGCTCGCGCCGCACCAATCCCAAGGCCGACTGGTATGTCTGGGCGGATTCGAAGCCGGACGGCACGCCGCCGAACAACTGGCTGTCGATCTTCGGCGGTTCCGCCTGGCAGTGGGACCCGACGCGCCTGCAATATTATATGCACAACTTCCTGACCTCGCAGCCCGACCTCAACCTGCACAATCCCGAGGTTCAGGACGCGCTGCTTTCGGTCGCCCGCTTCTGGCTGGAGCGCGGCGTCGACGGCTTCCGCCTCGACACGATCAACTTCTACTTCCACGACAAGGAACTGCGCGACAACCCGTCGCTCGCCCCCGAGCGCCGCAATGCCCAGACCGCGCCTGCCGTGAATCCCTACAACTATCAGGAGCACATCTACGACAAGAACCAGCCGGAGAACCTGGAGTTCCTGAAGCGCTTCCGCGCCGTCATGGAGGAGTTCCCGGCGATTGCCGCCGTCGGCGAGGTAGGCGACAGCCAGCGCGGCCTTGAAATTGCCGGCGAATACACGTCCGGCGGCGACAAGATGCACATGTGCTACGCCTTCGAGTTCCTGGCGCCCGATCCGCTGACGCCGGCCTTCGTTGCCGAGACGCAGCACGCGCTGGAAAAGGCCGCGCCGGAAGGATGGGTCTGCTGGGCCTTCTCCAACCATGACGTGATGCGCCATGTCAGCCGCTGGGGCAATGCCGTCACCGACCACGAGGCTCACGCCAAGCTGCTCGCCAGCCTCCTGATGTCGCTGCGCGGCTCCGTCTGCATCTATCAGGGCGAGGAGCTGGCCCTGCCGGAGGCCGAGCTCGCCTACGAGGATCTTCAGGATCCCTACGGCATCCAGTTCTGGCCGGATTTCAAGGGGCGCGACGGTTGCCGCACGCCTATGGTCTGGGACGGTCGCCAGCAATCCGGCGGCTTCAGTCTCGGCAAGCCCTGGCTGCCGGTGCCGGCCGCCCATCTGGAACGGGCCGTCAACGTGCAGGAGGGTGACGAGGCATCGGTTCTGGCGCACTATCGGCGCTTCCTCGCCTTCCGCAAGGAGCATGCGGCTCTGGTGAAGGGCGAGATCGAATTTCATGTCGCCGAGGGCGCGGTGCTGTCCTTCGTGCGCACGCATGGTAACGAGAAGGTCTTCTGCGCCTTTAACATGAGTCCCGTCGCGCGCCTTGCCGACCTGCCGGCCGGCACGCTGGAAGCGCTGGAAGGGCATGGCTTCGACAGCGTGATGCATGAGGAAAATATCGAACTTCCGGCCTGGAGCGGGTTCTTCGCCCGCTTCGCATAGTCGGTCCGAAACAGAGGGGAGTGAGACATGACAGGGCTGGTTCTCAAGGATATCCGCAAGTCCTACGGTTCGGTGGACGTGATCCACGGCATCGATCTCGATATCAAGCAGGGCGAGTTCATCGTCTTCGTCGGCCCGTCCGGCTGCGGGAAGTCGACGCTGCTGCGCATGATCGCGGGCCTGGAGGAGATCACCGGCGGCGACATGACGATCGACGGCGAGCGCGTCAACGACGTGCCGCCCTCCAAGCGCGGCATCGCCATGGTCTTCCAGTCCTACGCGCTCTACCCGCACATGACCGTCTACGACAACATGGCGTTCGGCATGCGGATCGCGGGGGAAAGCAAGGAGGAGATCGACCGTCGCGTACGCTCGGCCGCCGATATCCTCCAGCTCACAAAGTATCTCGACCGCCTGCCCAAGGCGCTGTCTGGCGGCCAGCGCCAGCGTGTCGCCATCGGCCGCGCCATCTGCCGCAATCCGAAGGTCTTCCTCTTCGACGAGCCGCTGTCGAACCTCGACGCCGCCTTGCGCGTTGCCACCCGCATCGAGATCGCCAAGCTCAACGAGCAGATGGCCGACACGACGATGATCTATGTCACGCACGACCAGGTGGAGGCGATGACGCTCGCCGACCGTATCGTCGTGCTCTCGGCCGGCCATATCGAGCAGGTCGGCCCGCCGCTGGAACTCTACGAGCGCCCGGCGAACCTCTTCGTCGCCCGCTTCATCGGCTCGCCGGCCATGAACATCATCCCGGCGAAGATCATCGCGGCCGGCGAGACGACCGCGCTGGAGCTGACCGGCGGGCGCACCTGCGGCGTCGGCATCGCGACAGCGGCGTCCGAGATCGGCGAGACGGCAAGCTTCGGCGTGCGGCCGGAGGACCTGGAGATCACGACCGGCGACGATTTCCTCTTCGAAGGCACCGTCTCCATCGTCGAGGCGCTGGGCGAGGTGACGCTGCTCTATATCGACGGCCTCGTTCAGGGCGAGCCGATCATCGCCAAGATCCCCGGCTTCCTCAACGTCAAGCGCGGCGAGAAGGTGCGCTTCACGGCGGACAGGACCAAGCTGCATCTCTTCGACGCTGCCGGCAAGAGCTATCGGGCCCTCTGATTTGTCCCCCGGGCGGCAGGATTTTGCCCTGCCGCTCAACCCGATGTTAAGCGTTCATGCCTAGTCTTTTTCCCGGAATTGATCATGCCGGGGGGCATCGGGCATATGCGTTTTCAGGATCAGGCGTCGCGGGGCAGTTACCTGAACAAGGAAGAGTCCTTCATGTACGATCGGGAGAAGAGTTTCCCGATGGAGGACACCTGCAACGAGGCCCGCATAGAGTTCACCGAGACCGGCGGCATCGTCAACCTCGTCTCGCGGCGCGGGGTGATCATCAAGCTGTCGCGCAGCGGCGCGGTCCTCACCATGACCTCGAAGTTCCAGCTTCCGCGCAACTTCTATCTCGATATCGTCAGCGCCCGCATCCCGATGATCGGCTGCCTGACACAGCGCGTCTATCCCAACGATGTGGTCGAGGCCCGCTTCCTGCGGCTCCTGTCCGACAAGGACCTCCAGCGCATCTTCGTCTACTCGACGCACCGGAACCATCAGGGCCGGACGCTGGATATCTATAGCTGATAGTTCGGGGGGAGCCCCTCATCCCGCTGTCACGATTTCCCTGTGATTGAAGGAAAACCGTGCGGCAATGTCCCTTCGCCCCGCTTGCGGGGAGAAGGTGGCCGGCAGGCCGGATGAGGGGCTACTCGCCCGCTTACGCGAACAGCACGCTCGCCCCGTGATCCGCCGGTCCTGCAATCGCGCGGAAGGGGGCGAAGAGTTCGCGGCCCATGCCGAATTCGTTGCCGGAAAGGTCAGCCGCCGCCTGCGGGCGGGCGGCGAATTCCGCGGCGTCCACCAGAACCTCGATCGTCCCATGCGTGGCGTCGAGGCGGATCATATCGCCGTTGCGGATGCGGCCGATGGGGCCGTTGTCCACCGCCTCGGGCGTGACGTGGATCGCGGCGGGCACTTTGCCGGAAGCGCCGGACATGCGGCCGTCCGTGAGAAGGGCGACCTTCTGGCCGCGATCCTGCAGGATGCCGAGCACGGTGGTCAGCTTGTGCAGTTCCGGCATGCCGTTCGACTTCGGGCCCTGGAAGCGCACGACGGCAATGAAATCGCCCGTCAGCTCGCCGTTCTTGAAGGCGACGTTGAGTTCCTGCTGGTCGTGGAAGACCTTTGCCGGCGCTTCGATGACATGGCGCTCCGGCTTGACGGCGGAAATCTTGATGACGGCGCTGCCGATATTGCCGGTCAGCATCTTGAGGCCGCCGGTCGGCTGGAAGGGGGTCTCGATACTGGCGAGAACCTTCGGGTCGTGGCTGACCTTCGGCGCAGGTTCGCGGTGCACCGTGCCGTTCTCGCCGAGGCGAGGATCGATAGCGTAGGCCTGAAGGCCCTGGCCGTAAACGGTGCGCACATCGTCATGCAGCATGCCGGTCTTCAGCAGTTCCTGGATGAGGAAGCCCATGCCGCCGGCCGCGTGGAAATGGTTCACGTCGGCAAGGCCGTTCGGATAGACGCGGGCAAGCAGCGGCACGACGTCGGAAAGATCGGAAATGTCCTTCCATGTCAGTACGATGCCGGCGGCGCGCGCCATGGCGAGAAGGTGCAGCGTGTGGTTGGTCGAGCCGCCGGTGGCGTGGAGGCCCACGACGCCGTTGACGATGGAGCGCTCGTCGATCATCTCGCCGGCCGGCGTGAATTCGTTGCCCTGCGCGGTAATGGCAAGCGCCCGCTTGGCGGCTTCCTTGGTCAGCGCGTCCCGCAGCGGCGTGCCGGGATTGATGAAGGAGGCGCCGGGCATGTGGAAGCCCATGATCTCCATCAGCATCTGGTTGGAGTTCGCGGTGCCGTAGAACGTGCAGGTGCCGGGGCCGTGATAGGACTTGGACTCGGCCTCCAGCAGCTCGGCGCGGCCGGCCTTGCCTTCGGCATAGAGCTGGCGCACGCGGGTCTTCTCGTCGTTCGGCAGGCCGGAGGTCATGGGGCCTGCGGGGATGAAGACGGCGGGCAGGTGCCCGAAGGTCAGCGCGGCGATGGTGAGGCCCGGCACGATCTTGTCGCAGACGCCGAGATAGACGACCGAGTCGAACATGTTGTGCGACAGGCCGACGCCGGCCGCCATGGCGATCAGGTCACGTGAGAAGAGCGAGAGTTCCATACCCGGCTGGCCCTGGGTGACGCCGTCGCACATGGCGGGCACGCCGCCGGCCACCTGCGCCACGCCGCCCGCTTCCCGTGCCGCCTCGCGAATGAGGGCGGGGTAGGTCTCGAACGGCTGATGGGCCGACAGCATGTCGTTATAGGAGGTGATGATGCCGAGGTTCGGGACGCGGTCGCCGGCGAGCGCGTCCTTCTCGGCGGGGGAACAGACGGCAAAGCCGTGCGCGAGGTTGCCGCAGGAGAGCACGGCGCGGTGCACGCCCTTGGAGGCGGCGGCGCGCACGCGTTCCAGATAGGGCTGGCGATGCGGCTTCGAACGTTCGACGATGCGGGCGGTGATGGCTTCGATGCGCTTGTCGGCGGACATGGGAGTTATCCTGACTTCCTCGATTGCGTGTTTGCACGGCAGGACGAGCGGGAAAGCTGCGCCATCCGCGGGTAGCGGCGTCCTGCGGCGCCAGTCGTATTCGGCTTCAGCCGGCCGGGCGCGCTAGGGCGCCCAGTAGATGTCGAGCGGCGTTGCCGCGCGCCGCAGAATGGCGCGGATCGGCATGTCCTCCTCCGGTCCATCCGCCTCAGCGGCGGCCAGAACGTCCTTCTTGCCGTGCCCCTCGATATGCAGCACCAGAAGGCGGGCATCCTGAAGGCTGGCGAAGGTGAAGGTGAGGCGGGTTTCGCCCGCGCCCTCCGCTTCCATGGTGATCACGCCGCGCGGTGTTGCGGCCGAGATCGCCTCGGCAAGCCGGCTGCCACGGGGGAAGAACGAGGCGGTGTGGCCGTCCGTTCCCATGCCGAGGATTGCGACGTCGAAGGGATGGCCGAGGCTTGCGGCGTCGGCAGAGGCGATCTTCGCCGCCTCTTCCGCGCTGCCCGCGTCCCGGTAGAGCGGCAGGAAGTGTGCGGCCTTCGCCTTGTCCTGCAGCAGGTTGTCGGCGACGAGCAGGTGGTTCGAGCGCGGATTGTCCGCCGACACGAAGCGCTCGTCGACGAGCGTCACCGTAACCTTGGACCAGTCGATATCGCGGCCGGAGAGCGCCTTGAAGAAGGCCTTGGGCGTGGAGCCGCCCGAGACCGCGATAGTCGCGCGGCCGCGCGCGGCGATGGCGTCCGTCAGCGTGGCGGCAACCTTGTCCGCCAGCCCCTCGGCCAATGCCGCGCCATCCTTGAATTCGTGCATTTCAGCGCTCATCGGCCTTCCTTACGTTTCGTGCCAGGTGCGGCCGTCGCGCTCGATGAGGGCGATGGCCTGGCTCGGGCCCCAGGTGCCGGCGGTGTAGCCCTGCGCCTGCTGGCCGGTCGCTTCCCAGGCCTTCAGGATCGGGTCGACCCAGCGCCATGCGGCCTCTACTTCGTCGCGGCGCATGAAGAGCGTCTGGTTGTTCCTGATGACATCGAGCAAAAGGCGCTCGTAGGCGTCTGCGTTGCGGGCGTCGAAGGCCTCGGCGAAGCTCATGTCGAGCGAGACGTTGCGCAGGCGCATGCCGCCCGGACCGGGGTCCTTGATCATGAGCGACTGCTTGACGCCCTCGTCCGGCTGCAGGCGGATGATGAGCTGGTTGGCTTCGATGCGGCCCGCCGAGGGATCGAAGATCGAATGCGGGATCGGCTTGAAGGTGATGACGATCTCCGACATGCGCGCGGCAAGGCGCTTGCCCGTGCGGATGTAGAAGGGCACGCCCGCCCAGCGCCAGTTGCCGATCTCGGCCTTGACGGCGACGAAGGTCTCCGTGTTGGAAACGCCGCCTTCCAGCTCTTCCAGGTAACCCTTGACCGGGCCGCCCGCAGAGGCGCCGGCGCGATACTGGCCGCGCACGGTGAGGCGCTCGACATTGTACTGGTCGATGGGCTTCAGGGCGCGCAGCACCTTCAGCTTCTCGTCGCGCACGGCCTCGGCATCCATGGAGGAGGGCACTTCCATCGCCACGAGGCAGAGAAGCTGGAGGATATGGTTCTGCACCATGTCGCGCAGCGCACCCGCCTTGTCGTAGTAGCCGGCGCGGCTTTCGAGGCCGACCGATTCTGCGACCGTGATCTGCACGTGGTCGATATGGGCGGAGTTCCACAGCGGCTCGTAGAGCGCGTTGGCGAAGCGCAGCGCCATCAGGTTCTGCACCGTTTCCTTGCCGAGATAATGGTCGATGCGGAAGATCTGCTCTTCGTGGAAGACCTTGCCGATCGTGTTGTTCAGCTCATTGGCGGAGGCAAGATCGCGGCCGATCGGCTTTTCGACGACGATGCGCGTCTGCTTGGTGATCATCTTGTGATCGCGGATCTTCTCCGAGATGTCGCCGAAGATGGCGGGGGCCACGGCGAGATAGAAGGCGCGCACGCGGTCCTTGCCCTCGTCCAGCAATTCCTTCAGCTTGTCCCACCCCTGGTCGGACTTGGCGTCGACCGCCACATAGAACAGCCGGTCGCAGAAGGTCTTGACCTGCGCGTCGTCGAATTCCTCTGCCTTCAGGTGCTCCTTCAGCGCATCGACCGCGAACTTGCGGTATTCCTCGTCCGTGAAGGCGGTGCGCGACGCGCCGATGATGCGCGTCGGGTCCGAAAGCTGGCCGGCGAGCTGCCGGTGGTAGAGGGCCGGAAGGAGCTTGCGTTCCGCAAGGTCGCCGGTTCCGCCGAAGACGACATAGTCGAAAGGCTCAACGGGAATGATCTGGCTGCTCATCGGATATCTCGATCTCGTTCTGTTGGCGGGTGTTATAATCTAATCGATTTAAAAACGCCAGCATGCAACGCAACAAAATCGGTTTTTCCGTGTCGGTCAGAGCCGGTCGCGCATCGCATACCATGTCATGGCGAGGAAGAGGAGCGGCGAGCGCAAGCGCGCACCACCCGGGAAGGCCGGGATTTTCAGGGCCTTCAACAGGTCGAGCTGGCTGCTGCCGCCTGTCACCTCGTCCGCGTAGAGCTTGCCGCAATAATTCGACAGCATGACGCCGTGGCCGGAATAGCCGCCGATGGTCGTGATGCCGGGCAGGACCTCGCGCACATAGGGCTTGCGCGGCATGGTGATGCCGACGGAGCCGCCCCAGGCGTGGGTAAGCTCGATGCCCTTCAGTTCCGGATAGACCTCCTCGATCTGCCGGCGGATGGGCGGTGTCATGTCGTCGAGATTTTCGGAATAGGCCTCGCGCCCGCCGAAGAGCAGCCGACCGTCGCGGGTCTTGCGGAAATAGCGCACGACGAACCGCGTGTCGGCGATGGCTTCGCCGCCGGGAATGACCGAGGGGAACTTGTCGAGCGGTACGGTCGCGCCGATGAAGGAGCGGATCGGCATGACATGAGCCGCCGTCTTCGGTTCCAGGTCGCCGATATAGGCGTTGCAGGCGATCAGCGCCTTGTCGGCGCGGATGGTGCCCCTGGCGGTGGTGATCACCGCCTTGCCGCCGGCCCGCTCGATCTTCAGGGCGGGGGTCTTTTCATGCAGGCTGGCGCCCGCTTCTTTCGCGGCGCGGGCGACGCCGACCAGCAGTTTCATCGGGTGGATATGGCCGGTGCCGGTGTCGCGCAGGCCGAAGAAGAAGCGCTTGGAGCCGACGCGCTCCTCGGTCTCGGCGCGGTCCATGTAGGTCATGTGCGGGTAGTTATAGCGCGTCGCGGCGATTTCGACGTGATCGCGGAAATCCTTCTCGAAGCTCGCCTTGTGGCTGACATTGAGCTGGCCGGGCACATAATCGATATCGAGGTTCTGGGAGCTGGCGAAATCGTGGATGTGGCGCTTGGCGTCCTCGGCCATGTCGAAGAGGGCCTTGGCGCGCTCGAAGCCGAACTCGGCTTCCATCTCCTCCGCCTCGGCGCGCTGGCCGGTGCCAAGCTGGCCGCCGTTGCGGCCCGATGCGCCGTCGCCGAAGCGATGCGCCTCGATGAGCGTGACGCGCACGCCTTTCCTCGCAAGATTGTAGGCGGCCTGCAGGCCGGTGAAGCCGCCGCCGACGATCGCGACATCGGTCTCGACCGAGCCGTCGAGGGGAGCATATTCGGGACGCTCGCCGACGCTTGCCTCATACCAGGAGACGCCGGGGGAAATCGGGCTTTGCCAGGGCATTGCACACACTCGCATTCAGGAGGGTGCGGCGGCGCGCCGGGGCGCCACCGCTCTCTGGGTCTGGTCTCTCCAGGCGGCCCGGACCGCCGGCCGCTCAGACGTTGAGCAGCAGGAACTCGCGTTCCCAGGGGCTGATCACCTGCATGAAGGTCTCGAACTCGCCCCGCTTGACGCCGGCATAAAGGCCGATGAACTCGGCGCTCAGCACGTCGGCCAGCGTGGGATCGGATTCGAGCAGCGACACGGCCTCGAGCAGGCCGCGCGGCAGATCGATCGATCCCTCGTTGGCGGTGTCCTCCGTCGGCGCGGTCGGCTCGATCTGGTTCATGATGCCGAGCAGGCCGCAGCCGAGCGAGGCCGCGAGCGCGAGATACGGATTGGCGTCCGAGCCGGGCAGGCGGTTCTCGACACGCCGCGCCGCGGCGTCCGATACCGGCACGCGGAAGGCCGTCGTGCGGTTGTCGTAGCCCCAGGCGTTGTTCACCGGGGCGGACATGTCGGGCGTCAGGCGGCGGTAGGAGTTCACATAGGGCGCCATCATCACGAGCGTCTTCGGCACATAGGCCTGCATGCCGCCGATGAAATGGAAGAATTCCTTCGAGGCCGATCCATCCGGATTGGAGAAGACGTTCTTTCCGGTCCCGATCTCCACCACCGACTGATGAATATGCATGGCGGACCCCGCCTGTCCCTGCATGGGCTTGGCCATGAAGGTGGCGTAGATGCCGTGCTTCAGCGCCGCCTCGCGGATCGTGCGCTTGAACAGGAACACCTGGTCGGCAAGCTCGATGGGATCGCCGTGGCGCAGGTTGATCTCGAGTTGCGCCGGTCCCTCCTCGTGGATCAGGGTATCGATCTCGAGACCCTGCCGTTCGGAGAAGTGATAGATGTCGTCGATCAGCTCGTCGAACTCGTTGATGCCGGCGATGGAATAGCCCTGTCCGCCCTGGATGGCGCGGCCGGAGCGGCCCTTCGGCGGGTGCAGCGGATAGTCCGGGTCGTCATTGACGGCGACGAGATAGAATTCGATCTCGGGCGCGACGACCGGCTTCCAACCGCGGTCGCTATACATCTTCACGACGTTCTTCAGCACGTTGCGCGGGGTATAGGGCACGTTCTCGCCGGTCGAGCCGACGATGTCGCAGATGACCTGCGCGGTCGGATCGGTTTCCCACGGCACGACGGAGAGCGTGGAAAGATCCGGCACGAGCTTGAGATCGCTGTCGCGCGGCTCGTAGCGGAAATTGCCGGTCTCTTCCGGGTAATCGCCGGAAATCGTGTGGCGGTAGAGCGCGGAGGGCAGCGCCAGCGACGTATTCGAGGTGAATTTCGAAGACGGCATCATCTTCCCGCGCGGCACTCCGGCGAGATCGGGCGTGATGCATTCTATGTCCTCGATGCCGCGGGCGCGAAGCCAGTCTGCGGCGTCCTTCCAGGTCTTTACCCCGCGCGGCACGCTGATGGCGGGAGGGATTTTCGTGGAGCGTGCGGCCTTTTCGATGGTGGGAGTAACGACTTTCTTTTTGGACGGCATGAGGCACCGGGTTTGGTTGACGATGTACCATCATAGCTGGTGTTTTAGCCTTTGCTAGCTCCCCCCGGGGGGTAGAAAGCGCGATTTTTCCTGGAATTTACGCGCGGCGTGGCAGTTGACTTTCACCCGTTATGGCCGAATGGAAGGCAAAACGGGGATCGAATACGTGGCGGAACGGCGGGACGTCGTCATCATCGGAGCGGGCGCGGCGGGCATGATGTGCGCCATCGAGGCGGGGCGGCGCGGACGGCGCGTGCTCGTGCTCGACCATGCCCGCGCGCCGGGCGAGAAGATCCGCATCTCGGGCGGCGGCCGCTGCAACTTCACCAACATCCATGCCGGGCCGAAGAATTTCCTCTCGGCCAATCCGCATTTCTGCAAGTCGGCGCTGGCGCGCTACACGCCGCGCGACTTCCTCGATCTCGTCGAGCGCCACCGCATCCCCTGGCACGAGAAGACGCTGGGCCAGCTCTTCTGCGACAATTCGGCGAAGGACATCGTCGCCATGCTGCTGGCCGAGATGAAGGCCGTTGGTGCGGAACTGCGTCTTTCGACGCCCATCTCCGCCGTCGAGCATGACGGTGCATCCTTCCGGGTCGGCACGGAAAACGGGACGGTCGAGGCCGCGTCGCTGGTGATCGCGACCGGCGGCAAGTCGATCCCGAAAATGGGTGCGACCGGCTTTGCCTACCGCATCGCCGAGCAGTTCGGCCTGCCTGTTCTGGAAACCCGCGCCGGCCTCGTCCCCCTGATGCTGGATCCGGTGACGCTTGCCGCCCACGAGGGCCTGCCGGGCGTTGCCGTCGAGGTGATCGCCCGCCACGGCAAGACGGAATTCCGTGAGGCTGCGCTGTTCACCCATCGCGGCCTCAGCGGCCCTGCCATCCTGCAGATTTCGTCCTATTGGCGGGAAGGCGAGGAGATCGCGCTCGCCATCTGCCCCGATGTCGATTTTACGGCCGTGATCGCCGCCGCGCGGCGTCAGAACGGGCGACAGGCCGTGCAGACGGTACTGGCCGAGCATATGCCGAGGAAGCTCGCGCAGCTCTTCGTCACGGAACTGGGCATCGACGGGCCGCTGGCCGAGCAGTCCGGCAAGCGCATCGACGCGCTGCTCCAGCGTCTTAATGGCTGGCGCCTGCGCCCGCCCGGCTCGGAAGGATATCGCACGGCGGAAGTCACCATCGGCGGCGTCGACACGGGCGCGCTCGATTCCCGCAGCATGGCGGCAAAGGCCGTGCCGGGCCTCTATTTCATCGGCGAGGCGGTGGACGTGACAGGCTGGCTCGGCGGCTACAATTTCCAGTGGGCCTGGGCCTCAGGCCACGCGGCGGGGCAGGAAGCCTGAGATTCGCCTCGGTCTTTACCGTCCTTTAACATCTTGCGGCGGATGCTCGGGACATGTCGGCGTTTTCCGTCCCTGCGGGGAGGGGAACAACATGATGTGGGCCGGCTGGCCGGATCATCCGGGTTACCTGTTTCGCGTAACGGAGTATCGCCGCATGCCTCAAGGAAACCGTCCCGCCCGCGCCATAGCCGCCGTCGAGGAAAGCCGCCGCCGCTTGTTCGCCATCGGCGTCAACTGTGCGCTCGCCGCCAGCCTTGCCGCGCTTCTCGCCTTTCTCGCGTCCTGACGCCGCCCGATAGTCATAAATCGGTTTAAGCGGTGATGGAATTTTAAAGATTGCCGCCGAATATCGCCCGATAGGGTTCCGGATGCCGCGTCGTCCCGAGGGATGGCGTGCGGCTGGCAATGATTGCTCCCCCGGATGCGCGGCATTGCAGCCGCATGAAAGTCGGTAATCCGGCGTCCGAATCCTGGGGAGGCCCGCAAAGGGCAGGGGTGGAGCACGCCGACAACGGATGTCCCGCCATGTTCATCGATAAGATTCTCGCCCGGTTCAAGATCCAGACCAAGGTTCTGGTCTTCATCCTGCCGTTCGTTCTCAGCATTTGCGCCGTCGGCTTCACCGGGCTTTATGCGTCCGGCCTGCTGCAGGGCCGCATGGAGATTTCCAACAGCGTCCTCCAGTCGCTGAGCGGCTTCAAGGATGTCTATGCGGGTATGAACCGCTTCCTGCAGGATACGACGGAGGCCAATCGCGATGCCGTCCATGAGCGCCTGACGGCGCAGGGCGAGGTTTTGCGGGCCACGATGGATAGCCTGGCGCCTGATGCCGACCGGTCCAAGCTGGTCGATGCGGAAGTGCAGACCAAGGATATCCAGGCGCGCATGGACGGTCTCTGGACGCTCTATGTGAACGAAGTCGGCCTGCACGAGACCATGACGAAGAACCTCAACACGCTGTCCAGCGAGCAGGTGAAGATTCTCGACGAGGCGACGAAGCTCCAGCGCTCGGTGCGCCAGAACGAGAACGCCGCCAAGATCATGCTGCGCGAGGCCGAGCGCCTGACCAATGCCAGCAAGTTCTTCGGCGATTTCCTCTCCGAATTCAGCCGGGGCGCCACGCCCGAGGAGCAGTTGAAGGTTGTCCGCGAGCGCTACCCGCTCTTCAGCAAGACCGAGCGCTCGATCTCGATGATCCTGCCGAAGAACCAGACGGTTGTGCTGATCACCATCCGCAACACGATCGACGAACTCGGCGCGCTGCTCAAGTCGACCGATCCGGCGAGCGTCACCGTGCCGGAAATCGCCCGCCGCGTGAACCGCTTCCGTCAGGTTACCATCCAGCTTCAGGGCGCCGCCGCCGCGAAGATGCGCGAGGCGACCCGCATCTTCAACGAACTCGACACGCCGATCATCAAGTCGGAGGCCGTTCTCGGCTCCACGCGCAAGCTCGTCTCCTCCATCGACGATATCGAGGTCGCCGCCGCCCGCTTCCTCGGCGAGACCTCGCAGGAGAACCGGACCAAGCTCACCGGCAATCTCGCCATCATGCGCATCGACATGAACGGTCTGCGCGGCGCGGCCAGCGACCTGCCGTTCTTCGCCGCCGTGGACGAGACGCTGCCGAAGCTGCTGGAGCGCATCGAGGCCGACAGCGCCGAGCTCGTGAAGATCAGCACCGAGCGCGCCGCCCAGTTCGAGGCCGCCGGTCAGTCGATCGATACGATCTGGAACCTGCTCAGCCAGTTCGCCGAGGAGCAGAAGACCAGCGCCGGCACCGAGCGCGAGAAGGCCAACCAGGTCTCGGTTCTCGCGACCGTCGCGGGTGCGGCCATTGCCGTCCTCGCCGGCATCGCCCTCGTGCTGACGCTGAAGGGGCCGATCGGCCAGATCACCGGCGCGATGCGCCGCCTCGCCGACGGCTTCCTCGACACCGGTATTTCCGGCGAAGGCCGCGCCGACGAGATCGGCGACATGGCCCGCGCCCTCGGTGTCTTCAAGGAAAACGCCCTGTCGAAGATCCGCATCGAGGAGGAAAGCGAACAGCAGCGCGCGGCGGCGGAAGCCGAGCGCGCCCGCAACGACGCCGAGAAGCAGTCCCTCGACCGCGATATCGACTTCGCCGTGAACGCGCTCGCCGCCGGTCTCGGCCGTCTTGCGCAGGGCGACCTGTCGCGCCAGATCGATACGCCCTTCACCGGCCGCCTCGAACAGCTTCGCCGGGACTTCAACGTCTCGCTGGAGCGTCTGCACGACACGCTCGGCCAGATCCGTACCAATGCGATGTCGATCCAGCGCAGCGGCTCGGACATGCTGCAATCGGCCGATGCGCTTTCCAAGCGTACCGAGGCACAGGCCTCCTCGCTGGAGGAGACCGCCGCCGCCGTCGAGCAGATCACGGTCACGGTTCGCTCCTCCGCCGAGCGGGCGCACGAGGCGAATGTGGTCGTCGGCACGACGAAGCGCAGCGCCGACAGTTCCGCCGCGGTCGTCAATAACGCGATTGCTGCCATGGGCCGCATCGAGGGAGCTTCGCGCCAGATCGAGCAGATCATCGAGGTGATCGACGATATCGCCTTCCAGACGAACCTGCTCGCCCTCAATGCCGGCATCGAGGCAGCCCGTGCCGGCGACGCCGGCAAGGGCTTCGCAGTGGTGGCGCAGGAGGTGCGCGAGCTTGCCCAGCGCTCGGCGCAGGCGGCAAAGGAGATCAAGGGCCTCATCGAGAAATCGACGAACGAGGTCAGTGCCGGTTCGCATCTGGTGCAGGAGACGGGCGCTGTGCTCGCTTCGATCAGCGAGCAGATCGTCACCGTCAGCCAGCATGTGGACATGATGGCGACGGCGAGCCGCGACCAGGCGGCGGCGCTGCAGGAGGTTAACGGCTCCGTCAACCAGATGGACCAGATGACCCAGCAGAACGCCTCGATGGTGGACCTGACGACGGCCGCCAGCCGCAAGCTTGCGGGCGACGCCGATACGCTGATGATGCTGGTCGAGCAGTTCCGCCTCGAAGCGGACGACCAGGGCCTTCACCGCGCGGCCTGATTTGCGCGTCTGCGATGAAACGACAGCCCCCGGTGCGCGGAAAACGCGCCGGGGGTTTTGCGCGACCGGCGATATCCCGGTCACAGCCGGATCGCGGTCTCCTCCTTCGCCGTGCGGATGACCACCATGGTGAAGAACCGCGCGACATTGTGCTCGTCGCTGAACAGCCTGTCGCACAGGGCGACATATTCCTCCATGTCGCGCAGGCGCAGCATCAGGATGACGTCCGTCTCGCCCGTGACGGCATAGGCCTGCGCGACGGCATCCTCCGCGACCGCGACGTCCAGGAAGCGGCGCATGTGCTGCTCGCCATGCAGCTTCAACTCCACCGTGACGATGGCCTTGATCATGCGGCCGGCCCTGGCCGGGTTCAGGATCGCGACGATGCGGTCGATCACGCCCGACTTGCGCAGCCGTTGCGTGCGGCGCAGGCAACTGGAGGGTGACAGCCCAACCTCGTCCGCCATGTCGACATTGGTGCGCGATGCATCGCGCTGCAGGAGGTTCAGCAGTTTCCGGTCGATCCGATCCATGCCGGCAGCATAGACGCCTTCGCCATCTTTGCAATAAAATTGCACTATCCTGCAATCTTTGACCGAAACTGCGAAGCGCCCCGGGTTAGGAAAATCCAGCCAACGGAAGGAGCCTCAGATGCCGTTCTTCGCCACAGCCCTGCAGAAAACCAGGGAAACCCTCGATGTCTACTGGGTGCTTGTCCGCATCACCGTCCCTATCGCGCTGGCGACGGAGTTTTTGGCGCGCATGGGCGTGATCAAGGCCATGACGCCTGTTTTTGCGCCGGTCATGAATCTCGTCGGGCTTCCCCCGGAGCTGGGGCTGGCCTGGCTGACGGGCATGCTCATCGGGATCTGGGGCGCCGTGCCGCTCCTCTTCACGCTCGTTCCCGTCTCTTCGCTCAGTGTGGCTGACGTCACGATCTTCTCGGCGCTCATCCTGTTCGGGCACGCCCTGCCCATCGAGCAGAAGATCATCCAGCAGGCCGGCCCGGGCATTGTCGTCTCGACCGCGCTGCGCTTTGCCGGCGGCCTGCTTTTCGCCTTCCTGCTGCACCAAGTCTTTTCGGCCACGGGCTGGCTGTCCGCGCCGGTCGCTCCCGCCTGGATCCCGATCAGCGCGACGCCCGACTGGCTGGAATATCTACGGGGTCTTGCGGAAACCATGCTCTGGATGCTCGTCATCCTCGTCGTCCTGTCCTGGGGCCTCGAAATCCTCAAGGTGACGGGCGTGCTGGCCCTCCTGATGAAAGCGCTCTCGCCGGTGCTGCGGCTGGCCGGTATCCGGGGCGAGGCGGAACATCTCACCGCCGTCGGCCTGTTCCTCGGCATCTCCTATGGCGCGGGCCTGCTGATCCGCGAGGCGCAATCGGGCGCGGTGTCGCCGCGGCAGATCTTCCTGTCCTGCGTCTTCATGGGCTTCGCGCATAGCGTGATCGAGGACACGCTGATCGTGCTTGCGCTCGGCGCGGACATCTACAGCGTGCTTGTCGCGCGGGTCGTCTTCGCCGTGGCCGCGACGGCCGTCATCGCGGCTGTGCTGGCCAACCTCTCGGACCGCACGTTCTTCACGCGCATGTTCCGGTCGAACGTCATCAAGGTGGAAGGCTGACGCGCAAACGATCCACGGAACGAAAAATCCCCGGCGCAGGGAATGCCGGGGATTTTCCTTGACTGGATTATGCCTTGATCAGCCGCGGCCCTGCGTCACGATGACGGGGATCAGCAGGTCTCCCCAGTTGCCCTCTCCGCCGTGATGGCGGGCGGAGCGGACGAGTTCCACCGAGACGCCGGCCTCGACCGCCTTCATGACGGACTGGTTGAGGCGGTGCAGGTCGTTGGCGACCATGCGGATCATGGCCTGCTGGTCGGGGGTCATGGCGGAAGCCTGCTCTTCGGCTCGTTCCTTGACGCGGGTCTGGACTGTCATGGCATTTCTCCTCTTCTGAGCATTTTGCAGGCAGGCGGTACGCCTGCCGTCGCAGGAAATGCGGCTCTATGGGGTTCTTGAAAGGTGACGGATCGGGTTATTCGGCGGCCGGGCGGAACTGCTCGTGCTCGGTCGATTCATGCATGGCGGTCGTGGAGGACTGGCCGCCGGTGATCGCCATGGAGACGGCGTCGAAATAGCCGGTGCCGACTTCACGCTGGTGCTTGGTCGCGGTGTAGCCGTTGATCTCGGCGGCGAATTCCGCTTCCTGCAGCTCCGAATAGGCGGCCATCTGGCGCTCCTTGTAGCCGCGCGCTAGCTCGAACATGCCGAAGTTGAGCTGGTGGAAGCCAGCGAGCGTGATGAACTGGAACTTGTAGCCCATCGCACCCAGTTCGCGCTGGAACTTGGCGATCGTCGCGTCGTCGAGGTTCTTCTTCCAGTTGAACGACGGCGAGCAATTGTAGGCGAGCAGCTTGCCGGGATGGGCCTTGTGCACGGCCTCGGCGAACTTGCGGGCCTGTTCGAGGTCCGGCTTGCCGGTCTCCATCCAGATCAGGTCGCAATGCGGCGCATAGGAGATGGCGCGGGCGATGCACGGCTCGATGCCGTTCTTGACCTGGTAGAAGCCCTCGACCGTGCGGCCCTTGTCCTTGTCGACGAAGGGCTGGTCGCGCTCGTCGATATCGGAGGTCAGGAGCTTGGCGGCCTCGGCGTCCGTGCGGGCGACGATCAGCGTCGGCACGCCCATGACGTCGGCGGCAAGGCGCGCGGCATTGAGGTTGCGGATATGGGCTGCGGTCGGGATCAGAACCTTGCCGCCGAGATGGCCGCACTTCTTTTCCGATGCGAGCTGGTCTTCGAAGTGGACGCCGGCGGCGCCCGCCTCGATGAAGGCCTTCATGATCTCGAAGGCGTTGAGCGGGCCGCCGAAGCCGGCTTCCGCATCGGCGACGATCGGGGCGAACCAGGTGTCGACCGAAAGGCCGTTACCTTCCGCCGTCTCGATCTGGTCGGCGCGCTGCAGCGTGCGGTTGATGCGCTTGGCAAGCTCGGGAGCGGCATTTGCCGGATAGAGCGACTGGTCGGGATACATGGCCGAGGCCGTATTGGCGTCGGCGGCAACCTGCCAGCCGGAAAGATAGATCGCCTTCAGGCCGGCGCGGACCATCTGCATGGCCTGGTTGCCCGAGAGCGCGCCGAGCGCGTTGACGAAATCCTCCTCGTGGATGAGCTTCCACAGACGGTTCGCGCCGTTCTCGGCCAGCGTGTGGCGGATCTGGACCGAGCCGCGCAGCTTCTTGACCGTCTCGGCCGTGTAGGGGCGCTCGATACCGTCGAAACGGCCCTTCGGTGCGCTCGGGACGAGATTGTAAAAGTCGGTCATAATATCCTCCAATGCGGTGTCTCTGGATCGGACGCTGGCTCTCTCGCTGCCCCGATTTCATGTGACAGTATTTACATCGCACCGCACAATAGGGCGAGAGAAAACCGGAAAATCAGCGCTGTAATCGGGTAATGATGTCTTGTCTTTGACAGGAGCGGTCTGTAAAAAAGTAAAATCTGTAAAATTGACCAGCGGCCTGGCCGTGTAAAGGATTTGACATATGGCAGAGAACAAGATCTTTGCCGGCCCGAAGGTCCGGCGCATCCGCAATACCCTCGGCCTCACGCAGACGGCGATGGCCGAGGGGCTTTCCATCTCGCCGTCCTATCTGAACCTCATCGAGCGTAACCAGCGGCCGCTGACCGTGCAGCTCCTCCTGCGCCTTGCCTCTGTCTACAAGGTCGATCTCGACGAGCTGCAGGGTGAGAGCGCCGGCAATGCGCGCCAGCTCCGCGAGGTCTTCGCCGATCCGCTGCTTGCCGGCGAGCTGCCGGGCGATCACGAGCTGGTGGAGATCGCCGATGCCGCGCCGAATGTGGCGAGCGGTATCCTCAAGCTCTACCGCGCCTACCGCGAGCAGGCCGCGCGCCTTACCGATCTTGCCGACCTCCTCGCCCGGGAGGGGCATGCCACGACGCTCTCGGGTGCCTTGCTGCCGATGGACGAGGTGCGCGACAAACTGGAAGGCCGGCCCAACTATTTCGCCGCCATCGATGAGGCGGCCGAGCGTTTCCATGCCGCGCTCGCGCCGGGCGACGATCTGGCGAGCGCCCTCAAGGGCTGGCTGCGCAAGGAGCACGGCGTCGTCGTGCGCCTGCTGCCCGTTCATACCATGCCGAACCTGCGCCGCCGTTTCGACCGACACTCCATGCGCCTCTTCCTGTCGGAGCGCCTGTCGCCCTTCGATCAGGTGCGCGAGATCGCCATGGAGACGGTGCAGCTCGCCTTGCAGGATGAGATTTTCGCGGAACTCGACCTGCTTGCCCTTTCGGCGGCCGAGGCGAAGCGCATCGCCCGCTTCGAGCTGGCGCGTTACGCCGCCCACGCCCTGATGATGCCCTACGAGGCCTTCCATTCGACGGCGCAGCGCGCGCGCTACGATATCGATGTGCTGCGCGCCCGCTTTTCCGTCTCCTTCGAGCAGGCGGCGAGCCGGCTGACGATGCTTCAGCGCCCCGGCAAGGCGGGCGTGCCCTTCTTCCTGCTGGAGATAGACAATGCCGGCAACCGTTTCCGGCGGGCGGGCGCGCAGGGCTTTCCGCAGGCGCGGTTCGGCGGCGGCTGTCCCAAGCTCGGCGTGCATTCCGCCTTTTCCCAGCCGGGCCAGATCCTCGTAGACCGGGTGGAAATGCCCGACGGTGCCGCCTTCCTGACGGTCTCGCGCACGCTGGAAGGTCCGCAGGGCGTCTTTGCCGAGCGGGTGCGGCGCACCGCGCTGCTGGTCGGCTGCGACGCCGCCCATGCGGAGGAGACGGTTTACGGCGAGGCGGTACGGCGGGACGTGGCGGTCGCCGTCGGAACGGCCTGCCGGCTCTGCGAACGGCAGGGCTGCCTTGCGCGGGCGGAGCCGCCCGTTACGCGGCCGCTTGGCCTCGATGAAATGGTCGCCGGCCTCAGCCTTTTCGACTTCCAGTAAATTTCCGCTTGCTTTCCGTCCGCGATAGGGCTTCAAATATGATAGGAATGGGAAAAATGTGATATAAAAAATCAGCCTCCGTTTACGTCGAATGCCGCTTGTCGCCTCTTAAAAAACAACCATAATCGGCGGCGGTTCTTCATGCGAACGCAGAGGCCCGCGAAGGAAACTGGGAGAAAAATCAATGAAAAGACGCACTCTTTTGGCGACGGCGGCAATGGCTGCGATGTTTGTGGCGGGCGGTGCGCTCGCGCAGGAAAAAGTCGTCAACGTCTACAACTGGTCGGACTATATCGACTCGTCGATCATCGACGACTTCACCAAGGAAACGGGCATCAAGGTCGTCTACGACGTCTACGATTCGAACGAGATCCTGGAAACGAAGCTGCTGGCCGGCGGCACCGGCTATGATGTCGTCGTGCCCACCAATACCTTCCTGCAGCGCCAGATCGCAGCGGGCGTCTACCAGAAGCTCGACAAGTCCAAGCTGCCGAACCTCAAGAACATGTGGGACATGGTGAGCGAGCGCATGCAGCCGTTCGATCCCGGCAACGAATATTCGATCAACTACATGTGGGGCACGATCGGCATCGGCTTCAACAAGGCGAAGATCAAGGAAGCGCTCGGCACGGACCAGATCGATAGCTGGAGCGTGATCTTCGATCCGGCCAATGCCGAGAAGCTCAAGGATTGCGGCATCAACATGCTGGATTCGCCGACCGACATCATCCCGGTCACGCTCGCCTATCTCGGTCTCAACCCGGACAGCCACGATCCGGCGGATATCGCCAAGGCCGAGGAAGCCTTGCTGAAGATCCGGCCCTTCGTGCGCAAGTTCCACTCGTCGGAATTCATCAACGGCCTTGCCAACGGCGATATCTGCATCGCCATCGGCTGGTCCGGCGATATCTTCCAGGGCCGCGACCGCGCGGAAGAGGCCGGCAACGGCGTCGAGGTCGGCTACTTCATCCCGAAGGAAGGCACGCAGATGTGGTTCGACCAGATGGCGATCCCCTCAGACGCGCCGCATGTCGACGAGGCCCACGCCTTCCTCGACTACATCATGCGTCCGGAAGTGATCGCCAAGGCCTCGACCTACATCCACTACGCCAACGGCAACAAGGCCGCGCAGGCGGTGATGCCGGAAGAGATCATCAAGGACACGACGATCTATCCGGATGAGGCGACGCTGAAGAAGCTCTTCACCAACACGACGCTGGACGCGAAAACCCAGCGCCTGTTCACCCGGACCTGGACCAAGATCGTGACCGGCCAGTAACCGGTCCGACCCGAATTGCCCGGAAGCTTCTTCCGGGCAATTTCAATTTGACTGCCAGAAAAAGAGAGTTGGGGACAGGCAATGAAATCTCTCGGCAATATCCGTCGCTCCTTTGCGCCGTGGACGGATCCGGACGCAAAACCGTTCATCACCTTCCGGAACGTCACGAAGCGGTTCGGCGATTTCACCGCCGTCGACGACCTTACCCTCAACATCTATCACCGCGAGTTCTTCGCCCTGCTCGGCGCGTCGGGCTGCGGCAAGTCCACGCTCCTGCGCATGCTCGCCGGCTTCGAGCGGCCGACCTCCGGCGAGATCATCCTCGACGGCCAGGACATTGCTGGCATCCCGCCCTACAAGCGGCCGG
>Ga0209793_1000954_pt1 | contig 22443 bp, 17 predicted proteins | sample EBPBio122009_DNA_FD_185863 | JGI IMG/M metagenome (GOLD analysis project Ga0209793, IMG submission 185863) | Wastewater treatment Type I Accumulibacter community from EBPR Bioreactor in Madison, WI, USA - Reactor 1_2/2/2009_ DNA (SPAdes) (version 2) | ecosystem: Engineered > Bioreactor > EBPR >... | reverse complement strand
GCTCGCTGGTGTTCTGGCTGATCGTGGCGCTGTCGCTGGCGCTGGGCGTGCTTTTGATCATCCCGATCGGCGGCGCCGACATGCCGGTGGTGGTGTCGATGCTCAACTCCTATTCGGGCTGGGCGGCCGCCGCGCTCGGGTTCACGCTCGGTAATCTGGCGCTGATCATCACCGGCGCGCTGGTCGGTTCGTCGGGCGCGATCCTGTCCTACATCATGTGCAAGGGCATGAACCGCTCCTTCATCTCGGTCATTCTCGGCGGCTTTGGCGGCGAGACAGTCGCGGCCGCCGACGACGGCGTGCAGCGCACGGTCAAGACCGGCGCGGCCGACGACGCGGCCTATCTGATGATGAACGCGCAGAAGGTGATCATCGTGCCCGGCTACGGCATGGCGGTGGCCCAGGCGCAGCACGCGCTGCGCGAAATGGCCGACAAGCTGAAAGCCAACGGCGTCGAGGTCAAATACGCCATCCATCCGGTGGCGGGCCGCATGCCCGGCCACATGAACGTGCTGCTGGCCGAAGCCAACGTGCCTTATGACGAGGTGTTCGAACTCGAAGACATCAATTCCGAGTTCGCGCAGGCCGACGTCGCCTATGTCATCGGCGCCAATGACGTCACCAACCCGTCGGCGCGCGACGACAAGAGCTCGCCGATCTACGGCATGCCGATCCTCGACGTCGACAAGGCGCGCACCTGCCTGTTCGTCAAGCGTTCGCTCGGCTCTGGCTATGCCGGCATCGACAACACGCTGTTCTACAAGGACGGCACGATGATGCTGCTGGGCGACGCCAAGAAGATGACGGAAGAAATCGTCAAGGCGATGGACCACTGACCGGCCAGGCGCACCGCGCCGGGATGACAGGAAAAACAGCGGCGCGGGGGCCATCTCCCGCGCCGTTTCGCTTGTGCGAGCAGCAGGCAAGCGGCTTTCTTGCCCGGCCGGTTCGGTGAGCCTATACCAATCAAACCTGAAATCGTCGCATGGGAACGGCCGTCGCTTTCCCGCCAGGGGGGACTCGTGGGCAAGCGTCTACTCATCGCCATCATCTTGCTGGTCATCGTCGCCGGCGGCATCGTCGGGTTCAACATGTTCCGCGACCGGGCGATCGAACAGTTCTTCGCCAACAGGCCGGTGCAGCCGACGCCGGTCTCGACGGTCAAGGTCGAGCCGGTCTCCTGGGAGCCGGGCATCGAAACGATCGGCACGGTGGGCGCGGCGCGCGGCGTCGACCTGACGGTCGAGACGACCGGCGTGGTCAGGGACCTGGCGTTCAAGGCCAATGACGAGGTGGCCCAGGGCGATGTCCTGCTGCAGCTCGAAGACGCCGTGCAGCAGGCCGATCTGCTGGCTGGCCAGACCCAGGCAAAACTCGACCGGCAGGCGCTCGAGCGCGCCATCGAGCTGCAACGCCGCGGCGTCGGCACCGACGCGCAGCTGGATGCGGCGCGCGCCGCATCCGAGACGTCGGCCTCGCAGGTCACCAAACTGCAGGCGGTGCTCGACCAGCGGGTGCTGAAGGCGCCGTTCAAGGGAACGCTCGGCATTCCGCGCGTCGAGGAGGGGCAGTTCATCCAGCCCGGCGCGGTGGTTGCGACGCTGCAGGACCTGGAGACCATGCGGGCCGATTTCGCGGTGCCCGAACAGCAGCTCGGCCTGCTTGAGCTCGGCCAGGGCGTGCGGTTCGGGCTGACCGCGGACGCGCTCCAGTTCACCGGCTCGATCACCGGCATCGATCCCAAGGTCGATCCGCAAAGCCGGCTGGTGTCGGTGCGCGCCAGGATCGCCAACCCGCAGGGCAAGCTGTCGCCCGGGCAGTTCGTCCAGGTGCGGGTCGAACTGCCGAGGCAGGACAATGTCATCGCCATTCCCGACACGGCGCTGATGACCAGCCTCTATGGCGACTATGTCTATGTGGTTGAGCCGGCCAAGGCCGCGGCGTCCGGCGAGGCCGCCAGTCCCGGCGCGCCGAAACTGCAGGCCAGGCAGGTGTTCGTCGCCGCCGGCCGCCGCAACGCCGGGCAGGTCGAGATCACCGCCAATCTCGAAGCGGGCGCGCAGGTCGTGACCGCCGGGCAGAACCGTCTGTCCAATGGCGGCCCTGTCGTCGTCGACAACACTGTCACGCCCGACCAGGCGGGCAAGGCGGCGGCAAAATGAACTTTTCCGACATCTTCATCCGGCGGCCCGTGCTGACGACGGTGGTCGCGATCCTGATCCTGCTGCTGGGCTTCCAGGGCATGTTCAACCTGTCGGTGCGGCAGTATCCCAAGGTGGCGGAGACGGTGATCACCATCACCACGCTCTATCCCGGCGCCAGCGCCGACCTGATCCAGGGTTTCATCACCGCGCCGATCGCGGCGGCGGTGTCGACGACCGAGAACATCGACTACGTGTCGTCCCAGAGCCGCCCCTCGGCAAGCGTCGTCACCGTGCAGATGGAGCTCGGCGCAAACCCCGACATGGCGTTGACCGAGGTGATGTCGAAGGTCCAGCAGGTGCGCGGCCGGCTGCCTACCGACGCCGAGGACCCGACCATCGTCAAGGGCACTGGCCAGCAGTTCGCGATCATGTATCTGGCGGTGCAGAACCCGAACATGACGGCCGAACAGCTGACCGAATATATCGAGCGCGTCATCCGGCCGCGCATGTCGACGATCCAGGGCGTCGCCGAGGTGCAGGTGCTGGGCGCGGCCAATTATTCGATGCGGGTGTGGATCGACCCGGTCAAGCTCGCCTCGCGCAACATGACTGCGGCGGAAGTGCTGGCCGCCATCAACGGCTCGAACTTCCTGTCGGCGCCGGGCAAGACCAAGGACGAATACACCACCTATTCGATCACGATGAAATCGACGCTGCAGACGCCGGAGGCGTTTGCCCAGATCCCGCTGAAGTCCGACCCTAACGGCATCGTGCGCCTGTCCGACGTGGCGCGCGTCGAACTGGCCGCAGAATCGACCGACACGGTGGTCAATTTCAACGGCGAGAACGGCACCTTCATCGGCGTCTTCCCGACGCCGTCCGCCAATCCGCTCGACACGGCCGACGCGGTGATCGCCGAACTGCCGGTCATCCAGTCGGGCCTGCCCGACGGGATGACGATCCAGAGCGTCTATGACGCCACCGAGACGATCAGCGCCTCGATCAGCGAGGTGTTCACCACCATCGCCGAGGCGGTGGCCATCGTCGTCGTCGTCATCATCCTGTTCCTCGGCTCGTTCCGCTCGGTGCTGATGCCGATCGTCACCATTCCGCTGTCGCTGATCGGCGTCTGCTTCTTCCTGTTCATGATGGGTTATTCGATCAATCTCTTGTCGCTGCTGGCGATGGTGCTAGCGATCGGCCTGGTGGTCGACGACGCCATTGTGGTGCTGGAGAACATCCACCGTCACATCGAGGAAGGCCTGACGCCGATGCAAGCGGCGTTCAAGGGGATGAGCGAGATCACCGGCGCGGTGGTCGCCATGACCATCACTCTGGCGGCGGTGTTTGCGCCGCTGGCCTTTGTCGGCGGGTTGACCGGGGCGTTGTTTCGCGAGTTCGCACTGACGCTGGCGGGAGCGGTGGTCATCTCCGGCATCGTGGCGCTGACGGTGACGCCGGTGATGTCGGCGCGCATTCTTGTCGCCGGCAATCACAGCCGTTTCCAGAACCTTGTCGACAGGACCTTCGAAAAGCTCGCCGGCCGCTATGAACGGCTGGTGCGCGGCTCGCTCAAATACCGGCCGGTGACGCTGCTGGTCGTCATCGTACTGGTGGCGACCACGGCCTATATGTTCACCAAGACGTCGAGCGAACTGGCGCCGGAGGAGGATTCGGGCGCTGTATTCGCCCTCGTCACCGCGCCGCGCTACGCGACGTCGGAATACACGTCGCTTTATGTCGACCAGATCCGCGAACTGACCAAGGAACTGGAGGAGATCAAGATCAACTTCTCGATCGTCGGCCTGGGCGGCCAGACCAATACCGGCTTCTCGGTGTGGGCGTTCAAGGACTGGTCGGAGAGGACGCGGACGCAGAAGGAATTGCAGGCCGACATCCAGGCGCGCATCAACAAGGTGACCGGGGTGCAGGCGTTCGTCTTCGCGCCGCCGTCATTGCCGGGCGCCGGCGGCGGCCTGCCGATCTCGGTCGTGGTGCAGTCGACCGGCGATCCGAGCCAGGTGTTCGAGGTGGCGGACCGCATCCGCCAGGAGGCGCAGGCGTCCGGCCGCTTCATCGTGGTGCAGAGTTCGCTGTCCTTCGACGCGCCGCAGGTGACGGTGTCGATCGACCGCGACCGCGCCGCGGCGCTGGGCCTGCCGATCCGCGACATCGGCACGACGTTGGGACTTCTGGTCGGCGGCGCGACCGTCGCCCAGTTCGACCGCGATTCAAAAAGCTACGACATCATCATGCAGGTTCCGGAGAACTATCGCGCCAACCCGCAGCGGCTGACCGATTTCTTCGTCCGCAGCGCCTCCGGCGAGATGGTGCCGCTCTCGGCGGTGATCACCGTGGCGACCAATTCGTCGCCGGCGTCGATCGAGCAGTTCAACCAGCTCAATTCGTCGACCATCTCGGCGCTGCCCTTGCCCGGCGTCACCACCGGCGACGGACTGGCGACAATCGAGAACATCGCGCGGCCGTTGCTGCCGAGCGGTTTCTTCATCGACTATTCCGGTCAGTCGCGGCTGGAAAAGAGCCAGGGCAACACGATCGCGATCGCATTCGGGCTTGCGATCGTCGTCATCTATCTGGTGCTGGCGGCGCAGTTCGAGAGTTTTCGCGACCCGCTGATCGTGCTGATGAGCGTGCCGCTATCGATCTTCGGCGCGATGGTGCCGCTCAATCTCGGGCTTGGCACCCTCAACATCTACACCCAGGTCGGCCTCATCACCCTGATCGGGCTGATCACAAAGCACGGCATCCTGCTGGTCGAATTCGCCAACCAGCAGCGCGAGGAACACGGCCTGTCGAAAGTCGACGCCATCGTCGCCTCGGCCAAGGTGCGCTTGCGCCCGATCCTGATGACGACGGCGGCGATGTCGCTGGGCGTGACGCCGCTGATCGTCGCCAGCGGAGCGGGGGCCGCGGCGCGCTACTCGATGGGCCTGGTCATCTTCACCGGCATCCTCATCGGCACCGTCTTCACGCTGTTCGTGGTGCCGATGTTCTACACTTACCTCGCGGGCCGGCACGAGGCTCTAGCGGCGACAGGCCGGCTGGACACTGCGGCCGGACGAGAGCACACTGCAACCTGAGCGGGAGGTTGCCTTGGCCAAACCGGTCGCCCGAAAAAGCGCGAAAGCGGAAATGCCGAAGGCCAAGCAGGCCGTGATCATCGTGCACGGCATGGGCGAGCAGCGGCCGCTCGCCACCTTGCGCAGCTTTGCCGAGGCGGTGTGGGGCGGCAGCACGGTTCCCGACGAGGACGAAAAAAGACCGGGCAACAGATTGTGGATCGTGCCCGACACCCGGGCCGGCCTGACCGAACTGGCGCGCATCCGAACCCAGAACGTCACCCAGGATGGCGAGCAGGTCGGCACCGATTTCTACGAGCTCTACTGGGCCGACAAGCTGACCGGCAATACGTTCGGGCAATTGCGCGCATGGTTCGGCACGCTGCTGTTTCGCTGGCCGCACCAGGTTCCCAGGGAGACGTTCGGGCTCTGGATAGCGCTCTGGGCGCTGACATTGGGGCTGATCGCCCTGTTCGTATGGGTCGGCAAGGACGCCAGTTGGCAGGGCCTTGCGAAACTTCTCGACATTGACTGGGCGGGGCCGCCGCAGCCCGGCTTCGTCAACGTTGCGGTCAGTCTGCTCGTTGCGGCGTTGTCGTTCCTGATCCTGAGATCGCGGCTCGACGCGGCGCTGCGCGGCTGGGCGAACGCGGCGCGCGTGTTCAAGAGCACTTGGCAATCCGGGTCGGCGGCCGAATTGTCGGCGTCGTCGAGGCTAGGATGGCTGTTCGTCGTGCTGGCGCCCGCCATTCTCGGATATGCGGTTTTCCGCTGGTTCCCCTGGGATGCGTTCCCGCTGCTGAAAGGCCTGGCTATCGTCCTCGCGGTCCTGGTCACGCTCGGCGTCACCTATGGCGTGGTGCCCTATTTCGGCGACGTGGCCCGCTATGTCCGCACCTCGCCCGACGCCGTCAGCGCGCGGGCCGAGATTCGCGAGCGCGGGCTGGCCCTGCTGCGTGCGCTGCATTCGGTCAGGCATGTGGAGGAAAGCGGCTTTGCCGAGCGATCCTACGACGGCGGTAATCCGGCCGGCTATGCGCGCATCGTCGTCGTCGGCCACAGTCTTGGATCGATCATCGCTTACGACGTGCTGCGACTGTTGTGGGAGGAGATCGGGCCGACCGGCAAGAACCCCGCCAGCGGCGAGGTTCTGACGCGGCTCAAGCTGGTCGCCGACTATTGCCGGTCGCGATATGGGCGGCCCGACAGCATCGACATCGGCGAATATCGCGCGCTTCAGGGCGGGCTGATCGACGAATTGCGCAAGGCCGCGCCCGGATCGGGAAAGCCGGTCTGGCTGGTCAGCGATTTCATTACGCTGGGCTCGCCGCTGACCCATGCAGAATTCCTGGCGTCGCCCGACCGCAACTCGTTCGAGCAGCGCAAGGCCGAACGGCAGTTCCCGACCGCGCCGCCGATGCTCGAACCGGAGCGGGAGAGCTTCCTCTATGACTATGACGGCGAAACGCTGGCCCATCACGCCGCGATGTTCGCGGCGACTCGGTGGGTCAATATCCACGACCCGTGCGAGATCGGCATTCTCGGCGACTTGGTCAGCGGCCCGTGCCGGCCGAATTTCGGTCCCGGCCTTGTCGATGTGCCGATCAGGATGACCCGGCGCAATATCTGGCGGCGGCTGTTCACCCATACCGAATACTGGAACAGGCATGTGGACAGCACATTGCGCGACGAGGCGTGGCGGCAGCTCGAAGACGAGGATCACAGGCTGGAGCTCGGGCCGCCGGCCGATCCGGACGGCCCGCCGCCTCACATCGCCGTGCTGCGGCTGGCGCTGCGGCTCAAGCGCCGCATTCCGGCGCAACCGAAAGCCGGCAAATCCGGCTGACCCGCCAATTCATGCTGCGCACCGCGCGACGCGCCTTGGCCGCGATCAGCCCTGGGTGCGGCGCAGGCCGTCGGCGGCTGGCTTGTAGTTGGGATCGAGCCGCACAGCCTCGCGATACGACTTGTTGGCCTTCGCCCTGTCGCCCTGGCGCTCATAGGCCAGCGCCTGATTGGACCAGCTTTCGGCGACCTTGTTGTCGAGATTGATCGCGGCGTTGAAATCGGCGAACGCATTGTCGATGTCGTTCTTGGCCAGGTATGACAGGCCGCGGCCGTTATACGGCTCGGGCGAGGACGACGACAGCGAGATGGCGCGCGAAAAATCCTCGATGGCGTAATCGTGCTGGCCCTTGATCTGGTAGAGCAGGCCGCGCCGGTGATAGGCGCGCGGGTCGGTCGTGTCGAGCTGGATCGCCTTCTCGAAATCGGCGAACGCCTCCTGGTCGCGGCCGTTCAGGCGATAGATCTCGCCGCGCCCGATATAGGCGGTGTCGTAGCGCGGGTTGATCTGCAGCGCGCGATTGTAGTCGGCCACGGCCTCGTTGGTGCGGCCGGTGTAGCGGTTGATCAGCGCCCGGTTGGCGTAGGCCTGGTAGAAGTCGGGCTTGAGCCGGATCGCGGCGTCGAAATCCTTCATCGCCTCGCCGTAGCGGCCGCCGCGCCCGAAGGCGTAGCCGCGGGTGTTGTAGGCCTCCGGGTCGCGCGGATTGCGCTCGATCACCGCCGAGAGCGAGGCGATGTTCTGCGACGATCCCTGTTCGGCGTCGACGGTGGCGAGGCTCGTCACCTCGGTCGTCTGGCAGCCGGCGAGGCCGACCGAGGCCAGCAAGGCCATGGCGAAAGCCGCACGCACTGGACGGCTCGACTGGCGGCGGCTCGTGAGCAAAGCGGTCATGGCGTCAAACAACCTCGGCGCGGCGCTGGAAACGAAATTGGCGCGGATTGACCGCGCCATTTCCTAGGTCCGGAAAGGGACGAAAAAGCGGCAGGCTTAGCGCGGAGCGGCGGTGCGCGGCGCGGGACGCGGGGTCGCCGGCAGCAGGCCTTCGCGCTGCAGCTTCTTGCGGGCCATCTTGCGGGCGCGGCGAACGCCTTCAGCCTTTTCGCGCGCACGCTTCTCCGAGGGCTTCTCGTAGTGGTCGCGCATCTTCATTTCGCGGAAAATGCCTTCGCGCTGCATCTTCTTCTTCAGAGCGCGGAGCGCCTGGTCAACATTGTTGTCGCGTACGAGTACCTGCACGTGGTCTCCTGTCCTTCGTCTCTAGTAGGTGGCGCGGGCATAATGCCTACCGCTTTCGCGAGGCGTACCACCGCGAATTGGTGGGCCTGTTAGCAGACGCAGCGTCGCTTGTCGAGGGGATTGAGCGTCGCTGACACACGACGTCGCGCCCCGCACCGCGCCCGGCGCATCATCTCGACCGGGCCTCAGGTCGCCGGCGCCGAGCGGCAGACGGCGAACGCGTCGAGCTCTTGCCGGTAGACCGAGGTGCTCACATCCATCAGGCCCAGCACCGTGTCGAACAGGTTGTCGTGCGACAGCGGTTCGGCGGTTTTGGAACGCACGCAGCCGGTGTCGAGGCCGGCGATCCTGGAGAAATCGTCGGAGAACCAGGCGATCATCGGCACCCGGGTCTGCTCGGCCGGCGCCATTATGTAGGGCGCGCCGTGCAGGTAGAGGCCGTTCTCGCCGAGCGATTCGCCGTGGTCGGACACATAGATCATCGACGAGGCGATGGTGTCCTGCCTCGATTTCAGCAGGTCGATGACGCCCGCCAGCATGTGATCGGTCGCCAGGATCGAATTGTCATAGGCGTTGATCAGTTCGTCGTTCGAACAGTTCGAGATCTGCGGCGTCTGGCAGTCGGGCTGGAATTTGGCGCGGTCGCGCGGATAGCGCAGATAATAGGCCGGGCCGTGGCTGCCGCCGGTGTGCAGCACCAGTACGGCGTTGCCGCCGGCGACAAACCCGTCGATGTCCTTGGCGAGCGCCTCCACCAGAATATCGTCATTGCAGTCGCCGCCGCCGGGCTGGCAATAGCGGGCGTCCTTGTCGGCGTAGAAGCTGCGCTGGACGATGCGGTCGGCCACCTTCTTGGAGCCGGTGTTGTTTTCCCACCACTCCACCTTCAGGCCGGCGTGGGCCAGCACGTCGACCAGATTTTCTGAGGCCAGCGCCTTGTTGTGCGAATAGTCCTTGCGGCCCAGATGCGAGAACATGCAGGGCAGCGACACGGCGGTGGCGGTGCCGCAGCTCGAGACGTTGGAGAACGCGATGACGTCGCGCGCGGCAAGTTCGGGATTGGTGTCGCGGCCGTAGCCGAGCAGGCTGAAATTTTGCGCGCGCGCGGTTTCGCCGACCACGATCACGGTCAGCACCTTCTTGCCGGCGCCGGCGAACGCGGGTCCGGTGCGGGCGTCGACGCCATAGGGCTGGGCGACGATCTCGGCGCCCTTGAACTGGCGCATGGCGTATTTGACCGCGCCGTTGATCGGCGTCGCCGGCACCAGATAGGAGATCATGCCGACGCGTTCGGTGCGCCACATGGGAATGAAGAACGAGGTCTGGGCGGCGAGCAGGGCGCCCGCCACGACGATGCAGCCGGCAAAGGCCGCGGCGGCAAGCGCCGCCTGCTTCCTGAATGTGTCGGGCGCAACCTTCAGCCACAGAATAATTGCCGAGGGAACAAGGCCGTACAAGGCCATGTGGCCATAAAACGCCGGCGTCAGCAGGTGGCCGGCTTCCGCCGTTGTCGTCTCGACCGCGTTGGCGATCATTTCGCGGTCGATCACCGTGCCGAAGACGCCGATGAAATAGGAGCTTGCTGCGGCGATCAGGATGACGACGATCATCGCCGGCTTGACGATCCACCGCGCCGAGAACAGCGACAGCACGGCGACGTGGACGAGCAGCAGGATCGCGATGAAGGAGAGGAAACGGAACGGGTTTACGCTGAAATAGGCGGCCGCCTTCGACCAGAAGGTCGCATTGGTGGCGAAAAGCACAAAGGCGGCGGTCAGCGTGGTCAGAAAAAGACCGGAAATCACGGGACGGCGGATCGGCAAGTTTCATTCTCCCTTACCGGATCGGTCAGATCACCCGGATCGTGGCGTAGTTGTGGCGGTTAGGCGCGCCGCCGCCGGGGGGCGACGATCTGGCGCGGCGGCGCAAAACGGCAAACGCCGTCGCAAACAGGGTTAACCCTCGCGGCGCGTTTTCGCTAGTGATAGGCTCGATCGCCGGTGTAGAAGCCCCGCGCGAACTGAAATGATCCGTCCACAGGGCCTCGTCCATGCGCAAATATTCCGTATTCGCCATCGCGCGCGAGGCCATTCGCGGCAACAAGGGTTGGCCCGAGCAATGGGCCTCGCCGGAGCCAAGATCCTCCTATGACGTGATCATCGTCGGCGCCGGCGGCCACGGCCTGGCGACGGCCTATTATCTGGCCAAGGAACACGGCGTCACCAATGTCGCCGTGCTGGAAAAGGGCTGGCTGGGCGGCGGCAATACAGGCCGCAACACCACCATCATCCGCTCCAACTATCTCTATGACGAATCTGCCGGCATCTACGACCATGCGGTGAAACTGTGGGACGGGCTGTCGCAGGACCTCAACTACAACGTCATGTATTCGCCGCGCGGCGTGATGATGCTGGCGCACAATGTGCACGACATCCAGTCGCTGAAGCGCCACGTCCACGCCAACCGCCTCAACGGCATCGACAATGAGTGGATGACGCCGGAGCAGGCCAAGGCCTATTGCCCGCCGCTCAACATTTCGCCCGATGCGCGCTATCCGGTGGTCGGCGCGACCTTGCAGCGGCGCGGGGGCACCGCCCGCCACGACGCGGTCGCCTGGGGCTATGCGCGCGCGGCCTCGGCGCGCGGTGTCCACATCATCCAGAACTGCGAGGTCACCGGCATCCGCCGCGCCCCGACGGGCGAGGTGACCGGCGTCGAGACGTCGCGCGGCTTCATCGGCGCCAAGAAGGTCGGCGTCGTGGCGGCGGGCCATTCCTCGGTGCTGATGCAGATGGCGGATGTGCGCATGCCGCTCGAATCCTACCCGCTGCAGGCGCTGGTGTCGGAGCCGGTCAAGCCGATCTTCCCGTGCGTGGTGATGTCCAATACGGTGCACGCCTACATTTCCCAGTCCGACAAGGGCGAACTGGTGATCGGCGCCGGCACCGACCAGTACACCTCCTATTCGCAGACCGGCGGCCTGCATATCCTGACCCACACGCTCGACGCGATCTGCGAAATGTTCCCGATCTTCACCCGGATGAAGATGCTGCGCTCGTGGGGCGGCATCGTCGACGTGACGCCGGACCGCTCGCCGATCCTCGCCAGGACGCCGGTGAAGGGCCTTTACGTCAATTGCGGCTGGGGCACCGGCGGCTTCAAGGCGACGCCGGGGTCCGGCCACGTCTTCGCCCACACGATCGCCCGCGACGAGCCGCATCCGATCAACGCCGGTTTCACGCTGGAGCGGTTCAGGACCGGGCGGCTGATCGACGAGGCGGCCGCCGCCGCCGTGGCGCACTGAGGGAAACGACATGCTTCTGATCCGCTGCCCCTATTGCGAGGAAGAACGGCCGGAACTGGAATTCCGCCACGCCGGCGAAGCGCATGTCGCGCGGCCGACGGACATCGCGTCGCTGTCCGACGACGATTTCGAAAAGTTCTTCTTCATCCGCGACAACCGGAAGGGCGTCGTCTTCGAACGCTGGCGTCATATCCACGGCTGCGGCCGCTTCTTCAACGCCGCGCGCGACAGCGTCTCCGACAAGTTTTTCACCACCTACAAGGCCGGCGAAAAGAAGCCGTCGATCAAGGCCGGAGGCAAGGCGAAGTGACCACGTTCCGCATCCCGTCCGCCGGCCGTCTCGACGCTGGCAAGACCATCTCGTTTTCCTTCGACGGCAAGACCTATTCCGGGCTTGAGGGCGATACGCTGGCCTCGGCGCTGATCGCAAACGGCGTCCATCTGATGGGCCGTTCGTTCAAATATCACCGGCCGCGCGGCGCGCTGTCGGCGGGCGCGGAAGAGCCGAACGCGCTGGTCGGCGTGCACCGCGACGCGGCGCGCAAGACGCCGAACGTACGCGCCACGGTGCAGGAAGCCTATGACGGGCTGACCGCGGTTTCGCAGAACCGCTGGCCCTCGCTCGAATTCGACATCGGCGCGGTCAACAACGCCATGTCGCCGTTCTTCGCCGCCGGCTTCTACTACAAGACCTTCATGTGGCCGAAAACGGCGTGGAAAAACCTCTACGAGCCGTTCATCCGCGACGCGGCCGGCCTCGGCGTGTCGCCCGACAAGCCCGATCCCGACCATTATGGGGGCCAGTTCGTCTACTGCGACGTGCTGGTGCTGGGCGGCGGACCGGCCGGCCTGGCCGCCGCGCTTGCCGCGGCCCAGTCTGGCGCGTCGGTCATCCTCGCAGACGAAAATCCCGAATTCGGCGGCGCGCTGCGCTTCGAGACCGGGGCCGTCATCGACGGCCAGCCCGGCTGGAAATGGGCGCAGGCGACCGCCGCGAAGCTCGCGGCGATGGCGAATGTGCGTCTTTTGACCCGCACCACCGCGTTCGGCTATTACGCGCAGAATTTCGTCGGCCTGGCCGAGCGCGTCTCCGATCACATGGCAATTCCCGGCGATGCGCCGCGCGAGCGGCTGTGGCAGGTGCGCGCCAGACGCGTCGTCATTGCCAATGGCGCGATCGAGCGGCACATGGTGTTCGACGGCAACGACCGGCCGGGCGTCATGCTGGCCTCGGCGGCGCGCACCTACCTCAACCACTACGGCGTCGCTGTCGGCCGCGAGGTCGGCGTCTTCACCGCCAATGATTCCGGCTATGCGGCGGCGATCGACCTGCACAAGGCCGGCGTCAGGATCGCGGCGATCGTCGACGCGCGCGACCTGCCGCGCGGCGTGCTGGCCGAAGAGGCGAGGGCGCTCGGCATCGAGATCCTGCCCGGCCGAACGGTGATGCGCACCGACGGGCGGCTGCGTGTGTCGTCGATGACGGTGCGCGCCAAATCCGGCGGGCCGGAACGCAAGATCCCCATCGACGCGCTGCTGATGTCGTCGGGCTGGACGCCGTCGCTGCACCTGTTCTCGCAGTCGCGCGGCAAGGTGGCGTTCGACAGCGCGACGCGACGTTTCCTGCCGGGCGAATATGCGCAGGACTGCGTCTGCGTCGGCGCCTGCAATGGCGCGGAGACGCTGGCCGACGCTCTGAAACAAGGCCATGCGGCGGGCGAGAATGCGGCGAAGGCGGCAGGCGCGGCAAAGTCCGCCGCCGCCGCGCCGAAAGCCGACGCAAGCGAGACCTGGGATGGCGGCATGGTCGGCGCGGCGCCGGGCGCGGGGCCTGAATCCACGGGCAAGGCGTTCGTCGATTTCCAGAACGACGTCACCGCCAAGGACATCCGGCTCGCGGTCAAGCAGGGCATGCGCTCGATCGAGCACGTCAAGCGCTTCACCACCAACGGCATGGCGACCGATCAGGGCAAGACCTCCAACGTCCACGGTCTGGCGATCGCCGCCGAAGTGCTGGGCAAGGAAATGCCGGAGGTCGGCCTCACCACCTTTCGCGCGCCCTATACGCCGGTCACCTTCGGCGCGCTGATCGGCCACGCGCGCGGCAGCCTGTTCGACCCGACCCGGCGCACGCCGTTCCATGCGCAGGAAGAGCGGCTGGGCGCAGTGTTCGAGGATGTCGGCCAGTGGAAGCGCGCCTGGTACTATCCGCGCGCCGGCGAGGACATGCACGCCGCCGTCAACCGCGAATGCGCCACCGTGCGCAAGGCGGCTGGCGTCTTCGACGCCTCGACGCTCGGCAAGATCGAGGTCGTGGGGCCCGACGCCGCGAAGTTCATGGAACTGCTCTACACAAATCCGTGGGAAAAGCTGGAGGTCGGTCGCTGCCGCTATGGCGTGATGCTGCGCGAGGACGGCTTCATCTATGACGACGGCGTCGTCGGCCGTCTGGCGTCCGACCGGTTCCACGTCACCACCACCACCGGCGGCGCTGCGCGGGTGATGAACCATATGGAAGACTATCTCCAGACCGAGTTCCCCGAGCTGAATGTCTGGCTGACCTCGATTTCCGAACAATGGGCGGTGATCGCGGTGCAGGGCCCCAACAGCCGCGACATCATCGCGCCGCTGGTCGAGGGCATCGACCTGTCGGACGAGGCGATGCCGCATATGTCGGTGCGCGAGGGCAAGATCGGCGGCGTTCCGACGCGGCTGTTCCGCATGTCGTTCACCGGCGAGCGCGGTTTTGAAATCAACGTGCCGTCGGACTACGGCCCGGCGATCTGGGATGCGGTCTGGGAAGAGGCGCAGAAATTCGGCGCCTGCGCCTACGGCACCGAGACCATGCACGTGCTGCGCGCCGAAAAGGGCTACATCATCGTCGGCCAGGACACCGACGGCACGGTGACGCCGTCGGACGCCGGCCTCGACTGGGCCGTCGGCAAGAAGAAGACCGACTTTGTCGGCATCCGTGGCCTCAAGCGCCCCGACCTTGTCGCCAAGGGCCGCAAGCAACTGATCGGCCTCAAGACGAAAGACCCGAAAGTGGTGCTCGAAGAGGGCGCGCAGATCGTCGAGGACCCGGCGCAGCCGGTTCCGATGAAGATGATCGGGCACGTCACGTCGAGCTACTGGTCGGAAAATTGCGGCCGCTCGATCGCGCTGGCGCTGGTCGCCGGCGGCTTCGACCGCGTCGGCCAGACGCTCTATGCGCCGATGCCCGGCGGAGCGATAGCGGTCGAGGTGGTGGCGCCGATGTTTGTCGACGAAAAGGGAGGACGCCTGCATGGCTAAGTCGCCAGCTTCCAGCCGGCCGGCGGCGCTGCCGGTGCGCGCTTTTGCCCTGTCCGGCCGCTCGGTCCAGAACCAGGCCGTTTCGCTGACCCCTGCCGACCCGGCGTCGCGCATGTCGCTGCGCGCCCGGCCCGAGGCGATCGAACCCTTGTCCAAGGCGCTCGGCGTCAAGCTGCCCGAAAGCCCGAAATCGTCGGCGATGAACCGGGCCAAGTCGCGTGTGGCGCTGTGGCTGGGACCGGACGAATGGCTGGTGATCGACTTTTCAGGTGGCGACCTGATCGGCGCATGCGCCGGGGTCAAGCAGCTTCACTCGGCCGTCGACATCTCGCACCGCAATGTCGCGATTCTGGTCGAAGGCGAAGGCGCGCGGGCGACGCTGGCCGCCGGCTGCCCGCAGGACCTGTCGAATGAGGCGTTCCCGGTCAACGCCTGCTCGCGCACCATTCTCGGCAAGATCGAAGTGGTGATCTGGCGCACCGGCGAAAAAGCCTTCCGGGTCGAATGCTGGCGCTCGTTCTCGACCTACGCCTTCGATTTCCTCGAAGACGCGGCAAGAGATGCCGAACTGACAGCTTAACCTGTCAGTGCACGACGCCGGCGACCTGAACCGGTTCGCCGGTGGCGGGCACGTAGATCATTTCGACCCTGTCGCCGCCGCCCATGCGCGCGAATTCAAGGCCGCGGCTGGCGAAGCGCAGGCCGTCGTCGGCGTCAACCGACCTTGACGCGAGGATCGCGCCTCCGACGCTCACCGACAGGCCGAACTCGTCGCTGACCCGCAGATGCGCGATGTTGCGGCGGATGCGGTCCGACACCATGATCGCGTCCTTGATCGCCGCGCCCCACAGGAAGACGCCGAACTCGTCGCCGTCGAGACGGCCGACAAAATCGGTCTTCCTGACTGATGCGAGGATGGTCGAGGCGAGCGCGGTCACCACGTCGTCGCCGGCGTCATAGCCAAAACCTTCATTGATGGCGCGCAACTGGTCGGCCTTGACCACCAGCAGCGTGCCGGTCGCCTTGCCATCGCCCTTGGGGCTGGTCAGCGCATCGTCGAACCGGCGCATGAACGCGGTGCGCGGCAGGCAGTTGGCCAGCGGATCGGCGGCCTTGAGGCTGAGGTCGCGCTCCTCCTCATTGCGCTTGGAGCGGGTGAGGGTTCTGAGCAAAGGGACGACCGCGCAGGCGCCGCCAAGCGCCGCGGCCAGCGCCACCGGCGCCGCCGCGGCAGGCGCCAGCGTAAGCGTCAGCAGACCGGTCACCGCCACGCCGGCCGCCAGGCCGACCGCGGTTTGCCGCGTGAAGCCGCTGTTGCCGGCGGCGGTGATCAGGCCCGAAGCCCGTGCGATGAGAGAGTGTGCCATGGCGGCATCAATAGACCCGCCGCGTTAAGGGCGCGTCGAAACGGCCGCCCAAATTTTTGGCAAGATTTCAGAAAACTGGACCGTTTCCGTCCAGCCGTGAAGCGGTCGAGCCGGAATCAGAGCGCGGTGATGCCGCCGTCGACGCCCAGTTCCTGGCCGGTCATGAAACTGTTGGCCGGGTCGGCGGCGAACAGGATCACCTCGACCACCTCGTCGACCTCGGCGAGGCGCTTCATCGGCACGCCGCGCGTCAGATCGTTGGTCGCCGCCTCGACGCCCTCGGGCGCGCGGCTGAGGAATGCCAGCGCCATCGCGGTGCGGGCAAACGACGGACACACCGCGTTCACTCGGATGCCCTTGGTGGCGTATTCGGCGGCGGCCGACTTGGTCAGGCCGATGACGCCGTGCTTGGCGGCGGAATAGACCGACAGTTTCGGCGCGCCGGCGCGGCCGGCGACGGAGGCGATGTTGACGATGGCGCCCGGCCGCCTGTCGTCGCGGAACTGCCGCTCCATCAGCGGTATCTGATATTTCATCGCAAAGAAGACGCCGAGCAGGTCGATCTCGAAAATCCGCCGCGCTTCGGCCGAGGGCACCTGCGGCAGTTTCACGAAAGTCTGGGCGACGCCGGCATTGTTGATGGCGATGTCGAGACCGCCGAACGACTTTTTCGCCAGCGCGACCAGGTCCTTCGACAGCCGCTCGTCGGAAATGTCGCCGGCAAGCGTCGCGGTCTTGCCCGGCAGGCTTTGCGCGAGCTCCTTCAGCGGCCCGTCCTTGACGTCCGACAGCACCAGGTTGGCGCCGGCCTGTGACAGGCGCTCGCAAAGCCTGCGCCCAAATCCGCCGGTAGCCCCAGTCACCAGCGCCGTCATTCCCTCAAAACGGCTCACGTCGATTACCCTCTTTCAATCAATGCGACTGCTTCGGCGGCGATCAGTTTCACTGCCGCGCCAAATGTCTGCCCCCGCTCCGGGTTCGAGGCGTTTCCATCCAGCGAGCGCTTGTAGACGCCCTGCAGGATAGCCGCCAGCCGGAAGAAGGAGAAGGCAAGGTAGAATACCCAGTTGTCGATCGGCCCGATGCCCCGTCGGCGACAATATGCGTCCACATAATCACGTTCGGATGGCAATCCGATCGCCTGCCGGTCGATGCCGCCAAGCCCGCGAAAACCCGAATCGTGCGGCAGCCGCCATTGCATGCACTGATAGGCGAGATCGGCGAAGGGGTGGCCGAGCGTCGACAGTTCCCAGTCGAGCACGGCGATCAGCTTTTCGCTGTCCCTGGCGATCATCACATTGTCGAGCCGGTAGTCGCCATGCACCAGCGACACCATGCCGTCATCGGCCGGAAGGTTCTGCTCCAGCCACGCCATCAGCCGGTCCATCGCCTCGATCGCGCCGGTTTCCGACGCCTTGTACTGGCTCGACCAGCGCGCCAGCTGGCGCTCGAAATAATTGCCCGGCCGGCCATAGTCGGCCAGTCCGACCGCGTCGATGTCGACGTTGTGCAGGTCGGCCAGCGTGCGGTTCATCGCGTCGTAGATCGCGGCGCGTTCGCCATTGGTCGCCAGTTCGGCCAGCGCCGGATCCCAGAAAATCCGCCCGTCGAGAAACTCCATCACCAGGAACTGCCGCCCGATCGGCGAATCCTCGCCCGACAGATGCAGCATCCTGGGCGCCGGCACCGGGGTCTGCTCCAGCGCCTTCATCACCCGGTATTCGCGGTCGACGGCGTGCGCGCTCTTGAGCAATTCGCCCGGCGGCTTGGCGCGCAGCACGAATTTGCCGCCCGTCGCCTCGATCAGATAGGTCGGGTTGGACTGGCCGGTCTTGAATTTGACGATCCCGGTCAGGCTGCCAAAACCGGGGACATGCCGGGCGAGGTAGGGGCCAAGCGCGGCGGCGTCGAGCGTATTGGCGTCGCTCACGGCGCAAGATCCTCCGGATCGAGCACGGAGATCGTCAGCCAGTGGGCGGTCAGCGCCGGCTTGGCCGATCCTTCGATCTCGATCGTCACGTCATAGGCCAGCTGCACCATGCCCGACGGGCGCGCGTTGACGCTGGCGAGGACGAAGCGGGTGCGGATGCGCGCGCCGGATTTCACCGGCGCCTGGAAACGCAGTTTGTCAAAGCCCTGATTGATCGCCATTTTCGACTTTTCGATCGACGGCAGCGTTTCGTAGGTCATCGCCGACAGCAGCGACAGCACCAGGAACCCGTGCGCGATGGTGCCGCCAAACGGCGTTTCGGCGGCCCGCGCCGGGTCGGTATGGATGAACTGGTCGTCGTCGGTCGCCACCGCAAACTTGTCGATGATGTCCTGGGTTACGGTGCGCCACGGCGACAGGCCGATCTCCTGGCCGACATGGGCGGCGAGGTCTGAAGCCTTGATCGATCTCGGCTGTGTTGACATTGCTAGTCCTTGAACAGGGTCATGCCGTGCTGCACCGATTGTCCGCCATCGAGCGGCAGTATCGCGCCAGTAACATAGCTTCCCCCTCTGCCGCAAAGGAACAACGTCGCCGCGGCGATATCGCTCGGTGCGCCGATACGGCCGAGCGGCACCCGCTTGCCGACCTTGTCGGCGCCTTCCTGCGATGCGGTGGCGAATGCGGTCATGCGGCTCTGGAAGGGCCCCGGCGCAAAGGCGTTGACGGTGATCCGGCGCTTTGCGAATTCGCTCGCCAGGGTGCGGGTCAAATGGTGCACGGCGGCCTTCGAGGCGGTGTAGGAATAGGCGTCGTCTGCCAGCGGCTGGGTGCCCATCACCGAACCGAGATTGATGACGCGCGCCGGATCGTCATCGGTTGCGGCGGCGTCGAGCAGCGGCAGCAATTGCCGCGTCAGGTGAAACAGGCCGGTGACGTTGACATTCATGACCTTGGCCCAGGCGGCGTAGGGGAAGGTTTCGAGCGGCTCGCCCCAGGACACGCCGGCATTGTTGATCAGGATGTCGAGCGTCTTGGTGCGCGCCGCCACTTCGGCGGCCAGCGCGTCGACGCCGGCCTCGCTCGACACGTCGCCGCCAAATCCCTCGGCGTCGCCCGGTCCGCCCAGCTTGTTGATCTCGGCGGCGACGCGTTCGCAGTCGGCAGCCTTGCGCGAGGCGATGAAGACGCGCGCGCCGGCCATCGCCAGCGCGGTGGCGGCCATCCGGCCGATGCCGGTGGCGGCGCCGGTGACCAGCGCGGTCTTGCCCCGAACCGAAAACAGATCCTCATAGATCGACACGTTCCAAACCCTCCGGTCGCCGCCATCGGCGATGGCGCGTTGACAACATACCCGGTAGTATGTTCATCATTTGCATGTCCGTAAAGCCCCGCCGGCGACAAGAACCGGCGGGCGAAGGAGGAACCACTGTCGCAGACCGGCGCAAGCGAACTGGTTGTGGATGGGTCGCGAGCCGACATCCTCAGCGCGGCCGCGCACTGCTTTTCGGAGCGCGGCTACGCAGCGTCGTCGATCGACGACGTGGCGCGCAGGCTGGGCGCGACGAAGGGCCGGGTCTACCATCATTTCTCGTCGAAGGGCGATCTGTTCGCGCAGGTGTTCCGGACCGGCATGGACATGAATTTCGAGGCGATCCGCCCCTTTGCGAACAAGCCGGGCCGGGCGATCGACGTGTGGCGCGCCATGGCCGAGGTGCATGTGCGCCAGATGGTGACGACGCGGCATTTCCAGCGGGTGGTGTGGGAAGGCGTCGAGATGCATCTGCGCGGCTCGACGACGCCGGAACAGCGCAGCGTCTACAATGAGCTGGTCGAATACCGCACCGCCTACAGCAAGATGTTCCGCACCGTCATCGAACGCGCCCGCCGCGAAGGCGACATGCTTTTCGACAATGCCAGCATTGCCACGCAGGTGATGTTCATCGCGATGAACTCGCCGATTTTCTGGTACTCGCCGCGTTCGGGCGAGACCGCTGACGATATTGAACGGATAGTCCGCCAGGTGGTCGATTTCGCCCAGGGCGGTCTTGGAAGCAGGACTGGATAGAAGATGACCGAGATGAATCTGGGGATGACCGAACGGCTGAAGCCGATCCACGCTCAGGTGGCGCGGATGGTGCGCGACGAGATCATTCCGCTCGACGAGGAATTTCTGGCCGAGGTCGGCAAGGCCGGCGACCGTTTTGCCTACACCAGGCGCCAGACCGAGATTCTGGAAGGGCTGAAGGCGAAGGCAAAAGAACGCGGCCTGTGGAATTTCTGGCTCACCGATTCGGACCGCGGCTACGGCCTGACCACCGTCGAATACGCCTATCTGGCCGAGGAAATGGGCAAGGCGCATCTCGGCGCCGAAACTTTTAACTGCTCGGCCCCTGACACCGGCAATATGGAAGTGCTCGAACGCTACGGTACGCGGGCGCACAAGGACAGATGGCTCAAGCCGCTGCTCGACGGCGAGATCCGCTCCGCCTTCCTGATGACCGAGCCGGACGTGGCGTCATCTGACGCCACAAATATTGCGATGCGCTGCGAGCGCGACGGCGACGACTATGTGCTCAACGGCGAAAAATGGTGGTCGTCGGGGGCAGGCGATCCGCGCTGCAAGATCTACATCACCATGGTCAAGACCTCCGATACCGCGCCGAGGCACCAGCGGCATTCGATGATCCTGGTGCCGTCCGACGCCAAGGGCGTGGAGAAGGTGCGCGCCATGCAGGTCTATGGCGAGGACGACGCGCCGCACGGTCATCTGCACATGCGCTTCACCGACGTCAGGGTTCCCGCCTCCAACCTGCTGCTCGGCGAGGGCAGGGGGTTCGAGATATCGCAGGGGCGGCTCGGTCCCGGCCGCATCCATCACTGCATGCGCGCCATCGGCCAGGCCGAGCGGGCGCTTGAGCTGATGTGCAAGCGGTCGCTGCGCCGCGAGGCGTTCGGCCAGCCGCTGGCCAAGCTCGGCGGCAATTACGACATCATCGCCGACGCCCGCATGGACATCGAGATGGCGCGGCTGCTCTGCCTCAAGGCGGCGTGGATGATGGACCAGGGCGACCCCGTGGCCGCCGCCCCGTGGATCAGCCAGATCAAGGTCGCCGCGCCGAAGATCGCGTTGCGCATCGCCGACGAGGCCGTGCAGATGCACGGCGCCGCCGGCATCAGCCAGGATACGCCGCTCGCGCGTTCGTGGACGCATCTGCGCACCCTGCGGCTGGCCGACGGACCCGACGCGGTGCACCGCCGCCAGATCGCCCGCACCGAACTGCGCAAGCACACGCAGGAGAAGGTGTGATGAAGGCCGTCATCGTCCGCGACTACGGTCCGGTCGACGCGCTCGACTACGCCGACTGGCCCGAACCCGTCGCCAGGGGACGCCAGCTCGTCATCCGGTCCGAGGCCATCGGCGTCAATTTTCCCGACGGCCTGCTGGTGCAGGGGCTCTACCAGATGAAGCCGCCGACGCCGTTCGTGCCGGGCATGGAGGTGGCCGGCCGGGTGCTGTCGGTCGGCGACAAGGTGTCGGGTTTTGCGCCCGGCGACCGCGTCGTGGCGCTCACCACCATCGGCGGTTACGCCGAACAGGTGGCGACCGACGCGGCGACGGCGATGAAACTGCCGGACGGCATTTCCAACGAAGACGCCTGCGCGCTGATCTGCGGCTATTCGACCTCGCACTATGCGCTGAAGCAGCGCGGCCAGCTGAAAGCCGGCGAGACGCTGTGCGTGCTCGGCGCCGCCGGCCTGACCGGGTTGGCCGCGGTGCAGATCGGCAAGGCGATGGGCGCGCGCGTCATCTCGGTGGCCTCGACGCCGCAAAAGCGCCAGATCGCGCAGGACAACGGCGCCGATATCGTCATCGGCTACGACAATCTCAAGGACCGTCTCAAGGAACTCACCGACGGCAGGGGCGTCGATGTCGCCTACGACCCGGTCGGCGGCGAGGCGTTCGACGCGCTGTCGCGGTCGATGGCGTGGAACGGCCGCCTGCTGGTGATCGGCTTCGCGTCGGGAACCATTCCCAAGCTTCCGGTCAACCTGGCCCTGGTCAAGGGCTACAGCGTCGTCGGCGTGTTCTGGGGCGCATTCACCCAGAGGGAGCCGGAGGCCTATGCCGACAATATGCGCGAACTGATCGGCTGGCACGTCGCCGGCAAGGTCAAGCCGCTGATCGAGGGCGTCTATCCGCTGTCCGACGCCGCCAGCGTGCTGAGCCGGGTGATC
>Ga0209793_1000953_pt1 | contig 22450 bp, 22 predicted proteins | sample EBPBio122009_DNA_FD_185863 | JGI IMG/M metagenome (GOLD analysis project Ga0209793, IMG submission 185863) | Wastewater treatment Type I Accumulibacter community from EBPR Bioreactor in Madison, WI, USA - Reactor 1_2/2/2009_ DNA (SPAdes) (version 2) | ecosystem: Engineered > Bioreactor > EBPR >... | reverse complement strand
GGGGGCGGACTGGTTGTCCGGGGGGGCGGGCAACGACATGCTTTATGGCGGGGAGGGGGATGACACGCTGATGGGCGGTGCGGGGTCGGACCGGCTGGAGGGGGGCGCGGGGCGCGATCTGGCGAGCTATGCCGATGCGGGGGCCGGGGTGCGGGCGGATCTGGGGGCTCCGGCGGGGAACCTGGGCGAGGCGAAGGGGGATGTCTATGCCGGGATCGAGGACCTCGAGGGCTCGGCCTTCGCCGACACGCTGCTGGGGGACGGGGGCGCGAACCTGATCCTGGGGCTGGACGGGGCGGATGTCCTTTATGGCCGGGGCGGCAACGACACGCTGGCGGGGGGCGCGGGGGACGACACGCTGCTGGGCGGCGCGGGGGCGGACCGTCTGGAGGGCGGCCCGGGGTTCGACCTGGCAAGCTATGCGGAGAGCGGATCGCTGCGGGTGGACCTGGCCGACCCGTCGCGCAACAGCGGCGAGGCGGCGGGGGATCTGTACGACGGGATCGAGGGGCTGATCGGCGGGGCGGGCAACGACACGCTCTCGGGCGACGGGGCGGCGAACCTCCTGCTGGGCGGGGCGGGGCATGACCAGCTGGACGGGCGGGACGGGGCCGACACGCTTCTGGGCGGGGACGGCAACGACACGCTCTGGGGCGGCGAGGGCGCCGACTGGCTGGACGGCGGCACCGGCAACGACCGGCTGGAGGGGGGCGCGGGGGATGACACGCTCATCGGCGGCGCGGGCAACGACACGCTGATCGGCGGCGAGGGAGCGGACCTGATCGACGGCGGCGCGGGGAACGACCGGCTGGAAGGTGGCGCAGGGGATGATGTGCTGCTGGGGGGAAGCGGGTCGGACGTGCTTTGGGGCGGTGATGGGGACGACTGGCTGGATGGTGGCGCCGATGCCGACCGGCTGGAAGGCGGCGCGGGGACGGATACGCTGCTGGGCGGTGACGGCAATGATACGCTCCTCGGCGGTGACGGCGACGACTGGCTGGAGGGCGGTGCGGGAAATGACCGGCTGGAAGGCGGGGGGGGCGACGATGTCCTCTTGGGTGGGCCGGGCGCCGACACCTTCGTGTTCAACGGCGGGGCGGATGTGATCGTCGATTTCACCCGTCTTCAGGACAAGGTGGTTCTGGATCTGCGGTTGTGGGACGGGCCGCATCCGAGCGTTGCAGCCATTCTGGCCGGAGCGGAGGTGACGGAGAGCGGCCTGCACTTCGACTTCGGGGCGGGGAACACGCTGGACATCGCCGGGATTTTCAACGCAAACCTCCTGCTGGGCGACATTCTGTTCGTGTGAAAAGGCGGAGACCCTATGGCGGTGAAAGTGCTGGTGACAGGTGGGGCGGGCTATATCGGCTCTCATGCCTGCAAGGCTCTGGCGCGGGCGGGGTTCGAGCCGGTGGTCTTCGACAATCTTTCGACCGGCTGGAAGGGGGCGGTGAAATGGGGGCCGCTGGTCCGGGGCGACCTGATGGATCGGGTCAGCATCGACGCGGCGCTGGCCGAGCATCGCCCGGTGGCGGTGATGCATTTCGCGGCGCTGTCGCTGGTGGGCGAGTCGATGCAGGACCCTGGGCGCTATTGGCGGGTGAACGTCGGGGGAGCGCTGAACCTTCTGGAGGCCTGTGCGGCGGCCGGGGTGCGGAACTTCGTCTTCTCCTCGACCTGCGCGACTTATGGCGATCAGGACGGTGTGCTTCTGACCGAGGAGACGCCGCAGAGGCCGATCAACGCCTATGGCGGGTCGAAACTGGCAATTGAACAAATGCTAAAGGATTTCGGCAAGTCAGCCGGGATTTCCCATGTAATCTTTCGATATTTCAACGTTGCGGGCGCGGACTCGGAGGGCGAGGCCGGCGAGCAGCATGTGCCGGAGACGCATCTGATCCCGCTGATGCTGGATGCCGTTGCGGGCAAGCGCCCGGCGCTGACGGTGTTCGGGACCGATTATCCGACGCCGGACGGGACCTGTGTGCGCGACTATGTCCATGTAAGCGATCTGGCCGATGCCCATGTCCTGGGGCTGCGGCGGCTGCTGGACGGCAAGGGCGACGGGGTGTTCTGCCTGGGCACGGGGCGCGGCTTTTCGGTGCGCGAGGTGATCGAGGCGAGCCGGATGGTCACGAACCGCGAAGTGCCGGTGGTGATCGGCGAAAGGCGGGCGGGGGATGCGGCGGCGCTGGTGTCGTCCTCGACCCATGCGATCCTGGAACTGGGCTGGGAGCCGCAGCGCTCGTCCCTGCGGCAGATGATCGGCGACGCATGGGCCTGGGCACAGAAGCCGGGGTTTGCCGAATAGTCAGAGATCCCAGTCGACGGGCTTTTTCTGCGGGGCCGCATCGGCGCTGAGCCCGAGCCAGGCGGCGCGGAGCGGCAGCTTGCGCTCGGCCCCCCAATCGCCGGTGACGGTCAACTCGTCGCCCTCCAGCATCACGCCTGCGACGGACTGGCCCGAGGGCCAGCGGATCGCGCCGAGGATGTGGCGTATCTCGACGGTGCCGAGGGGGTCGAGCACCAGGAGCGCGGGTTGCCCGGCGGCGGTCAGCGGGTCGGGGGTTTCCTGCGAGGAGAGGCCGAGCACGGGCAGCGCGGCGCCTTCCTCGACCCCGAGGCAGGCTTTGTGGCGGCCGTTCCAGGGGGCATAGTCGCGCCCGCCGTTGGAATGCCAGAGCATCGTCATCGGCAGCGCACGGGCGTTACGCAGGGTGAGGATGAGGTCGCCCTCGGCGGGGCGCACGATGGCGGTCCAGCCGAGACGCGAGGCAGGGTCCTCGATTCCGGCGACGAAATCCTCGTGCGCCTCGCCCCAGGGATAGCGGTAGAGGTTGACGGTACCGCCATCGGCGGCGGGAAATTCGGCGGCCTCCTCGGCGCGGCGGGGGTAGGCGAGGCGCGAGCGGCCCCGCGTGGTCTCCAGCGGTTCGGGCAGGGTTTCCCACCAGCGCTTGCGGGAGAAGGACAGTTTCGCGCCGTTCGGGACCGAGATCATCGCGTGGTTGGCGGTGGGAAGGGACCCGTTGCCGCCGATGAAAAGGTGGCGCTGGTAGAGGAAGGGGTGGTCGTCGGCGAGCGACAGTTCCTTGACCACGGTCGCGCCCTGCACCGCGCCGTCCAGTACGGCGCGGAGTGTGCCCGGGGCCGAGGGGGTGACGCGCCAGTCGCCATTGGCGGTGAGGCCGTGGAGGCCATCGGGGCTGGCACCGAAGGGGGCGGCGAGGAAGTCGCCCGCCAGCCAGCGCTGGTGCGGGGGCGCGTCAGCGGGCACTTCGTCGGGTGACCAGGGGGCGTGGTGGAGGGGGGCGATGGTCGCGCCCTCGTCGCTGACCTCGAGATGTTGCAGCACGCCGCCGCGCGGGGAGAAGGCGAGGCTGATGCCGCGGGCGGTGAGCGTGTGGGTCATGGCGGCCTCCCTTTGGCGCGAGGCTAGCCGGTGGGACTGGCCGGGCGCAAGGTCAGGCGGGCAGAAGCTCCAGCGCGACACCCTGGCCGACGCCGACGCAGAGCGAGACGAGGGCCGACCGGCCGCCGGTCTCGGCCAGGCGGCGGGCGGCAGTCCCGGCAAGGCGGGCGCCGGACATGCCGAGGGGATGGCCCATGGCAATGGCACCGCCGTGGGCGTTCAGGCGCGGGTCGTCGTCCGCCATCCCCCAGGCGCGGGTGCAAGCGAGGACCTGGGCGGCGAAGGCCTCGTTCAGCTCGATCACGTCATGATCCTGCGCGGTGCGTCCAGTGCGGGTGGCAAGGCGGCGGGCAGCCTCGACCGGGCCGATGCCCATGATCCGCGGTTCCACCGCGCCAGAGGCGGCGGCGCCGATCCGGGCGAGCGGGGTGAGCCGGTGTTTCCGGACGGCCTCGGCGCTGGCGAGGATCACCGCTGCGGCCCCGTCGTTCACGCCGGAGGCATTGCCTGCGGTCACGGTGCCGGGCTTGCGGAACGGGGCGGGAAGGGCGGCGAGTTTTTCCAGGCTGGTGGGCCGCGGGTGTTCGTCGGTGCTGACCAGGGTGTCACCCTTCCGGCCGGGAATGGTGACGGGCAGGATGTCTGCCGCGTGCCAGGCGGCGTCGTAGCGCGATTGCGAGAGAAGCGCGTAGCGGTCCTGGTCCTCGCGGCTGATGGCATGGTCGGCGGCGAGGTTTTCGGCGGTTTCCGGCATGGCCTCGGTGCCCCAGAGCTGCGCCATGCGGGGGTGGATGAAGCGCCAGCCGATGGTGGTGTCGAAGATTTCAGGCGCGCGGGCGAAGGCGGTCTCTGCCTTGGGCATGACGAAGGGCGCGCGGGACATGCTTTCGACGCCACCTGCGATGACGATATCGGCGGCCCCGTCGCGGATCACTCGCGCAGCGGTGATCACCGCGTCGAGGCCCGAGGCGCAGAGGCGGTTCACGGTCAGCGCCGGGACAGTCGGGCCAAGGCGAGAGAGAAGGGTGGCCATTCGGGCGACGTTGCGGTTGTCCTCGCCCGCCTGGTTGGCGCAGCCGAAGACCACCTCGTCGACCGGAACGTCGTGGAGGTCGAGAAGCCCGTCGATGACGCGGGTGGCAAGGTCGTCGGGGCGGACCGGGGCGAGCGCGCCGGCATAGCGGCCGATGGGGGTGCGCCGGTGGGCGCAGAGGAAGACTTCGGTCATTTCGCCTCCAGCCCCGGTGCGGGGTCGTAGCGGGGTTTCAGGGGGTCCGGCGCGGCGGCGCGGAGGCGGGCGAGCTCGGTCAGGATGGGTTGGCGGCCGTGGCGGGCGAGGGCCTCGAACGGGCCGCGCGGGAAGTTGAGGCCAAGACGCATCGCAGTGTCGATGCCGTCGGGCGTGGTGCCGCCTTCGGCGAGGAGCCAGTGGGCCTCGTTGACAAGGGTCGCCTCGATGCGGAGCACGACGGCGTCGGCATCGGCGGGCGGGCTGGCGGGGCCGTCAGGAAAGACGAAGCCCTTGCCCGTCTTGCGGCCAAGGTTTCCGCTGGCAACCTGGGCCTTCAGCGCGGGGAAGGGCAGATAGCGGGGGTGGCTTCCCATCGCGCCGTACATCCCCTCGGTCGCGGCAAGGTTGATGTCGGCGCCGATCAGGTCGATCAGCGCGAAGGGGCCGAGTCTGTAGCCAGCGGCGGTCATGGCGGCGTCGATCTCGGCCGCGCTGCGGCCTTCGGAGAGAAGGGCCAGCGCCTCGCCGTAATAGGGCCGGGCGCAGCGGTTGACGATGAAACCGGGGCGGTCGGGGCAAAGGATGACGGTCTTGCCCGCAGCCTCGGTCCAGTCTTTCGCATGGGCGATGGCGGTGGGTGAAGTGCCCGCATGGTGGGCGAGTTCCACAAGCTTCATCGCCGGGGGCGGGTTGAAGAAGTGCAGCGCGAGGATGCGGTCCGGGTGCCGGAGGCCAGCGGCGATGGCGTGGATCGGCAGCGAGGAGGTGTTGGTGGCGAGGATCGCATCGGGGGCGATCAGGGGCTCCAGCGTGGCGAAGAGGGCCTGCTTGGGGTCCAGCTTCTCGACGATGGCCTCGATGATCAGGCGGCAGGGGGCGAGGGCGGTCAGGTCCGCGGCCACGGTCAGGCGGGAGAGGGTGGCGTCACGATCGGCCTCGGCCAGTTTTCCGGCGGTGACGCGGGCTTGCAGGGCCTGGGCCAGCCGGTCACGGGCGCTGTCGCGCGCGGGGGGATGGGCGTCGGTCGCGATGACCGGGAAACCCGCCTGGGCATAGACCTGCGCGATGCCGAGGCCCATGGTCCCCAACCCGACGATGCCGATGGTGGGGCGGTCGGTCATTGGCCGGTGAACCCCGGCTTGCGTTTTTCGCGGAAGGCGCGGATGCCTTCCGACTTGTCGGCGGTGTCCAGCAGCGCCTCGAAGGCGGCGCGTTCCTGGTCCAGCGCCAGAGCGCCTTCGGCCCCGGCGACGAGCGCGGCTTTGGCGGCCACAAGGGCCAGCGGCGCGCGTTCGGCGAGCTTTTCGGTCAGGGGGCGGGCGATGTCTTGTGCCGCCCCTTCGCCAAGCCAGCCCGCGATGCCCCAGTCATAGGCGGTGGCGGCAGGCAGGATTTCCCCGGTCAGGACCAGCCGCGTCGCCCGCGCGCGCCCGACCAGCGACAGAAGCCGCTGCGCCCCGCCCGCGCCGGGGATCAGGCCGAGGTTCGTCTCCGGCAGGCCGACCCGTGCCGTGGCCCCCAGCACCAGACAATCCGCCATCAGCGCCAGTTCGAACCCTCCCCCCAGCGCGAAACCGTCGACGGCGGCGACCAGCGGTTTCGGGAAGGCGCGGATCGCCGCCCAATGCGCCTTTCGGGGGTCGGCAGCGCCTTCGGCGGCGGTCTTGCCCTCGATCTCGGCAATGTCGGCCCCCGCGGCGAAGTTGCCTTCGGCCCCGGTGAGGAGAACCGCGCGGCAGGCGGGATCGCCTGCGAGGTCGGTCAACGCCCCCGCCAGTTGCGCCAGCAGAGCGGTGTTCAGCGCATTCTTCGCCTGCGGCCGGTTCAGCACCAGCCGGGTCCAGGCGCCCTGCGGTTCGACGATCAGATCCATGCCCTGCATCCTGCATCGCCGCGCCGGAATTTCAAGCTAGAAATTTCAAGCTTGAAATTATTTTATCGCGATGGCAGGCTTCCGTCAGTCAGGGACTCGGAGGGTCAGGTGAAAGTTCTTTGCCTTGGGGGTGGTCCGGCGGGCCTGTATTTCGCCATTTCGATGAAGCTGCGCGATCCGTCGCATCAGGTCACGGTGCTGGAGCGGAACCGCGCGGACGACACGTTCGGCTGGGGCGTGGTGCTGTCCGACGACGCCATGGCGCGGATGAAGCAGAACGACCCGCAGTCCTACGAGGCGATCAAGGCGAATTTCGCTTATTGGGACGACATCGCCGTGGTGCATCGGGGCGAGCGCCAGGTTTCGGGCGGGCACGGGTTCGCCGGGATCGGACGGATGAAGATGCTCCTGATCCTGCAGGAGCGGGCGCGCGAGCTGGGGGTGGACCTGCAGTTCCAGACCGAGTTCAAGTCGGCCGAGGATTACCGCAAGGATTATGACCTCGTGGTGGCGACCGACGGGATCAACTCATTGGTCCGCCGCGAATATGCCGATGTCTTCAAGCCCGATATCGACCAGCGGCTGGTCAAGTTCATCTGGCTGGGCACCCACCAGAAGTTCGACGACGCCTTCACCTTCATCTTCGAGGAGACCGAGTGGGGCTGGTTCTGGGCGCATGTCTACCAGTTCGACAATGACACCGCGACCTTCATCGTCGACTGCATGCCCGAGACTTGGGATCGTGCCGGGTTCGCCGACATGTCGAAGGAAGAGATCGTCGCCACCTGCCAGCGGATTTTCGCCAAGCATCTGGGCGGGCATGACCTGATGTCGAACGCCAACCACCTGCGGGGCTCGGCGGTCTGGATGCAGTTCCCGCGCGTGCTGTGCGAGCGCTGGTACAACGGCAACGTCGTGCTGATGGGCGATGCGGCGGCGACGGGGCATTATTCCATCGGTTCGGGGTCGCGGCTGGCTTTCGATTCGGCGATTGCGCTGGCGGATTACCTGCATTCCGAACCCACGATGGAAGCGGCCTTCCAGCGCTATCAGGACGAACGCCGTGTCGAGGTGTTGCGGTTGCAATCGGCGGCGAGGAACAGCCTGGAATGGTTCGAGCGGGTCGAGCGCTATCTGGACATGGCGCCGATGCAGTTCGCCTATTCGCTTCTGACCCGCAGCCAGCGGATCAGCCACGAGAACCTGCGGCTGCGTGACCCGGACTGGCTGCGCAAGGCCGAGGACTGGTTCCAGTCGCAGGCCGGGGGACAGGCGGGCCGCCAGCCGATGTTCGCGCCGTTCCAGCTGCGCGGGGTGCGGCTGGAGAACCGGGTCGTCGTGTCGCCGATGGCGCAGTACAAGGCGGTGGACGGCTGCCCGACCGACTGGCATTTCGCGCATTATGCCGAGCGGGCGAAGGGCGGCGCGGGGCTGGTCTATGTCGAGATGACCTGCGTCTCGCCGGAAGGGCGGATCACGCCGGGCTGTCCGGGTCTGTATGCGCCGGAGCATGAGGTGGCCTGGAAGCGGTTGGGCGATTTCGTCCATGCCGAGACCAAGGCGAAGCTCTGCTGCCAGATCGGACATTCGGGGCGGAAGGGCAGCACGCAGCTTGGCTGGGAGGAGGGGGATGCTCCGCTCGCTTCAGGCAACTGGGAAACGATGAGCGCCAGTGCGATCCCGTGGAGCAAGGGCAACGCGGTGCCGAAGGCGATGACGCGGGCGGACATGGATATGGTGCGCGACCAGTTCGTCGCCTCGACCCGCATGGCCGAGCGCGCCGGATTTGACATGATCGAACTTCATGCGGCGCATGGCTATCTGATTTCGTCGTTCATAAGCCCGAAATCGAACATCCGCAGCGACGAGTATGGCGGCAGCCTGGAGAACCGGCTGCGCTTTCCGCTGGAGGTGTTCCGGGCGATGCGGGCAGCCTGGCCGGAGGACAAGCCGATGTCGGTCCGGATTTCGGCGAATGACTGGGTGGGCGACGACGGCGTGACGCCGGAGGAGGCGGTGGAGATCGCCAAGGCATTCGCCGCCGCCGGGGCCGATATCATCGACGTCAGCGCCGGGCAGACCTCGACCGATGCCAAGCCCGTCTATGGCCGGATGTTCCAGACCCCGTTCAGCGACCGGATCCGCAACGAGGCGGGGCTTGCGACCATCGCGGTGGGCAACATCACCGAGGCGGATCAGGTGAACGGCATCCTTCTGGCAGGGCGAGCGGATCTGGTGGCGCTGGCGCGGCCGCATCTGGCCGATCCCTACTGGACGCTGCATGCGGCGGTGAAGGCGGGGGATGAGGCGGTGTTCTGGCCGAACCCCTATCTCAACGGCCGCGACCAGGCGCTGCGGTTGCAGGCGCGGGCGCAAGAGGTGATCCGGGTATGAATCCTTCCGGCAGGCGCGTGCTGATCACGGGGGGCGGCTCGGGCGCGGGCGCCGACCTTGCGCGCGGCTTTGCCGAGGCGGGGGCGGAGGTGGTGATCGCGGGTCGCCGGGCGGAGGCGCTGAAGGCGGTTGCCGAGCCGATGGGCGCGCGCTGGGTGCAAGCGGACGTGACCGACGAAACCTCGGTCGCGGCGATGTTCCGGCAGGCGGGGCCTTGCGATATCGTCATCGCCAATGCGGGCGCGGCGGACAGCGGGGTGATGGCGAAGACCACGCTAGCCCAGTGGAACGCGATGCTGGCGGTGAACCTGACCGGGGTCTTCCTGACCTTCCGCGAGGCGCTTGGCCAGTTCCGCGGCGAGGGGCGGCTGATCGCCGTGGCCTCGACCGCAGGGTTGAAGGGCTATGCCAAGGTGGCGCCCTATGCCGCGGCGAAGCACGGGGTGATCGGTCTGGTGCGGTCGCTGGCGCTGGAAGTGGCGCGGAAGGGGATCACGGTCAATGCGATCTGTCCGGGGTTCCTGGACACGCCGATGACCGAGCATTCGGTGCAGGTGATCGCCGAGAAGACCGGGAAAAGCCTGGCCGAGGCGCGGGCAGCGCTGGAGGGTCTCAGCCCGCAGGGGCGGCTTTACCAGCCCTCGGAAGTGACGGCGGCAGCGCTGTATCTGGCGTCGGACGCGGCGGGCGGCGTGAACGGGGCCTGCCTCACGATCTCGGGGGGCGAGGTGTGAGCGAGGGATCGAAGCGGCGGTTGAAGATGTGGATCCGGCTTCTGGGCGTGACCCGGACGGCGGAGAACGGGTTGCGCGAGTACCTGCGGGTAAAGCACGACACCACGCTGCCGCGTTTCGACGTGATGGCCGCGCTGTATCGCCGCCGCGAGGGAGTGACGATGAGCGAGCTTTCCCGGATGCTCCTGGTGTCGAACGGCAATGCGACGGCGGTCGTCGACCGGCTGGAGGGTGACGGGCTGGTCCGGCGCACCCCCTCGGAGGTGGACCGGCGAACAGTGCATGTGGCGCTGACACGGGAGGGAACCGCGGCTTTCGAGACGATGGCCGAGGGGCACGAGGCCGAGGTCGCGCGCCTGTTCGGCGGGCTGAGCGACGAGGAACTGGACCAGATGACGGCGATCCTGAAGAGGATGGGACGATGAGCGTTGTGTCGGGAAGCGAGATGGCAGGCCTGAAGCCGCAGCATTTCCTGTGGGAGGTGAAGGACCGCATCGCGGTGGTCCGGCTGAACCGTCCCGACCGGAAGAACCCGCTGACCTTCGACAGCTACGCGGAACTCCGCGACACCTTCCGCGCGCTGGTCTATGCGACGGATGTGGACGTGGTGGTTTTCGCCTCGAACGGCGGGAATTTCTGCTCGGGCGGCGATGTGCATGACATCATCGGGCCGCTGATCGGGCTGCCGATGAAGGATCTCCTGGCCTTTACCCGGATGACCGGCGATCTGGTCAAGGCGATGATTTCCTGCGGTAAACCGATCATCGCTGCGGTGGATGGCGTCGCGGTGGGGGCCGGGGCGATCATCGCAATGGCGTCCGACCTGCGGCTGGCGACGCCGGCGGCGAAATGTGCCTTCCTGTTCACGCGGGTCGGCCTCGCCGGCTGCGACATGGGCGCCTGCGCCATGCTGCCGCGGATCGTCGGGCAGGGGCGGGCGGCGGAGCTTCTGTATACGGGCCGGGTGATGGGCGCCGAGGAAGGCGAACGCTGGGGCTTCTGGAACGCCCTGCACGGCGCGGAGGTGCTGGAGGCGGAGGCGATGAAGCTGGCGCAGCGGCTGGCGGCGGGGCCGACTTTTGCGCATGGGATCACCAAGACCCAGCTGAACCAGGAATGGAACATGGGGCTGGAACAGGCGATCGAGGCCGAGGCTCAGGCTCAGGCGATCTGCATGCAGACGAAGGACTTTGACCGGGCCTACCGGGCCTTCGTCGCGAAAGAGAAACCCGTCTTCGCGGGGGACTGAGGGCGGACCGGGGGCCAGCCCCCGGACCCCCGGGATATTTGGGCAAAGATGAAATGAGCGACACGAGTTTCCTTGACTGGCCGTTCTTCGAGCCTCGCCACCGCGAGTTGGCGGCGGCACTGGACGCCTGGGCAGCGGCCAGCCTGCCGGTTGCGCATGACGATGTGGATGCGGCCTGCAAGGGGCTGGTCGCGGCCCTGGGCGCGGGCGGCTGGCTGACGCATTCCGGCGCGGGCGAGGGGGAGCGGCTGGATGTACGCTCCTTGTGCCTGATCCGCGAGACGCTGGCGCGGCACGATGGGCTGGCGGATTTCGCCTTTGCCATGCAGGGGCTGGGGATGGGGGCGGTCAGTCTGTTCGGCACGGCGGCGCAGCGGGAGTGGCTGGGGCGGACGCGGACCGGGAAGGCGATTTCAGGCTTTGCGCTGACCGAGCCGGGGTCGGGGTCGGACGTGGCGGCGACCGCGACCCTGGCGGAGCGGGTGCCGGGCGGCTGGCGGCTGAACGGCGAGAAGACCTATATCTCGAATGGCGGGATCGCCGATGTCTATGTGATCTTCGCGCGGACCGGGGAGGCTCCGGGGGCGAAGGGGCTGTCGGCTTTCCTTTTGCCGGCGACGACCAAGGGGCTGGAGGTGGTGAGCCGGATCGAGGTCATCGCGCCGCATCCCTTGGCGCATCTGCGGCTGAGCGATGTGGTGCTGCCCGAGGCCGCGCTGATCGGCAAGCCCGGCGAGGGGTTCAAGATCGCCATGTCGGTGCTGGACGTGTTCCGGTCCACCGTCGGCGCGGCGGCGCTGGGGTTTGCGCGGCGGGCGCTGGACGAGGCGCTGGCGCGGGTACAGTCGCGCCGCATTCAGGGGCAGGCCTTGAGCGAGCTGCAACTGGTGCAGGGGCATCTGGCGGACATGGCGCTGGAGATCGACGCCTCGGCCCTGCTGGTCTATCGGGCGGCCTGGACCAAGGACCAGGGCGCGGCGCGGGTCAGCCGGGAGGCGGCGATGGCCAAGCTGTTCTCGACCGAGGCCGCGCAGCGGGTGATCGACATGGCGGTGCAGTTGCACGGCGGGGACGGGGTGCGGCAGGGCTTCGCGGTCGAAAGCCTCTACCGTGAAATCCGCGCGCTGCGCATCTACGAGGGCGCCAGCGACGTGCAGCGCATCATCATCGCGCGGAGCATTCTGGGATGACCTACGAGCGCCTGATCCAGATCGAGTTCAACCATTGCGACCCGGCGGGGATCGTCTTCTACCCGCGCTATTTCGAGATGGTGAACTCGGTCATCGAGAATTTCTTTGCCGATGTGGTCGGGCGGTCCTTCGCTGCCATGCACAACGATGGCCGCACGAACGGGGTGCCGACGGTCGCGATCGAGGCGGTGTTCCAGCGGCCTTCGCGGCTGGGCGAAAAGGTGCGGTTTACGCTGAAGCTGGAGCGGGTCGGCGGCTCCTCGGTGAAGATGTGGGTCGAGGGGCACGGGCCGGACGGGCTGCGGCTGCGGACGGGCATGACGCTGGCCTGGATCGACGGGATGAAGGCGGCCCCCTGGCCCAGGGACATGCGGGCGGCGCTGGAAGCTTACAAGGAGACGCAGGATGCATGAGGTCCTTCACCCGAAGCACTGGAAGGCGGCGCGGGGCTACGCCAACGGCATCGCGGCCGAGGGGCGGATGGTCTTCACCGGCGGGATCATCGGCTGGAACGCAAACCAGGAGTTCGAGACGGACGACTTCGTGGGGCAGGTCGAGCAGGCGCTGAAATCCATCGTCGAGGTGCTGGCCGAGGCGGGTGCGGGGCCGGAGCATCTGGTCAGGCTCACCTGGTATGTCACCGACAAGCAGGAATATCTGGGCGGCCTGAAAGAGCTGGGCGCGGTCTACAAGGCCGTCATCGGGCGGAATTATCCGGCGATGGCGCTGGTGCAGGTTGTGGCGCTGGTCGAGGACCGGGCGAAAGTGGAAATCGAGGCGACCGCCGTCATTCCCGGCAAATAGGGAAGACGGCTGCAGGGTTTGGGAGGACCCGGGGAACATGCTTGGACCGACAGGACATACCGACAGCTTCACCCGCGATCGCCTGCCCGCGCCGGAGGATTGGCCGGAGATCAGGCTTGCGGGCTTCGACTATCCGGATTGGCTGAACGCCGGGGTCGAGTTGACCGATGCGATGGTCGCGAAGGGCTTCGGCGACAATACGGCGCTGATCGGCAATGGCCGCAGCCGCACCTACAAGGAACTGACCGACTGGTCCAACCGCATCGCCCATGCGCTGGTCGAGGACTACGGGGTGAAGCCGGGTAACCGGGTGCTGATCCGCTCGTCCAACAACCCGGCGATGGTCGCCTGCTGGCTGGCGGCGACCAAGGCGGGGGCGGTGGTGGTCAACACCATGCCCATGCTGCGGGCGGGCGAGCTGGGCCAGATCGTCGACAAGGCCGAGATTAGTCATGCTTTGTGCGACACAAGGCTGATGGAGGATCTGGTCGCCTGTGCCAAGGGCTCGCGCCACCTGCGGACGGTCGTGGGCTTCGACGGGACCGCGAACCATGACGCCGAGCTGGACCGGGTGGCGCTGTCGAAGTCGGTGAAGTTCGAGGCGGTGAAGACGGGGCGCGACGATGTGGCGCTTCTGGGCTTCACCAGCGGCACAACGGGCGAACCCAAGGCCACGATGCATTTCCACCGCGACCTGATGATCATCGCGGACGGCTACGCCAAGGAGGTGCTGGGCGTCACGCCCGAGGACGTGTTCATCGGCTCGCCGCCCCTGGCCTTTACCTTCGGGCTGGGCGGGCTGGCGGTCTTCCCGCTGCGCTTCGGGGCGGCGGCGGCGCTGCTGGAACAGGCGAGCCCGCCGAACATGATCGAGATCATCCAGAAACACCGCGCCACGGTCTGCTTCACCGCGCCCACCGCCTATCGGGTGATGCTGAAGGCGATGGCGGAAGGGGCCGACCTGTCCTCGCTGCGGGCCGCCGTCAGCGCGGGCGAAACCCTGCCCGGCCCGGTCTACGACGAATGGATGGCAAAGACCGGCAAGCCGATGCTGGACGGGATCGGCGCGACCGAGATGCTGCACATCTTCATCACCAACCGCTTCGACGACCACCGCCCCGCCTGCACCGGGCGGCCCGTCACGGGCTACGAGGCGAAGATCGTCGGCGAGGACATGGTGGAACTTCCCCGCGGGGAAGTCGGACGTCTCGCGGTGCGGGGGCCGACCGGATGCCGCTATCTGTCGGACAAGCGGCAGAAGAACTATGTCAAACAAGGTTGGAACCTGACCGGAGACAGCTTCTGGCAGGATGAGGAGGGCCGCTTCCACTTTGCCGCCCGCTCGGACGACATGATCATCTCTGCGGGCTACAACATCGCCGGGCCGGAGGTGGAGGCGGCGCTTCTCTCGCATCCCGCAGTGCTGGAATGCGCGGTGATCGGCAGCCCGGACGAGGAGCGTGGCCAGGTGGTCGAGGCGCATGTCGTGCTGGCGGCGGGCCACACGCCGGACGGGGTTCTGGTCAAGATTCTTCAGGACCATGTGAAGCGCACCATCGCGCCCTACAAGTATCCTCGCCGGGTGGTCTTTACCGATGCGCTGCCCAAGACGCAGACCGGCAAGATCCAGCGCTTCCGTCTAAGGACGTGAGGCGCACCAGAATCTGCTTGTAAATCGCCCCTTTCGGGGGCATATCGCCCGGCGGAAGCCTGCGGCAATCCCCCGCGGGCCCGTCTGCAATGGAGAGACCATGGCCAAGGAAGACATTCTCGAATTCCCCGGTGTCGTGAAGGAACTCCTGCCGAACGCGACATTCAGGGTCGAACTCGAGAACGGCCATGAACTGATCGCGACGATGGCAGGCAAGATGCGCAAGAACCGCATCCGGGTTCTGGCCGGCGACAAGGTGCAGGTCGAGATGACCCCCTACGACCTGTCGAAGGGCCGCATCAACTATCGCTTCAAGTAAGTTGCGCCTCGTTCTGGGATCGGGCAGCCCGCGTCGCAAGGAATTGCTGGTCGGGCTCGGGATCGTGCCCGACCTGATCCTGCCCCCCGACATTGATGAAGATCCCCGGAAGGGAGAGCTTCCACGACCCTATTGCCTGCGCCTGGCCGAAGAGAAGGTCCGCGCCGTTCCGGCGGGACCGGAGGATGTGGTTCTTTGCGCCGACACCACCGTCGCGCTTGGCCGGCGAATCCTGGGCAAGCCCGCCGATGCGGGCGAGGCGGCGGCCTTTCTGACCGCGCTGGGTGGGCGGCGGCATCAGGTGATCACCGCCATCGCCGTGCGGCGGGGGGGGCGGGTGCTGGTGCGCGAGTCGCTCAGCACCGTGAAGATGAAGCGGCTGTCGGACGCCGAGTTGAACGGCTATCTCGCCAGCGGCGAATGGCAGGGCAAGGCGGGCGGCTACGGTATTCAGGGGCTGGCGGGGGCTTTCATCCCATGGATCTCCGGGTCGTTCACCGGCATCATGGGCCTGCCGGTGGCCGAGACGGCGGCGCTTCTCACAGCCGTCGGCTATCCGGTCTGGAGGCAGGAATGAAGGGCCGAGTACTGGTTCTGGACGAGATCGGCGGTCGCCAGGTTGCGGCGCTGATGGTGGACGGGCAGCTGGAAGAGCTTGCCATCGACCCGGCGGACGACATGGCGATCCCGGGTGCGATATGTCGCGCGGTCGCGGATCGGCCGGTCAAGGGGCAGGGCGGTATCTTCGTCAAGCTGCCCGGGGGCTCGGGCTTCCTGCGCCAGATTTCCGGTGTCGCCCCGGGCCAGCGGCTGCTGGTGCAGGTGACAGGCCCCGCCGAGCCAGGCAAGGCGGTTCCCGTCAGCACCCGCCTCCTTTTCAAGTCGCGCTTTGCCATTGTCACACCGGATGCTCCCGGCCTGAATATCTCGCGCAAGATCAAGGACGAGGACCGCCGGGCGGAGCTGTCCGCCATGGCCGAGGCCGGGATGGCGGGCGCCGATGACCGGCTGGGCCTGATCCTGCGCTCCGGCTGTCTGGAGGCCGAGGACCAGGCCATCGCCGAGGATATCGCGGCGATGCGCGGCTTGGCCGAAGCGGTGCTGGCGGATATCAGCGGCCCGCCGGAGTTGCTGGTCGACGGCCCCTCTGCCCATGACCTCGCCTTCCGAGACTGGCTCGACCCGCCGGTGGACGATGCCGACACCGACCCCGGAAGCTTCGACCGCGAGGGCGTGACCGAGGCGCTGGAGGCCCTGCGCGGCCCCCGTGTCGCCCTGGAGGCGGGAGGGCACATGATGATCGAGCCGACCCGGGCGCTGGTCGCCGTCGATGTGAACACCGGTGCCGACACCTCGCCCGCTGCAAGCCTCAAGGCCAATATCGCCGCCGCCCGCGATCTGCCGCGCCAGTTGCGCCTGCGGGGGCTGGGCGGGCAGGTGGTGGTGGACTTCGCCCCGATGCCGAAGCGCGACCGGCATATCCTGGACCAGGTGATGAAGGCCACGTTCAAGACCGAGGGCGAGACCAATCTGGCGGGCTGGACCACGCTGGGCCTCTACGAGCTGACCCGCAAGCGCGATCGCCTGCCGTTGGCCGGGCTCCTGCCATGAGCTGCCCGATCTGCGGCAAGCCCGCGACCCCCGCCTACCGCCCCTTCTGCTCGCGCCGCTGCGCCGACGTGGACCTTGGCCGCTGGCTGACCGAAGGCTATCGCGTCCCGGCCGAAACCGAGGACGCGGCCGAAGACGCCATCCCCGACGACACCCCGCCAAAGCCGCATTGACGGGGCGTTTTCCCTCTGGACAGCCCCCCCCGCCTTGGGTATCACCCGCCCACCCAACGGTGCCCAGATAGCTCAGTTGGTAGAGCAGCGGATTGAAAATCCGCGTGTCGCTGGTTCGATTCCGGCTCTGGGCACCACTTAAATCTCTGAAATGTCTGAGAAAAATTTTGTTGCTCCAGCTTGCTGTCTAAGAAACGCTCTATCTGGGCTACACATGGGCTACATTGCGCTCTTGGTGAACAAGGATGGAGCCCGACAGATTCAGCGACGGGATGTGATCGCGCTTGGTCTGAAAATCCCAACAGCAGTTCTTCGCGATCATGGACCGCTACGGTGTTTCCACCGACAGCATCTGGCGCTGGAAGCGGGACGGGGTCTTTCCCGCTCCGGTCCGTGTCGGGCCGAACTGCGCGCGCTGGCGTGAAGCGGATCTCCTGGAGCATGAGAGCCAGCTTGAAGCATGCTTCACGCTGAGCCTGAACGCGCTTTGGGCAGCCTGACGAGTGCAAGAGCGTGGTCAGTGGCAGAGATTTGGGAACCGGCTGACCTCCCGCCTGCCGACGCCTCCTCCCGCGTCTAGCAGCTCACGCAGCGCTCGGACCCGGTCGGGCGTGATCCTCGGATTGCGCCCGCCAGAGATCACGCGAATGAACTCGATCCACGCCTCCTCGTTCTTCGTCAGCTGGTCCCATCGCCCCGTCAGTGCTGTGGGTAGCATGAATGCTAGGTCGTCGTCCCCCGGCGCTCATTTTCCGAAGATCCCGCGCAGCGCTGCACGCGCCCGTGCGGTGATCCTCGGATCGCTGTTGTTCGAGGCATCGCGGAGTTCCGCGAGCCAGCTCTGCTCGTTCACGGTCGCCGGGGTGCCGAAGATCTCGACGATTGCTTTCGCAGCCGTCGCACCCACAGCCTGGCCGAGCGCCAAACGCATCAGGGCCGGGTCGACTTCCCGCGCCTCCGCGAGCGAAGGCACCCGGTCGATCGGCACCTTGCTCCGCCCGTTCTTCAGGAGGGTCATCATGTTCGCGTTGGGGAAACCCGCTTCGCTGCCGATCTCAGCCTGGGTCTTACGATGCAACAGGTCGCGGATGCGGTCAGCGATCAGCTTTGCAGTAGCAGTATTCTGGTAGGGGTTAGTCATGTTCTCGCTCATGTGGTTGGTCACCTGACTTACCTACCGGATTGTGCAAACATGGTCGGGTGGGAGTTGCGTGGTGGGTCTTTGGGATTCTGTGGTCGCGCGAAGTCCTAGGAAATCAAGTATACCCTGATGGGGATGCGTCTAGCCCCAGCCGGTCGGGGACGTCTGAACCTGCCATTCCCTGTTCAATCAGGGTCTGGAACTGACCCAAAGGGGCCGCTCGGCCTCATCGACGATCACAGGTTCTCCCGCGTGTAGATCTCGAACGGGACGATGCTGCTTTGGTTGCTTCCAGGGGTTGAGCAAGCTCGGACCATTCCGTCGATCGTGTCGCGCGCGATGCGGTCCAGGGGGTGCGACATGATCATCGACATCGAGCCATCGAGCAGCGCCGCGCGGGTGACAGCGGTCAGGTCATGGCCAACCACGACCACCTTGCCGGCGAACCCAGTGCTGTGCAGGGCGGCGATTGCCCCGGTCACGCCACCGCCGTTCACATAGAGCCCGACCATGTCCGGGTTGCTGGCCAGGAGTGTCTCGGTGATGTCCTGCGCCACGTCTGCCGATTCGAACGTGGACAGGGGCTCAAGCAGGGTGAACTCGGGGGCGTATTCGCGGAAGTAGGATCGGAAACTGGCTTCGGAAATCTCCTGGTTGCGGAACCGGGGGTTACCGACCAGCATGCCGATCTTACCGGGCACCCGGCAGAGATGCGCGAAGGCCCAGGCTCCGGTCCGGCCCAGTTTCCAGTTGTCCAGGCCGATGTAGGACATCTGGCCCGTCGTCGGCAGGGGCGCGATCAAGGAAAAGACGGCAACGCCCTGCGCCTGGATCTGGCTCAGAGCCTCGGTGACAGTGGGATGGGCAGCCGACACGATGCCGATGGCACGGCAGTCGTTGGCCAGCGCCAGCGCCCGGTTGGCCGTATTCTGCGGCGAGAGATCTTCCAGGAACTCGACCCGAAGGTCCACTTCGGCCCCAACGGTTTGGGCAGCAGCGGCCTCCATCGCGCGGGCGATGCTCTGGTAGAGCGGGCGATGCGGCTGAAGGAGGAGGATGCCGAACCGCAGGCGGGGACGCGCCGCTGCAACGCGTGCGTGGATACTGCCCAGGCCGTAGAAGCCGATCTCCTCGGCGGCGCGCTGAACCTTCTCGCGGGTTGCCAGCCGCACGTTGGGTGCGCCGGAGAGCACCCGGTTGACAGTGGCGACAGATACATTGGCGGCCAGCGCGAGGTCGGGAATGGTTGGGCGGCGCATAAGGTATCCTGACATACTTCGTATCATTTAACGACTACTATGATACGAATGCGACGATTTGATGTTTGAGATATCATGACGGGTTGATTTGACTTACGTCAAGGCGCTTATCTCCGCCCCAGCAAGACGGGACGCGGGACCTGAGTCTCGACGTCCGCGGGAGGAAGGTTTCGGACTGCACGGGATGGGCCGCGAGCCCCGCCGCCGAGGGACAGGTTCCCTGGGGTGGAAATGCCTGTGCCTTTCGTTCCCCGACCGGGAAGTGAAGGGGACCAGGATGGACGATCTGCAATACGGCACCCGCAACAAGCGTGGCGACTGGGCTCCGGATGCGCACCTGGAGCTGCCGCCGTTCTGGCGTCGCCCGTTCAGCCTGCCCCGGGTCTTGGCCTGGATCCCGGAATACCTCTGGCCGTGGAACGCCTTCCACATGGCGACCGCACTGGTCTGGTGGTTCTACGTCGTCCCGGATGTCGAGGTGATGAAGACCCTGTCCTGGGGCTGGGCGCTCTGGCTTTACGCGGTGAACGCCGTCGCGATCTTCGTCTTCTACGGTTCGGTCGAGCTGTTCTGGTATGTGAAGAAGAAGCAGGGCACACGGTTCAAATACAACGGCAAGTTCCCGGCCGAGCAGCCATCCGATGTCTTCTGGTTCAAGAGCCAGAACATCGACAACTTCCTGCGGTCCTTCTTCATCTCGATCCCGCTCTGGACGCTGGTAGAGGTGGTGTTCCTCTGGGCATATGCCAACACCTGGGCCACCTGGCTGCCGTGGGAGACGCATTGGCCCTGGCTGGTCGTGTTGGCGCTTCTTTCCCCCGCGATCCACGAGGTGCATTTCTTCGCGATCCACCGGCTGATCCACACCCCCTTCCTCTACAAGTGGGTGCATTCGGTGCACCACAACTCGGTCAACCCTTCGCCTTGGTCATCCCTGTCGATGCATCCGGTGGAAGGGTTCCTCTACCACGCGGTCGCCTTCTGGCACCTGATCATCCCCTCGAACCCGGTCCTGGCAATGTTCCAGCTGCATCTCGCGGGCTTCGGGGCGGTGAACGGGCATATCGGCTTCGACAAGCTGGAACTGAGCGAGGATCGCACGCTCGATAGCCACGCCTATGCCCATTACCTGCACCACAAATATTTCGAGGTGAACTACGGCGGCGACGGGCTGATCCCTTTGGATAAGTGGTTCGGCTACTGGCACGACGGCTCGAAAGAGGGCGAGGCGCGGATGAACGCCCGCTTCCAGAAGAAGAAAGAGCGAATGAACGCCAAGGCAGTCCGCGGCTGACCCCCCAAGACATTCCACCAGTCGGTCGATGAGGCTGACCCGGTGATGAAGATCCCAGGATCAACACGCCGCCAGGAGAGGCGGCCCAAGGGAGGAGACGGAGAATGAGCTTCATGAGGACCTTCGCCAAGGTGATGGCGACCACTGCGCTGGTGGCGACTGGATCGGCCGCGATGTCGGCGGAAATCGCTGTCATCGGCGGCATAAACTCGGACCAGTTCTGGAACAAGATCAAGAAGGGCGTCGATGATGCCCGTCTGATCGTCGAAGCCAACGGCGGCAAGGTCGAGTATCTTCGGATGCAAAGCTACGACAACTTTGCAGCCGACGCAGCTGACATCATCCGCGTGGCGATCAGCAAGAATCCGGACGGCATCGCCATTCCCGACTGGGTCTACGAAAGCCAGGACCCGGCGATTCAGGAAGCCATCGCTGCCGGGATCAAGGTGATCCTGTTCAACGCAGGAACCATTGACAAGGCGCGCGAACTGGGCGCGATCAACTATGTCGGGTCGGACGAATATATCGCCGGCAAGGCCGGCGGTGACCAGTTGGTGAAGCTGGGCGCGAAGAAGGGCGTCTGCATCAACACCCTGCCTGGCACCGCGAACATCGAGGCCCGCTGCCAGGGCATGATCGACGCGATGACCGCCGCCGGGGCGACGGCGGAACAGCTGCCCTTGCCCTCGACCTCGTTTGGCGACCCGGCGGCCATCGCCGAAGCCGTGAAGGCCTATCTCACCGAAAACGCCGATGTCGATGGCGCCCTGACCATCGGTGCGGGCGAAGCGGACGCGGCTGCCGTGGGGATCGAACAGGCGGCCAAGACCGGCACGGTCAAGCTCGGCAGCTTCGACTTCAACGAGGCGACGCTGAGCCGGATCAAGGACGGCACCCAGGCCTTTGCCATCGACCAGCAGCCCTACTTGCAGGCTATGCTGGCCGTCACGCTTCTGGCCAGCCACATCGACTTTGGAACCGACCTGCCTACCGCCCCGGTCCTGACCGGCCCGGGCATCGTCGATGCCTCGAACGTCGACGCCACCATCGCCGGTGTCCAGATCGGCGCGCGCTGATCCTCCTCCTCCGGGGTCGGTCACTCGGTCGACCCCGGCCATTCTCCCCGCCCTCAAGACGGAGCCCTAGCGATGTTCTCGGGACTGCTCAGACGCCCCGAAGCGGGCGCACTTATCGGCCTGCTCGGCGTCACCCTCTTCTTTGCCATCGTCGGCGGGGTCGAGTTTCTGTATCCGTCGTCCATCGGCAGCTGGCTATCCCGCTCCGCGACGCTCGGGATCATTGCCATTCCTGTTGGCCTCCTGATGATCGCGGGTGAGCTGGACATCTCCGTCGGTGGAACAATCACTGCGGGCGCGCTGATCACCGCGCTCGTCTCGGGCTTCTACGGAGCTCCAATCCTGCTCGGCATTCTTGCAGCCCTCGCCTTTGGTGTCCTCGTCGGTCTGGTCAACGGCTGCCTGGTCATCAAGACTGGCGTGCCGTCCTTCATCGTCACGCTTGGCACCCTGTTCGCCGTCTCCGGGATTCTTCTGGGCGCAACCGTGGTGCTGACCGGGACCACTTCCATCGCAATCAAGGCCCCCGAGATCGTGAAGACGATCTTCGGCATGTATGTCGGCGGCTTCCAGGTGCTGATCCTGTGGTGGCTGGCAATCACGGCGGCCTTCTTCTTCTTCATGCACATGTCGCCCTTCGGCAACTGGGTCTTCGCGATGGGTGGCGACAAGGAGAGCGCACGGAATGCGGGGATCCCCACGAACCGGATGACGATCCTGCTCTTCGTCTTCTCCTCGGTCTGCGCGTCCTTCGTGGGCATGAGCCAGGCGATCCTCTTCCAGTCGGTCCAGGCGACCCCCCAGCTGACGCTGATCTTCAACACGATCATCGCGGTCGTCGTGGGCGGTGTCCTCTTGACCGGCGGCTTCGGCTCGGTGCTCGGCATCTTCTTCGGCACCATTACCTTCGCAGTGGTTACGCAAGGCATCTACTACACCGACTTCGACCAGACCTGGTCCAACCTGGTGATCGGCGTCCTGCTTCTTGGGGCAGTCTTGATGAACAACACCTTCCGCAAGATTGCCCTGTCCGCGACCA
>Ga0209793_1000952_pt1 | contig 22489 bp, 20 predicted proteins | sample EBPBio122009_DNA_FD_185863 | JGI IMG/M metagenome (GOLD analysis project Ga0209793, IMG submission 185863) | Wastewater treatment Type I Accumulibacter community from EBPR Bioreactor in Madison, WI, USA - Reactor 1_2/2/2009_ DNA (SPAdes) (version 2) | ecosystem: Engineered > Bioreactor > EBPR >... | reverse complement strand
CCTACAGGCTGCGCGACCGAGGCATCGACACCCTGCCCAGCATCAAAGCCGAGCAGGGCTCAATAGACTGACCAAACCGTTCACTTCTCGAACGCCGGAACCGACCAGTTTTCGAGCGCCGTCCACAGGCGTGGGCCAGCGATGAACTAAGTACAGCTTCCTTCCCCATTAGATAGATCTTCCTTGGTGCACGCTGGGGATCGACGCCAGCGGGTCCACCCTCCACGACCTGCTCGCCGGTGAGACGTCGATCTGGGGGGGCGCCCGGCTGCGGCTCGCGTGCTGCGTCACTCTCGGACCCCGGATGGCAAACAGATTCGGTGGGATTCCCGCTGGCTGAGCCTGGTTAGCCTTCCGAGATCACCCCGACCGACCAGCCCTGGATCGAGTCCCTCTTCGGCCACGCCAAGACCGAGCACCCGCACCTGGAGAAGATCACCGACCCCGGCATACTCGAGGCCGAGCTCACCCTCGTCAAGGACCGCTACAACACCCTGCGCCTGCACGCCGGGATCGGCTACGTCACCCCCGAGGACGAACACCTCGGCCGAGGCGAGCAGATCCGTCAGGCACGACGCGAGGGCATGGCCGCTGCACGCCAGAACCGGATCGACTACCGTCGATCACACCAAGGAAAACAGCCATGACCACGACCGCACCTTGGTTGGGAATTAATCCCGCGGAATGTCTCAAAGACTCAGACACACGTCAGTCGTGGTGGCGGACCGGTTCCACCTGGTCCGCCTCGCGAACGACATGCTCACCGAAGTCCGCCAGCACGCCACCCGAGAGTTACGCGGCCGCCGGGGCCGGGCCCGCGACCCGGAGTGGGCCAACCGGCGCCGGCTGCTGACGGCCCATGAACACCTGCGCCCCGAGACGTTCGCGCGGATGTGGAACGAGCTGCTCGACGCCGACGAGGTCGGTGTGGAGATCCTGCACGCCTACACCGTCAAAGAACGCCTACGCCACCTGCTCGACCTAACCCCCACACCGGGCACATCCGTCCCGGACCGGTCCGTGATCTCTCACCGGCTGTGGCGGTTCTTCGACCAAGCCGCAGGCTGCGACATCCCCGAAGTCCACCGGCTCGCCGAAACCGTCGAAACCTGGTGGCCCGCAATCGAAGCCGGCCTGACCACCGGGTACAGCAACGCCCGCTCCGAAGGCTACAACCGGCTCGGGAAACACGAAGGTCGTAACGCCTTCGGCTTCCGCAACACCCGAAACCAGGAACGCCGCATACGCTGGGCCTGCACCCGCCAACACCGGCGGGAAACAGCCATCATCTGCCACGCGATGCCCGGTTAAGTTCGAAGAGCCCGGATACCCCGAGGATGTCGAGGCGACCGCGAGAGCTTGATCCCGGCGTCCTCCAATAACAGGCTTCTCTCGGCGGCTGAGCTAGCTCGACCGCTGTCCGCCGCCGGTGGTGTGAGCGAGTCAGTACTCGGTCTTATCGATCCCACGCCAGTACGGCAGGTCCTTTCGACGTTCGGCGTGGAAGCGGTCGCGAGCGTACTTCGTGCCCGTCACGAGCTCCTCGGCAGACATCCCCTTGGGGATGTAGGTGATATTCTCCGGCGCCTCCACCTCGAGCGGACCGTCCTTTAGGATGCGGCCTTGCGCTTTGAGGGTCTCGTAAAGGGGCGAGCCAGGTTCGGGATCGAGGATGTTCGCATAGAACGTGCTGACCCCGTGCTCCAGCATGAAGTCCACCGTCGTGTCGAACACGTCCGGGCCGTCGTCGTCGAACCCAAAGATGATGTTTATCTGCAGTTCCACCTGACGTTCTCGGAGCGTTCGAAGCAGTCTGCCCACGTCCTTGAGCGCAAAGAATGTCTTGTCGATGGCCTTGCGGTTAACCTCGCTGATGCTCTCGAGCCCGAATGCCACGGCGCGAAGGCCGGCATCGACGGCGAGATTCGCGAGGTCGAGTCGCCGTGAAACGCTGAGGTCGGTCTGGCATGCCCAGGCAAGATCGAGTGTCTGCAACTGTGTCAGGAGCTCGTGAGAGCGTTTCGGGTGCACGAGGAAGTCGTCGTCCCGGAAGATCAGCCGATCTGCGCCGAATTCCGACTTGTAACGCAGCAGTTCAGCGATCACCTCGGGAACCGGCCGGAAGCGCCACGGCGTGTACAAGAACTCACTGCAGAAGGCGCAATGATGAGGGCAGCCGCGGGCGGTCTGCACGGGAAACACGTGCGGCGGCGAGAAATTGTTCAAGTCGATCAGATCGAATCTAGGGATCGGGACGTTCTCGAAGGGCTGGAAGCCTACGGATTCGTAGGTCGGACGGAGCTGGTGATTCTGAACATCTGAAAGAACGTCGAACAGGACCGGTTCCGCCTCTCCGACGATGACGGAGTCGAAATGCTCGGCGAGAAGCGGCACGAAGTGATGGTTCTGCGGCACGGTCACTGGGCCCCCGACGATGCACGGCGTCCCGCGCCGCCTGCTCAGGGCGGCGAGTTCCGCGGCACGGGCGATCTGTCCTGTGTGCGTCGTGCAGGTGAGCCCCACGAGGTCGTAGGCGCCGAAGTCGAGGTCTCGTTCAAGCTCGCGACACTGGTCGTAGGCGATGGTGGCATCAACCTCAGGCGGCATGAGCGCAGCCAGCAGCGGCAAAGTGATGCGCATGGTGGACAGCGGCCGTTCATGCTCCCCCACGGGATCCTCGCCGGCACGTTGTCCGTAGGACCCAGGAGCGTTGGTCGCAGGTTCTACCAGGAGGACGCGCATCGGCGCTAAGGTTCCCGCCTTGCCTGCCCTCCGGGTGCCGCGCGTCGCATTGGGGGGCCGTTGCCCCGGAGCGGTGCCGATCGTCGAATCCGCCATGTGACCAACTCCTTGCTCGGTGAACAATGCTACGAGGACAAGCACGTGTGCCGTCACCAGCGTGGCGCGACTTGGTGATCGACGTCAGCAAGGGCAGGTTCGGGGGCGCGCCACGGCACCGGCCGGAGGCTGTGCCGTGTCGGCCTTGGTGTCGACGCCGCGCTCACTCCCCGCACTCGGCCGGGCGAAGGCGAGGGCACCGACTGCACGCCGCGCGCCTGCGCCTCGGTCAGTTCGATGACCCGCCCGGCAAGGGTGGTCAGGCCGTGCCGAGCAGTAGCCCACCCGCGCCCGTCTAGGCCACGAGCGGAGTGCGCCTGGACCCCCTCGCTCACCACTGGGACGGTCGGGAGCAGGTCGTCGTCCGGCTGGTGGAACTGGGCGACCCTTAGCCCGTCGACCTACAGGACGTCGAGGGTGGTCGCGATAGGAGACAGTTGACGGCCTCCGCCGGTGTCTCGACCACCGGCTCGCCCCGGACGTTCATGGACGTGTTGAGAACGAGGGGGCACCCGGTCAGTTCGTAGAACGCTTCGATCAGCTTCTCTGGTAGGTTCCGGGTGGTCCTGAGCGACGGCCTGCACGCGGCAGGTGCCATCCACGTGGCACACCGCTGGAACCACGTCCCGGTACGACTCCCGCAGCACCGCCACGACGAGCATGTACCGGTCGCGCACGTCGAGTTCGAAGTAGGTGTCCATGTGCTCCTCAAGGACCGACGCCGCGTACGGACGGCATCGCGGTACTTCACCGCGTGATTGAGGTGATCGCGCATCCCGGCTCTGCGCGCATCGCGGAGGATGCTGCGGTGGCCCCGGGCGCGAGGCCTGAACTCGCTTGCCGCCTCGAACCACCCGATCAGCACCCCCGAGGCGATGTCGTTGGCCGCCACGGCCTGTGGGTCGTCGACAACCTCCACCTGGACCTTGTCGCGGTCCTCCTCGACGGCTGCTAAGACGTCCTTCGCCTCCTAGGGGCGGCCGAGGTAGTCATGCCGGATCGGCCAGTGCGGTATCTGTCCGGTGAGCTGCTGCAACTCCCGTAAGTTAAACGTCGCTGGGTTTCTCAAGCCTCGACCCGGTCCTGGGGGCTGAGCCGGGCGATCTTCCACCAGGCGGAGAACATCGGCAGCCAGCCGGTGCGGACCCGCTCTCCGGTGACGAACTGCCAGGTCCGGTCGCTCGGGTCGACACCCGCTCGCGATGCCGCGAAGAGCAACGCCAGGATGCCCAGTCGTGCCGACGCCAGCACCGCGATGCCCGCTCTCAGCCCTGACGCCCGAGCCCGGGAGTAGTGCTTGTCGTAGAACTTCAGCTGTCCGAGGTAGAGCAGCACGATGCGGCGCGCGCTGGCGGCGTCCATGGCCTGCCCGCCGAGGTGGACAACCTCGGCGTCGGGCGTGAAGACCACCCGCCACCCCGCCTCCCACATCCGGTAGCACCAGTCAAGCTCTTCGCCGTAGATGAAGAAGCGCTCGTCGAGCAGGCCCACCGTCTCGAGCACCTCCCGGCGTACCATCAGGCAGGCGCCATTGACCCAACCCACCTCAAGTTCGGTGTCGTGATCGCCCCACCAGGGGTACTTCCGGCGCAGGTACGCCCTGGCCGCTGGCAGTCGGTGGGCCTCCGAGTACGACAGCAGATCACTGAGCAGCGTCGGGAATCGGTCCATCGATCGCTGCAGCGTCCTGTCCGCATTCAGGTGCCGCGCACCGGCGCACCCGACCTCCGGCCTACGCTCCAGGCATGCCACCAGTCCCCGCATTGTGCTTTGCAGCACGATTACATCGCTGTTGAGCAGCATGATCTTGCGCCCCCTGGCGCGCCGGATGCCCGCGTTGTTGCCCGCGGCGAACCCGACGTTGCGGGGCAGCGCGACGAGGATGACGTCGGGCCAGTTGCTTCGGACCATGTCGACGCTCCCGTCGACGGACCCGTTGTCGACGACGATGACCTCCACAGCAAGCCCCGCTATCGCCGGCTGCATCGTGGACAATGCCTGGTCGAGCAGGTCGCGGGTGTTCCAGTTGATGACGATCACCGAGACCTCGACCGTCGGCTCCGGTGTGCCGGCGCCAAGCAGGACTCCCGCTTCCACGTGCCCCTCCCTCGTTCGGACCTCTCCAGAACGTGGCGATGGTCTCACGCCGGATCGGTAGCACCCGTTCTGGCAGCGACCCTATAGTCGGTGCCCGGCCCTCCTACCATCATGGTCGCTCGCACTTCTGCCGGGACTGGAAAAGAACGGGAGCCGTCACATCATGCAGGGCCTGATCATAGGATTCGGATACATCGCCGAGGGCCATCTCCAGGGTTATCAAGAGACCTTGGACCTGGAGGTCGTCGCCGTCGTCGACGTCTCTGCGCAGCGCCGCGAAGGGGCGCTGCGTCGTGGTCTTCGTGCGTTCAGCACGGTGGACGAGGCGTTGGGCTCCGTCGGCGTCGACTTCGTCGACGTGTGCACACCACCATCGCTGCATCTTGCCGGCATCCGCTCCGCCATCGCGGCCGGCCTGCCCGTCCTTTGCGAGAAGCCGGTCTTCGTCCCGGGCGACACCTCCTACGACGACGTGCTGGAGCACGTCTGGGCCGGAGGTTCGCTAGTCTACCCCTGCCAGAACTACAAGTACGCGCCCGTGTTCACCAAAGTGCGCCAGATCATCGGATCCGGCGCCCTGGGGACCATTCAGCGTGCTCGTGTCGACATCGCGCGCCGCAGTCACGCCCGCGGCGTCGTGGAATGGAATCCCGACTGGCGGCGCGACCAGTCTTACTCCGCGGGTGGGATCCTGCGTGACCACGGGCCGCACGCGATCTACCTGCTCCTCAGCCTGCTGGGTCAGCAGCCTCGAGACGTCTCCGTTGTGACGGGCTCCCTTGCGCGGTCCCAGCCGAACGGGCGCACGGTCGAGGACACGGCCCTCCTGCGGCTGCGCTGTGACGAGGGAGCCGAGTGCGATGTGTCGCTCACCTGGGCGGCAGGTCACCGGAGCAGCCGCTACCTCTTCGCCGGCACCGCCGGGTTCGTCTCGATCGAGGACGACACTCTCACCTGGTCGGAGCGCGGCCAGCTGTTCCGGGAGTCCGTCCACTCCGACTTCGACGACCCCTCGCACAGCGCGTGGTTCGCCGCCATGTTCGAGGACTTCAGCCGGCTAGTGCGCTCGGGTAGCGCCGGCCTCGCCCACGGCCAGGAGCTGGTAACCGAGTCGTTGCACACGACCGCCGTCATCGACGCCGGGTACGTGTCGGCGCGCGCGGCAGGGGCCTGGACCGGCGTCGCAGATCTTCGACCACAGCGATCGCCGTGGCCAGCCCACGACCTGGAGCGGTCGACCTATTACCAGCCGCGCAGGAACACTTTCTCGTCATGAAGGTATTCATCACCGGCGTCGCCGGGTTCCTTGGAAGCCATGTCGCGGAGGCCTGCCATGCGCGCGGGCATGAGGTCACCGGCGTCGACAACCTGCTGGGCAGCGACGTCGAGAACGTCCCAGCCGGCGTGACGGCGCGGGTGAGCGACTGCAACCGTCCCGAGGAGTATGCCGACCTGCTGGAGGGGGTCGACGTCGTATACCACTGCGCGGCTGCACCCTACGAGGGCCTCAGCGTCAACTCCCCACGCCTCGTGTGGGAGCACACCACCATGTCGGCCGTTTCTGTCGCGAGCGCCGCCATCAGCGCGGGGGCGACGAGGCTGGTGCTGTGCTCGTCGATGGCTCGCTACGGCGACCAGCGAGCGCCGTTCCACGAGACCATGGAGCCTCGGCCCGTCGACCCGTACGGCCACGCCAAGGTTGCTGCCGAGAACGTCGTGCGCAATCTGTGCGACATTCACGACGTCGAGTGGAGCATCGCGGTGCCGCACAACATCTACGGCCCGCGGCAGCGATTCGTCGACCCGTATCGAAACGTCGTCGGTATCATGATCAACCGCATCCTGCAGGGCAAGCCACCGATTATCTACGGGGACGGGTCGCAGCGTCGCTGCTTCTCCTATATCGGCGACGTCGTTGAGCCGCTCCTCGCCCTAGGCGAGCGGCCGGAGGCGGTCGGCGAGGTGATCAATATCGGACCTGACGACGATGGCGTGACGATCAACGAGCTCGCAGCGGTGCTGCTGGAGAAGCTCGACTCGACGTCGGTCCCGCTCTACTTCCCCGCGCGCCCACAGGAGGTGCATGCCGCGACGTGCTCAGCCGACAAGGCGCGCAAGCTGCTGGACTACGAGCCGACCTGGTCCCTGAGAGATGGCTTGCGCGAGCAGATCGCCTGGGTGCGTGCCCTCGGGCCGCGACCCTTCGTTTACCATCTGCCGATCGAAATCGAGACACCGTCCACCCCCCGGCCGTGGGTCGATCAGCTGATCTGACCAGACGACATCGCACCCTGGCGCGCCTGCACCCGCAGCGAGGTCTCCCTGCAGGCGGGCGTACAGGGATCCTCACGCGTAGCCCTAGACCTGTAGGATGCCCATCGTGCACGAGCTGTTGGGCGCTGCCATGGCGGCCGTGGACGCCGCCGAAGAGGTAACCCGGAGCTACTACAGGCCCGGCGGGATCCCGGCGTTACGCAAGCCCGACGGATCCGCGGTGACGGAAGCTGACCTCGCCGCCGAGGACGCGATCCGCACAACACTGGAGCGGATGGCGCCTGGGCTACCGGTCATCGCGGAGGAAGCCACCACCGGCGGTGGTCAGCCACGGAGCTCAGCCGACGGCTGGGTCGTGGACCCCATCGACGGGACGGAGAACTTCTCGCGCGGCACACCGATGTGGGCCACCCTCATTGCGCTGCGCGTCGGCGGGGTCGGCACCCTGGCCGTCGTGTCGTCACCCTCGCTCGGACGCCGGTGGACGGCCGTGCGAGGGCAGGGCGCCTTCGCGGGCGATCAGCCGCTTCGGGTCTCGGGGCTGACCTCGCGATCGGTCGCGACGCTGGCCTACGGCGGGTTGCACGAGATGCCGACGACGAGCGCCCGGGACGCGTTGCTCGCCGCTGCTTCGGAGTTCCGTTGCGCCTGGGGGTGGGGGAACTTCTGGGCTCACGTGCTGGTGGCGGAGGGTGCCGCCGACGCAGCCGTCTCGCACGGGACGGAGATCTGGGACGTCCTCGCCCCGGCACTCCTCGTCAGCGAGGCCGGCGGCCGCTGGAGCGACCTCGACGGCCGGCAGCTCCCGGACGAGGGGTCGCTGCTCACGACGAATGGCCACCTCCACGACGATCTGGTACGCGACCTCGGCTCGGGCCGGCCGGTGGAAGGGGCGACCCGGTGACGGTTGAGGATCTGGAGGCCGTTCTCGTCTGGGCGGCCGGCCGCCGGGGGCCTCTTCAGCTGGAGGGTCCGCTTGATGAGTCCGCGCTGCTTCAGCTAGTCGACCAGCACGCCTTGACCGCCCGGCTCGTACGGCGTCTCCACGACGACCCCGCTCCTTGGGTGAGCGTCGCCCTCCGGGCCGAGCTGGCCGATCAGGACCTGGCCAACCGGCGCCAAGCCGCCACGAACCTCTCGGCGGCCGCTCGCATCAGCGCCATCGAGGAAACCGGCGACCCCGTCATGATCAAGGGACTCTCGACGAGTCTCGTCACTGGTCTCCCCCACACGCTGCGGTGTGGGGACATCGACCTGATCTGCCGCGACGGGGAAGCGGTCACAGAGGTGCTGCTCGGGATGGGGTACCAGCGAACTCGCCCGCCGTTTATGCACGAGGTCGGGGAGTTCACCCGTGGCGCGACCGAGGTCGACCTCCAGTCGTACTTCCCCGTCCACAGCTATGCAGGTCTGGACAGAGACGCGCTGGACCCGGACGCCCATCCGGGCGTGTGGGTCCAGTCGGCGTACTGCCCCACCATGCGACCGGTCGACTGGCTGCTCCTGGATCGGCACCGGCTCGACCACGCCCTCCCCGATGGGGGGCGAGTTTCGACTCCTCGCCCGGAGCTCCTCGCGATAGTGCTCAGCGCGCACGCGTTCATGAACTTCACTAACGTCTGGTCGATCTCCCACCGGGAGAAGCCCTACGTCCGGCTGGGCGAGCTCGCCGATCTCGCAGATCTCACCGCCGACCCTCGATTCGACCGCGACGTCTTCGCCGAGCTGGTGCACCGGCTCGACGCCGCAGACGCCGTGGGGTGGGCTGCCTGGGCATTCGAGTCGCTCGTCGGGCCCACCGACCGGGCGGGAGTCGGGGACGCGCGGCACCCGCGTTGCCTCTGGTGGAGCTGGTGGGTAGATGTTCCGGTGGCCGAGGGCTCTTGGCTGCGACCCGACTGGTATGACATGGGGCAGGTGACGAGTGCTCTCGGAGCTAACCGAGTGACTCTTGCCGGTGGGCGCTCGCGCAAGCTCGCCCTGGACGACCTGCGGGCCCTGCCGCGACAGCTTCGCCTCCCCGCAGATCCAGGAGCCTGGTCGGCGTCCGTGAAGTTCGACGACGGCGGTAGCACGATCACCGTTACGCTCCCGGAGCGGTCCGCGACGCCGGTCCAGCGCGTGCGCGTCGACTTCGGGTCGGTCGCCTCGGAAGTGACGGTCGCCGCGGAGACGGGATCGTGGCGAGCGGCCGGATCACACCTCGCGGTGGACCTGTGCCACAGCGGCGGCAGCCCCGAGTTGAGGGTTCGCTTCGATCCCGGCCTCGTGGGTCACAGCGTCCTGGTTGGCGTCGCTGGTACGAACGCTGACCATAAGCACACGTCGGGTGTGCTGGTGCCGATCGACCTCCTTGACTCCACCACGGCCGCTCCGTAGATCCACCCCATCCTTGCCCCCAGAGCCCATCACGAAGGCCATTTGATGACTTCACCGGACGACCAGACCACAGTGGTGCTCGGCATCAACACTGCTCATGACGCCTCGGCGTGCGTGCTCATAGACGGGCAGCTGGTGGCTGCCATATCAGAGGAACGGCTAACCCGCGTCAAGCACCACGAGGGATTCCCGCACCGGGCGATGGCCTACTGCTTGGAGTACGCAGGCCTCACCCTCGGCGACGTCGACTGCGCGGTCATCAACGAGTACGCGCAGACAGACTTCGCGCTCGAGCTCCGGGGCACCCAGTTCCGCGGGGAGCTCATCGTGAACCCCTCGCACCACCTGCTCCACGCCTACTACGCCTGGGTCGCGTCGGGTTTCGAGGACACCGCCATCCTGGTGGTCGACGGGAGCGGCTATCACTACGCCGAGTACGCCCGCCGTGGACGCGAGCTCCTGGGCGACGACGTACCGGACGGCGACATGGAGGAGGCGGAGACCTGGTTCGTCGTGCGGGACGGGAAGATCGAGCTCGTCCGCAGAGTGTGGGGTCTATGGGAGGCGACCTCGCCGCTCTACCGGTTCCCGAGCCTGGGACACATGTACTCGGCTGCGTCGCAGTTTATCTTCGGACACTTCCAGCACGCCGGGAAGACTATGGGACTGGCCTCCTTCGGTGACCCCGCGCGCCATCCCGGTGAGTTCGTCACGCTCACGGACGAGGGCGTCGTCGTGAGCACCGACTGGATGAACGAGCTGCCGCAGCGCTCCCTGAAGCCGGCCGAGGTCGACGACGACTGCATCCACCTCGCTGCGAAGGTGCAGGACGAGCTGGAACGGGCGATGCTCCACATCTGCGACAAGCTGCACGCCAGCACCGGTTCGGCCAACCTGGTCATCAGTGGCGGGGTCGGGTTGAACAGCGTGGCGAACGGACGGATCCTGCGCGAGTCCGCCTTCGAGCGTCTTTTCATCACCCCGGCCGCGAGCGACGCCGGAGTCGCCATCGGTGCTGCGCTCTACGGCCACCACCGGACGACCGGAGCGGTGCCCTGCTGGGACTACAGCGACGATTACCACGGGCGTCCATACGACGACGCGGAGATCCTCCGCGCGGCGGAGGAACGCCGTCACCTGGTACGCATCGAGCCGGTGGCAGACCCCGCGGCCTCAGCAGCCGCCGACATCGCCGGCGGGAGAGTCGTGGGCTGGTTCGAAGGAGGCAGCGAGTTCGGCCCCCGGTCGCTCGGCCACCGCAGCATCCTGGCGGACCCTCGGCCTGCCGGGATGAGGGGCCGGCTCAACGACGTGGTCAAGTTCCGCGAGGCCTTCCGCCCTTACGCCGCATCGGTGCTCGCCGAGCACGTCCCGGCCTACTTCGACCTCACCGTGGACGACCCCTTCATGCTGATCGTGGCCGACGTGCGCCACGAGCATCGGGACGCCATCCCCAGCGTCGTCCACGTCGATGGCACGTGCCGCATCCAGAGCGTGCCGCCGGGCCGGCCTGACCGTTTCGGGCGCCTGATCCGGGAGTTCCACGCCGCGACTGGCGTACCCATGGTGCTTAACACCTCCTTTAACATCCGGGGCGAGCCCATCGTGGAGACCCCGGGCGATGCCATGGACTGCTTCCTCATGTGCAACATCGACACGCTGTACGTCGAGGGCTACCGGGTGGTGAAGACAGTCCTCGCCGACGCAGACTCCCCGGAGTGGCTAGTTCCCCGACTGGGGGTGCACCTCTCACTCGAGATATCGGTCGCGTCGGCGCGGGGGGTGGCTCGTCCGCCGACGTACTGGGCCAGGTCGCGTACCGGGCACCAGCGCCCGGTCTCACGCGAGAGGTTTGACCTGCTGTGCGCGGTGGATGGCACGTCCTCGGTCGCGATGATCGCAAAGGCCTGTGGCCGCGAGCACCGCGACGTCGTGGCGGACTTCGTCGACCTCCAGTCGCTCGGACTGGTCTGCATCGAGATGCCATCGCCCTGATGGAGGCTCGACCTGACGTCCGCGCCGTCCAGGAGGTCGTGACGACCGTGTTCGCCTGGGATGCGACCGGGGAGGTCGCTGGCCACGTCGGCGCAGAGATCGTCCGGCGTCTGGCGGGGTTGCCGGACGAATCGACCGCGACGGTCCGGCAACTGGTGACGGCGACCGGGGACGTGAGACTGGCTGGCGAGTACCTCCGTGCTGCGGCCGCCGGTGAGTCTGCCGTCGTCGCGCTGCTGGAACAGGTGGCGCGCGAGCCGGACGAGGTGGAGCGCGGTCGGCTCCGGTACGAGGCGGGCCGACTGATGTTCGGCGTCCCGGCTGGACAGGACGCGGTCGTCGTCGGCGACCTCGATGCGGTGCTGCGAGGACCGGAGGTGACCTTGTGCCCGGAGGACGACGCGGCACGCTCCCTGCTCGAGACGATGCTCGCCGAGCTGGGCTCTGGACTGAGGGAGTTCGTGGAGAGCCAGGACGAGGTGCCGGGGCCGAACGCCCGCGTGCGGCAGGGGGTGGTGAAGTCGTGGCACCTGCCGGACGGTATGCGGGTCGCGAGCAAGCGACGCAACCCCCATAAGCCCGAGCGGTTCGCACTCGAGCAGGAGAACTGGCTGGCGGTCGCAGCCCTTGTCGGCGGGGAGGACGGGTCGCGCTTAGGCAATCCCTCACGACCACGGCGCGTTGCTGTTGTACCTCGCCTCGGAATCGTTCGTGACCGGGCGACCGGGGAGGTCTACGCGATCTCCAGGTGGGTTCGGGGCACGAGCCTGGAGCAGCAGCTGCACGAGCTGTCCGACGGACCGCGTCGTCGGGGCCTCCTCGCTGACTACCGGGCGCTGCTCGACTTCCTCCTCGATCGCGGGGTCCTCTGGGGTGACATGAGCCCGCGCAACGTCCTGGTCGACGACGCCGACGTGCCGACATACTGGCTGATCGACTTCGAGAAGACGGCTGTGGTCGACGCTCCCGTGCCGTTCCCGCAGCGTGTCGAGTTCTGCCGGGGACAGATCGCCGTCGAGGAGCTCGGGGTGTTGTGCCCCCGCACTGAGATGGAGGGCGTGCTGTCCGGCTACTTCGATCCAGCACTGTGGGACGTTCGATCGACGGCGCCCCTGCACTTCCCACCCCGACCGGAGGTCGCTGCCTCCCTGCGCGCACGGTCCGTGCTCCACCCGACGCAAGGCGAGTACGACACCGTCGACCTGGAGATCCTCGACGTTCGCTCACCCGACAGCGATCCGGTGACGGGCGGACGACGCCTGGTGGGCCTGGTGGGGTTCCGCATCGAGCACTACCTGTCCTGCGCGGGCGTCGAGACCGCATCCGACTACGACGCCCGTACCACCGAGGTCCTGATCGCGGCGCGCCGGGCCGACTGTTTCGACACCGTATGGGTCCTGCTGGACGAAGCCGCCGGTCATCTCGAGCGGGAGTTCGCCGTCAGCGAGTTCCTGACGGTCGTGCGACGTACCGGACCCTGGACGCCCACCATGGTACCGAGTGCCTCCGTCCGCGCCCTGATGCTGGCCATCGACCAGCTGTACGCCTGTGGGGACGACGCCACGGCCCTGCGTGCGTGCGCCGCCGGTCTTCGTTCGGAGCGCCTGTCGTGACCTTCGCGGACCGCCTCGACCCCCAGGACCTCGCCCGGTGGCGGACCGACATGCTTGTCGACCTAGGCCCGCTCGTGCTGCGCATCGTGAGCGATGTGTCGGACTTCTCGGTGATGAGCTACTTCAGCAGCACAGCCCGACCGACGGCATCGGCGACGCCGGGACGAGAGCCCGACGCGGAGGTCTGGTGTGTCACGACGCGCGACGCGCCCGGTCACTGGCCCATCGACCAGACCGCCCGCGCACGCGGGTTCCTCAAGGGCTACTACGTGACCGACCACGCCGGGCCTCCCATGCAGATGGTGTCCTCCGGCCGGCGGATCGTCCTCTTCGGCCCGCGGCCTGAGCGGATCGTCTGGTCCTACGTCGTCAAGTGGTTGCTCAGCCGCCACGCGATCGCCAGCGGAGCGATCTTCCTCAAGGGCGCCGCCTTCACCCTCGACGGGCGTGGCGTCCTCCTCGTCGGCCGGGGCGGCGCTGGCAAGACCGTCATGCTCACCGAGCTGTGTCACCGCGGTGCCGGGTTCGTGACGAACTCCCACGCACTCGTCATGGGAACGACGCTGCAGGGCGTCCGGACCTCAATGAGGGTACGACGCGGTCCTGGGACGGCTGACCGGGTAGGCGCCGCGACGCGCCCCGCACTCGACTCGGGGCAGGTCGTCGTGGATCCGACGGAGCTCTTCGGCGCCGGCCCTGCCGACCCGGTCCCACTGGGGCACATCGCCGTGGTGCACTTCCGCGGGCCGGAGTGGCACCACGTGGCGCCACTCACTCCTGAGGAGGCATACACCGTCCTGGAGCAGTTCGGCCTCGGCATCAACGTCTACCGCCTTGAGGAGGACCACCTAGACGACCTGGACGGGGACTACCACGCCTTCGCCGCAGCGCAGTCGGCGTTGTGTCTGCGTCTTCGTCAGCTCGTCCAGGACGTTCCGTGCCACAGCGTCGCGACCGACGTCCGGGCCGACAAGAACGTGGCCGCCCTCCGCCAACTATGGTGTGCGCCATGACCACCGCCAGCCACCGCCGTACGTCCGCATGAAGGGCAGCACGCCGGTTCCACGGTCACTGGAGGCGATCGTTGAAGACCTCCTCGGGCACGACGGGCGCGTCGTCCTAGGCACCGGATGTTTCGACATCCTGCACGTGGGGCACGTGTACTTTCTGGAACAGGCCAGCGCGCAGGGAGACGTTCTGGTGATCGGCGTTAACAGCGACGACTCGGTGCGCCGACTGAAGGGCACCTCCCGTCCCATCGTCGGCGAGTTCGACCGTGCGACGATGGTCGGTGCCGTTCGCTACGTCGACCATGTCTTCGTCTACGACGCGACCGAGGCAGACGAGCAGATCCGCGCGCTGGCACCCGACGTCTACGTTACGGGTGCGGAGAGCGCCGACGCCTATCCCACCGAGCTGAACTCGGCGAGGGAGGTCGGTGCCGCCGTCCACGTCATCGGGAGAATCTCGGAGCGCTCGACCACGCGGGTGGTCGACGACGTGCTGCGCCTGAGCCGCGATGAGGCAGCGGACGTGTCATGACCGACTACACCGCCACGGTCCTGACTAGCCGGGAGGTGCCCTGGATCGTCGCCCCCCATCGGATGGATCTAGTCCTGTGCCCGAAGCCCCCGCCTGAGGACGGTCTAGTCACGGCGGCGTTCGTGTTGGTCTTCGACGCGGCCCAACGGCTGCTCCTTACCCACGTCGATCTCCCGGGCCGCAGCTGGGACGTCCCGGGTGGTCATCTCGACGCAGACGAGGAACCGGCTATGGCCGCGGCGCGCGAGCTCGCCGAGGAGACCGGGTTCGAGGCGGAGCCGGCGGAGCTGCGCCTCGCCGGCTGGCAGCGTTTCACCCTGTTCGAGCGCCCGGACCGGGCGTATAAGTACCCCTACCCGCTGTCGTACCTCCTATTGTTCATGGTCCGGCATGCCGCCCTGGGACCGGCGGTGCAACCTGCGCCCGGAACGGAGTGCACGGCTGCGCGATGGTGCGAACCCGCAGTGGCAGAAACCCTGTGCTCGGAGCTCAGCTGGTACCCCATCGTCGCGCCGGCTCGCGCGGCGCTCTTCCGGGACGCGTGACCGCAGTCAGGCGGGGATCCTCCTTATCGATGTACTGCTGCTCGAGCGTCGCGAAGATGGACAGCCACTCATAGGGGCTGACGAAGGCGACGACGCGGTCGTGTGGCACCGCCGCGCGGTTGAAAGCCGTCGTGACCAGTCGACGCGGGAAGATGGTTGCCAGACTGGAGTGGAGCGACCCGCCCTTTCCGGTGAATCCCGTCTCGACGACGCGTCCCCAACGCTCCTGGGAGCCGTACGGCAGCAGCGGCTCCGGACGACGTATGAGGTGGAGAACCGCGGCGTCGACCGAGGGACGGGGGCGGAAGCTGTCGCGATCGATGCGCGCTCCGAGTCGCCAGTCCCACCACGGCCACGTACGAACGGTCGTCAGCGACCAGCGACCGTAGTCACCAGTCCGCTTGCGGGCGTACTCGCGCTGGGTGATCAGTGTCGCGGACTGCAGGCGGGGTGACTCCAGTGCCCACGTGACGATGCGCGCGGTGATCGCGAAGGGGATGTTCCCGAGAAGCACGAAGTCGCCATCGGGCTGGGGCATCGTCAGGATGTCGTGCTCAAGCACCTCCACGTTGCCCAGGTCACTCGTCCGACGGCGCAGAGCTTGTGCGAAGACGGGATCGAGCTCGACGGCGGTGAGCCTCGGGACGATGGCCGCGAGCTCGACGGTGAGCCCGCCGTCGCCGGCTCCGACCTCCACCGCAGGCACCGGCGGTGAACCCACGGCGCTGAGGTACGAACGGATCGCCGACTTGTCGTGCAGGAGGTTCTGGGAGAAGACCTTGCGACGCTGCCCGCGTGCTTCGGGGATGTCCTGCGCTCCCTGTCGCGCCTGGTCCTGCCGCCGCTGCGACCTGGATCGGGGGGTTGCATCCCCCCTCCCCCTAGACTTCATGTTCACTTCGACCAGCTCCCGTTGCGGCACGACATGGAGGATCCAGCCTAGATGACGACCCGACAGTCGGCCCCGCCCGTCGCGCACGACTTCACGTCCTCGGACAAGCTCTACGAGCGTGGTCGCCACGTCGACGCCAGGGCTTACAGTCGCGGCGACATCCTCGTGGCCGAGCATGGACGGACGGTGTATCCACGCTACGTCGACCGGCTGCAGGGCGCCTACGTCTGGGACGTCGACGGGCATCGCTACATCGACTACAACCTCGGTTACGGACCGGTCGTCCTCGGTCACGCCGACCCGCGGATCACGGCAGTAGTGACCGACGCGCTGGCTCGCGGCAACTGCCTGGCGCCCTATTGGAGCCCCAAGCAGGTAGAGCTCTGCGAGACGCTTGTGCGCCTCACACCGGGCAGCGACATGGCGTACTTGCTCAAGACGGGCTCGGATTCCACGAGTGCGGCGGTGCGCCTCGCAAGGATCGCCACCGGCCGAGACCGGATCGTCCGGTGGGGCTACAACGGCTGGCACGACTGGGCATGTCCCGAGGTCCCGGGCATCCCAGCTGCCGTCCGCGACCTCACGCTGGTTTACGAGTACGGCAACATCGCGAGCCTCGAGGAACAGTTCCATCGCCATCCTCGAGAGATCGCGGCGGTCGTCATGATGCCGTTCGGGGACGACCGGGCGACGCCTGGCCACCTCGCCGAGGTCCAAGCCGTGTGCCGCGAGCACGGAGCGCTCCTCGTGCTGGACGAGATGCGGTCGGGCTTCCGGATGCGACCGGGCGGGGTGGCTCCGGAACTGGGCGTGGAACCGGATCTCACCACATATTCCAAGGCTCTGGCGAACGGCTACCCGATCTCTGCGGTCGTGGGTCGTGCGAACGTGATGGAGGGATTCGCTAAGACCCGGATCTCCTCTACCTTCTTCGCCGGACCCGCGGAGATGGTGGCTGCCCTCACGACGATCCGGATCCTGGAGGAGACCGACGCGCTGGCTCGCATCGAAGCGGCCGGAACGCGCTTGCAGCAGGGGATGTCTGACATCGTCACGCGCCTGGGCCTCCCCGCGGAGGTCGTCGGCTACCCGTCAATGCCCTTCCTGCGCTTCACCGACCCCCGCCAGGACGTCCGGGCGCGGGCGTCCGAGGCATTCCACTGCGGGGTGACGCGAGCGGGGGTGCTGCTCCACCCAGCGCATCAGTGGTTCGTGAGCGCCGCACACAGCCAGGAGGACATCGAGTGGACCCTGACTGTGATCGCCGACGCGGCAGAGACCGCGCTCGGAGCCGTGGCCGAACCGGGGAGCTGATCGGCGAGGCGGAACCTCGCCGTCCGACTACTCTCACCGGCTCGACGCGCTGGCAGATGGTTGGAATCGTTGCGTCAGGGTGAGGGGCAGCGCCATCGCGGTGGCGCCCACCCACAGGACGCCGGCCGTCCCCCAGCTGGGGTCCGTGAAGCGCCCGGCGACGAAGTAGTCGACCGGCATCACAGCGACCGAGAGCAGCCAGTCCAACGAGGTGACCCGGGCCGATGAGCCGTGCGGAATCATCGGCTGACGGCGCGACTGCCGGAGCCCGTGCCGACACCCTCCTCGCAGGACGACTCCAACGCATTCCAAGTAGAACAGCGACACCTCCGTCGCCACCGGGTCGAGATCGAGTCCGCGCGAGCTCCTCGGTGGCCACCGATTCGCACCGGGAGCCAGGACAGTGGAGGCGAGTGCCTGCACCACACATAGGGGAGGACTAAGTCGTCGCGAAGGACGTACTCCAGCAGCACGGAGGTCCATGCCGCTCCGCCCCGCTCGTCGCGCGCTGGTGGCGAATGCCGGACGCCTCCCGGCTCACAGCACCACGTACGTGGGATAGGGGGAGTGCGGCATGCGTCGGATCTGGTGCCGGGTGATGTCGATCGCCGACTTCAGGGCGATGGCCTCGCCCGGGAAGTCGGGGTGCATCAGCTCGTCGAAGGCCAGGACCGAGCCGGCCGACATGTGGGGTCGGAGCAGCTCGAGGCACGCCAGCGTGGGGTCGTGGACGTCCATGTCGAAGTACGCGAGGGCCACGAAGGTGTCCGGGTTCCGCTCGAGGTACTTCTCCAGCTCGACAGGGGCGTCGCCCTGGCACAGCTCGAACCGGCGGATGTGCGCCATCGAGGTCTCCGCCTCGTGGAGTGCCAACACCTTCTCAAGGTAGTCGCCGTACTGGGGGGTGACGGCCATGCTCCCCGCGAACACGCGGTCGGACTGGCCGTCCTCGACGCTCGGCTCGAGGAACCCCTCGAAGGTGTCGAACCCCACGATCTTCCGGTAGAAGTTCGTCGGCTCGTAGAACGTCCGGAGGGCGTTGAATACCGACAGGTGGCGTCCCCAACGCACGCCGAACTCGATGATGATGCCGTGCACGTTGATGATCTCCCGATACATCGCATCCAGCGCGAGCACTTCCCCGATCCGCTGTGGCCTCATGAAGACCTCGAGGTGGTCGAGGAGGTCCTCGTCGGGAATGGGTCGGGCTTCGAAGAGCTGCGTGAGATCCCGGCGCGTCTGACGTTCACGCTCTGACGGACTGATCTTGCGGAAGCTCACGTGTCGTTCTCCTCACATGGGCGAGACGGAAGGGGCCCGACGTTCACGCTTCATCGCCGACCAGAGGACAAACTACCGGGTGCCACACACGATCACCTGCGCCCTGCTCGGGGTGAGCCTGGCGTGGTTCTACAAGTGGGTCAGCCACGCGAAGGGCCCGGCCGCGGTCTCGGGCCTGCACACGAAGCGGGACCTTCGTCGAGACAGCGTTGACCGGGCGGTACGGGTGATGTTCGGCAAACGTCGCGGCCTGCACGGATCGCCGCGGTTGCACACCGATCTGGTCGAGGATGGATGGGTCGTGAGCGAGAAGACGGTCGCGGACTCGATGCGCCGGCAGGGCTTGATCGCACGAAAGATCAAACGCCGCAACGGATTGACCAAGCAGGACAAGACCGCGCCGAAGTTTCCTGACCTGCTGCGTCGGGACTTCACCGCCGAGCGGGCGAACACCCGCTGGGTCGGTGACATGACCGAAATCCCGACCGCCGGCGGGAAGCTGTACCTGGCCACCGTGATCGACCTGTACTCGCGTCGGCTGCTCGGGGCCGCGACCGGTCTGCACCCGGACGCTGACTTGGCGTGCTCGGCGATCACGATGGCCGTCGCGGCCCGCGGTGGCGTCGATGCCGTTAACGGCCCGAACTGGCGCGAGGATGAGTCACAGCAGGTCATCTTCCACACCGATAGTAAGACTGTGAGGGCCAAGGTGTTCCCGGGCTTCGTGACTCACACGCCGATCGACCCTGGGGTTACCGTGGTGTCGGAGGTGTTCTCGCAGCATCCTGACCCACACTCCGATCGACCCCGCAAGGTGTCATTCCCCGGACTTGTCGGTTGCTCGGGAACACCTCCGGCGAGGCCCGCGGTCTCGCCGGATCCATGTGACTGAAGAAGGGCCTGACGGTTCCCGTCTCATTACTGTCGTGTCCAGGTGTCTGGTTCGGCCGAGGGCAACAACCCGTTGTTGTCATCGAGCAGGAAGGACCAACACGCCATGACGGACACAGCCACGTCGCCGATCGTGATCGGCGGCGTCGACACCCACAAGGACCTGCACGTAGCCGCGGTCGTCGATGCCCACGACCGGGTCATCGCGACCGAGGCATTCTCCACCACCCGCGCCGGGTACCGGGCAATGCTGCGGTGGATGCGCACCCACGGCGACATCGCCCGGGTCGGCATCGAGTGCACCGGCTCCTACGGGGCCGGGGTTATGCGCCACCTCGACCAAGCCGGGATCGAGGTCCTCGAAGTCACGGCTGGCGACAAGGCCGACCGCCGCAAACGCGGCAAGGACGACACCATCGACGCTGAACAAGCCGCCCACGCCGCCTACGCACGTCGCCGCACGGTCACCCCGAGGGCGCACGATGGGATGGTGGAATCGTTGCGGGCGTTGAAGATTGCCCGTTCCACCGCGGTAAAGGCCCGCCGGGTCGCGCTGCAGATGATCCACGCGCTGATCATCTCTGCCCCCGAAGAACTACGCGACCAACTGCGCAACATGACCAGGATGCAACTCATCCGTACCATCGCGTCGTGGCGACCCGACGCCACCGGCTACCGCGACCCCGTCACCGCGACCAAGATGTCGTTGAAGTCGCTGGCGCGGCGCTACCTGGAACTCCACGACGAGATCGCCGACCTCGAGATCGCGATGCACGCCTTGGTCGATGAGCTCGCCCCCGACCTGCTCGCTCGCCCTGGCGTTGGGTACGAGTCCGCCACCCAACTGCTGATCACCGCTGGGGACAACCCCGACCGGCTCGCCTCCGAAGGGTCCTTCGCGATGCTCTGCGGGACAGCACCGCTGCCGGCTTCCTCGGGCAAGACCACCCGCCACCGCCTCAACCGCGGCGGGGACCGGGCCGCGAACTCTGCCCTACACATGATCGCGGTCAGCCGCTGGAGAATCGACCCCGCCACGAAGGAGTACGTCGCCCGCAAGAAGGCCGAAGGCCACTCCAACCCCGAGATCCTGCGTCTGCTCAAGCGGTACATCGCCCGCGAGACCTACTACCTCCTGCGCAACCAGCACCGAGCAATCCACCAACGCGCCACCACCGCTTGACAAACAGAAGGGCGTCAGGGGCTCGACCTACACGGCGAAGAGTTTCACCGGTCTGTGCCGGACCCTAGGAGTCCGACAGTCCATGGGGCGCGTGGAGACTGTCCGATTAACGGTGTAACTGGCCCGACACGCCAACGAGGTTGGCGAGGAAGGTCAGTGATGACCGAGACACTGCCGAGCGTGAGCTCGATGCCGAAGGAAGCGAAGAAGACCAGGAGGGTTTCCCGTTCGGAGACCGAGCGGGCTGCGGTGCGGGAGTTGGTCAAGGCCGCCCGCGCCCGCGGTGAGGACCTGACCGGCCCGGACGGGCTATTGAAGATCTTGACCAAGGACGTGCTCGAGATCGCTCTCGAGGAGGAGATGACCGAGCACCTCGGCTACGACAAACACGCAGCCGAGGGAAGGAATAATGCCAACTCCCGCAACGGAACTCGCGCCAAGACGGTGACCACCCCCGCGGCCGGGGAGGTGGTGATCGAGGTCCCGCGAGACCGGGACGGCACGTTCGAACCGGTCATCGTCAAGAAGCGGCAGCGCCGCCTGAACGACGTGGACGCGGTGGTGTTGTCGTTGTTCGCCCGCGGGTTGACGACCGGGGAGATCAGCGCGCACTTCGCCGAGGTGTACGGCGTGAGCATCTCCAAGGACACGATCTCCCGGATCACCGACAAGGTGATCGAGGAGATGCAGGTGTGGGCATCCCGGCCGTTGCAGGCCGTCTACGCCGCGATCTTCATCGATGCCATCGTGGTCAAGGTCCGCGACGGCCAGGTCGCTAACCGGCCGTTCTATGTCGCGATCGGGGTCGACCTGAACGGCCGCCGGGACGTGTTGGGGTTGTGGGCCGGCACCCACGGCTCCGGCGAGAGCGCGAAGTACTGGCTGGCGGTGTTGACCGAGCTGAAGAACCGCGGCGTGCGGGATGTCTTCTTCCTGGTCTGTGACGGGCTGAAGGGGCTACCGGACTCGGTCGCCACGGTTTTCCCGGACACCACGGTCCAAACGTGCGTGATCCACCTGATCCGCGGCACGTTCAAGTTCGCCTCGAAGAAGTACTGGCAACAGCTCGCGGTCGACATGAAACGGATCTACACCGCACCGAACGCGGACGCGGCGTGGGCGGCGTTCGAAGAGTTCGAAGAGACGTGGGCCAAGCCGTACCCGGCGATCGCCACCCTGTGGCGGGGCGCGTGGTCGACGTTCATCCCGTTCCTGGACTATGACGTCGAGATCCGGCGAGTCTTGTTCTCCACGAACGCGATCGAGTCTCAGAACGCGCGCTACCGGCGCGCGGTCAACGCCAAGGGCCACTTCCCGACCGAACAGGCCGCGATGAAAACCCTTTACCTGGTCACCCGCTCACTAGACCCCAAAGGCCTCGGCCAGGCACGATGGGTCACCAGGTGGAAGCCGGCCCTGAACGCCTTCGCCGTCACATTCAAAGACCGGATGCCCGCAGCGGAGAACCTGTAAGGAACAACCACCCAATGCCAGTTACACCGTTCGTCGGACAGACCCGGCGCGTGGGGTCGTGCCTGTTAACCGGCCAATCGGACCCCTGGGGGGTGGCTGCCTGACGCGGGCGGTGGTCGGAATCGCAGTGGGGGTGCTGGAAGTCGGTACTGCTGGGGAGTAGGCCTGAGGG
>Ga0209793_1000951_pt1 | contig 22536 bp, 25 predicted proteins | sample EBPBio122009_DNA_FD_185863 | JGI IMG/M metagenome (GOLD analysis project Ga0209793, IMG submission 185863) | Wastewater treatment Type I Accumulibacter community from EBPR Bioreactor in Madison, WI, USA - Reactor 1_2/2/2009_ DNA (SPAdes) (version 2) | ecosystem: Engineered > Bioreactor > EBPR >... | reverse complement strand
GCGATGCTGCTGGAGAAGCAGCGGCTGAGGCGCGAGGTTCGCTACTACGCGGCGTTGGAAAAGGCGCGCGAGGCGGAGCGGCTGCGGCTGGAGGAAGAGGCGAAGGCCAAGGCCGAGGAAGAGGCGCGGGCGAGAGCCGAGGAACAGGCGAAGGCCAAGGCCGAGGAAGAGGCCCGGGCAAAGGCGAAAGCCGAGGCGGACGCCCAAGCGAAGGCGGCTGCCGACGCCGAGGCCAGGGCGAAGAAGGACACGGCGGACAAGGCTGCGGCGGACGCGGACGCCAAGGCGAAAGCGGATGCGAAGAAGAAAGCCGACGCGCTGAAACAGGCGGCGCAAGACGCCGTCGCCTCGCCGGCGCCAAACGTCGAGAAGCCGCCCGCCGGCATGTCGCTGCACAACCTGCTGGACGCGATCGACGGAAATTCGAACTGAAGGCCGCTCAGCGGAGCGGCGGGGCGGACGCCGCTCTTGCGTGCCGGAGCACAAAGACCCTGAGCGCCGAGGAGAGGTTGGCGTTGCGGTCGCGGGCGGCGTCGATCTCGGCGACAAGCGCGGCCAGGCTGATCGCGCGCGTGGCGGCGATCGCCTCGAGTTCGTCGAAAAACGGCTGTTCGATGGAAAACGAGGTGCGGTGGCCGCGGATCGTCACCGACCGCTTACGCACCGCGGTCATTTGCCGGAGTCCGGCTCGCGCCTGTGTCCTTCGAGCGCGGCGGCGGCGCGGCGGTGCTCGGCGTCGGTCGCGGCCTTTTCGGCCCTGGTGCGGCCAAACAGCGCCCGATTGGCGGCGGCGCGGTCGTCCTTGTCGGTCCGGGCCTTGCGCTTGCGGGCGAGTTTCAGGTTGACGATCTCGCCCACGCCGCCCGGTTCCTACTTCTTGCGGAAGGCGTCGAGCGACACGACCTCGGCGCTCTTGCCGTCGCCGTCGGGCTTGTCGGCGGCGACCGCCGGGACAGGCGCGGGTTTTTCGGCGGCCTGCTTCTTCGGCTCGGCCTTGGGCGCTGGCTTGGGTTTCGCCGCTTCGGCAGTTGGCAGGGCAGCAACCTCGCCGCTTGCCGGCGCGTCGGTCCTGACGTCGAATTCGAGTTCGAAATTGACCGAAGGGTCGTAGAAGCCGCGCACCGCCGAAAACGGCACTTCGAGCTTTTCGGGAATGTCGGAAAACGACAGGCCGACCTCAAAACCCGAATCGGTGACCTTGAGATCCCAGTACTGGTATTGCAGCACGATGGTCATCTGGTCGGGATAGCGCTCGCGCAGCCTTGGCGAAACGCGCACGCCCGGCGCGCCGGTCAGGAAGGTGATGAAGAAATGGTGGTTTCCCGGCAGGCCGGTGCGCGTCACTTCCTGCAGCACCTTGCGCATGACGCCGCGAAGCGCCTCCTGCGCCAGTATGTCGTAACGGATGTGGTCTTCGGCCATTCGGCGTTGGTTCCTGAATCAGATCGACAGCTTTAATCAAGCGCCGCGCCGGCGTAAACCTGAATGCGCGTCGCAGCCTGCCAGGACGCGGATTTTATCGTCGCGGCGCGCCGGATCGGCGGGCGAGGCCATCGGGTCTCGAAACTGTGTCGCTGGACGGGAGGGAAGTGGAGGTTTCTGTTGCCAGGTACCTCCGAACCCCGCCTGAAGGTGCTAACCCACAGGGCTTGATTCGAGACTATCGCGCCGCATTAAGCAGCTAGACGCGCCTCAGCATAGTTGTCGTTGGCAACTATAAGTTTAGCCCGATAACGGTGGTACAATGCCGGGCAAAAGCGCGATCTTTACACCCTCGTCGATCCTATTTCGCCCCCGTCAGAAACCGCCTTGGCGCCCGTGTCGGGCGTCGGTGGCTTGTGGTGGAGGCGCCGGGTACCGCCCCCGGGTCCGAATGGTTTATTGCATCGGCCGTTTATCGCCATAGCCGGACAAGCCGGCCCGACTGATATAGTGCGGCAACGGCCATATGAAAAGCCCGGGTGCGGCCTGCAAAGCCACAACTTTGCGGCCGGCAAAACCTTGACTTCGCCACAATGGTCGCAAACAAAACGGCGTCGACGCCGCCAAGGAGTGCGTCAGCAGATCGCAAACATTGCAGGGGGATTACTTCAAATGACCGATTATCTTGCCGACGTCCGCAAATATGACGCGGGCGCAAGCGAAGACACCGTCAAGAAGATCGTGCGCCATCTTGGCATCGCGCTGCGCAACCGCGACTCGTCGCTGGTATCGGCGACCGACAAGACCGAACTGGACCGCGTGCGCGACAAGTGGTGCGTCAAGAAGCTGGGCGTCGACGCGGCGGCGGGCGAAGCTGCCTGCGCCAAGGTCGCCAAGACCATGGCCGCCGACAGGACCAAGGAACGCGTGACGTTCTACTATCTGGTCGCCAAGGAACTGGGAAAGCTCGGTTCGCTCTGAGTTTTGCGTGAAATCTGTGCAGCGCGCCGGAAAACGGCGCGCTGGACGGATGAAACTCGGCGCCGCACCGGGTTAAGGTGACCGTCTCGAATCGGACGTGCGACCATGCGGCAATATCTCGACCTGCTCGACCATGTGATGAAGACCGGCGCGGATCGCAGCGATCGCACCGGCACCGGCACGCGCGGCGTGTTCGGCTATCAGATGCGGTTCGACCTGGCCGACGGGTTTCCGGTCACCACCACCAAGAAACTGCATCTCAAGTCGATCATCCACGAACTGCTGTGGTTCCTCAGGGGCGAGTCGAATATCGGCTACCTCAAGCTGCATGGCGTCAGCATCTGGGACGAATGGGCCGACGAGAACGGCGAGCTTGGCCCGGTCTACGGCGTGCAATGGCGCTCCTGGCCGGACGGCAAGGGCGGGACGATCGACCAGATCGCCAACGTGGTCGAACAGATACGGAAGAACCCGAATTCGCGCCGGCTGATCGTGTCGGCCTGGAACCCGGCGGAAGTTGACCAGATGGCGCTGCCGCCGTGCCATACAATGTTCCAGTTCTACGTCAGCGACGGCAGGCTGTCGTGCCAGCTCTACCAGCGCTCGGCCGACATTTTTCTCGGCGTGCCGTTCAACATCGCTTCCTATGCGCTGCTGACGATGATGGTGGCGCAGGTGACCGGCCTGAAGCCGGGGACGTTCGTCCATACGCTGGGCGACGCGCATCTTTATTCGAACCATTTCATGCAGGCGCAGTTGCAGCTGACGCGCACGCCCAAGCCGCTGCCCAGGATGTGGATCAACCCGCAGGTGACAGATATTTTTGGCTTCGCCTACGATGATTTCAGGCTCGAACGCTACGAAGCGGAGCCGTCGATCAAGGCGCCAATCGCGGTTTGAACCGGTTCGGCCGAAATCGATGAGGCGGTGAGGGGCTATGGACGTCGTCATTCATGTCGCAGTGGCCGAAAACGGCGTCATCGGCGCTGCCGGTGCGCTGCCGTGGAAACTGTCGACCGACCTGAAGCGGTTCAAGGACGGCACGATGGGACGGCCGATCGTGATGGGCCGAAAGACCTATGAGAGCATCGGGCGGCCGCTGCCGGGACGTCTCAACATCGTGGTGACGCGCGACAGGACCTGGCGCGCCGAGGGCGTCGAGACGGTCGGCTCGCTCGCCGATGCGATCACGCTCGGCGAGGCGCGGGGACGGTGCATGGCCGGCGCCGGCGAGATCGCCATCATCGGCGGCGGCGAAATCTACGCCCAGGCATTGCCGCTGGCCGATAAACTTCACGTGACCCATGTGCTGGCGCGCGTCGACGGCGACGCGAGATTTCCGGCCATCGATCCCGGCGTGTGGCGGCTGACGTCGTGCGAGGATGTTCCAAAAGGCGAACGCGACAGCCATGCGACGCGATTTTGCATCTATCAGCGGCGCGGCGGCCGTCCGGCATAGTTTCGGGGGCAAAACGCCGCGACGTCAGTGGTCTGCGTTGAAACCGAGCAGTCGCATCCCTATAACAACCCGATACAAATCTTGAGCGCCGCGGGGCAACCCGGCCCTGTATGCGAAGAAGAGGAACTTTATGCCCTGGAACAATCAGAGCGGTGGCAGCGGCGGCCCATGGGGCGGCGGCAGCGGCAATAAAGGCGGCGGCCCGTGGGGGCAGGGCCCGCGCGGACCGAGCGGTCCGCAGGGAACCCCTCCCGATCTCGAGGACATCATCCGCCGCGGCCAGGATCGCCTGAAGCGGGCGCTGCCGGCCGGCGGCGGCGGTTTCAGCGCATCATGGCTGGTGCTGGGCGCGGTCGCGCTGATCGCGCTGTGGACCTACAAATCCGTCTACACCGTGCAGCCGGACGAAGTCGGCGTCGAACTCTTGTTCGGCAAACCGAAAAAAGAACTGTCGATGCCGGGCCTGCATTTCCATTTCTGGCCCATCGAGACGGTCGAGATCGCCAATACGGCGGAAAAGCTGGTCAATATCGGCGACATCAATTCGACCGGCGGCTCGGGGCTGATGCTGTCGGGCGACCAGAACATCGTCAATGTGCGGTTCTCGGTGGCCTATCGCGTCGCCGATCCGGAAGCCTATCTGTTCAAGGTCGATACGCCTGACGGCATGTTGCAGCAGGTCGCCGAAAGCGCGATGCGCGAATCGGTCGGCCGCCGGCCGGCGCAGGACATTTTCCGCGACGACCGCCAGGGCATCGCCGACGAGGTGCGCACCACCATCCAGGCGACACTCGACGGTTATGGCGCGGGCCTTGCGGTCAACGCCATCTCGATCGAGGACGCGGCGCCGCCGCGCGAAGTCGCCGACGCGTTCGACGAGGTGCAGCGCGCCGAGCAGGACGAAGACCGCTTCGTCGAGGAAGCCAACCAGTATTCCAACCAGAAGCTCGGCGGCGCCAGAGGCCAGGCCGCACAGGTCCGCGAAGAGGCGGCCGCCTACAAGAACCGCGTCGTGCAGGAAGCCCAGGGTGAGGCGCAACGCTTCATCTCGGTCTATGACGAATACGCCAAGGCGCCCGACGTGACGCGCAAGCGGCTGTTCCTGGAAACCATGGAAAAGGTGATCGGCGGCTCCAACAAGGTGATCGTCGAGGAAGGCGGCAACGGCCAGGGCGTCGTGCCCTATCTGCCGCTGCCCGAACTGCAGAACCGCCGCACGGGAGCAAACAACTGATGTCCAACCGTCTCCCGTTCATCGCCGGCGCGGTCATCATCGCGCTGTTCCTGCTGTTTTCCTCGTTCTTCGTCGTCAACGAACGCCAGCAGGCGATCGTGCTGCGTTTTGGCCAGATCGTCGACGTCAAGAGCGAGCCCGGCATCTATTTCAAGCTGCCGTTCGGCTTTGTCGACGCCGACAATGTGCAGATGATCGAGGACCGCCTGATGCGGTTCGACCTCGACAATATCCGCGTCCAGGTGTCGGGCGGCAAATTCTACGAGGTCGACGCCTTCCTCGCCTACCGCATCTCCGACCCGCGAAAGTTCCGCGAGACGGTGTCGGGCAGCGTCAGCCTGGCCGAACAGCGGCTGCAGACGCGTCTCGACGCGGCGCTGCGCCGGGTCTACGGTCTGCGCGGCTTCGAGGCGGCGCTGTCGGAAGAGCGTGCGTCGATGATGCGCGAGGTGCGCGACCAGATCCGGCCCGACGCGGCGTCGCTGGGGCTGGAGATCGAGGACGTGCGCATCCGCCGCACCGACCTGACGCAGGAAGTGTCGCAGCAGACATTTGCGCGCATGCGCGCCGAGCGTCTGGCGGAAGCCGAACGGCTGCGCGCCCGGGGCAACGAGGCGGCGCAACGCATCCGCGCCCGCGCCGACCGCGAGGTCGTCGAGACCGTCGCCGAGGCGCGCAAGGAATCGGAAATCCTGCGCGGCGAGGGCGAGGCGGAGCGCAACAAGGTGTTCGCCGACGCGTTCAGCCGCGATCCGTCGTTCTTCGAGTTCTACCGCTCGATGTCGGCCTATTCGTCGGCGCTGCAAGGCGACGGCACGACGATGGTGCTGTCGCCCGATTCCGAATTCTTCCGCTATTTCAAGGATTCGGACGGGCAGGCGACGCGGGCGCAGCAACCGGCGGCCGGAACCCAGCCCGCCGCCCAGTAGGGCGGCGGCGTGTCCGACCTGATCGTCGCATTCGGCCTGGTGCTGGTCATCGAGGGCGTACTCTATCGCGGGTTTCCGGGCCTGGCGCGGCGGATGGCAGCCGAAGCGGGGTCCGCGCCCGAAGGCGCGATGCGGGCGATCGGTCTCGCGGCGATCGCTGCGGGCGTGCTGATCGTGTGGCTGGCGAGAGGCTGAGGCGGAAATTTTGCGCCGGGTTTTGCAGCCTTGCGCCGCCGATCGCTTGACCAGTCGCAAACGCGCCCCAATTGTCGCGGAAAAACCCTACACTGGCGGGCGATGACCGATCCGGTCCGGCCCAGGGAGGCAAATCGATGTTTGTGAAGTCTTTTCCACGGGGTCTTCGCCGCACGCTGGCGGCGGCGGCGGCGCTGTCGATGGTGATGTCGGGCACGGCGTTGACGCCGGCGCTGGCGCAGCTTGCGCCGCACACCAACGGTCCGGCGTCGGTGGCCGACCTGGCCGAAGGGCTGCTGGAATCGGTGGTCAACATCTCGACCTCGCAAAGCGTGACCTCGTCGGACGAGCCGGGGGTGACGCCTCCGCAACTGCCGGAAGGCTCGCCGTTCCAGGATTTCTTCGACGATTATTTCAAGAACCGCGGCGGCGAGGGCAACCGGCCGCGCAAGGTGCAGTCGCTGGGCTCCGGCTTCGTGCTCGACGCCGAGGCCGGCGTGATCATCACCAACAACCATGTCATCGCCGACGCCGACGAGATCGAGGTGAATTTCTCCGACGGAACCAAGCTGAAGGCCGAACTGCGCGGCCGCGACACCAAGACCGATCTGGCGGTGCTGCTGGTCGATCCGACGAAGAAGAAGCTCAAGGCAGTGAAGTTCGGCGATTCCGACAAGGTGCGCGTCGGCGACTGGGTGATGGCGATCGGCAACCCGTTCGGGCTCGGCGGCACGGTGACGATGGGCATCGTCTCGGCGCGCAATCGCGACATCAATTCCGGCCCCTATGACGATTTCATCCAGACGGACGCCGCGATCAACCGCGGCAATTCCGGCGGCCCGCTGTTCAACATGGACGGCGAAGTGGTCGGCATCAACACGGCGATCATCTCGCCGTCGGGCGGCTCGATCGGCATCGGCTTCTCGATTCCGGCAAAGCTGGCGGCGGGCGTGGTGCAGCAATTGCGCGACACCGGCACGACGTCGCGCGGCTGGCTCGGCGTGCGCATCCAGGAGGTGACCGACGAGATCGCCGAGAGCCTGGGCATGGCGACGGCCAAGGGTGCGCTGGTGTCGGGCATCATCAAGGGCGGCCCGGTCGACAACGGCTCGGTGCTGGCCGGAGACGTCATCATCAAGTTCGACGGCCGCGACATCACCGACATGGGCGACCTGCCGCGGGCGGTGGCGGAAAGCCCGGTCGGCAAGGACGTCGAGGTGGTGATCGTGCGCAACGGCAAGGAGCAGACCGTCAAGGTCGAGCTCGGCCGGCTCGAGGACGGCGAGAAACTGGCGTCGTCCGACGAGGGATCCGGCGACAAGGCCGGTCCCGACGCGGACCAGGCGCCGGTGAATTCGGCCAGCGTGCTTGGCCTGACGCTTGGCGAACTGGACGATGCGGCGCGCGAAAAATTCGGCGTCGCCAAAGATGTGTCGGGCGTCGTTGTGACCGAGGTGGCGGCCAATTCGGCGGCGGCGGAAAAGGGCGTCGTCGCCGGCGACGTGATCACCGAGATTGCGCAGTCGTCGGTGTCGTCGCCCAAGGATGTGCTCGACCGGGTCGAGGAACTGAAGGGCCAGGGGCGCAAGAGCGCGCTGTTGATGCTGGCGTCGAAGACCGGCGATCTGCGCTTCGTGCCGGTGCCGATCGACTGACCGGCGATTCCGGTCAGTCGCGGAAATCCGCCTGGCGGTAGCCCTGGAGGAACAGCAGCGCGGTCAGGTCGCCGTGGTCGATCCTGATCCTGGCCTGGGCCGCGACCGCCGGTTTGGCGTGCAGCGCCACGCCGGCGCCGGCCAGTTGCAGCATGTCGAGATCGTTGGCGCCGTCGCCGACCGCAATCGCGTCGCCGACATCGATGCCGCGCGCGGCGCTGATGGCGCGCAGCGCCTCGGCCTTGGCGGCACGGCCAAGAATGGGTTCGGCGACCGTTCCCATGAGCGCGCCGCCTTCGATGTCCAATCGATTGGCGCGGTTTTCGTCAAAGCCGAGCGTCGCGGCGATCGGGTCGGTGAAGATGGTGAAGCCGCCCGAGACCAGCGCCGTCCAGGCGCCGTTGGCGCGCATGGTGGCGACGAGCGACCTGCCGCCCGACGCCAGCGTGATGCGCGAGGCGATGACGTCGGCGGCGACCGTCTCGGGCAGGCCCTTCAGCAGCGCGACGCGCTCGCGAAGCGCCGGCTCGAAGGCGATCTCGCCGTTCATCGAGCGCGCGGTGATCGCCGCGACGTGCTGCTTGACGCCGACGAGGTCGGCCAGTTCGTCGATGCATTCCTGGTCGATCATGGTCGAATCCATATCGGCGATCAGCAGTTTCTTGCGCCGGCGGGCGGCCGGCTGCACGGCGACATCGACCGGAGCCCCGGCCAGCAGCGAGTGCAGGGCCGCTTCCGATTGCGCCGCGTCGGCGAGGGCCGGCAGCGGGATGTCACAGGCGACGCCCGGCCACAGCCAGTCGACGCGGCTTGCGCCCAGCGCATCGCAGGCGCTATTCGCAAGCGCCTCAGTCAATGCCGGCCTGGCCGGATGCGAAATCAGGGTTGCGACAGGCGCGTTCATGAACGGCTCCGAGGAAATAACCGGCATCGAGCCGCTTGCAAACGCGGTCCTGATAGCGGGGCCGACAGCCAGCGGCAAGTCGGCGCTGGCGCTGGAACTGGCGCGGCTCAGCGGCGGCGTGGTGATCAACGCCGATTCGATGCAGGTCTATTCGACGCTGCAGGTGCTGACCGCGCGGCCGTCGGAGGCCGACATGGCTGAAGCCGACCACCGGCTTTACGGCCATGTGCATCCATCGGTCGCCTATTCGGTCGGCGAGTGGCAGCGCGAGGTGAGCGAACTGATCACCTCGGGGGCGCTCGCCGGCCGGCAGGCGATTTTTGTCGGCGGCACCGGCCTCTATTTCAAGGCGCTTGGCGGCGGGCTGTCCGACATGCCGCAAACCGACCCGTCGGTGCGGGATAGATGGCGGGCGATGCTGGCCGCCGAAGGGCCGGAAAGTCTGCACCGGCGGCTGGTGGAGACCGACCCCGACACCGCGGCGGCGCTACGTCCCGGCGACGGCCAGCGCATCGTCCGGGCGCTGGAAGTGCTGGAAAGCACCGGCCGGTCGATCCGATACTGGCAGTCGCGCCCCGGCGTCGCGATGGTCGATCGGGCGACGGCGCGGCGCATCGTCGTCGATCCGGGCCGCGAGGAGACCAACCGCCGGGTGGCGGAACGGTTCGGGCAGATGCTGGACCAGGGCGGACTGGACGAGGTGCGGGCCTTGCTTGATCTGCGTCTTGATCCTGGCCTGCCGGCGATGCGGGCGATCGGGGTCGCGGAAATGAAGGCCCTGCTGGCGGGCGAACTGTCGCGCGCCGGCGCGGTCGAAGCGGCGGTGACAGCGACACGGCAATACGCCAAACGCCAGCGGACCTGGTTTCGCAACCAGTTCGGGCCGGACTGGGCGCGGATTTCGGGCGCAAGCGTGGACGAGGTCGCGAAGCTGGCGTAGACGCAGCCTCGCTGAACGCCGGTTCGCGCCGTGTCGGCGAGTGGCAAAAAAATGCGATCATGCGCAAAGTTCGCGCTTCTGTTTAACGATGCGTAAGGCCGTTTCTGGCATAAGTTCCGGCAACGAGATCGAGGTTTGTCGCAAGCGGCTGTCGAATGTTCCGGTTCAATACGAGCCGGGACATTCAACCGGTGTGACCGGCCGCTGAACGGTTGGCCGCTCAGGCGACCGGGCGGAATCCGATCGCGCTTGCTGCTGGGAGTAATTGATGCGTTTCCACAGATCGGAAGCGGCATTTCTGATATTCATCCTGCTGGTCGTCGGGGCCGGCGTGACGCTGGCCTATGGCATGAACGTGCTTGAAGCGATGGGCCCGATGAGCGTCGCCGATTCGAGCGTCGATCCGCTCGCGGTGATGGGCCGCTATGCATTCATTTCAGGCAGCCTGCTGGCGACGGCCTGCGTGTTCGGGATCTGCTTCATCTACCCGCAGATCCGCACCCAACTGCGGGAGGAGGGCAAGTTGAGGGCGATGACCGAGTCGCTCAGCGCCCGGTCCGAGACGCTCGAGCATGCGGCGCTGACCGACGGCCTGACCGGGATGCAGAACCGGCGCTATTTCGACGACGCGCTGCGCGAGTATCTGGATGAGTTCGGCCGGATCAGGCGGCCGGTGGGCCTGCTGGTCCTCGACCTCGACCATTTCAAGCAGGTCAACGACACCCACGGACATGATGTCGGCGACGAGGTGCTGCGTTCGGTCGCCAACTGCCTGAAAGAATTCACACGCTACCATGACGTGGTGGCGAGGCTCGGCGGCGAAGAGTTTGCGGTCGTGGCGCCCAACCTGGATGGCGACATGCTGTCAAAACTCGCCGAACGCATCCGCAAGGCGATCGCGACGCTGACGATCACGTCGGGCAACGTGCGCCTGCGCGTCACCACCAGCGTCGGCGTGGCGGTGTGGGACGGGCGCGAAAGCGCCGAGGAATTTTATCGCCGCGGCGACCGCATGCTTTACGAAGCAAAGCGGCTCGGCCGAAACCGGGTCTGCGCCTGAGAAGGTCTAACCTGATGCTTGCGCATGACCGCGGCCCGCGGCGATTGCCGGCGGCTCAAGGTTCGATCTGAAATCAGCGATGGGATGCGACGGCGGCGCGGCCTGGCCTGTCGCCTGGCTTTGAGCGGCGCGGCAGGCCCGCGTCAGATGCGGTGTGTTTGCGGCGAAGCGTTTTTCAGTCGGCCTGGCCGAACAGGCGGCCGTCGGTGCGCCGGATCGGCCGGACCACATCGTCCGGGTCGGGCTGGAACTTGGCCAGGGTCGGCCGCTGCTCGGCAAAGGACGGGACGGGAGCCAGCGGCGAGGTCGGGCGGTTAAGCAAGACGTCCTCGTCGCCGGTTTCCCTGTTGCCGGACCTGAGCTTGCCGACGATCGCCGAGAGATCGACATCCTGGCGAACCGTTGCGAGGGCTTCTTCGGACAGCGAAGAGCCGGGGATCAGTTCAGGCGGCAGCGTCTCGAACTTCATGCGCATGGTGGTGGCGACGCCGTCGCCGAATGCGATCGCCTCGCGCTGTCCCATGGACGACAGGAAGCTCAGCGTCGAGGCCGACGAATCCGAGATCGCCGACCGGATGATGGCCTGGTCGCGTTCATTGGCGAGGCGCATGGCGAAGACGGTCGAGCATTGCGACAGGATGGTCGGATCCAGCTCTCCGGGGCGCTGGGTCACAACGCCAAGGTAGCAGCCATATTTGCGGCCTTCCTTGGCGATGCGGGCAAGCGCGAAGCGGGTCGGTTCGAAACCCAGGCGCGGATCGGCCGGAATGTAACGATGGGCCTCCTCACAGAGCAGCAGCAGTTCGACCTGGCCGTTGGACAGCGCACAGACGTCGAAGGCGAGGCGGGCGACGACAGAGCAGACCGAGTTGACCACCTCGGAGGGCACGCCGCCAAGCTGGAGGCAGGACACCGGCTTGCCGTTCATCGGGATGCGCAGCAGCCGGCCCACGGCGGTGACGATGTTGTCCTCGACGATGCGCGCCGCAAACATGAAGCGGAAACGCGGATCGCGGATCGCGGTGTCGAGCCGCTGGCGCAGCGAACGGTAGGTCGGGCGCATGTCCTTGGCGTCGAGCATGCCCATGCGGTCGTCAATCAGTCTCAGAAGATCGGCAAGGCGGTAAGGCACCGGCGTGTCGGCGGTGAGGCCGTTGGAGTCGGCCGTGCGCAGGATCGAAGACGTCGCGCCGCTGCGGTTCATGGCCTTGGCGAGGGGAATGAGTTCGCGCAGAACCTCGACTTCCTCGGGGATCGTCGCGCGTCCGCGGTAGAGGACCTCGGCAAATTCATCGAGACGGAACATCCAGAACGGCAGGTCGAGACCTTCGACGTCGATGGCGTTGGACATGTGCGAAAACGCGTTCGAAAACTCGTTGTGCGGGTCGAGGATCAACACGCGCAGATTGGGCCGCGCCTCGACCGCTTTGTGCAGCAGCAGCGACACGGCGGTCGACTTGCCGACGCCAGTCGATCCGACAACGGCGAAATGCCGGCTGAGCGTGCGGCCCATCGAAATATGGGCGACAATATCATGGTCCTGCGACAAGGAGCCGATGGCGACGGTGTCGGCGCCGCCGAGCCGGTAGACGGCGTTCAGATCGCGCTGGCGGATGCGGTGGGCAATGGCGCCGATGAACGGATAAGTCGAGATGCCGCGGTCAAACACCGGAGCTTCACCATCGATGTCCCGGACCTCGCCGATCAGTTCGAGTTCGATGAACAGTCTATTGTGGCCGTCTTCGCGCCAGCCGTCCTCGACGCTGACGTCCTGGACCAGGCCGACGATGCGGGAGTTGGGCATGGCGATGGAAATGAAGCGTCCGACGGACCAGTGGCCGTTTTCATGCGCCTCGTTGCCGGCGGAGGTGATGACGACGGTGGCCTTTGCGCCGTCGCACTGGGTGACATGGCCGAGGACGCGGGCCGCCTCCTGAGCGGGATCGCGAACTATCTGGCCTTCGGGCGATCTCGCCACCCCGTCCCGGTCAACGAACATCAACGCAGTTCCCCATGTTGGGCAAGTGTATAGAGCAACAAGGTTAAGAGCGCGTGAGCGCGGCGGCCCGGGATTTCGGCGCGTCTTCCCGAACCGGCGCCGGCACGGCGAACCGGCCGAAACCGGCTTGACGCGATCTGGAACGCTGACTAATGTCCGCATCCATGCATAACCTGCTTATTCTCGTACGAAGGCGCGTGGGCAAGGCGGTGTAACCGCCGGGCGAAAGCACCCATGCGCAGTCCAAGGCCCTTGACGGGGCCTTTTTTATTGCTTCAACGACAGTTCCTGACCAGACGGAAGACACCCATGAAGAAGACCAGCAGCGAGACCGGGCGGCGCGAGATGACGGGCGCGGAAATGGTCGTGCAGGCGCTGAAAGACAACGGCGTCGAGCACATTTTCGGCTATCCCGGCGGCGCGGTGCTGCCGATCTATGACGAGTTGTTCCAGCAGGACGCGGTCCAGCACATCCTGGTGCGCCACGAGCAGGGGGCAGGGCACGCGGCGGAAGGCTATGCGCGCTCCACCGGCAAATGCGGGGTGGTGCTGGTGACGTCGGGTCCGGGCGCAACCAACGCCGTGACGCCGCTGCAGGATGCGCTGATGGATTCGATCCCGCTGGTGTGCATCACCGGCCAGGTGCCGACCTCGCTGATCGGTTCGGACGCCTTCCAGGAATGCGATACGGTGGGTATTACCCGTCCCTGCACCAAGCACAACTGGCTGGTGAAGGACGTCAACGAACTGGCGGCGACGCTGCACGAGGCGTTCCATGTCGCCACCACCGGCCGGCCCGGCCCGGTGGTCGTGGACATTCCCAAGGACGTGCAGTTCGCTACCGGCGTCTATACGCCGCCGCAAACCGCGCCGCGCACCAGCTACAGCCCGAAAGTCCAGGGCGACATGGACAAGGTCAAGGCGGCGGTGGAACTGATGAAGGGCGCCAGGCGTCCGATCATCTATTCGGGCGGCGGCGTCATCAATTCCGGCCGTGAGGCGAGCCAGCTGCTGCGCGAACTGGTCGAACTGACCGGATTCCCGATCACCTCGACGCTGATGGGGCTGGGCGCCTATCCGGCGTCGGGCAAGAACTGGCTCGGCATGCTCGGCATGCACGGCACCTACGAAGCCAATATGGCGATGCACGATTGCGACGTGATGCTGTGCGTGGGCGCGCGCTTCGACGACCGCATCACCGGCCGGCTGAACGCGTTCTCGCCCAATTCGAAAAAGATCCACATCGATATCGACCCATCGTCGATCAACAAGAACGTGCATGTCGACGTCGGCATTCTGGGCGATGTCGGTCATGTGCTGGAAGACATGGTGCGGCTGTGGCGGGCGACCGCCAGGGCCGACAAGACGGCGCTGTATCCGTGGTGGGAGCAGATCGCCCGCTGGCGCGCCCGCGACTCGCTCTCCTATACGCCCAATGACGACGTGATCATGCCGCAATACGCGATCGAGCGGCTGTTCGAGCTGACCCGGGGCCGCGACACCTACATCACCACCGAGGTTGGCCAGCACCAGATGTGGGCGGCGCAGCACTTTCATTTCGACGAGCCGCACCGCTGGATGACGTCGGGCGGGCTGGGCACGATGGGCTACGGCCTGCCGGCGGCGCTGGGCGCGCAGATCGCGCATCCCGACGCTCTGGTCATCGACATCGCCGGCGATGCGTCGGTTCAGATGACAATCCAGGAAATGTCGACGGCGGTGCAATACGAGGCGCCGATCAAGATCTTCATCCTCAACAACCAGTATATGGGCATGGTGCGCCAGTGGCAGCAGCTGCTGCACGGCAATCGGCTGTCGCACAGCTATACCGAGGCGATGCCGGATTTCGTCATGCTGGCGCAAGCCTATGGAGGCCACGGCATCCGCTGCGACAAACCGTCGGAGCTGGACGACAAGATCCGCGAGATGATCGAGGTGAGGAAGCCGGTGATCTTCGACTGCCGGGTGGCGGCGCTGGCCAACTGTTTCCCGATGATCCCGTCGGGCAAGGCGCACAACGAAATGCTGCTGCCCGACGAGGCGACCGACGAGGCGGTGGCCAACGCCATCGACGCCAGGGGCCGGGAGCTGGTGTAGGCTTGAAGTAAGACGCGGTAAGGCGCAGTTGTCTTACCTCGTCTTACACAGGAGTTTGCCGTGAACGTGCGGGCGAAAGTGTCGAGCAAAGGGCAGTTGGTGCTGCCGAAGGCGGTCAGGGACGCGCACGGCCTCGGCCCCGGTTCGGAGGTCGAGGTCGAGAGCGTCGGCGACACGATCGTGCTCAGGCCGGCCACAAGGACGGCCAGAAAGAAATACTCGATCGACGAGGTAGCCGGCTTCCTCAAATATGACGGACCCGCGGTGGTCATCGAGGACATGAATCGCGGCGTTGAGGAAGAGGCCAGGCGGATGTGGAATGCGCAGCGCCGTTGACACCAACGTCCTGCTGCGCTTCCTCGTCGACGACGGAAGCGGGCATGTCGCCGCCACCCGGCGGGTATTCGCGATGGAGCGCGTATTTGTTCCGTTGAGCGTCATGCTTGAAAGCGAATGGGTCCTGCGCAGCAGTTTCGGTTTCACGAGGTTGCAGATATGCGACGCCTTCGATCGCCTGCTCGGGCTTGAGACCGTCACGGTGCAGGAGGTCGACATCGTCGAAGCCGCGGTTACGTCAGCCCGGAAAGGCATGGACTTCGCTGACGCGCTTCATTGGCATGCTTCGGCTGATTGCGAGAATTTCTACACAATCGACATGAAATTTGCCCGGAAGGCAAAAGGCATGGAGCCTGGCCCGAAGGTCCGCCAGCCATGACCCTGGATCAAAAAACAAGACACGAGAAACGATCATGAACGCCCAGCTTCAGCCCACCGGCTCCGCCTATTTCATCGCCAAGGAAACCCAGGTTCCCGAAACGCACACTCTGTCGGTGCTGGTCGACAACGAACCGGGCGTGCTGGCGCGGGTGATCGGCCTGTTTTCGGGCCGCGCCTACAATATCGACAGCCTGACGGTGTCGGAGACCGAGCACGAGCGGCATTTGTCGCGCATCACCATCGTGACGCGGGGAACGCCGCACGTGCTGGAGCAGATCAAGCATCAACTCGAGCGCATCGTGCCGGTGCACCGGGTGGTCGACCTGTCGGTGCGGGCGCGTGAACTCGGACACGACCGGCCGATCGAGCGCGAACTGGCGTTGATCAAGGTCGCGGGAACCGGCGACAGCCGGGTCGAGGCGCTGAGGCTCGCCGAAGCGTTCCGCGCCAATGTCATCGACGCCAATACCGAGCATTTTATCTTCGAGATCACCGGCCGCGTATCGAAGATCGAACAGTTCATCGCGATTCTGAAGCCGCTCGGCCTGGTCGAAGTGTGCCGCACAGGCGTCGCCGCGATGAACCGCGGCGCACAGGGCATGTAAGCTCCGGCGGCCCGGCGGCCGCCTATCCCCGAAACAAGCGCGCCAAACAGGCGTTTGCGGAGAGCCAGGTGACTCACGACACATTTGTCGCGCTGCTGGTCTATGCGTTCGTGACCTCGGTCACGCCAGGGCCGAACAATTTCATGCTGCTGGCGTCAGGCGTCAATTTCGGCTTCTGGCGGACGCTGCCGCATATGTGCGGCATCGGTTTCGGCTTCTTCACCCTGCTGATCGGCGTCGGCGCGGGGTTGGGCGCGCTGCTCACCGCGCTGCCGCAATTGCATCTGGCGCTGAAATTCGCCGGCGGGGCGTACCTGCTCTACCTTGCCTGGAAGATCGCGACGTCGCGGACGCTGGCCAAGGCCGGCGAGGCGAAGTTGCGGCCGATGACATTCGTCGAGGCGTCGCTGTTCCAGTGGGTCAACCCGAAAGCCTGGGTGATGGCGGTGACGGCGATGGCCCTCTACGCCGATCCCGCCGATCCGATGTGGTCGATGTTGCTGGTTGCGTGCGTGTTTGCGCTGACCAATTTTCCCAGCGTGTCGGTGTGGGCCGGATTCGGCGTGGCGCTGCGCGGGTTCCTGGCCGATCCGGTCAGGCTGAAATGGTTCAACATCGCGATGGGCGTCGCGCTGGCGCTGACGCTCGTCCCGATGCTGCGATAGGCTTTCCTCTTCCTTTCGATTGACGTAACGTCATGTTCTATGTCTGACAGGTCCTCGGAACCGGTTCGCAGAGGGGAGCAGCACATGACCGCCATCAACGTCGTTCGCTTCAAGGTCAAGCCGGGCATGGAACAGGCGTTCATCGACGCCCACGAAAAGGGCAGTTTCCAGGCCAGGGGATTTCGAAAGGCGTCGCTGGTCAAGACCGGCGAGCGCGCCTTCTGCTTTGTCGGCGAATGGGACGACATGGATTCGATCGCCGGGGCGCGGCCGGCGATGATCGCGGTGCTGGACACGTTCCGCCACACGCTTGAGGACCAGGGCAACGGGCTCGGCCTGACCGACCCGGCGTCGGGGCCGGTGCTGGTCAATCTGAAGTGACCGCCAGCGGCGCGCGAGGCTTGCGCCGCAGTTCCGAGACGATATGGATCGCGACGGCGGCGAAGACGACGCCACCGCCGAGCAGCGTGTGCCGGCCCGGCGTCTCGCCGAACACAAGCCACACCCATAGCGGCGCCAGCGGCGCGTCGAGCGCGCCGATCAGCGCTGTTTCGACCGCCGGCAACAGACGCGCGCCGAGGGTGAACAGGGCGATGCCGGCCGCCGAATTGACCAGCCCGAACAAGGCGAGCACAAGAAGGTCCGGCGCGCCGACCGCCAGCGGTGCGCCGAACGACCAGCAAAGGACGCCGCTGACAAGGCTTGACAACGTCGCGGCCGGTATCGCCGGAATGCCGGGATATTTGCGGGCGATCAACATCATGGCGACGACGCACAAGGTCATGCCCAGGGCAAGCAGGTCGCCGAACAGGCCGCCTTCCGCGCCGAGACCCACCATGATGGCGACGCCGGCCAGTGCGATGACGCTGGCAATGATCGCCGCCCGCGACGGTCGTTCGCCAAGGATGAGCCATGTCAGGGCGGCCGCGATCAGCGGAGCGGTTGCGTAAATCACCGCGGCATGGGCGACGCTGGTGTTGCGCAGGGCGAAGATGAACATGATCATGCCGAGCGCCGACACGATGGCGAAGGCCCAGCCGGGGAGGCCGAGACTCTTGATTGCGCCGAACGACGACCGGCCGTTGATGACCAGCACGATCAACACCAGGCCGGCGGCCCCGAACAGGCCGCGCCAGACCAGCATGGTGGCGGCGTCCAGATCGATCAGGCGGGTGAACAGGCCGGCGGTGCTCCAGGCAATCGCCGAGCCGGTGACGAGGATCAGGCCGAGCCGGTAGTCGTTCCTGTGCGCCGCGTCCGTTGATGTCGCGACCGTAGCTTTCGTCGCGGCGGCCGGTCCATGCGGGGACAGCGCGCGCGGGCGCTTCTCCTGACAGCGCGGTGGCGGCATGTCCGGCTGGACGCCGCGCCGGCGCGTGGCTGCGGCAGGCTTGCCCTGACGCCGTGACCAGGCTTAGGCTCGCAGAATGAGCCACGACCACGACCACGACCACGACCACGACCACGACCGCGACCATGACCATGACCATGACCATGACAACCACCTCGATCCGATGGCGGCGCGGGTGAGGGCGCTGGAGACGATCCTGACCGAGAAGGGGCTGGTCGACCCGGCCGCGATCGACGCCATCGTCGACACCTATCAACACAAGGTGGGACCGAGAAACGGCGCGAAAGTGGTGGCAAAAGCCTGGGCCGACCCGCAGTTCGCCGACTGGTTGAAGCGTGACGCCACCGCCGCGATCGCCTCGCTGGGGTTCAGCGGACGCCAGGGCGAGCACATGCAGGCGGTGTTCAACACGCCAAACCAGCACAATCTCATCGTCTGCACGCTGTGCTCCTGTTATCCGTGGTCGGTGCTCGGCCTGCCGCCGGTGTGGTACAAGGCGCCGCCGTATCGCAGCCGGGCGGTGGCCGACCCGCGCGGCGTGCTTGAGGAATTCGGGCTAAGGCTTTCTGATGAGACTCGAATTCGCGTCTGGGATTCGACCGCCGAACTACGCTACCTCGTCGTGCCGATGCGGCCGGAAGGGACTGACGGCATGGATGAGGACAGGCTGGCGGGGCTGGTGACGCGCGATTCGATGATCGGAACCGCGCTGGCGGGACAACCGGCGTGAACGGTCCGCACGATCTTGGCGGCCAGATGGGGTTCGGGCCGGTGGCGCCGGAGCCGAACGAACCGGTCTTTCACGGCGAATGGGAAAAGCGGGCGCTGGGCGTGACGCTGTCGTGCGGGGCGTTCGGGGCCTGGACGATCGACGAAAGCCGCCATGCCCGCGAAAGCCTGCATCCGGCCGATTATTACGCGTCGAGCTATTACGAGATCTGGATCAAGGCGCTGGAAACGCTTTTGGAGCGCCATGGTTTCGTCAGCGCGGCCGAGCGCGACGCCGGGCGTTCGCTGGGCGACAGCGCGACGCCGAAACGGGTGCTGAAAGCCGCCGACGTCGCCGCCGTGCTGGCGAAGGGCGGACCATGCGACCGGTCGGTCGCAACCCCGGCGCGATTTGGCCCCGGCGACCGGGTGCGCGCCAAAAACATCCATCCGGCCGGACATACCCGGCTGCCGCGCTATGCGCGCGGCAAGACCGGCGTCATCGACGCGGTGCGCGAAGGGTTTGTCTTTCCCGATACCAATGCGCACGGGCGAGGCGAAAATCCGCAATGGGTCTACACGGTGCTGTTTGACGGCCGCGACATCTGGGGTGAGGGCGGCGACCCGACGCTGAGCGTCTCGATCGATGCATGGGAGAGCTATCTTGAACCCGCCTGACGACGCGCCGGTGTTTTGCGAGCCGTGGGAGGCGCAGGCGTTTGGCCTGGTGGTGGCGCTGCAGGACAGGGGCGTGTTCAGCGCCGCCGAATGGGCGCAGGCGCTCGGGCGCGAGGTGCATGGCGATGACGCGGCGCAAGACGGGCATGACTATTACCAGCACTGGCTGAACGCGCTGGAGGCGCTGCTGGCGGCCAAGGGGCTGGCGTTGACGCCAGACGTCGACAGGATGGCGGCCGCCTGGGAACGCGCGGCGCACGCGACGCCGCACGGCAAGCCGATCCGACTGGAGAACGATCCGCAAGGCGCAAACCGCGAATAGCGGTTGCCGCAAGACCCCGAATCCTGCCACTCGAACCGGATGGAATTTTCTCCCCAGCAGGATGCGGCGCTCAAAGCCGTCGCCAAATGGCTGAAATCGGGCCGGCCGCAGATTTTCCGCCTTTTCGGCTATGCCGGCACCGGCAAGACGACGCTGGCGCGCCATTTTGCGGAACATGTCGACGGACAGGTGCAGTTCGCCGCCTTCACCGGCAAGGCGGCGCAGGTGCTGCGCTCCAAGGGCGCGGTCAACGCCCGCACCATCCACTCGCTGATCTACCGGCCGCGCGGCGAGGAGGCTGTGGCGGACGAGACCACCGGCAAGACGTCGATCAACCCGACATTTTCGCTCAACCGCCAGAGCCCGATCGCGCGCGCCAAGCTGGTGATTGTCGACGAGTGCTCGATGGTCGACGAGCAGCTCGGCCGCGACCTGATGAGTTTCGGAACGCCGATCCTGGTTCTGGGCGATCCGGCGCAGCTGCCGCCGATTTCCGGCGGCGGTTTCTTCACCGAGCACGAGCCGGACCATCTGCTGACCGAAATCCACCGCCAGGCGCGCGACAATCCGATCATCCGGCTGGCGCTCGACGTGCGCGAGGGGCGCGAGTTCATGATGGGCGACTACGGAACCGCCCAGGTGATCGGCAAGGACCAGGTGACGCAGGATCTGGTGCTCGACGCCGACCAGGTGCTGGTCGGCACCAACCGGACGCGGCGGCGCTACAACGGGCGGCTGCGCGAACTGAAGGGGTTTTCCGCCGACTATCCGCAGGCCGGCGACAAGCTGGTGTGTCTGCGCAACGACCCGGCCAAGGGGCTGCTGAACGGCTCGTTGTGGAAGGTGATGACGTCGTCGCGCGAGACGGTGAAACCGGGCATCAATCTGCTGGTGGCGCCCGAGGAAGACGATCCCGACCGCGGCATCGCCAAGATCAAGCTGCTGAAGGCGGCGTTCGAGAACCCGGACGAGGAAATTCCCTGGCAGCAGAAGAAACGGTTCGACGATTTCGACTACGGCTATGCGCTGACCGTGCACAAGGCGCAGGGCTCGCAATGGGACAATGTGGTGCTGTTCGACGAAAGCTGGGCGTTCAAGGAAACGCGCCAGCGCTGGCTCTACACCGCGATCACCCGGGCGGCGAAACAACTGACGGTCGTGCGCTGAGATGTGACGCCGCTGGCCGAACGGTCCAGATGAGACTGGTTCAGCAAGAAGCTTGTGCGAGCCTCGATTCAAGGCATATCGTCCGTTCTCTCATAAGGGAGGACTTCATGAACCGACTTCTGCTGACTGCGATTGCTGCCCTATTTGCCAGTCCGGTGTTTGCCGCCGAAAAGGTGGTCGAATTTCAGGTCGACGGCAAGAAGATCGTCGGCACGCTGAACCTGCCGGACGGCGTGACCAAGCCGCCGGCGATCCTGCTGCTGCACGGGTTTACCGGTTCGCGCAACGAACTGGAAATTCCGGCGGTCAAGGAAGGCATCTTTGCGCGGGCCGCCCGGATGTGGGCCGAAAAGGGCGTCGCCAGCCTGCGTATCGACTTCATGGGGTCTGGCGACAGCGAAGGCGACTATGCCGACACGACGATGGAAGGGCAGGTCAAACAGGCGCTTGCCGCACTTGATTTCCTCGCCGCCGCCCCGGAAGTCGACAAGGACAAGCTGGCGCTGGTCGGCTGGTCGATGGGCGGCGCGGTCGGGTCAGCGGTGGCCGGCCGCACCGAACAGGAACTTGACGCGGTGGCGCTGTGGGCGCCGGGAACGAATATGGGCTCCGCGATGAGCTTTCTTGTCGGTTCCGAGACAATGAAGAAAGGCTTTGCCGCAGGCGACGGGCCGGTGGAGGCCACATTGCCATGGGGCGCGAAAGTGACGTTGAAAGGCCCGTTCTTCCAGAGCATCTACACATTCGATCCGGCGGCCGAAATCACCGGATATGACGGTCCGCTGCTGGTCGCGGTCGGCACAAAGGACGACGTCGTGTTTCCGCAGCCGGCCGCGGGCCAGGTGCTGATCGACTATCACGAAGGCGACGAGGAACTGATCGTCTGGCCGATGGACCATGTCTTCAATGCGTTCGAGAATGCCGAGACGGTGGACAAGCTGATCGCAACGACCGGCGTTTTCATCGCCAAGCATCTGGACTAGAAAATTGAAGCACGTGTGGCGGGGCAGGCAAGCTCCTGCTCCGCTGTCCGGCGCCTGAAGATAAGCCTGAACCGGCGAAACCGCCTGTCCGTTGTCTGCGCCTGCGATAAGGTGTCAGTTCCTTGTCACCCGAGTCGCGTCGAATGCCAGCCAAACTGTCGGTCAATCTCAACGCTGTCGCGATGCTGCGCAATCGCCGCGATCTGCCATGGCCAAGCGTTATCGGGCTGGGGCGCATCGCGCTCGCCGCCGGCGCGCACGGGCTGACGGTGCATCCGCGCCCGGACCAGCGCCATATCAGGTTCTGCGACCTGTCGCCGATCCGCAACCTGATCGACGACGAGTTTCCAAAGGCCGAATTCAACATCGAGGGCTATCCGAGCGAGGATTTTCTCGAATTGTGCGAACGGCATCAGCCCGAACAGGTGACGCTGGTGCCCGACGATCCTTCGCAGCCGACCTCCG